>Ga0302282_1000510_pt1 | contig 29943 bp, 28 predicted proteins | sample III_Fen_E1_3_FD_198763 | JGI IMG/M metagenome (GOLD analysis project Ga0302282, IMG submission 198763) | Peat permafrost microbial communities from Stordalen Mire near Abisko, Sweden - III_Fen_E1_3 | ecosystem: Environmental > Terrestrial > Soil > Wetlands > Permafrost | place: Sweden: Abisko... | reverse complement strand
ATCGAAGTGGAAGAGGTCGCACAACTCCTGTAGGATTTGGCTGCCAGGGCGCCTGGAGTCGTTCACAAAGCCTTCGGAGGCTTCCGGCTGTACCGTGAGGCCCGAGAGTGCGGAGAGGTTGAAATCGGCGTCGCTGTAGCCGCACCGCGCGCCAATGAAATTTATCACGTCGCTGAGGGCCGTGAGGTTGTTGAACGGCGTAACCGTGACCGTGGGGACCGTGTTGTTATAGAGCGTGGTGAGCTGCAAGTCCTCGATGTAGAGCATCGACTTGCCGGGGTAATTGGTCCAGTTCCCCACGCCCATCGCCGTCTCCATCATGCTGTCGATGGGCTGGTCAATGCTGCCGGGGTAAATGCGCGCTATCGTGCCCGTGGTGCTGCTCTCGCCGTACCAGAAGCCGCTCGAATCCCACGTGAGGGGAAAGCCCTCTTCGTCGCCCGAATTGTAAACATAAATCGCGTACTGATTCATGTAGATGTCTTCGAGCCGGGTCATTGCCTCGCCCAGCATGATCGCCAGGGAGACGCGGTAGGTGTAATTCTCAATCTGCTGGGGGGCGCCCTTGCCGCCGCCGGAGTTGCCGCCGGCCGGTCCCAGGTAGGCCGATTCGATCAGCCCGGAGCTCCAAACGATGTGCCCGGCCTGCCGCCAGTTGCCGAAGCCAAAGGGGATGTCCGCGCCTTCTTGGGATATCTGCACGCCCAGATTGGTCAGGCGGGCGCCCTGGAGCGTCTGTGCCGGGCTGAGGATTTCCCCGAGGGCGAACATCCCGAGCTGCGTCCAGATTGTGCTGGCCTTGGCTCCGGACGCGGCTATGCCGAGAATGCCAAGTGCCGCGCCCGAAGTTCCTTTGCCCATAGGATCAGCTTCCGTTTCTTGCCTTGCTTCTCAAATACCGCTCGTGCCGTTTCCGCGAAACCTCGCTACTCTGCCGCTCCGCGTAAGCGTGGCTGCAAGGGCGCCAGGTGTCGCCTTCCAGAATTCGCCCCTCGCGTTCCACGGCATCCATGAACGCCACATACCGCTCGCGCTGCTCATCGGTGAGGCACGTGCCAAGCCCCAACTCCAAGAGGCCAACGCGCGCGGTCGCGGTCATCGGAACAGTTTCCGTTATTCAAAATAAACCAGGTCGCGGAACCTATACCCGCACACGGCCTGCTCTCGCCAATGACCCGAGAGGGCGTGCTCCACGACCTTCTTGGCGGTTGCGTCGGCGTGGATCACATACGGCACGTCGCCCACGAATTGCGAGACCAGCCCAACGTGAAAGGGATGCGGGCAGGGCTTGAGGTGGAAGAGAACCACGTCGGCGAGCCTCAGTTCGTCCACCGGCACCCGGACACCCTCTTTCGCCAGTGCGCGCTCGAGCGAATCATCGTTAGGAGTGTTGCGGTAATTCAGGTGAAGCACTCGCATCCCGTCCACGGGGTTCCAGCCAGCGTGAAGCGCGGAGACGATCACGAGGCCCGTACAGTCGATGCCCAGGGCCGTTCGCCCCTGGTGCTGCCACGGAGCCCCGAGGAGGTCTCTCGCTTCCTTGACGACGCGGTGGGGGGATTGGATGGGCATTAGCCGGAAACCCTCACAACGCCATCGGGCCCAGGAATCGCCGGCTCTCCGGCGAAATACTTCCCGCTGGTAAAACACGCCTGCCAATCCTCGAACGTAACCGGCGGGCCAATCGTGACCACGCACGCATCCCCGGCCGTCATCGGTGTTGGCGTGCCGGGATCGTCAAGCACCGTGGCGCCCGCCGATGGATCCCATTGCTGGATCCCGTAGGTGCCCTGGTTGGCGCCAGAGGCAAAGGTGACCGTCCCGCCCACGAACCGCCGGGCCGGGAATCCCGCCGTGGCCGAAAGCGTGATCTGCCGGTTGGGGTAGGTGCCCACGCTGCTCACTGTGGTGGAGAGTTGCGAGGCTTTGCCGTCCGGCGTGTTGGTGCTTGTGCCCGGCGTGAAGAACGCGAGGGCCGGATGATCCCAGGTCCGCGCCCGGCTGATACCGCTGGTCACGTCGCCCACGTCGAATTGCAGGGCCCATTTGAGCCCCCGGCATTTGAGCGTCGCCTTGGAACCCGCGTAGGTCGTCTCGCCGATGGTGCCCCGCATGAGTCCGCGGATAACCGTGTTGGTCCGCCAGTCGAACATGAGGAGGGTGAAGGGCGCGGACTTGAGCTTGCCGGTCGCGATGTCAAGCGCGGGGAGCCAAGAGCCGAGGGTCAGGTAGGACTCGAAGGTATCAAGGGCTGCGACCTTGAGATTCCATTCAAGGTTTGAGGTGCGGAGACTGCCGGCGGAGAGGTAGGTCGTGGCCGGAACGTCGATGGAGTTGATTGAGAAATCCGCGAGGTAGGAGTTGCGCCGGATGTTGGTGAAGGCGTAGACCGTGCCCTGGTTGCCCACAATGCGCAAGGCCAGCGCAAAGGCGGTGCTCTGGCTGGTCAGGAAGGCGAGTTGCGGGGAGGTGAGGGAGGAGGGCATGGCGGGTCAGGTTCCGGTTTGGTCGGGAAGAAACTCAAAGATCAGCAAATTCCGCTTCTTGGTGACGCCGCATTGACGCCACCCGGCCATCTTGAAACAAAAGCCCGGGTTCGCGCTTACCACCGCGCGAGGGTTCACGTAGGTGTAAAGACGATCACCGGGCCAACGCTCCTTTGCAAGTTCCACGGCCGCGCGGATGAGTTCGCTTGACGTTCCCGCGCCTTCGTTTCGGAAGATGGCACAATTGACGCCCTCCTGGTGATCCATGGATCGGAACTTCCTCCATGCGAATAGCGCGCGCCCACACGGGGTCATGAGAACCATCTTCTCACCGGGCCCTATGAAGAGTTTAGGTTTGCGGCCATCCGCATAGATGTACCGGGAATAATGCTTGTCGAAGAGAGCCCTCGCGTGAGGATTCCCGTCCCGCACGGAGAGCCAAGTAATTCCTGGCATCGACTGAAATAGGCTCTCTTGCATGGAATCAAACCTCCAACTGCTCTTCCAACCTCAAATCCAACGCATCAATAATCCCGTCCGGCGTGAATTCGAATTGCAGCCCGTTCTCCTGGAAGATCATCGGCCGGTAAAACGTCCCGGTCCAGGTGCCAGCTTCCGTTATCCCGGTCACGATCCCGGTCGCGGGGTCCAGCGTACCCGCGTTCACCGTCACGTCATTTGGCCGGGTAATCGGATGGTCGTAGGTAAGCCCCTGATTCGTGTACCGCTTGAACAGCCGCCACGTGCCGTTGAGTTCCAGGATCATGCCTGAACCGTTCTTGTCGGAATCCGCGTTGTCAATCGGGTCCGTCACAAGGAACCCGCAGCCCTTCGAGACCAGGAAGAACGAATAGAGGTCATCGAAGCTGATGCCCTCGGCCGTCTCGTAATCGCTCCGGCGGTAGCTCGCGGCAATGGTGAAGATCGCGTAGGGGTCGTTATCCTGCAGAACCCAATTGCCTATCTTGCCCTGCCGGGTCAGGTCGGCGGTGGGGATACCCACCATTTTGATCCAGCCGGTCGGGAGTTCGATGTCGAGGATTGTGGCCATAGGGGCAGCTTCCGGTTTCTATTTTACATCCCCTGCGGGCCGATGGCTCCGGCACCCGAAGCGCCAGGGCCGAAGAAGTTGCCAATCGACTGTTCACCCGAGGGCGCGGACAGCGAGCCGAGCCCTCCCAGGCTCGAGGCCGTGCCGCCGGTCACCGTCGTGGATGCGCTAGTTATCTTTGTGCTGGGCGAAGTGATGTTGAGCGTACCTACATTGATGGTTTTTCCGGCCAGGGCGGTTTCTATGGGGTTCGCTCCGGCGTTGGCACCAAGGGCGCTCGTGGGCGCGAGCCCGGTTTGGCTCAAAGTCCCCGGACCAAGGGGATTGTGAAACTTATCGAAGTAGGTTCCGGCGGTCCCCAGGAAATTCGAAGTCGTGTCGGGCCGAGACGGGTCAACCGCGGGGAAGGTGAGCTTTTCGGGCGCCGCCGGGTGCGCCTTCGCATGATGTCCGAACAGCGAGTTAAAGATGCCTTGCCCCTCATCCAGCAATCCCCCCTGCTTTTTGTCCGTCGCCCCCTTCCCAAGCAAGCTGTTTGTCAGGAAGCTCGAAACCTCCGACAGCGCTTCGTCCTTCAAATCCTCCTCGAACTTGCGCCAGCCGGATTGAAGGCCCTTGTTCATCGCGTCGTCAATGATCGACTCAAAGTCGGCGCCGACGGCGCGGAGGCGCTGCAATGAATCCTGCTGGCTGGCTCCGGCGCGCTGCGCGGCTTCGGTGGACTCGCGTGCCGCCTTCTCCCCAGAAGTCTCCGGCTTGGCGTCCGGGAGCGCGCGGAGGGCGTCCTGATACGCTAGTTCAATGCTGAGCCGTTGCTGTGCCGTGGTGGCGAGTTCGAGCTGCATTTGCTTCTGGGTTTCGAGTGCCTGGTTCTGGTAATCGTGGATCTTCGAGCGCTCTTCCTCGGCCTCCTTGTTCCGCTCCTCGGCGTCGTATTCGTCCATATAGAAGGCGAGGCGCGCTTTCTGTTGCTCAGTGGTGAGCCCCGGATCGGCGGCGAGTTTGGCGCTCTCGGCATCCGAAGCGGCATTGCGGCGCCCGGCCAGGTCGTTCTGCGGAAGCGCGTCGATCCCGAGTTCGGCCATGCGGGCGGCGTGTTCCTTGGCGGCTTGGGTATCGCTATCGAAGCTACTAATCTGGTCGCGGCCGAACTGTCCGATCTGCACTTGGTTCGCGGCGTCATCGGCCTGGGCGAGCATATCCGCCGTGGGCGTGGTGACGTGGGCCGCGTCCATCAGCGACTTGAGAGTTTCGCGGTAAGCCTTCTCTTGCTCGACAATTTCCTTGCGCTTCGTGGCGTTGGCCATGCCCTTGGCGATCAGTCCGGCTTCGAAGTCCAAGAGATCGTTCTCCTGGTTGTCTTGCTCGGTGCGCTTCCCAATGCCGGTTTGGGCGTCGGCAGTTTGGCCGGCATCGTACTTCCCCATGGTAGCCGCGACGTCCGCCTGTACGTGCCCCTGGGCCGCCGTGTAGACCTGAGCGGCGAGCGAAGTGTGCCCGGCCGCCGCAAGAGCGTCAGCAGTATTAAATTCTCTCAAGTACCGGCCATGAGCTTCCATCTCCGCATTCGCCTGGGCGATGGCGCGGGTGTAGGTCGCCATATTGACAGCGGAGCCTTGGAGGAGCGATGCTCCGGCGGAAAGAGCCGCCGCCTTCTCTTGTTCACCCTTCACGAACTTTGCGGATTCGGCATCGGCACTTGATTGAGCGCCACCAACGGCCCCGGCTATCGCCTCGTTTTTGTCGGACTGGGGGGTGTAGAGGTCTTGAGACTGGTCAAAAAGCAGGGCGGAAATATCATCGTTCTTGCCCGCGAGAGCCGATTCCCGAAGAGTAGCCTTGAGTTTGGTTTCCGCCGCATGAGTAGCCTTTTGAACCGAGACCACGTAATCCACGCGGTTCGCCACGGCGCGAAGCGCGGTTGCATAATCGTCGTAGGCTACGCCCTTCTTGGCGGCATCGGCTTTCCACTTCGCGACTTGCTTCTCGTCAAGGAAGCTGTCCTGCACTTCCTCTCGCGCCTCTCCGGACTCGCCCGGCGCCAAGTCCATCGAGCTAAATTCCTTGCCCCAGCCGATCGGGAGCTTGCCCTGCAGGAGGTCTCCGTTAAAATCGGGCTCCCAGGGAGTTCGCCTCGGTTGAACACGGTTCGTGTCAATGATTGGTGTCGAGGCCACGCGCTGGCCGGCCGGAGTATTGGGATCCAGTGCGTCGGGCGAGACGACCCAGTCCGGCCAAACGGTGGGCGCATTGTGCGAACCGTACTGATCCAGAAACTTGCCGTCCGGACCAACGGCCATGGCGTGACCCGCGCCCGCGCCCGCCTCGCGCCCGGCGTAAAGCAAATCGCCCGGTGAAAGCGCTTGGCCGGTATAGGGAACGCCGACTCCAGCGGCTTTGAACCGCTCCATGGCTTGCGCGGCCGTGGCAGCTCCGGCAAAGATTTTATTGAATTCCGGTGTAATGCCCTGAACCGTTTCGCGAAGCAAGCGCTCGCAAAGGTGGGCATATTCGGCCGTACCGGCTTCCTGTTTGGCCTGGGCTGCCTTGGCGATGGCCTCCCCGATGGGACCGGAGGGGGTGCCGGCGTAAGCGTCCGCCGACTTCTTGGACGCGGCTTGGAGGGCTTCCTGTTGGCTCTGGAGGCTGTTCTGTTGCGCGGCCGAGGCGTTGTAAACCGTATTGACGCCCCATTGCCCCGTGTTCCACAGCGCGTTCATGCGCCCGGAGTAATTCAGTTCCTTGGAAGCCTGAGCCGCCGCGCCCTCGACAAAGGACGGGTCAGCGCCCACCTTGATCACGTCCTTGTACATGTCGCTGAAGATGGTGCGCAGCCGGTCCCGAGTGCCGGTCATGCGCTCCATCTGGTCATTGATGGCGGCGACTCCGGTCAGGATATCCAGCAGGTGAGGCGGTATCCCCGCAAAAGCGCCCTCTGCGATCTTGGCCTGCATCGCGAGTTCGTTCTTGTTGCCGGCGGATTCGTCAACCGTGTTGAGCTTTTCGCCCATGCCTTGAACGGTTGATCCAAGTTGCTGCCAGGCGCGGATAGCCGCTTCGACGGATTTGATTTGGTCGCCAAGGAGGCGCTGCGCGGTTTCGTTGTCGGCGGCTTGATTGCCGAGTCCAGACGCGCCATCATCCGGCTTTTGATCCTTGAGCCAATCGGCCGCACGATTCGCCTTATTGTACTCCGCGAGTTCCCGCATCCGGTTTATGTCCGGATGCCCCTCCCCTTGAAGCTTCTTGAGGCGCGCGCGCTCCTCCGCGAGTTGGGCCGGATTGAGCTTGTCGAATGCTGCCGTCTGTTCGTTGATTGCGGCGGCGACTTCCTTGGTAGCACCGGCGGCCTTGTGCTGGGCGGCTTCGTATTTCTCGATGGCCGCGTAGGCCTCTTGCATGTTGGTCAGGTAATCGGGGTCGGTGGGATTCGGCACCATGGACATTGGCTGTTCCGGGTCGAGAGGGTTCCAATCCGAGCCCTGGTCTTGATTCGAATCCGGGACCATCGGCACGTCCGGCAGCGTCACGCCAGCCGCCTTCGCGCGCTGTTCCAATTTTCGGCGATTTTCTTCCGGCGTGGGCACTCCCGGATTATCACCCCCCGCAATATCGGCTTGCTGCCGAAGCGTTACGTCCAAAGTGACCACGTGAGTCTCAAGCTCGTGGATAAATTGCGTGAGCGAATTCTCCACGAGGGCCTTGGAGTTGTCGTCAATGTTCGGGTCAAGCGCGATCTTGGCTTTTTCATCAGAGGCCGCTTTCAAAACTTTCAACAACTCGGCCGTATTGTCTTTGGCCGCCGCCGCCTTGTCTCCAAGGTCCGCAATAGCCTTTTGGGCGCCGGCTGATGCCCCGGAGAACTGCAACGCGTCTTTGATGGACCGCTGCATCGTGTCGAGTTGGGTTTGGAGATTGTATGCGGCGGTATCGGCTTCATCCATCGCCGCCTGGATCTTGTAGGTCTCGGTGCCGAGCGCTTCCCATGCGAGCCCCAGGAGTCCGGCCGTGACAACGAGCCCGGAAAGGGCGAGCGCGGCGCCCCCAAGCTCAACAGTTCCCAAACCGGCCAAGCCACCACTGAATAGCGCGCCGATCCCCCCGGCCGCCTGAATGGCCTTCATCGCCGTGAACAGTGCTCCAAGGCCATCCACGAGCTTAATAATCCCCATCCCTTCCATGGGGATAGCCGCCATCTCCAGGAGCGCGCCGCCGAGAATTTTGACGTTGGCCGCCATCATCGTGAGCGGGCCAAGGGCCACAAGCATCCCCGCGAAACCCTCGATGGCCTTTTGTTCCGCCGGGGAAAGCGCGTCCCATGCCTTAATGGCCGCGTCCAAGGCCTGGGGGATTTCCTGCCCGGCTTCGCGCGCCAGGCTCGTGAGCGCGGGCATGAGCCTTTCCCCAATGGAAATGGCGGCGGCGTCCGTCGTGGCCTTCAACTTCGCGAATTCGGCATTGGCGCCTTCCATCTGCCCGGCGGCGGCGGAAAGCGAAATGCCGTTGATCCCGGAAAAGGATTCGAGGATTGTCCGGTATTCCTGCGCCTGGTCGCCGGCCGTGCTCATCGCGGCCTTGAGGGCGTTGACGCTGCCGAAGATCGGCGCGAGTTTGGCTTCCGCGTCATCGCCGTCGCCCACCTTGGCGAACAGGCCCTCCAACATCGACTCGAAGCCCTCTGTCCGCATCTTCTCGCGCAGATCCTCAAAGGTCTCGCCCAGCCCGGCCACGGCCTTTTGCGCCTGCTGAGACGGCTTCTCGAAGTTGAGGAGTAGCCGCTGTAGGGCGGTCGCTGCGGTGCCGGCCGGAATCCCGACGCGGGTCATCGTAGCGATCGAGGCCGCGACTTGCTCAATCGGCACGTGCGCGCCAGCCGCGGCTTCCACGACTTTCGGGAAGGCCATCGCGAACTGCGCGGCTTCGACGCCGCCTTGCTTGGCCGTGTTGACCAGAATATCCGTCACACGGGCCGCGTCGCTCACGGGCATCTTGTAAGCGTTCAGGACCGTGGAAACGCTCGAAACCACGTCCTTGACTTCGCCCAGCCCCGCCGTGGCACCGATGGCCGAGACGCGAAGCACTTCCATGGCATCGGCACCGGACTTGGTTTTGGACCCGGCGATCAGCAGCGCGTCCGCAAGCTCGGTTGGCGTGTTTTTAATGTTGGGGTCTTGGGAGAGCTTGAGGACGGCCTGGGAGTACTTATCAATGTTCTCGACGCCGAGATTTGTCATCGTCGTCGCCTGCAGCATGGCGGCTTGAAAGTCGCCCGTCGTGTCCATCACGTACTTACCCAACTCAACCGCCGGCGCGGTCACCGTGGCGCTCAGAATCGCGCCCGTGCGCATCTGCCGGTAACCGCTGCCCGCGAGGCTCTCGCCAGCGCTCGAGGCCCGCTGCGCCCACGTCTTGGCCTCGGCCTCGCTTTGGCGCGCCGAGCTCTCCTCCGCGATTTGCGCCATCCGCTGGGCGTGCTGCTGGGCGCTCGCTTCCTGACGAGCCTGTGACTCTTGCTGAATCGAAGTCTGCCGCGCCCCCGATTGCTCCAGAACCGCGTCCGCCCCCGCCTGCCCCTCCCGCAAAATCGCCGCCTGCCGTTCCTGGCTCACTTGCAAAATCTGCTGGACCTTCGCCTGAGTCGCCGCCGCGATCCGCTCCGGATTGCCGCCGAAACTGCCGCCTCCGGAACCGCCGGGGCCACCGTTTACACCGATGTTGATGTTGAGGGATTCAGCCTGGAGGGACCGGAGGGCCTCCTGGAGCCGCGCGACGTTCGCCATGCCGGAAGCGACATCAACGTCAACTCTCCCGGCACTCCACTCGCGGGACGCCAGAGAGGCCATAACGTCCTCGACGTGCTTGACCTTTTGGTCAAAGTCGGAGGCGTCGCCCTCCAAAACGGTTCTGAGAACTGCTACATCGGTGGCCATGGTTATTTCAGCCTTCGGTTATTTCCGGGGGCGTCCTTGTGTTTGCGCTCTCGCTCGCGCTTGATTTCCCGGTTTTTGTCCAAAATCGGAGTAGCTTCCGCCTCCGCGTCCAGCCATCCAGCCAGCCGGTGGAACAAAGCCGGCCGCTCCTTCAAGAGCCTCTCGCCCGCCTCGTACTCCAGGTAGGCTTTGCCCACACGCTGGATGTTCTTGTCCGAGATGAACGCCGGTTGCGGGCACGGCCAGAGCGTCTTGGCGGCGCGCTCCAATTCCTTCTCTTTGCGCAAGCCAATGGCGGTCTTGGCCGGGTCCTTTTCGCCTTCGTGCCCGAGGTAGGCAACTAGCTCCCAGAACGCGGCCGGGTCGCTAAAGGGCCGAACACACCGCGCTCAACAGCTTCGAGAATGCCCTCCAGCAGGTCAGGAGAGAACGTCAGCAGATTTTCCACGGTCACCGGCCACGGTTCACCCTCATCAGTCAAGTCCCATTTGGCGGTCAGGTGCGCGATGCGTTCAGCCTGGTTGGCCGCCAGCGCCTTCTCGGCCGCGCGCAACTGCCCCAGGAGGGCCTCAACCTGTTCCGAGAACTCTTTGGTGCGCTTCTCGATTTCGGCCGGCGTGGGGCCGCGCTGCCGCTTGCCCTGGCCAACTTTCGCGTTGATGATGAGGGCGAAGTAGGAGGTATCGCCGGTGGCCGCGCAAATGCTCTTGAGCTTCACGACTTCGCGCTTGAGGTCGCCCTCGGCTTCCACCAGCGGGCGATAGGTGTCGTTCGTGACGGAGATGCGCTCCAGGTAAGCGTCAATCTGGAATTCGACGCTCCCGCGCTGGATCTTGATCGGGGTCGTGGCGTTGTGGACTTGCGAGATATCGGGCATGGATTCCTTGGGGATGGGGAGTAAAAACAGGAGGGCCACCTTCGACGCGTCCCCCACGCGTGAGCGTGAACGCCGAAGGTGGCCCGTGAGTGAGTAGGGTTCCGGAGGGGTTTCCGGAACAGTTGCCGGTTTACGACTGAGCTTCGAAGTAGACCGGGCCGGTGAAGGAGAACGACAGGTCTCCGCCAATCACGGTCGCGGTCGCGATGTCGATGCTCAGGCTCGGGATGGAAAGCGTGCCGCGAATCTGGAGCTTGCCCGTGGCGTCACCGAAGGGCCGGATCACAATGTCCGCGAAGCCTCGGCCCAGCGTGTGAAGGATGCCGGTGCGGATGCCCTGCATCCAGATGATGAAGGCGCCGGTCTGGTCTCCGCCGTCGCCGGTGTCGTACTTACAGGTGAGCTTGGCGTCGTTCAGGGCCACGATGTGGCTCTTCCAGAAGCCGTTGACGTCGGCGCCCAGCTTGGTGACGTCCACTTCGCCCTCGGTCGTGGCGACCTTGGCGTCGTACAGGTAATTGTTGACGTCGCCGGCGATCTGGTAATCGGTCTTGAACGTGGTGAGCGTCCCGCCGCTCAAGCCGTTGATGCCGGTGAGGGCAGGGGAGGGGACAGCGCCGGTCCCGATGTAGATTCTTGCGCCAGCTCCAATTTGTGCCATGGTAGGTTTTGTCTCCGAGAGGTTGCGTGGGTTGATCGGCCAGGAGCCGGGTAGAAATTACAGCCTTGCGAACGTCACATGCGAGATCGCGGTGCCGGTGACGGCCGTTTGATTCACGCGGACATGCGGGTAAATCGTGGTCCCCGGCGGGATATAAATGGAAGCTGTTCCGGGTTGGGTTGCGGACGGGAAGGTCCCCAGCGCGACGTAGGTGCCGGGGCTGCCGTCCACGTCCGGCGCGTGGTCCACGGCCTGCGTCAGCGAACCTCCGGCGCTCACGAAGAGTACCTGCTGTTGGAGCATCGCGCCATTGCTGGTCGTGGTGCTGCTCGGGATATCGGCGAGGTCGGAGCTTGAACCGGTGCCGCTGATGACGTTGGCATTGGTGTAGGTGTGGCCTTCCACCGCGCTCGCGTCCACGATGCCGGTGGCCACGCTACCGCCCGTGGTCGTGCCAGCCGCCGTGGCTCCGGTCCCGGTCGCGGCGGCTGGCACGTTGCCGGACGCGGGCGGGAAATAGGCGTTGTAGAGTCCGCTGCCAGCGCTGCCGGCGGCAACGGTGGCGATGGTGGAGTTGGCGAGGACGGTGCCCTTCGCGGCGGTCTGGGTCAGAACCCCCACGGTTACGGTGGGGCTGACTGCGCCGGCGGCGGTGGGGTAGAGCAGGTTGAGGTTGAGGGAAGCGCCGGCCGGCGGGGTATATGAACCGGTGTCTCCGGCCCCGCCGATGTCATTGCCTCCGTGGTCCGTCCAATACGCCGCGTTTCCGGTGGGAAAGTCAGCCGCTGGATTCGGCGTATCGGCGACGGCCGGCGGCAGCGAATAGGCGCGTCCATAGGTGGTCACTGACTCAGCAATGGTGTCTCCCAGCGTGCCGGATACCACCCATTGTTCGTCCGGCGGCGACCAATACAGGTAGCCGGCCGGGCCCCACCAGCCACCCATGGAGCCGCCACTTTGAACGAAATAGAACTGTCCGTTCAGACTGCCGGCGTAGGTAAATGCGTCGTACCCGTGAAACTCGGAGGTCATCACGACCGAGCCGCCGCTGCCCGCCGCGCTCGTACCGGTCACATAAACCTCTGCGTCGCTCCCACCCGCCGCGCGCAAATTCGCCTGGATCGTGGAGATCGAATCCCCCGGCGTCACCGTCACACCGTCAATCGAAATCGCCGCGGAGGCCGTCACGTTGTCGATCACGCCGGTGACCACTTTTAAAAGCGGCGCGGGATACGAACTGAAGGTGAAGGTGATGGTCCCGTTGAGCAAACCGCCGGAAAGGGTGATGCCTCCGGACGCCGTGACCGTCTGCCCGCTGTAGGCCGCGCACGCCTCAATGGCCGAGATCCAATCCGCGTTGGAAGTCGGGTCCGCAACGTCGGAGAGGGCCGCGTTGCCGGTGCCCTGAACGGCCGCCCAGACCGGCGACGGGACGTTGGTGAACTCCACAGATTGCTGAGGCGAAACCGGCGCGGCGCTGGAACCAACGACCGTCGCATTCGCGTAAATCCCGGCGAGAGCCTGCAAGAGCCCCTGCACCGTCGAAGAGGAAGCGCCCAAGGTGAAGTTCCCAGAGCCGTCAATGGTGTACTCGCCCGCGTCGCCACCGGCGATGGTGAAGGACTGCACCGCGCCGCTCCGGATTTCCGGCGGTTCAATGGGCGTACCAGCCAGTGAGCCCCCGAAGGAAATGGCGAGACTTCCGGAATACAACACATGCGGGGAAGAACCTGAAGTGCTGAGCGTCCCAGTGACCGTGATCGTACCGCCGAGCAGCGCCTCCAGAAGCGTCACGAGCGACGAATTCGAGGTCGCAGCCGTGAATGGAGCGGAAACTGCCCCGCCATCCACCACGAAGCAAAACCGCTGATTCGCATCAACGCTGGTGTAGACCAGGTTCAATCCAGAGGTGCTGGTCGCACTCCCGTTCCCCACCGGCGTCCACCCAACGCGGCCGCACACCATCCCCGGCGAAGCCGCCGACGTGATGAAATCCGTGTCGAGCGAAACAATCCCGTTGACGGGAATAGAAATCTCGGCCGGTTTCGTGGCGCGGACGTTGGCGATGATCGAGAGGTAATTGAACCCGGCGCCGAAGGGGCAGAGCGCCAGCGTGTGCAGTGTGCGCAGGTTGATGAGGTTCTCGAGGCGGTTGATCGCGTCGATATCCACGCTCGGGCAGTCGCCGTTCAGGCTCACCTTGCCATCATTCAGCGTCACCAGGTGACTTTTCCACGGCGCGCCGATCTGGCCAAGGCGTGTGTGATCGACTTCCTCCTGAGAGAAAGTGACCATCGCCTTGGCCTGGTCCTGATGAATAGGAACGCCGTCCAGGTAGATTTGTGCTCCGGCTCCAATTTGCGCCATTTTAGATTCCTCAGACAGTGGAGATCGTGAACAGGAACAGATGGCCGGTGTGCCAACGCTCGTCTTTGTCGATCAACTCATTATACGGACCGATATCGCACATCTCAACAGGGACGCCGACTTGCCAGCCCACGGGCCCCAGGATGGCCGCGAGAAGCGCCTGCCCCGGCAATCCGCCGCCATTGGTCCAAAGCTGATAATTGGAGTTGGCGAGGGAGTCCACGACCGCATAGCCGGTCTCGCCGGCCACGTCAGAGGACACGGCTTTCATGCTCACTTGAATCATCCGGCACTCGCCGGCCGCGCCGCCCAACTTCTTTTTGGCGCGATTGCTCTTCACGCACAACACAAACGCCGGCATGGGATCCTCAGCCTGAATCGAACCCAGGAAGATCCCGGCCGCTGAAATATCTTCGCACTCCTCAATGAGCACCGCGCGCAGCGCTGCGAGGAGGTCGCTCGATCCGGTTGAAGTCGTCGCCATTTAAACCATCCCCGCGAAATGCTCTTCGGCGTGCGTGGCCCACCAGTTCAAAACGAAAGGCAACATCCACGCCCTTTCTTCGTAGCGGCCCGTGTAAACATTGTTGTGCCCGAACTCCCAGAAGATCCCGTAAGCCAGCATCGTATACACCGCCGCTCGGATCACGCCGTCATCGTCGCTGATTTCCTCCGGAGACGAGGCTACGCGCGCCTCGAAATGCTCCTCCGTGTATGCCATGCGGGTTACCGTGTCCCGGACCGGTTGCTCCCAGCGCGAGTCCCCGGAGGTGTATGCCTCGCGCGCGGCGTCAACTCGCTCCGAGAAATCTCCCTCGATGCCCGTGCCCGTCGTCCCCTGGACCGCCAGGCTTTGCGCGAGGGCCGTAGTATCCGGCTGGAGGGGCAGGTCGCCGCCTTCGAAGCTCTCCCGCAAATCGTCCCGCATCGCTTCCGCCGCGGTGCCGATCCGTCGCGCGAACTCGCCGCGCAACTGCGCGCGAACCTCGCTGATCCGGTTCGTGGTGACGATGATGCGAGAAGAGGGCATTAGCTGAATACCTGCTCGCACATCACAGCGCGATTCACCGCGAACGTGGAAGGCGCGCTCGGGTTGGTTACCTGAAAAATGGACAATGGGGCAACCGCCGTCCAGACCACGCCGCCATCCGTCACCGTCGCGCCCAGCGTCGTGGGCCACGCCGGTTCACTCGCGCCCGTGGTTCCCGCCGTGGTGCATTGGTACGACAGCCGGTTCGCCATGATCTTCGCGCTCGTGGCCGGCTGCTCGTATTGGCCCACCGCGTAGGACTGCGACGGCTGCCAGCCAATCCCGGCCAGAAGCTGGAGGGGTGCGTACTTGGGCGCGATCGTCAGGTAATCCGCCATGCGGACGTCCGGACTATCGCCCTCTCCGAAGATGAAAACCCACGGAACCACGTCCACGGGCTGGTCTTCCCACTGCTCATCCTTGGCCTGTTTCTTCGCGCCCTGGTTGGCGTAGTAGGTCCCGGCCAGCAAGTACATTTGGTCGGGCCGCGTCCCATCGGTGCCCCGGGTGAGCCTCGCGCCGAATTTGTCCACGCCGGCGCCTCCAGCCACGGGCGCACCAGCAATCGGCCGGCGCCACACTTGGACGATATCGGAGCCGGTGCCGGGGGAAACCTGAGTGCGCAGATTCGTGACCTGCCGCTGAATGTCGGCGTAGACGTTGGGCATTTACGCTCCCCACCCTTCCCACATGGCGTTGCGCCAAGGGTTCAAGCCAAAGGTGCCGAACCAATTCCACAGGCTACTCTCGTAGCCCGTGTTGCCACAGGGGTTCGCGCTGGTCACAAGCCCGGTTGCCGGATCGATTTTGACGTTGCCGCCTGCCACCATCGGCCCGAACTGCATACCGCGGCTGGCGCTCGTTTGGCCAAGGATGATTTGAAAGTCCCAAATCGCCGTCGCGATCCGGGTTAGTTCCCCGGCACGGTCGGAGAATTCAATGTTTGTGATGCTGTCCGAGAACCGCCGTGCCTGTTGCTGCCAATACTGGGCGTAAGATGAGACGATTTGAAAGGCCGCGTAGCGGGTGTCGCCCTTGAGGGTGAGGATTCCGTTGATATATTCGTCGGGGAAAACCGGGTCCGTCACCGTCGTGTCCACGCCATCCGTGGCGTTGTCGCCCACCAGGGCGCGGATTTCGTCCAGGATCGAGAGCCGGGTGAGGTCGTAGGTGGCGGACATGGCGATAAGGGAAAAGCGCGCGCCCGGGTGGACGCGCGCTTTGATGTGACTCTACCGGTTGGGTTACTTGCTCGATTGGTTGAGTGCAGTGGCCGCGTCTCGCGAGGTCTGCACCACGGGCGCCTTGTCGAGCACGCCATCCGGGACGGCGGGCGTGTTCGGGTTGATCGGCGTGAACGCGGGGCGATTGCCTTCCGGCTCGGCCGGTTCGCCCGGGGTGCGCACTTTGGCGATGGCGTTGGTGCGGAGGTGGAAGCTCAAATCGCTGATGCCCAGGTCTTTGAAATCCTGCTCGGAGAGCTCATCTCCCTTGTTCAGGGAGAAAAACCCTCCGTTCTTCTTGTCTTCGAAGTTACCGAGTTTGGTAACCAGAACTTGATAATAGGCCATAGTTTTGATCCTTGGGGGTGAGGATGGACGGTTGTTACGCCGAAGTGATGGTGACAACCTGGAGGGTCCGCTTCATCACGGCGCCCCCGTTGAAGCCCATGTGAACATCAATACGGGGCGGGATCGCGATGCGAACGCCGCCCACCGCGTTCTGGAAGTCGTTGACGAAGGAGTACACGCCCGGGGCCATGCCCGGATTGAGCGCGTTCTTCGTCATGATGGCCGCGCCCGGCTTCTCGCCGGTGGGGCGAGCGGCCAGAACCTGGACCACGCCATCCGGGAAGTCCAATACCCAAGTGCCGGAAGCATTCAGGTAGCCCGTCTCCACGATCTTGACCTGCGGGGCACCGGACGCCAGGAGGATTTCGTTGACGTCCTTGAGCGAACGCATGGCGAGTGGCGTGGTGGTGGGGAAGCGCCCGTAAAGGTCCGCGCTGTTACTGTTGAACCGCAAGTCCTGAAAGGTCTTGGAGCTCATATAAGCCGTGGCGCGACTACCAAAATCGTTGCTGGTTCCGCGACCGTAATTGATCTGCAGATTCATCAGATCAAGCAGCGGAGTCGCGCTCGCGTGAGTGGTCCATGCGGTGCCCGGCGAAAACGTCTGCTGGGTGTAGCTGGTGCTGTAGCCCGGCGAACCGTCCGGCAGGTTGATGGTCAGGGTGCCCGTATTGAGCAGCGTGCCCATCATCTGTTTCCAGCGCCAGCGGTATTGCACGGCGAGGCGCCCCTGATCGGCGGCCACCAGGTCGTGGACGTTGATATCCACGTTGAGTCCGTCGAAGTTGCCGGTTCCGGTGCGCTCCATGAGCTCGGTTTCGCCGAGGGTCAGGAAGTTGCCGAAGAACCCGGGGGTGGCCTCATAGCTCTTCTGGCCGATGCGAGACGTGTTGGTCGGCGAACCGCCTTCGCCGCGCAGGCTCATGATGCCGGTCTGGTTGTCATCCTGAGTCCAGATCAGCCGCGTGCGCTGGATGTTCTCCAGGGGGAAGAAGTCGCTGAGTGCTTCCTCTTCCAGGAGGTTCGGCACCAGTTCGGCGGCGATCCGCTGGTAAGTGGCTTGGGGTTCGTAGACGTATACGACTGTCATGGTAGTTTTTCCTCAGAGTCAAACGGAACAGCTTCCGGTTTGCGGCCGGAGTTACGGGATGAGAACGATTTGCGTGGATCCGGAACTGATGAACCGGACTCCGGGGATGAGGCCCTGCAGAATCGCGGCGGCGCCGGCCTGCAAGTCGCTGATGTTGAAATAGCCGCGGTGGTAGCACTGCAACGTCGGCTTGGCATCGGAATAGATTCCGGTTTCGTTCACGTTCTGACCGATGAACACATTGCCGCTCGCATCCGTGGAGAAATCGAACATGGCAATCGCGACGCCGGAAACGGCTTTGTTGTAAATCGGCTCCCGCTGGCCACCGTAAACCGGTGCCGTGATGCTGTGCGCCGCGCCGGTCCAACCGGAGAAAACCTGGTGGAAGATTCCGCCGGCCGGGTCCGTGATGTAGATGTTGGCGGAAGCTGCACCGGCCGGGAGGGGCGTGATCGCTGTGATCGCGATATGATTGGTGGAACCCACGGTCACCGAGGCCGGCGTATTGATCGTGGTCTCATTGCCGGCGGCATCGACCAGCGTGTAGGCCACCTGGTAAACGCCGGTGGGCAGCGTGCCGTCGCTGCCGGTCGGGGTGAGCGTCAGCGCCGTGGTGGGCGCCGCGAGCACGGCGGACGCATAGGCGTTGTAGAGCCCCGAAGTGGAGTTCTGCGCGAGGATGGTTCCCCGCGCGGTCTGGGAAATGCTCGCGGCCAGCGCCACGGCGATGGTGCGCGCATCGTCCGGATAAAGTGCCGGCTCGATCTTGCTGGGGTTTTGTGCTTGGAGTAGACGCTGGGCCATGGTATTCCCTCCGGGGAAGGTTCGCTATGTCTCTCGGCGATGCCGGAGGTTGATTAATTGCGTGCGGCGCGTGGCTTCTTGCCGGTGAGGCGTTCGACTTCGGCGGTCACGAGATCCTCATTGACCGGCCCCTCTTTCTTCGCGCCCTTGACCGGTGTGGTCTCTCGGCTAAAGATCACCTGAGACTGGGCCGGGAGTTCGCGGACGGTCTCGCCGGTGAGGTTGTGGCTCGGAAGGCCGCTGTAGACAGCCTCCAGGGATTCGGCGCGGGTGAGGGGCACGCTCTTCGCTTGGTCGCCTTTGCCCACCGAGAAGGTCACGCGGTTCTCGCTCTTGGCGTCGTCGTCAAGCGCCCGCTTGAAATCCGCCTTGACCGATTCCAATTGCGCCGGAATAATGCGGTTCTCATCGAGCAGCCGCACCGCGATTTCGTTGGCGCGAGTGGCGCGGGCCGCGTCGCTATTCGAGAACGCGGCGGACTTGGCGGATTCAGCTTCCGCCTCCAGGGTCGCGAGACGGGCTTCGAGGGCCAGTTCGTTCGCGGATTTGGCGGCAGCCGGGGCGCCCGAAGCGCCGCCGGCGCCTTCCTCGGACACGAAAAGGGAGCGCAAGGCTTTCCCGAATTTGACGGCAAGACCGATTTCTTCGGCGGTGGCTTCTTGGGGCATTTTGTTCCTCTGTTCTGAACCGTCATTGTACGGGCGATCATTTTGTTTCCCAACACGCGGAGCGCCGGAGTTGAAACTGGCGGTCATATCGTCCGCGTCCGGCTCCTCGTGAGCCACGGAGACGCCTCGGGTCGGATAGGCGTAATCGCGGTAGGGCGGGAACTTTTTGCGCTTGGCGATTTTCTCCAACCGGTCCCGGACCTTTGTGGGATCCTTGGCGCGGTGCAACTGGCTCATGGACTGGTCGCGCTCCTCGGCCGTGCGCGCCGGGAAGAGCTTGTTGTCGGGATCGCCCATGTCCTGATCCCCTGCCGCGTCCTGCTCACCCTTGGACCTGAATGCGAAAGCGAGCGGTTGCACGCCGCGCCCCTGGGAGAACGCCGCGTAGGCCGCCGGCGCCTTGGTGAAAAAGGCCGCGCCGTCAATGCGCGGGTCGATGGCCAGCGCCACGGCTTCAATTTTCCGGGTGCGCCAATCGGTGAATTCCGCACTCACGGTGCGATGAGAATCGCCCAGGAGGAGTGCGAGCGGCTCCGGCTCCTCCCACGTGGCGAAGATGGCCTTCTCGCCGGTCTCCGGGTCATCTTCCACGCGAAAGCTGTGCACGTCGCCCAGCTTGCCGTCCAGAAGGCCCGGGATGTGCTCATAATTGACCGGCGCCGGGGCGTTGCTGGCCTTGGCGATGGCATACAAATCGGCCTCGGTGACGACGCCGATACCCTTGTCGCTGTAGTCTCCGGCGCGGAAAACCGGGCCGTTTTTGGCCTTGAAAGGGCCTTCGTATTTGCTCATAAGTTCCTCAAAGGTTCAAAACCGATTGGGTGATTTGCCACTTCACGACGGGAGCGAGCTCGAGGTCTTCAATCTCGGCCCAGGTCTTCCGCGGAAAAAAGATCAGGTCGCAGGGCACATGAACCTCGAAGCCGTGCTTCCGGCGAATCAAAAAGATCGGGGTCAGGGCGTCCCGGTGCTCTTCGTCAAGCAGGCGATACGCGAGGTCAACGCACGCCCTTTTGTCGGGAAGAATTTCGATGGCGTACTGAGAAACCCATCCGTCGTCGCCCTCTTCCATGTCCGGGATGCGCTTCGCCTCTTGCTCGGCCGGGAGTGATGCACAAGGCGGGAACTGCGCGAAGAAATCAAATTTCATGCTTCCACCTCGTTAACCGGAACAGCTTCCGTTTGGCGCGAAAATCCGGCTCCGTCGCGCCCCATAACCTTTTTGGAGACCCGTTCGCCCGCGTTGCGGCCAATGCGATTTTTAACGTCCTGATCCAGCCCCCCGCCGGCGCCTCCGGGCTGCGATCCGTCACCCGCGGGGTCAGGGGTGCCCGTCGCCACCAGGAGCGCCTTTTCAGCCTTGATGTCTTCCATCCATTGGCGAATATCGCACTCCGGCAGCCCGAGGTAATTCTGCAGCTCCGGCAACATGGAGTAATGGCCGCCGCCGTTCGCCATGAACTGGCCGATGCCCACCAGCAGCGGCACAAGGTCGTCGTTGTCGATCTTGCCCAGGTCCGGCTCAGGGATGTACTTGCGGAACTCGGGGCCGAAGTTGAGCTCCACCAGCGGGGCCAGAATGTCGTATTTGACCATCCGGCAGATTTTTTCCTTGAGGTAGTGGACCGGCGTATTGAGCACGTTTTCATGCACCGTGCCGGCCGCCTTGGCTTGGTGCGGAGACGCGGAGGTCGCCAACTTCTGGAACGTGATTCCCTTGATAATCGCGGCGTCGTGTTGCTCGATGGAGCCGGCGAGGTAGCCGCCATCATTCACGTTTTGAGAAAGCGTGATTATGGTTCCAGCGGGCGCCGCGACGGCATTTCCGGCCTGCATGAACTGAAGTACCTGAAGGAGGGCTTGCGAAGCCGTGATCTTGGGCGCGCTCGTGTTGACGGTGCCGTCCGGATTGAAAGGGTATTGATCCGGCGCGGTCGGCGAAGCAATGCCGATGGGGATGGGCAGGCCAAACCGGCGACCGTAAAGGTTCGCCTGTTCCAGCCGGTGCATTTTCAAATACCACTGGTTGTAAATCGACCGCCACCAGCTGCGCCCGCGGGGATCGGCGAATTCGTCCAGCAGGGTAAGCACGGCAAACTTTTCGCGGGAGACGAAATTCCAGATGGCCGGGATCGGCATAATCGGCGGCGTGGTGGCCATCTTCGGCTTGCCCGCGCCGGGATCCACAATCTGCTTGGCCGGCGCATTGAGGAGCGTCTCCGTGGTGACCAGCGTGTTTTTGCCGTCCGTCGATTCCACCAGGCGCGTGAGCTCGGCGAGCCATTGCTCGTAGGGCCCCGTGTAAACCGCGAAGCCCAGGAAGTTGAAAAACACGTCCACCACGAAAAATGTGTTGTGGCGGCTCTTGGGCTTGATTTTGGCGAAGTAATACCGGTTCGCGTCCTCGCCGGTCCCGCGCTCGTAGGTGATTTCCGCCATGTTGTTGCCGAACCGCATGGCCGCCCACAACATTTGCGCGAGTACGTCATCAATCGTGGTGTGCCGCTTGCCCAGATTGTCCAGCGCGCGCCGGCAGAAATCACGGACCTGGATTCCGTTGTCAAAATCGTCCGGGTCTCTCTCTGGATCCGCATAGGCGGGCCGCAGCGTCAACTTCCGGCGCAGCGTCATCATGACCAGCGTCATCGTTGAAGAGAAAATCTGCTCATCCGCCGCCATGCGCCCGTAGACGTCGTTGCCAATCAGGTTGTCAAGGTCGTCGTCGGGCGTGGGGAGTTGCGCCAGCCACATCCACGTGGGGACGCTGAAGCCGCCGGAGACATATTCAAGCCGGGGGTCGGTCTGCTGGACATTTATCCCCTGCGCGCCCGCCGTCTGGACCAGGGAATTTACCGTCGCGTCTCTGTCCGGAATGCTGACGGGTGTGGGTGCGCTTTTGGGGAGAGCCATCACGCCCCATTGTACGGGCGCGAATTTTCACAATCAACAATCGCGGGGGTCGGAGAGCATCGACTTGAGTAGCGCGGCGCCCTGGTTGCGGATCACGCGGACCCGTTCGTCCGAGACGCCCATAATCGCGCCGACTTCGACCAGGGTGCGTGTTTTTCCATCGCTCAGGCCGTACAGAAGCGTGATGACCTTCGCCTCGGCCGGGCGTAATTTCGCCACGGCCGCCCGGATTTCCACCGCGGTCGTGGCGGAATCCACGCGCCTTTCAGCCAAATCATGGACTGCTGGGCCAGTGTCCGGCACGGACTCAGCCATCTCTTCGTAATCATCAATTTCCGATGGATCACGAAGAAAGGACGGCCTCCACATTGTCGAACACGGATCCAGGCGCTCACAGTCCACCGCGAGATAGACGTACTTCCAAATCCATCTGGTCGCGTAAGTGGAGAATTTAAACCCGCGCTTCGGGTCGTAGAGTCGCATCGCGTCGTAGAGTCCGAAAGTTCCCTCCTGCACAAGGTCCCGGAACTCCACGCACGCCCGGTCGGACGCGGGAAGCGAGCGATACCGGTTTGAAACCACGTAGTAGACGAGCCGGATATTCCCTTCCACGATCCTCTGCCCGGCCGCGACATCGCCCGCGCGATACCGCTCCAGCGAGTACAAGAACGTCGCTTGGTCCATGGCCGGCGGCAGGTTGTCTGGGTCAAGAGGTATGGACATCGGGGCAGCTTCCGGTTTTAGCGGAGAAAGCGGTCTCCTCGGTTCACCTGGTCCAACCTGAACCCGCCATCTCTCATCTGCCCGAGCCCCATACCGGCGGCCAAGACTCCCATGGGGGCGCCTATCGCGGGTGCATCGTGCTGCCTCGGCGGTGCGGTGCCGGCCTCGCTTGCGTCTCTCGCAAGAAATGCCTCGGTGCCGAAGTATCGGAGGGCGGCCATGTAGTGCCGCTTCTTCTCATCCACGGGCTTTTCACCCTGCATCACTTCGCCCGTGTTCTTGTCGGTGGGCCGCGAGAACGTCCCGAAGTCGTCAATAACTTCGGCGCAAGCCGCGCGGTCCACACGGAGGAGCCCGCGCATCATGGCGGAGTTAACCGCGTTGACCTGGCCCCAAAAGTCCTTGATCGCGGGCGGCGTAGATCGGAGTCCGCCGCGTAGCAACTCCATGCGCCATCTTTCCTCGGAAATCTGGCCCACCGCACACCAAATCAGGTTCGGCCACCTGCGTACAATGTCCTCGCCGCGCCATTCCATGCTGTGCTCGCGGTCACAGTAGAGATCCGTGATCGTCCAAATCTGGGTCACCGGATCCATCGCGCCCGAAAGGCCGTAGAAATTCACGTCGCCCGGGTCGAACGCCGCCGCCCGAGGGTAATACGGCGGTGTCGCGATGCCCTCCACTTCGAACTGTGGATCCCATTGGTCGAAAATCAAGCCGGCCGGCCGCGTGAAAATACCCCTGTAGCGCTGATCGAACAGCCATTTCGGCAGCGATCGACGCGCGATTTCAAATTCTTCCGGCGGAAAGGCGGGATTTCGCGTCGAATCGAAGCGCACGAAGTGCATTTGCGGATGCACGGTACCCAGGTGCATTCGCGTGGCGAAATTTCGGTAATCGCGCTTCTTGACGTCCTCGGCCGCGGCCCGCCACTGTTTGTAGAAGTCGTACATCCACCCAAGGCCGTAGACGATACTCCCAAAGCACAGCCGCCCCATTTTCAGGTGATTTGGGCGCCCAACCTTGTTGTTGTACGGGGCAACTTGGCCCCTCGCAATGGAAAGCCGTCCGCGCATTTCCAGGAGCGACGACCGGCGGAAGGCATCTTGCCCGGTTTCGTCGCCCACGGCCGCAAGGGCGGTGTAGCCGGCGAAGCTGTCCGAGTCCGACGCGAAGCAAAAGTTGATCGATGTCTTCTCTTTTTGCTCGTGGCCCCACAGTGCCTGTTCGCCCAAGGGCGTGAAGGTGAGGCTCATTTTTGGCTGGGAGGTGAATTTCGCCCAGCCCGACAGCCCTTCGAAGATGCGACGGAAGCCTGGCACCAGCTTATTGCGCAAAATCGTGAGCTCGGGGCCTATCGCGAGGTAGCAAATCTCCGGATTGCCCGGACCGCACCGGATCATTTCTTCTATCAACCAGTGCGCTAATAGCGAAGTTTTCCCGCTCTGCAGGCCGGCGGAGATGTAGGTCTCCGTGGCCAAGGAATCCATGGCGAGGGCCTGGCCCGGGTGAAGAGCGACCTCCATCCGGCCATTCGCGCCCATCCGCATCAATTCTTGGGCCATGGAGATTAATCTTCGGGGAAATCGGGCTCGGTCTGGGCTTCGATGATATCGCCTTCGAATTCGGCCAGTGTGTCCGCGAGGTAATCCGCCACCTGGGCCTCGGAGGGACGTTTGATTTCGAAAATGTTGGCGGTGAACTGCGCGCCGGCAAATTGGCCGGTGAACTTGGTTTGCATCCCGAGAGCCGTATAGCCGTGGGTGATCAGGTCGGTGAGGGCGTTCGTCTCGGCTTTGTGCGAGGAGGCGGACTTGTTGATCGTCGCGACTTCTCCGGACGCGCTTTGTTTCTGCTCGGTCTCGTTTCGAAGTCGCTTGCGCGTAAGGTCGATGGCCTCCGTGATCGATTCGAGCGCCATCTCGCGGAAGTTCTGGCGCATCGAGGCAACCAGTTCGTCCGCCTTGTTTCCCCCCTGGAGCACTGGCAGCGAGTCCAGTCGCCTTTGCCGGAATTCCTCCCAACGGCCGGCGTCTTTCCAGCGCATGAGCGTGCTGGCGTTGACCTCCCAGAGCGCGGCGAGCGCGGAATCCGGCAGGTCTCCCGGGCCCTCGATGTAATGCGCGCGGATCGATTCGTACCCGTAGCGAACGATGTTGTCTTTCTCGCTCCCGGATCGGCAATAGCCGTTGGCTATGAGCGTGGGGTGAAGGAATTCAGCGGATCCGCACGGCTTGGTGACGGCGAGCTGCACGCCCACCTTTTCAAGTTCGCGAGCATCACGCAACTTCTTGCGCTCCGCCACCAATTCGTCAACATCCGCCGGGCCTGGCTTATTGGCCTCGCGCCGCGCTCGCTTGAGGGGAGATCCAGCCATCGGAGTTACTCGCTCCCGTGGTTCGCGTAAGCGCCGTTGACGACTTCCGGCCGCGCCTCGGCATATTTCTTCGCCTGGGCCCAAACCTTTTTGCGCGCGCCTTCGCTCATGCGCTTGACCTTGGCCAGCGCTTCGGTGCGGGAATCAGCGGTCGCACCCACGAATTTCTTGCGGAGTTTCTTCGCGAGTTCTCGCACCGCGGTGGCCTCACGCTTTTGCTCTTTGGTGAGCTCGCGGGGCTTGTCCGGGATCAGCTTGCGCCGAACCGGGTAAAGCACTGCGCCGACGACTTCGCGAATGCGCTCTTCGCTCCAGCCGGGATGATTGCGGCGTAGGTTGCCCATCACGCCGCGCGTCTCCGCGTCATCGCGGTTGGCGAAATGTTCCTCGCGGGAATTCGCCGGAAGGGGGATTTCTGTCGGGTTCGATTTCATGGAAGGAATTATATCAAACCAAAGAGGAATAGCTTCCGTTTTTGCTATCCTATCGCTACCGGCTTCGCCGGAATCCCCACAAACAGCGCCGGCACCTTTCACCCAAACGAAAGCGCGCCAGGAGAGCCAATCCCGACGCGCTGTTTGCTGAATGGAGCAACGTGAGTATACAAATTCCGCGCCAAGACGGCGACACATCCCGCACACCTCCAATTGCCAGAGCTGAATTACGATTTCAAGGACGCCGCCACCTCGGCGCGTGGATCTGGCATGTGGCCAATTGCCCTGGATGCGGCGGCAAGCACACATGGGGCGGCGGCACCCACACTTCAAATCCCCTTGATCGGCTCGGCCTCATTTGCTCTCATCGCGCCTTCGCCGTTCCGGCTGACCCCATGGCCGTCGAAATGCTGATCGAGAAAGTCACGGAGGCGCAAAATGGCCGCTGACTCTCAACTCCCCTCCGCGCCTCACGCCGAGGAAGCGGCGCTAAAAATCCTCCTGACGGACCGCACCGCGCTCGCCATTGCGGTGGAGAAATTCGGACTCATCCCGGCGGATTTCAACGTTCCGGAATTCTTGGAAATCGCCCGCATCGTGATCGGCGACTTCCGGGCTGGCCACTTCCATGATGCGGTAAGCGTGATCGAGGCGCTACGCAAGAGCGGCCATCTCGCCGCGGCCGGCGGCCCTGAGCGAATCGAAGCCCTCGCGCAGTCAACCGGCGAGCTGGAGAACATCGAGAATTATCTCGCCCTCATTGCCGAGGCCGCGATCAAGCGCATGGCCGCCGATGGGCTGGACCTCCTTCGCCAAAGCGCCCTTAACGGATCCAGGCCGTCCGAAATTACGCAAAAGATGGCCGAGTTGACGGACAAGATTTCGAAGCGAACGGCGCAATCGGCGGGCGAAGCATCGGACAAGATCCGGGTATACACACTTGAGGAACTTGAGGTTTTTCCCGAACCAAAATGGCTCGTGGAAGGCGTGATTCAAGAGCGCACGGTCGGAACCATTGAGGGGCCGCCAGGCGCGTACAAAAGCTATATGGCCGTCGAACTCGCGGGATGTGTCGCCACGGGTCACGCATGGTACGGAAACAACGTCACGCCTGGCCCAGTGCTTTACATTTCCGCCGAGGGGAAGGGCGGCCTCGTAAGCCGCATTCACGCGTGGCAGGTGGCCCGCGGCATGAAATGGCCTCCATCGGCCGGCATCATCCCCGATGCCGTACAACTTCTGGAATCCGAGGACGTGGGGCTTCTCCTGTCCATAATCGCGAAAATGAACCCATCTCCGGTCCTCGTGATTGTGGACACCCTGGCAAGGTGCATGGTTGGGGGCGACGAGAACTCCGCCCAGGACATGGGAATATTTGTCCACAACATCGCCAGAATTGCAGCTGCGGGCGCGGCGGTGATCGTGGTCCATCACCAAGGCAAAGGAGGCGATCTGCGCGGCTCGTCATCCCTTCCCGGCGGCATGGACACGCGGATCACCGTCGCCCGAGATGACATCTCCTTGACCATCCATTGCCAGAAATTAAAAGGCGCCTTGGAATTCAACGACTTCGGGCTCACGAGGCGACTTGTGGACTTGCCGGGGGGAAGAACCAATATGGTTCTTGACCGCGCGGATCAGACGGTCATAGAGGTCGAGGTCACCGAGACGCAAAACAACGTACTGTCCATCCTCCAGAATTTCCCGGGGCCGGTTAAGAGCAAGGAGTGGGAAGAGGCGTGCAAGGCGGCCTCCGTCTCCCGTGCTTCGTTCTGGCGGGCCAAAAAACAGTTGGTTGCGGCGGATGTTGTCGTGGAGTCCGCTGGCCGGTATTTCCCCAAGGACGGCACCGAACCGTCTCAAACCTCCTTTCCCGTATGAGAAAAAACCTAATAGTCTCAAAAACCCTTGAGACACACGACCAATTAGTAGGGCCGCGTACCGTCTCTGAGACAGTGCCCCGGCATTAGTCTCAACCGTCTCATCTCTGTCTTAAGACAGAGAGAGATGGACTTTGTGAGACACTTTTTGCCCACGGAGTCCGGTGTCTCACTTTTGGCGTGAGACACCAGTGAGACACTTGAGACACTTTTTATTATTAGGCAACGAACGCGGGGAATGGATACGGTTTTTGAGTGGCCCTTACCCAAAGGATTTTTCCCCTCCAGTGCGGGAAGGGCCGGAAAATTTCAGGACATCCCCTCCGGCAAAAAGAGGCTACCCCCCTGTGTAAATCCTTCGGCCAGCTGGGCCGGAAACCAGACGGTTTTTGTGTATGAGAATGGCAGTTCTCAAACACAAAACTCTCGCGGCCAGGCTTCCAAGGCTCTCCCAACCTTTCCTCTGATCGCGGGTATCACACGTGGGCAGCCAAGGCAAGGGCGCGCTGGCGAACTCCAGGAATCAAGGCCATGAAGTCGCAAAGTGCCTCAAACCGTCGAAAATCATACATTACACCCCCTCGCGGATGATTTTAAACGTGAATTGAGAATTTTTGATCCGTCGTTTCTCAAACAAACTCCCCCTCCCGCGCGTTCTGGTAATGACTCAACGCAGAGTCTTTAAAACACTCATTAGTCCAGACATGGTAATCAGCCATTGCACCGTCTCACTGATACGATTTACAATTCCTCATGTCGGACCGGCTTCCGAACTCCCCGTTTTTTAAGGAACTCACCATGTCAACTCCCCTGATATGCCCCACCTGCAACCTAATCCAACTCATCGACCGCGCCGACGGGCAATGCAATAACTGCGCTTATCCCGATGGCGGCTTCACCGATGAGGAACTCGACACCATGCACGATGAAGTATTCGAGCTGTCGCAAGAGGAACTCGAAGCGATTGAGAAGTACCAGCGCGCCGAATTACGTAAAGCCAACGTGGACGCGATAGACCATCGTAAGATGTTCCGCGAAGTGATTCATGCTCGCTTCGAGGGCAATGTGGCCGAATACTGCCACGCGAACGGCGATCACCCGATGCACTGCGATAACATCGCTCGCATGGCCGGGCTTCGTTCTAACACCTGGGATGAAGAGCGGAACGTGGTAGCTCGCCGCGAACGGCGGGCACGCAAATTCAACTCGGCTTTGGACGCGGCGCATGGCGCGGAACTGGTATCCGCCGGCGCGGTCGCGCTTCGTGGAAAAAGTGCTTCCGGGCCTGTCAGTAAGGCGGAACCCGTGAAAGTGTCTGAAATTGGCGCTACGGGGCCGGAATCGGCATCTAAAACGGAAGCTGAACCCGCTTTAGTGAATTGGGCGCGGTCCTACGTTGAATCTCTCGCGGTGGCCCATCCGGGCAGGGCGCGCAAGTTGGCGGGATCGCTCGCGTTCCAGCTCTCACAATTGGACAGTGTGCCGGCCGAGGTTTGGCAGGACCGAGCGAAGCGGGCGTTTGACGCCAAGGTGGGAGCATGAACCGCTATCGAATCATCATCACTCACAATCCGCCGCGTCCCGGCGATTCGCCTTTCATCCCGGACGAATCGCTTGAAATGAAACGGCGCCGCGAACTCGCCCGCCAACTCCAGCTCGAAGCCACGCGCCGGGCCGGAACGAAAATCCCCTCGCGCGGCTTTCAGGAATCGCTTTTTGACGACGTGAAAACCACGGACGCAAAGGGCCAGATCAGCTTGTTTTGACTCACTGGCGCTGCCGGGCGCCCCGACTGAACGAAAAAGGAAACCATGCTCAAACCAACCGAACTCATGCCGTACACCACCATAGGCTCTATTGTGGACTGCTGGAACGACTCTTACGCCGAAATCGTGGAAGCGGCGCGACTCTTGAACCGCGCCGAGGCGAGGCTAAAGGCGGCAATGGGAGCGACGGAATATGGCCGCTCATTCTCACTTCCCCGCAAAGATGTTTCCGACCTCAAGCGCGAGCCAGCAAAATTCATGGAAGAGGCGAAGCGCGATGTCTGGCTGATCATTTTGAACCGCGCCGAGGTGCGCCGCTTCATGAGCGCCGAGCGTTGCAAGCAACTGGACAAGCAACTTTCTGACGGCGAGATGCCCCCAATTGACGCCGAGGAGATCCGCGTTTTCCTGGGCGGCTTCATGCAAAACATGGAAGGGCTTTTGAAAGAAGCGGTTAACGAGGTTTACGGACATTTGCGACCGGAACGGACGGGCCTCAAGACAAACGAGCGCGGCGCGATTGGCTCCAAGGTCATTCTCACCTGGATTGTCGAGGAGAAATGGAACGGAGGAGGATTCAGCGTCAGGTACGGCTACAGTAGCGCCGTGGACAAAATCCGCGCGATTGATACCGTGTTTCACCGCTTGGACGGCGAAGGAATGCCGAAAACCTACAACGGCCCACTGGGAGACGCTATCGACAAGTCGAGCGACGGCCACGGCGAAACCGAATACTTCCGTTTCCGCGCCTACAAGAACGGAAACCTTCACCTGGAATTCAAGCGCCCCGACCTCCTGGCCGAGCTGAACCGCATCGCAGGTGCCGGAATCATGCCGGGCAACAAGCCGCCGGCGAAAGCGAAACCAACAGCGAAACTTTCCGGCCTCTTTGCCTGACCGGGCCAGATTCCGAAAAATAAATCCCGCACCCCCTTGACGCACTCACTGAGACGAGTAAATAATCTCAGTGCAACGAGATTGCATGAATCACGATGACCCGCCTCGACAATTGAACCCCTCGCCCGCCATCCATTCGGATGAGCGGGCTTAGGGCATTGAGAGAATCTTTAATCGAGCCTTCTGGGATTGCCTACGGGCATAAATTCTGAGTTTGGAGACAACCATGTTTTACGCGATGATTTTTACCACGCCGGACGCCACGCCCACCACGCGGGACGGAGTGCCGGATAATTTCGAGGTCCACGCATTCGATACCCAGGCGGAGCGCCAAAACGCCATCGACGCCGCATGGAGTGCGGGCGGGAACGGCCTCAAGGTGGCCCGCCCGGCCGTTATCCGCTTCTACGGCCGGGCGTTC
>Ga0302282_1000508_pt1 | contig 29959 bp, 33 predicted proteins | sample III_Fen_E1_3_FD_198763 | JGI IMG/M metagenome (GOLD analysis project Ga0302282, IMG submission 198763) | Peat permafrost microbial communities from Stordalen Mire near Abisko, Sweden - III_Fen_E1_3 | ecosystem: Environmental > Terrestrial > Soil > Wetlands > Permafrost | place: Sweden: Abisko... | reverse complement strand
CGGCGCTAAGCGGAACATGGCCTCGACCAGGCCATTGGCCTAATTTAAAATTCCTGGAGTGGGGGGTGCGCGCAGTGCCAGCCGCAGTCCGTAAACAATACTGCGGCTGGTCTTCGTTCCCGCCGCGCTCTGCCAAACAAGGCCGCTGCCCCCGAATTTAGCGGCTTGAAGATTTTTTTGAATGGCGTCACATTCTGCGCATGGCCCTAACCCCTTCCACCATGCTGCCACTCGGCACGACCGCGCCGGATTTTCAACTGCCGGACCCGTACGGCAAAACCGTTTCACTCGCCGATTTCAAAGACAAAATCGCGCTCGTCGTGGTTTTCATATGCAACCATTGTCCGTATGTCGTCCACCTTCGCGCCGGGCTAGCGCAACTGGCGGGCGACTACGCGCCGCGCGGCGTGGGCCTGGTCGGCATCAATGCCAACGACGTGAAGAATTATCCCGCCGACAGCCCGGCCAAAATGAGGGATGAGGTGAAAGCCGCCGGTTACATTTTCCCCTATCTCTACGACGAGACCCAGGCGGTGGCCAAGGCCTATCGCGCCGCCTGCACGCCGGATTTTTTCCTGTTTGATCGCGGCCGCCGCCTCGTTTACCGCGGTCAGTTCGACGCCAGCCGGCCGGGCAATGGCATTCCGGTCACGGGCAAGGATCTGCGCGCCGCGCTGGACGCCGTGCTCGCGGGCCGGAGCACCTCGGAGTTTCAGGTCGCCAGCATGGGCTGCAACATCAAGTGGAAAGCCGGCAACGAACCGGATTATTTTTGATGCAACCACGAAATACACGAACCACACGAAATAAAACCGGATTCAAAATCTGGCTTTCATTCAGTGATCCTTTTCGTTTGTTTGGTGGGTTTCGCGGTTAAAAATCGTTTCCCATGACCGCTTTCGCCTTTCTCAACCTTGAAGGCGGCAGTGTCGGCGCGGAGGTTTCGTTGGCCGGCAAAAAAATAATTCAAAGGATTCCGCATCCGGGTTTGTCAGAACCAGTAAACCCAAGCCGCATGGCTGACGCCGACGCAGAACTGGTGTTGCAAACTCAAAAGGGCAGCCCGGCGGCCTTTGAAGAGCTGGTTCGTAATCATCAACGCATGATTCATTCGCTGACATTTCGGATGACGGGATCGCCGGCCGACGCCGAGGATCTCGCGCAGGAGACGTTCATCCGCGCCTACGCGCAGATTGGCGCGTTTCGCGGCACGGCGAAATTTTCCACCTGGCTTTATCGCATCGCGGTCAACACCTGCCTGAACTGGAAACAAAGCGAGGCGCGGCGATTTCAAATGCAGACGAACTGCGCGGCGGAATTTTCCCGCGAGCCTGTGAATGGTGCAAATGCGCCGGCGGAAAATGGGGCGTGCCAGCAGGTGCAGGCCGCCCTCCTGAAATTACCCGCCAAGCAGCGCGCCGCCATCGTGCTTACGATTTACGACGGCTTGAACCATGCCGAGGCCGCGCATCTTCTGGGCTGCTCGGAAACCACGGTTTCGTGGCGGGTGTTCGCCGCCCGCCGGAAACTCAAAGGCTGGCTGGCCCGCAACGGAGGCGCGCAATGAACGACTTCGAGCTGGAGACCCGATTGAAATACGTTCGCCCCCCGGAGCGGTCGGAGGAGTATTGGAACGATTTTCCCGCGCGCGTGCGCGGGCAGTTGCCAAAAACAACCAGGCGGTTCGAATCGGATGAGAGCTGGCTGCCGCAGTTTTTCTGGCGCTGGGCCACCAGCTGCGCCGGTTTGGTCATCGGCTTGCTGGTTTTGGGCCAGCCGTTGAAGGCGGCTTCCGGCGCCATTTTTCAGCAGGAACAATTTGTCCGGCAGCAACTGGCCGCGCTGCCCGGCCACCTGCGCGGGTTCATGGCCGACGAACATGGCCTGCATTATCTCGTCGTGGACAAGGAATGACGGGCGCACACTTTTATGATTTCACACGCTGAACCAGCTTCGCCCGGCGCCAGCCCGGGGGAGACCTCCGCGCCGAAAGTGCTGGAGCAGCTCGTCCGGCAGGCCGAGCGCGCCGGGGCAAGCGACATCCATTTACAGATGCGCGGCCGGACGGCGGAGGTGGCCTTCCGGCTCGATGGCGTCATCACGCCCGGCGCGGAATTGACCGCCGACGTGGCGGAACGCGTGTTTGGCCGCATCAAATTTCTTGCGCGGCTGAAAACGTATCAGGAAACGCTGCCGCAGGACGGCCGCATTCCCCATGACGAAATCAAAAGCAAGAACGACCTCCGCGTCGCCACCTACCCGACGGTCACCGGCGAGAAAATTGTGCTCCGGCTGTTCAATACCGAGACCGCTAAATCGCTGGGCGAACTTTCTCTGCCCGCCGCGGCGAACGCCGAGCTGGAAAAATTTCTCCGCCAAACCACGGGCCTGCTCCTCCTCACTGGCCCCGCCGGCAGCGGCAAAACCACCACGATTTACGCCTGCCTGCGCCGCGTGGCCGAATTGCGCGGACGCCACATTATTACCGTGGAAGATCCGGTGGAACAGATTGTTCCCGGCACGATGCAGACCGAAATCAACGAAGCCATCGGCCTGGATTTCGCGCGGGCCGCCCGACATCTGCTGCGGCAGGATCCGCAGGTTTTGATTCTGGGCGAGATTCGCGACGAGGCCACCGCGCAGCTCGCCGTGCGCGCCGGACTGACCGGGCACCTGGTGATTTCCACGCTGCACGCCGGCTCGGGCAAAGGGGTTTTCGAGCGGCTGCTGGCAATGTGTTCTGATCATTCCGCCGTGGCCAGCGCGGTGGAACTTGTCTTTAACCAGCGGCTCGTCCGCAAAGTTTGTTCCGCGTGTGACGGAGCCGGGTGCGAAAGCTGCCTGCGCACCGGCTACAACGGACGCGTGCCGCTCGTCGAATGGCTGCGCGTTAATGAAAGTTTGCGCGAGCAGATCCGCCGCCGCGAACTAACTGCGCTGGTGCCAATGCCAACGCTCGCCGCCTCGGCGCGTGCGCTGGTGAACCAGGGCGTGACGGACGAAGCGGAATTCAACCGGGTTTTCGGCTTATGAATACTGACGAATTTACCTTTTTCAACCAGCAGCTCGCCGCGATGCTGCGCGACGGCATCCCGCTGGAAGGCGCACTGCGGCGGCTCTGCCAGGAGATGCGGCGAGGCAGCCTGCGCGACGAGTTGACGGCGCTCGAAACCGATCTCGCCAAAGGCACGCCGATGGCCGCCGCGCTCGCGCCACGCCAGCTTCCCGAACTTTACAAGCGCATGATTCTGGTCGGCGTCAAAAGCGGCGACCTGCCCGGCGCGCTGACGATGCTGGCGGATTATTTCCAGCGGCAGAATAACGTCTGGACGCGGCTAAAAAGCATGATGACCTATCCGTTGATCGTGATGTTTGTAGCATTTTTGATTTCATTGGTGCTGGCCTTCGCATGGAACTGTGTCATCGGCCCGTCGTTCAAGGACATTTATTCAGGAATGGGTATTCATATTCCAGTTGCGACACTTTTTGCGTTTCAAACGTTACAGGCCATTTGGATTTTTCCGATGGCGCTCGGTGTTTTATTTTTGGTGATGCTGTCCTTGGTTTTTTTGCCGACGATGCGGGGAAAAATTCTCTGGCGGCTGCCGGCCTTCAAGGAGGCCACGGTTTCCCGCATCGCCTCAGCAGTCAACTTGCTGTTGAAGAACGGCATCAGCCTGCCGGAAGCTATCGGTCTGGTCGAACAGCTTGAGAATAACCGCGTCGCTACTGCCGATTTGCAGGTGTGGCGGACGAAGCTCGCCGCTGGCATCACCAAATTTTCCGAAGTCGCCACCGGCAGCAAACTAATTCCACCAATGTTCGTCTGGATTGTTTCGGGTTCCGGCGAAAATGTGTCCGAGGGCTTCAAGCGCGCGGCGGATATTTACCATTCACGCGCCATTTACCGCACCGAAGTCGCGCTGTTTTCGGTTCTGCCATTGGCGTCGCTGTTTCTGGGCGTAGTCGTCATCTCACAAGCGTTTCTGGTCATCAGCATGTTTTTGCCAATGATTGCCATGGTCACTAACCTGAGCGGTGGTTGAACGGCTTTGTACGGTAAAATCCAATGAATGAAGCGTTAACATTTCTGGCCGGATTGTTTTGGTATGCCGTTCTGGTTCTGTTGCCCGGCTTGGTATTTTCGGTGCTGCTGCATTTTTTGCTTTCGCTGCCGATGCAGCGACGCGACCGGGCCCGGTTTTTTCTCGACCTGCTGGAAACCGCTCTAGAGCGCGGCCAGCCAATTGAGTCGGCGATTCTTTCCGCCGCCGAAAGCCGTGACCGTGTGATGGGCGTGCGTTTTTACCTGGTGGCTGCACATCTTGAAGATGGTGCGCGGCTGGGCGTGGCGCTGGAAAAGATTCCTAGCTTCCTGCCACCGCAGGTCAACGCGATGCTCGGCGCCGGAGAAAAATTGGGCGACCTGAAAAAAGTTCTGCCCGCCTGTCGCGAAGTGTTGCGCGTCGCACCCGACACCGTTCGCTGCACCATGCACTACATGGTGGCGATCTTACTGGTTTTCGCGCCAGTTTCCATTGTGATGATCACGCTGATTAGCACGTTCGTCATCCCCAAGTTCAAGGAGGTGGCCGCCGGGATGAACGTGCAACTGTGGCCGATCACACAATTCGTCCTGGCCCTCAACCACTCATCCATTCTGGTTGGTTTTGAGGCATTTTTATTCTTTGCCTTGGCGGGCGTGGCCTTAGTTTACATCGGTGGGCCTGGGTTGGTGCGCTGGTTTCAATTCCGCAGTATTCCCGTCGTGGACTGGATCGCCTGGCGGGTGCCGTGGAAGCAAAAAAGATTACAGCGCACCTTCTCCGCCATGTTGGCCGTGCTGCTTGACGGTGTCGTGCCGGAAGCCGAAGCCGTCCGGCTCGCGGGCGAATCCACCGCCAACGAAATCTGCCGCCGCCGCGCCCGCCGCGTGATCGCCGCGCTCGAATACGGTGCGAAACTGGATGACGCCGTTCGCGCGTTCGACGACACTGGCGAATTTCACTGGCGGCTCACTAACGCCACGCACGCGTACGGCGGATTTCTCCCCGCGTTGCGTGGCTGGCACGAGGCGCTCGACGCCAGGGCGTTTCAACAGGAGGAAGCCATGACCCATGTGGTCACCAGCGGCCTCGTGATTTTGAACGGTCTGGTCGTCGCGCTCATCGCCGTCGGTATGTTTGGCATTTTGATCGCAGTTTTGCGGGGAGCCTTGTTGCAATGAAAACTCGTCCGTCAAACAACAACTTCCATTCACTGCGCCGCGCGCGCGGTTTCTTGGAAGTGGATTTGCTGGTCGGCGTGGCGATTCTCACGCTGGCGGTCGTACCGTTGGGCTATGCCTTTGACCGCGAATGGCAAGTTTTGAAGATGGAATACTGTCGCAGTGTTGCCAATGAAATCGTGGATGGCGAAATGGAAATTCTCGCCGCCGGGGTCGGCAAGGATTTACCCGATGGTGTGCAGACGTATTCCGTTCACGCTAACGCCGCCGCCCATTTGCCGCCGGGCCATTTTCAACTGACCAAAGCCGGAAACCACCTGCGCCTCGAATGGCAATTCAACGGGAAACATGGCCTTGGCATCATCGTCCGCGAAACCATCCTCAAATGAGACTGCCCCAACCCATGTCGAGAACGCGCCGGGCAGCGGCCTCTTTGCTGATTGAATGCATGGTCTATATCGCAGTTTTCGCCATCCTACTGGGCATCGGCTTCGCGGCCTTTTACTTCTGCTGGGACCATTCGAAGGCGTTGATTGGCACGACGGACGACATCGCCGCCGCCTTGCGCGCCGGTGAGCACTGGCGGGCGGACGTGCGCGCCGCCACCGGAAAAATTTCGGTCGAGGTGACGACGACCGGCGAAGTGGTGCGGATTCCTGAAGCGGGACGGGAAATTGATTACCGCTTTGAATCCGGCGAAATGCGGCGCGAATCCCCGGCCGCAAACATTTCTCAACTGCTGCTGCCCCAGGTGAAGGCGTCGCAAATGGCGGCGGATGCGCGCGGTCCCGTGACCGCATGGCGGTGGGAGCTGGAATTGAGGCAGCGCCGTCAGGAAACCCATCTACCGCTGCTTTTCACCTTTGCTGCCGTGCCAACGCAGCCATGAATATTTCACGCACTCAATCTAATCAGAAACCTGAGAGCGGTCTGGCAACGATCGTTTTTATCGCGTTGCTGGCCATCATGATGGTGCTGGTCACTGCGGAAAGCCAGGCGCTCTTCCACCTTCATCGCGAGGTGAAACTTTTGGAGCAACAACAAATCAAACGGTTGAACGGTCCGCAAACCAACGCAGTCAGGTCCGCAACCTTGGAGGTAAAATGAAAACGGAAACCAGCATTCCCGCCGCCAAGATCAAGATGATGAAAGGCTCCATCCGCTGCCTGACGCTGGGATTACTGGGTTTGCTGCCGCTGATTGGCGTGCCTTTTGCGTTGGCGTCGCTGTGGGCATCTTTTTCGGCGCGCAAAAAGGAGCGGCAGTGTTGGAATCCGGCGAAGCCGCAACGGATATTGGGATTGATTTGCGCTACATTTGGCGCCCTGCTCTGGAGCGCGGTAGACACGATTCTGATTTACCATGCTTGCAACACCTACGCCAATTCGTGACCCCGCCGGTCACGGCTTCGGCAGCTTTTCCTCAACCATTTCGCAAAGCGCGTGGAAGAGGACTTTTTGCGCCTCCTGAATCCGCGCCGTCACCGTGCCGGGCACGATCAGATCAATCGTCGCCACGCCTTTCGTGAAGCCGCCGTCGCGGCCGAGGATGGCGATGCTTTCAATGCCCTTGCGCCGGGCCTCTTCCAGCGCGCGGAGGATGTTCTTGGATTTGCCGCTCGTAGTGAGGGCGATGAGGACGTCGCCTTTTTCCGCCAGGCCCCAGACCTGGCGCGCAAAGATTTCGTCCGCGTGATAATCGTTGCAGACGGCCGTCATGAACTCGCCGTTGGCCGTGAGCGAGATCGCGGGATACGGCCGGCGTTCCTCGCGGAAACGGCAGAGAAATTCTGTGGCCAGGTGCGTGGCGTCCGACGCGCTGCCGCCATTTCCGCAGACCAGCAGCTTGTGGCCGCCGGTGAGCGAGCGCAGGACGAGCTCCGCCGCGCGGCCCAGCGGCTCCTCCAGCGCGGACAGGCTGCGCAACGCGACGATGGAATCTTCAATGGCGCGTGAGAGATGACTCATGCCAAAAGCCTAATTGCTGGCCGTTGAAAGAAAAGCCGAAAGAGGTTGCGGTTAAATTATTCCTCAAACAACGCCTGCGCAAATTGTTTGGCGTCGAAGGGCTGCAAGTCGTCCGGCTGCTCGCCGAGGCCGATGAATTTGACGGGCAGGCCGAGCTCCTTCTGGATCGCCACCACCATGCCGCCTTTGCTCGTGCCGTCCAGCTTGGTCACGATCAGGCCGGTGAGCGGCACGGCCTTGTGAAATTCGCGCGCCTGGTTTAGCGCGTTCATGCCGGTGCTGCCGTCCAGCACCAGCAGCACCTCGTGCGGCGCGCCGGCGAGCTGTTTGCCGATGACGCGGTGCAGCTTCTGGAGTTCCTGCATCAGGTTGTGCTTCGTATGCAGGCGGCCGGCGGTGTCGATGAACAGGTAATCCGCCTGGCGCGCCTGCGCGGCGGTGACGGCGTCGTGCGCCACGGACGCCGCATCCGCGCCGTAGCCGCTGGCGATGACCTCGACCTTGAGGCGCGTGCCCCATAATTTGAGCTGCTCAATGGCCGCCGCGCGAAATGTGTCGCACGCGGCGAGCAGCACGGATTTGTGCTGCGTCTGGAAATAATGCGCGAGCTTCGCGCTGGTGGTGGTCTTGCCCGTGCCGTTCACGCCCACGATGGAGACGACGCAGGTGCTGCCGGGCATTTCGCGCAGGCCGGGCCGGTTGGTGGCCAGGCTTTTCTCGATCTCCGCCCGCGCGATGGCGAGATAGTCCAGCCCCGCCGAGCCTTGGGTTTCATAGGCTAGCTTCACCGCCCCCACGATTTGCGTGGTCATCGCCAAGCCGAGGTCGGCGGCAATGAGCGCCTGCTCGATTTCTTCCAGCGACTCGGCGGTCAGCTTGGGCGAGCGCGTGACGATGCGCTTGAGTTCGTGCGTGAGCTTGGCGTGTGTCTTGGCGAGGCCGGCCTTGAATTTGGCAAATAAACCCATGTTGGAAATGCGGAATTCGGAGTGCGGAATTCGAATTTATCTTGCAGCGGCTGGCCGGCGTTTTTCATCGGCCCGCTTTTTTGCGGCGTATAGCCGTTCGACGTGTTCGTAGGGCAGGCGCACCGTGCCGATGAGCGGCTGTTTTTTGCTGAACCCGTGGCAGTCGCTGCCGCCGGTGACGAGCAGGTCGTATTTCTCGGCGAGCTCCAAATAACGCTCGGACATCACGGTGGAATGCTTGGTATGAAAACATTCGATGCCATCGAGCCCGGCGTCCACGAGGCCGGGAATGATGTCGTCCGTGCGGTTCAAGCCCGGGTGCGCCATGACGGCGAGGCCGCCGGCCTCGTGAATGAGCTGGACGCTTTCCAGCGCGGACATCTTGGTCTTGGGCACCCACGCAGGCCGGCCTTTTTTGAGGTATTTTTCAAACGCCTCGTCGAGGTTGCCGATGAGTTTTTCCTGCACGAGCGCGCGGGCGACATGCGGCCGCCCGGGCGACCGGCAGTTCGCCAGCGCAAAGACGGACGCGGCCTTGAGCGGGATGCCCAGCCGGTTCAGCGCCGCGCACATTTCGTGGATGCGGTTCTGTCGGACGGACTGGAACTTGGCGATGCGGTCGAGCAGAACCCGGTTTTGCGGGTCGAGAAAATAGCCGAGAATGTGGACCTCGGTGTCTTCGTGCTCGGCGGTGAGTTCCGCGCCGGAGATGAATTCCATCTTCACGGCCGCGCAGGCGGCGGCGGCGCGAGCGCAGCCTTCCACGGTGTCGTGGTCGGTGAGCGCGATGCACGCGAGACCGGCGTTTTGCGCGCGCAACACCAGTTCCTCCGGCGTGAATGTGCCGTCGGAGAACTGCGTGTGCAAATGGAGATCCGCAAATTTCATGGGTTAGTCCAAAGGCTAAGGTCCAAAGTAGTGGTGAAGTGATTCAGCTCGCGGGGTTTTTGCCAGCTGATCAAATCCTCAAATCGCTCAATCTTCGCCATGACTTTAGGCTTGGGACTTTGGACTTGGGACATTCCTCGCCGGCCGGAGGATTTCGCCGCGCACCTTGTCGAGGATGCCGTTGACGAACTTGCCGCTGTCCTCGGTGGAAAACTTTTTGGCAATGTCCACCGCCTCGTTGATGCTCACGACCGGCGGGATGTCCTGGCGATGCAGCATTTCGTAGATGGCGAGCCGCATGATATTACGGTCCACGGCGGCGATGCGGTGAAAATCCCAGTTCTTTGCGTGCTTCTTGATGTGCTCGTCAATCGCGTCCCGGTGTTCTAGCGTGCCGCGGATGAGCGGTTCGGAAAACAGGCGCAGTTCGGCATCATCAACGGTGGGCGGCGGCAGCTCGATGACTTCGCCCCACTTGGCCATGCCGGATTTTTCATCCTCAATGGCCGCGGCGCGCTGGGAGTTCCAGAACGTCGCCAGCTCCAATTCAAGATTGTCCGGCGGGTTCAGGTCATGCTGAAACAGAAATTGCACTGCGCGTTCGCGCGCTTCGCGTCGTTTGCCCATAAACCAAGTCTAATGTCCCCAGGCCAAAGTCCAAAGCCCAAAGTCAAACAATGCGCTCGACTTTGGGCCGGGGACTTTGGACATTGGACGTTAAGATGAGCCTTGTCACGAAACTGCTGCACACGCGTTACCGCGTGAACGATCTCGAGCGGACGGTGAAATTTTACCGGGAGGTGCTCGGCCTCACGGAAGTCCGGCGGCATAAGTCGCCGCGCGGATCGGAACTGGTGTTTCTCCAGACGCCCGGCAGCGAGGAATTGATCGAGATCACCTGTTATCCCGGCAGCGGGCCGGTGCAGGTCCAGCCGGACCTGACACACCTGGCGTTTGCGGTGGACAGCCTCGACGAGTTTGCCCGGCACCTCGCCGCGCACGGCTTGAAATACTCCGACGGTCCGACGACCAGCGCCAACGGTTCGACCTTCGCTTTCATCGACGCGCCCGAAGGCTACGAGATCGAACTCATCGAGAAAAAGTGACGCGCGCCATTTTCCACCCGACCCAATTCCCGAAACCGGACTCCCAACACCCATGAGCGTACTCATCGTCGGCACCACGGCCCTTGATTCCATCAAGACGCCCACCAAGGAAAACCCGCGCCTGCTGGGCGGTTCCGCCAGCCACGCGGCAGTGGCGGCGAGCTTTTTCTCGCCGGTCCAACTCGTCGGCGGCGTCGGCGAGGATTTCCCCAAGAAATACCTCGAACTGTATCGCAAACATAAGATCGACCTCGCCGGCCTCCAGATTTTGCCCGGCAAAACTTTCCATTGGTCGGGCGAATACGAAATCAACATGAACCACCGTCGCACGCTCGCGACGGAACTGGGCGTGATTGAAACGTTCACGCCGAAATTGCCGGCGGCGTACCAGAACGCCCGGTTCGTGCTGCTCGGCAACATCGCGCCCGCATTGCAACTCGCCGTGCTCGACCAACTGCGCCAGCCCAGGTTCATCGTCGCCGATTCCATGGACCTGTGGCTGAACATTGCCCTGGCCGACCTGCTGAAACTGCTCAAGCGCGTGGACGGCTTCGTCCTCAACGACAGTGAGGCCGCCCAGCTGACGAAAACGGACAATCTGTTTGTGGCGTTGAAAAAGATTCACCGACTGGGCCCGAAATACGTCATCATCAAGCAAGGTTCGCACGGTTCGGTTTTGTCGGGCCCCCAAGGCATTTTCATCTGCCCGGCCTATCCGCTGCATACCGTCGAAGACCCGACCGGCGCGGGCGATTCCTTCGTCGGCGGCCTGATGGGTTATCTCGCCACCGCCAAGGGTTCAATTGATGCGAACATCCGCCGCGCGATGGTTTATGGCAGCGTCACGGCGTCGTTCTGCTGCGAAGGTTTCGGCCTGAACGCCACGACGAAGGCCAAGCTTGGCGACATCGACCGGCGCGTGAAGGAACTGCAAAAGCTGACGAAGTTTTAACTGACAAATTTCGGCTCGAATACCGGGCCGAGGTGGTGTTTGCGGAGCAGTTCACAGAATTTGGCGATACCGCGTTTCTCATCCTCGCCGAGATGGTATTGGATGTGCCACTCGAAATAATCGCGCCGGAAATCCGCATCGAACTCCTCGCGCGTCTCAACTAGGTAATCCAGCGTCTCCATGCCGAAGCGCTTCGCTTGCCGCAATTCGCTCCGCAGCTCCTTATTCTCCAGGCCCCGCCGCAGCGCCCAGACGGCATAAACAAAGGGTAAATTCGTCAGCTCCGACCACGCCAGGCCCAGGTCGAAAATTTCGTGGTCGTGCGGCGAACGTTGAAATTCAATCGCGGGGTCGCCGATGAGCAGGACGAAATCCTTATCCTTTGCCGCCGCGTAATTTTCCAGCGGCTGGAATTCCGGCTGTAACCCGCGTTCGGCCAGCAGCACTTTCAGCAGATTCACACTGGTGAGCGAGGCGGGGTCGCAGAAAATCACTTTCGCCTCCGTCAGCGGCCGTTTGTGCGCGACCAAAACGCTGTAAACCTCGCCGAGCGAGCCGATGGCTACGCCGTCGAGGATGTCGTAGCGGTCATTGAGCAACACCTCGGTGATGCTGACCAGCGCGGCGTCCAACTCGTCGCGCCGGAGCAGTTCGGCGAGCCGGGCTGGGTTGGCGAAAATGAGTTTGCCGGGGAGGTCGCGCGTGAGCGGCGCGGCGTTCAGGTAGGGCACCGAGCCGATGCGGAATGGTTTTTCTTCGTCGCCTGCCATGCCGGTTACTTGACCTGGAGGTCGAGCTGGTCGCGCTGGAGGGAGCTGCCTTCGGCGGCGGCGAGGTTGGCGAGCGCCTGGTTGTAATTGGCGAGCGCGCGGATCTCCTGCGAGCGGGCGGAGGTCAGGTTGTTTTGGAGCTGAAGCACGGTGAAGGTGGTGCTTTTGCCGACGGCGTACTTGCCTTGTTCGGCATTGAGCGCCGCCTCGGCATAGATGCGCTGCTGCCGGGTGGCGTCCGCGCTTTCCCAGGCGGACTGCGCGGCCTTGACGTCATTGTCAATTTGCACCATGACGTTTTGCTCCAATTGCTTCAACTGGAGCAGCAGTTGTTTTTCCGTGGCCTTGCCGGCTTTCAACTGGTTGCGCGCTCCGATATTGCCCAACGGAATGGAGAGCTGCGCGCCATAGCTGTAAAAGGGGCGGTTGGCGGCGGCGAACTGGTTGAACGTATCACTGAACTCCTGCCCGGCGCCGTTGTAACCGTAGCTGCCGATTAGATTCACCTCGGGAAAAAGCTGGTTGCGATAATATTTCAACTGGATGCCCTGCTGCTCGAGGTTCAACCGCGCCTGCACCAGATCGGGCCGGTCGGTCATGCCCTTGTTCCAACTGTCCTGCACGTCAAACAACTGGCGCCCCGCCGTCAGTGTCCCGGTCGGCTCGATGTCCACGTCATGCCACTGGGCATAGTCATCCGTGAGCAGGCTCTTCAAGGCGTTCTGGTCCATGGACAAGGTGTTTTGCGCGGCGATCAGGTTTGCGCGGCTCTGCGCCACCTGGGCTTCGTCCTGCTCAATCGTTCCGCCGCGTTCGGCGACCGTGCCCACCACCATCCGCCGGTTGTCATCGTCCAGCTGCGTCTGCGCCAGCACCAGCGCCTCCTGCTCCACCTTCACATTTTCGCGGGCATAGATCAGCTCATAATAGGCATTTTCCACGGCGGTCACCGTGGTAATGATTTGAAAGCGCAAGCCCTGTTCGGAATATTGCAGCCGGTTTTTGTTGATACGAATGGTCAGTCGGGTGCTATCAATCCAGAAATTTTTGAGCAGCGGCTGGGTCAGGGACAGCGCTCCAACCTGGCCGGATGAAGTTTGAAACGGAGAATAGATACTAATCGGATTGCCGGAGCCATTGAGTCCGGTTGAGACATCATTACCAGTGAAGCGCGAAACATTGCCGCCCAGATTATAGCTCAAACCCCAGGGCGTGCCGCCGGAAAGCCCTGATGAGTAGTATTGTTCATTGTATTCCGAGCCGGATATTTGCTGGCCGTTTTGAAAGGACGCCCCGGAGTCGTTGTACAGGTGCTGGCCAGAGAAACTAAACAGCGGGTCGTAACCGCTGTAGGCGGCCTTCAAGTCATAGAGCGAGATTTCCGGGGCGGTCTGCTCGATTTGGACATCGAGGTTGTGCTGGAGCGCCTCGGTAAAGCAATCATCCAACGAGAGCGGGTGGGTCGCCGGCGAATTCGTCTGCGCGAACAACCTGGGCAGGCTGGCAATCAACAACAAAAGGGCACCGATTTTTTTCATGGCAAATCAGACGCCGCAACCCGCCGCAAAGTAACCGAAAGGTTACTTCGCCGGGGCGGTCTCCGCGATGATCGCGTTTTTCTCGACCAGTTCCAGCACTTTCTCGTGCAGGACCTGCTCATAAAGCTCGTTCACGCCATTCCGCTTCTGCACATCCTTGATGAACTGCTCGAACGGCATCTGGTACATCGCCGCCAGCTGCTGCGCGCGCTTGAGCACGTCCTCCTGCGCGACCTGGATTTTTTCCTGCTCGGCGATCTTGTTCACGAGGAACGCCAGTTTCACGCGCTCCTTGGCGCTGCCGGCGGCGGCGGCATAGATCTCGTCCTTCTGTGACTCGATCATTTCGCGCGCGACCCCGCGCTGCGTGTTCTGGCGGACGAGGTCGTACACCACGTTGCGCGTTTCCGCCGCGACCGCCGTTTCCGGCAGGTCGAAATTCACCTTGTTCAACAGCTCGCGGACGACCTGGCCGCGCACGGCTTTTGAGCGCGAGTATTTTAACTCGTTTTCCAAGTCCGCGCGGACGCCGGTCCGGAGCAATTCCAGGTTTTCCGCGCCGAACTTCTTGGCCAGCTCATCGTCCAGCGCCGGCAGCGCCTTTTCCTTCACCTCGACCAATTCAACCTCGTAAGCGCCTTTTCGGCCTTGCAGTTCCTTGGTCACGAAATCAGCCGGAAAATCAACCGTCACCGTCCGTTTGTCGCCGGCGTTGGCGCCGATGAGCTGCGCGGCAAAACCGGGGATGAATTTTCCCTCGGTCGTTTCGACCCAGAAATTTTTCTGCTCCGTCAAACCCTTGGCCGTCGGTGCGAGTTCCGTGATGGCCTTGCCTTCGCTGGTGCCGGTGTAGTTGACCACCGCGATGTCGCCGTTGGCGAGCGGCCGGGCGACGGTGTGGTAATTCGCGTGCTGGCCGCGCAGCAGTTCCAGCGCACGTTCCACGTCCGCGTCGGTCACGGATTTTGTGTCCAGCGTGGCGGGCAGGCCTTTGTATTCCGGCAGTTGAAAGTCCGGCGCGGTCTCGACCGTGGCGGTGAACTGCAGGGCCTGGCCGCGGCCAAACTGCACTTCCTCGATGTCGGGCTGGCCGACCACTTGGATTTTCTGTTCGTCAATCGCCTGGCGGTAGGCGTCGCCAATGAGCTTGCGCTTGGCTTCATCCTGGATTTCCGCGTCGTATTTCTTTTCGATCATCGCGCGCGGGGCCTTGCCCGGCCGGAAGCCCGGCAATGATGCCTGCTTCTGGATATCCTTCGTGATGGCGTCAAATGCCGCGTTCACGGCGGTTGCGTCCAGTTCCACCCGCACGAGCTTTTTGCACGGGGCCAAATTTTCAACAGATACGTTCACAGTAAAATATGAGTTTAACGAGCCGTGCAGGATAAATACCCGGCGGCCCGTTGGCAAATTGTTTTGATGGCGGAAAACGACTGATTCCGCTTTGATGTGCGCGCATGCAGCCAGCTTTCTTCATCACCGGTACGGACACCGGCGTCGGCAAGACCGTTTTAACCGCGCTGCTGGCGCAATTTCTGCGGCAGCGCGGCGTCCCGGTCGCCGCGCTCAAACCGCTGTGCTCCGGCGGCCGCGCCGACGCGCTTATTTTGCACGCCGCGTTGGCTGGCGACTTGACGCTGGATGAAATCAATCCGTGGCATTTTCGCGCGGCCCTGGCGCCGGCGGTCGCGGCCCAGCTGGAACGGAAATCGGTGAAGCTGGCGGCCGTGCTGGCGCACCTCCGGGCAACCCGGCGAAAATTTGCCGTGACGCTGGTGGAAGGCGCGGGCGGCTTGCTGAGCCCGCTCGGGGAAAATTTTAATTCGCTCGATTTGATCATTGCCCTGCGCGCAACGCCAATTGTTGTCGCGCCAAATAAGCTCGGCGCGGTTAATCACATTTTGCTGACGCTGGCCGCGCTGCCGGAACCTTTGCGGCGGCGGGCGCGGGTGGTGTTGATGCTGCCGGCCAAACCGGATGCCGCCACGGCGCACAACGCCCGGCTGCTCGGAAATTATTTTCCGCCCGATCAAATCTTCACCCTGCCCTGGCTGGGCCAATATCCTTCATCAGCAGCGGCGCTGAAAATTGCCCGCGTGAAACGAACCCTGAAAGCCCTCTGCTCCGGATAGCGGCCAAACCTAATCTTGAACTGGCCGGTTAAGCTTCGGGAATTCCTCGGCGGCCGCTCCCTCTGGGACGCAGGACTATTAAGCAGCCGACCAGCGTGATGGCCGCCGCCACGGCTCCGCATTGAAAAAGCCGGTCCTGGTAAACCAATCGCACCTGACTTTTTCCTGGCGGGATGGGAATGCCCTGATAGGCATAATTGGCCCGCCAGATTTTTACGGGCTGGCCATTCACATAAGCCGCCCAGGGATGATAATAAGTTTGCGACAATACCAACCACGCGGGCGCGTCCGCATCCACCTCGAATTCTTCCCGTTGCGCCGTGAAATGCGTCGCGTGAGCCGTGGCCTGGGCCGGGTTAGTGATATTCAGTCCGCTGGCCTCCAGCGGCAGGTAAACGGTATTTCGTGGGTTAAAGTTTGGATCGAGCAACAGTTTTGGCATTTTTGAAAGCCCGATATATTCCGGCCTGGCACCGATCGAATAGAAGGGCAGATGCGAAGGCCGTTCCTGCCAGGCTAGAAATTTTTTCGGGTCGGAGATCTGGCTGATCGCCAGAAAATCGGCAAACCCAGGCGCCAGGATTTGGTTGGTGGCGGCGAGGTAAAACTTTTCAAACAGGCCATATTGCTCGCGGATTAAAACCGCATAGAACCCATCCGCCAAGGGAATGCCGTCCAGCAGATTGCAGTCGCCGATCAGCGCGCAACGATACCCGAGGAAGTCATTTTGGGGATCTCCCAATTCGTGCCAGGCGACAAAATCACCGGTTGCTTTCAAGAGCATGGCCCGCGATTCACCCAGTTTGGGTGCGGCCTCAAACCGCCGGGCCGACAGGCCCGGGTCATAAACGGAAGCGTCCACCATGGGGTTTTGCCACGGGACATGGGTGGCGAAATCAGCCCAGACGACCATCAACAGCAACCATTCCAAAATCGTTTGCCGGCGCACCGTCGAGGTCTTTGTGTAAAGCAGGATTGTCCCGGCAAAAAGCAGGAAAAACAAACTCCGCCAGAGGCCGTTTTTCCACAGGGCCGGCCACTGCTGGTAAGGAAAAGGCTGGGCGTGCGCCTGCCAAAGCAGGCCGCCGATCAGGGCCAGCGTCAGCATCATGGCCCCCAGGATTAGCCCGAAACTGTGGGGATGATTTTTTGCACCCGGCCGGCTTTTAATCTCCGCCACGGCGATGGCTGCCAGCAGCGGAATGATGAACGTGGCCAGGATTACAAATTTGACCGGGAATTGCATCAGGCTCAAAGCCGGCAGGACCTTGTGCAGGGTGCCGTAGAGCAGTCCCGGGTTGCCGAGTGCCAGCCAGAAACCAATGATCGCAATCCCGCCGAGCACCCATTGCCTTGGTTTGGGCGACAATATCAAAGCCAGCAAAGCTAGATTCAAGCTACCGGCTCCCAGATAGTATGAGGATGTCCAGTCTTGGCCGGGCTGGAAAAAGACCCCGAGTCGCGCCGGATAACAATGGTAGAGCGGCAGGATGAGATTGGCCCAGCCCCAGAGCGGAATCGACCACAGGTCGGTGCTATAGGAGTTGTCCCGGATCGAATGGGATAACAAATCCAGAAACGGGAGCAGTTGCGCCGCGCTTAACAGGGTGACGATGCCTACGACGGCGAGGGTGCGCATGACCGTGCGCAGCCACGCTGACCCGTCGGCCGTCAGGCGCAGCCCAAACAGGCAAAAAATGATGAACCAGGTGAAGACGATGATTTCGGCGGCTCCGGTCAACATCTGCATTGCGCCCATGAGCGCGGCCAAGGCAATCCGCCGGCCGCCCAGCAACCAGGCTTGTTCCACCACCAGCACCACCCAGGGCATCCAGGCCAGCCCGGCCAGGTTGCTGGTCCACATCACGCAATTTAGGGTCATGCCATTGAACGTGAAGGCCACGGCCGCCAAGGCGGCCCCAAAATGATGATTCGTCCATTTCCGGGCGAGCCAGTACATCCCCATGCCCGCGATGAAAAGGTGATCGAGCACAAACCAATTCAACCCGAGACCCACTGGCAGAACGACATAAAGCAACGACAACGGATAGAGCGCCGCCATATTCCATTGGGCCAAAAACGGGATTCCGCAATTATTGAACGGATTCCACAAAGGCATTTCACCCCGCCAAAAACTGTCGTGGAGAAAACTGGCGTTGGGATAGGTGAAGATTCCAAAGTCCCGGAACACAAACGTTTTTCCGGCGAACAAGGCTCCGGGAAATAAGGCCACAATCAAGACGGCCAGGATGATGGCGAACTTCCCTGTGCCCAGCCCGCCGACAGGTTGGTAAGCCGCCACGTCAGGCGGGTTGCGAGTGGATTTCATCGCCGAATGGTCTCCACCTGGTTGGTGCCATGGAAGGATTCCCGCCATGGCTGATGCTGCTGGTAAAATTTCAGGTGTTGTTGAATCCCTCCGGTCATATTCAGTTTTAACGCTCCGGCGACTTCTAGTGCGGAATGCGCAGCCAGTTCCGCGTCTTCAAATTTTCCCATTTCAGCGCAGGCCATGCCCAGCACGTCCAGCGTGGCCGGCCGGCTGCCGCTGGTCAGCACATTGGCCTTGGCGGCGAGGGCGAAAGCGTCCCGCCCATCGCGGGTGGCGGGATTTTCCGAGGTGGCCAGGACCTCCGCGGTGAAAGTCAGGATCTCAATGTCGTTGGGGGCAATCCGCAGCGCGGCGCGGAGTTCGTCTAGCGCTTCGGGGTCGCGGTTTTGCCAGAGATATATTTTTGCGATTTCAAAATGCGGCCACGGGAATTGCGCGTCCAGCCGGGCAGCCTGGGAAAATTCCTGGACGGCTTCGTCCGCCTGTCCGGCGGCGCCGAGCGCCAAGCCGAGCCAATAATGGAGGATCTGATTGTTCGGGTCGGCGCGAACCGCGGCCCGATGTTCTGGCAACGCTTCGGCTGGCCGGCCCAGCCGGTCGAGGGCATTCGCGAGATTATGGTGGTTTTGAGAACGGCCGGGTTCGAGTTGAACGGCGGCGCGGTATTGCTCGGCGGCTTCGGCCAGCCGGCCTTGCTGCTCCAGCGCCACGCCGAGATCGTTGCGGGCGATGTCGTTGTCGGTGGTCACGGCTAGCGTGTGCCGGAAGAGGGCAACATTGTCATGCCAATGGCGCAGCTGGTTTTCCATGGTGATCACGCAAGCCGACAGGATGATCATGGAAAATCCGGCGAGCACGGATTTTGAAATTCCCAAGCGCGCCGCCAGGTCAATGGCGGCAAACGTGACGGCGATGAAAATGCCGACGGCCGACAGGTAACTGTAACGGTCGGCGAGCGCGGCATTGCCGATCTGAACGAAGCCCGCCACCGGCACCAGCATGCCGAGAAACCACAGCCAGCCGTTCAGCAGATACGGGCGCGTTCGAAGCAACCCTAGCGCGGTCAGCGAGATGATTGCCAGCAGCGCCACTGCGGCCGAGGCGGTGCCGAAGGGGATTCTTTCGTGCAAAGGATAAAAAATGGCGAGCTTGGCCGGCCAGAAAGTCTTGGCCAGATACTCGACGTAGGCCAGCGGAATACTTTTGAGTCGGTAGTGCAGTGGCACCGTCGCCAGTGAAACGACCGCGCCGCCGCCGCGTTGTGATTGCGAAATGAAGGTGATCAGGCAGGAGGCGGCGCTGATGAAAAAGAATGGCCATTTTTCCCGAAGCAATCTGAAGTTTATCCGCCACGATCGGAAGCTTTCCATCCGTAGGAGCGGCCAGAAATCCAGCAGCAGCAGGACGCACGGCAACGTGACGAGCATCGGTTTAGCCATCAGGCCGAGCGCAAAGGTCGCCAGGCTCCATATGAAATATTTTTTAGCTGCCGGATTTTGTGCCTTGGATTCTTCGACGTAGCGCGTGTAGCACAGCATGGCCAGCAGCGCAAAAAATGTGCTCAGGACATCCTTTCGTTCCGAAATCCACGCCACCGATTCGACGTGCAGCGGATGCCAGGCAAATAATGCCGCGATGAAGGCCGACGGCCAGATCCGATTTGTGATTCGCCGCAGCAGCGTGAACAGCAGCGCCGCGTTCGCCGCATGCAAGCAGACGTTTACAAGATGCGGGCCGACTGGATGCAGGCCGAACACGCTGCAATCGATCATGTGCGACAGCCAGGTGAGGGGATGCCAGTTGCTGGCGGCGAACGTGACGAATGCCCATTTCACCCCGGCCCACGTCACGCCAGCCTGCACGATGGGGTTGTCGGTGACGTAAAGGCCGTCGTCATAGACGCAAAAGCCAAACCACGCCACCGGTAGGTACAGTGCGAAGGTGGTCAGGGCGAGCAGCAGGGCGATGCGGCGCGGTTGCGACATGGGTTTGTTGTAAGCGATTTTTACCAGCGGGGCAAAGCGGGATTCGTTTTTGACGCAAAAAGTTTTTGCAATTTCCGCCGCCCGCCCTGATAATCCGCTTGACGGTCCAATAGCTCGGCAGCCGTTACTTGGCCCAAAACCGGTTCCTCACCACCAAGTTTTGAATTTTATGAGCGGGTTATCTTTTGCATTCATGGCAGCCGCCACCAAACAGGTGGAGTTGCTTTACGTTTGGGATCAGGCGAGACCAGAAGCCAAGGTCATCATCGTCCTGCTGTTTTTTTCTTCCATCGCCGTCTGGTGGATGATGATTTTCAAGGTCATCCAGATGCGGCGGGCGCGGAAGTTGAATGCCCTGTTCGGCGAGGAATTCACCGGCCAGAAAACCGTGCTGGAGATGTTTGACCGCAAGTTGCAGGTGGACGGCTGTCCGCTCTACGCGGTCTATCAGGCCGGCTGTTCGCAGCTCGACTCGCGCCTGCGCGGGCCGACCGGTGAACGCGCCAAGCAACAGATTAGTCTCAAAAACATGGAGCACATCAAGCGCGCCATCGAAAACGTCGTTGCCAAGGAATCGCTCAAGCTGGAATCCGGCTTGATCCTGCTCGCGATCGCGGTGAGCGGCGCGCCGTTCATGGGCCTGCTCGGCACGGTCTGGGGCGTGATGAGCACTTTCGCTGGCATCGCGCAGTCGCCGCAGGGCGCGACGCTGGCGGTGATGGCGCCGGGTGTTTCCGCCGCGCTGGTCACCACGGTCGCCGGCCTGCTCGTGGCCATTCCCTCGATGTTCGGATACAACTGGCTCGTCCACAATCTGCGCGCCTTCACCGTCGAGCTCGATAACTTCGCGCAGGAGCTGGTTTCCAAAATGGAGACGGAATTTCTCGGGGAAGAATAATTTTCCATGCGCCGTTTTTCACAACGCAATTCGCTGGTGACCTTGAGTGACATCAACATCACCCCGTTGCTGGACCTGGCGTTCGTGCTGCTCATCATCTTCATCATCACCACGCCGTTGTTGACGCAGAGCATCGAGTTGAAACTGCCGCACGGCGGCCAGGCCGACCGGCGGCTGAACAAAAACGATATCCGTACCGTCGAAATCACCAGCGCGGGCTATTACAAACTCGAGGGCAAACCGGTGCCACTGGCGCAAATCATCCGGCAGTTGGCCGGCGAATTCCGCGGCAATCCAAATCTCGTAGTCTATATCCGCGCCGACAAGGACAGCCGGTACGACCTGGTCGCGCAGGTGATTGACGGCTGCCAGAAGGGCGGCATCACGCGCTATTCCCTGCGCACCGACCCGACGCCCAAATGAACCGGCTGCAAAAAAAGTGTCTCATCGCCACGGCCGGCTGTCATCTGCTGCTGGTGCTGGTGATTGTTTTTGGCGCGGCGTTTTTCTCGCACCGCGACGAACCGGATGACGCCACGCTGCTTACGGTGATACCGTCGAATCTCATAGACGCAGCGTTCAACAGCGGCGTCAAGGCCGCGCAACCGCCGGCTCCGCAACCGATGGTCCAGCCCCAGCCGACGCCAACACCGCCAACGCCAGCCGTGGTCACACCGCCTACGCCACCGGCGCCGACCTTCGTGCAGCGCGTGGAAAAGCTTTTTACGCCGGAAACGCCCAAACTTCCGCCGGATGATTTAACACCCGTGGAAAAACCCACCGAGCCGAAGCCGCACAAAATCAATGTGGATTTGACCAAGCTGGTGGTGCGCAGTGTGCCGAAAGTATCGCCCGACACCTCCGAAGCCGATGCGCGCGAGGCGGCCAAAGAAGCGAAACGCCGCGCGAAGGCAATTGCCAAAGCCGCCCAGGCGATCAAAGAACAGTCATCGTCCGCCACCACCGTCGAGATGCCCGGCACCAGCAGCGTTTCGTATGCGAATTACGCCTCGGTCGTCAAAAGCGTTTATGAGCGCGCCTGGCGTACGCCCGATGACGCGTCCAATGACGAAGCCAACACGCGCGTCAGCGTGACCATTGGCAGTGATGGCACGGTGATTTCTTCCCACATCCTTGAACCGTCGGGCGATGCCAGCGTGGACGCCAGCGTGCAACGCACTTTGGACAATGTGAATTTTATCGCGCCGTTTCCCGACGGCGCAAAGGAAAAAGAAAAAACGTTTATTATCAACTTCAACTTAAAAGCGAAACGGATGCTCGGATGAAAAAAATAATTCTTAACTTGCTAACTATTGGTCTGGCCGCCATCGCGCTTACGGGCGCGCGCGCGCAGGAAATCACCGTCACCGGTGCGGCCGTCTTCGGCCAAAAGCCCATCCCCGTTTCCCTGAGCGGGTTCACTGGCGAGGGCGCGGAGGTTTTGAAATTTGACCTGACGGTGCAGGGCTTCAGTTTTGTCGCGCCGGACGCGGCGCAGTATCTCATCAGTGGCAGCGATGTCGGCAGCATTAGCGGCACCTTGACGGACCAGTTTGCCAAACGCGTGCTGCTCTCGCGTAGCTACAATGGCGCGAGTCTGCGGCGGCAGGCGCACTTGTTTGCGAATGAAATCGTGGAGGCGGTCTCCGGCAAAAAAGGCATCGGTCTGACCAAGATCGCCTACAAGGCGCAGCCGGCGGGTTATGGCTCCGGTGAAATTTACGTGGCGGATTTCGACGGCCACAACGCCCAGCGCGTCACCACCGACAATGCCATCGTCGCCAAGCCCGCGTGGGTGCCGGGCCGGCTGGCGGTGTATTACACCAGCTATGCGCGCGGCAATCCGGACATCTTTTACCACAGCCTGTCGAGCGGACAGCGGACCGTCATCGCCGGTTATTCTGGGCTGAACACGAGCGCGGCGGTGTCGCCGGACGGCTCCAAAATCGCCATGGTGTTAAGCCAGGCCGGCAGTCCGAACGTCTGGGTTTGCAATGCGGACGGCTCGAATTTGCGACGGCTCACAACGGGCATCGAGGATTCCTCGCCGACGTGGTCGCCGGACGGCCAATGGATTTGTTTTGCGACGAAGCACAACGAGCGACGCCGGCTGGCAAAGATTCCCGCCGGCGGCGGCGCGGTGCAGTATCTCAATACCACCGGCACGCCGAATCCCACGGAGCCGGACTGGTCGCCGGACGGTAAATGGATCGCCTTCACCTCGCAGATGGGCGATTTCAACATCTGCGTGGCCCCGGCGGACGGCAGCCAGTCGCCGACCCTGCTGGTGACCGGGCAGAATCCGTCCTGGGCGCCCAACTCGCGGACGCTCATCTTCAACCGCGCGCAGGGCTACCGTCAGGTGTTGTCTGTGCTTGACGTTTTCACCAAACAAGTCAAGGATTGTTCGCGAGCGACCGGAAGTAGTTCCCAGCCCGCTTGGGCGAAATGATTTTCTTTTTCGTCACAGAAATTTAACCATAACTTTAAACCGACCAATTCAAACGAATAAAAAAATATGAAAATGAACCCGATAGTTTTTTCCCTCGCGCTCGCCGCGGCGCTGGCCGCCACCGGCTGCAAACATGCCCCTTACAAAGTCACCCAGATTCCGGGTTCGCAAGCCGGACAAGTTGGTGACAACCAGAATCTCACCCCCACTTTGCCCCCCGGCCAACCCATTGATAACGGTTCGGGCGTTAACAGCGGCCCCGGAACCACGGCGACGACTAGTTTGGACACGTTTGAAGGCATGATTAAAGATCCGGCGGCGCTCGCGGCGAACACCATTCATTTCGCCTTCGACAGCGCGGCCATCAAGCAGAGCGAGGACGCGAACATTTCCGCCGTCGCCTCGGCCTTGTCCGCCAGCCCGAACGACAAGCTGCTCATCGAAGGCGACTGCGATGAACGCGGCACGGACGAATACAACCGCGCGCTCGGCGAACGCCGCGCGCTGGCCGCCCGCGAGGCGCTGGCCAAGGCTGGCGTCAGCGCCGACCGCATCCGCACGCTGAGCAACGGCAAAGACAAGCCCGTTGATCCCGGCCACGACGAATCCGCCTGGGCCAAGAACCGCCGCGATGACTTCATCCTGCTGCACCCGAAGATGGGCCTCTGATTTAAACCTTTAATCTATCAAGGCCGCGTCTCACCGCGCGGCCTTTTTTGCGACTTTACTTAATTGCCGCATGGGCGTAGGGTAAACTCAGTCAAGACTATGAACGCCATGTTAGCCCTGTTGGGATTGAGCGGAACCGAACTGATCATCGTGCTGGTCGCGATTTTGGTGCTGTTTGGTGCCAAGCGCATTCCTGAATTTGCCAAGGGTCTGGGCAAGGGCATCAATGAATTCAAAAAAGCCTCCCGCGAAGTGACGGACTCGATGGAAAACGAGTCGACGGCGGCCGCCAAAACTCCGCCCGCCAACACCACCGCCCAAGCCCCTGCCAAGCCGCAAACGCCGGAGACGAAGGTCATTTAATCGCGCCGGCCGGATTCCGCGCAGATTTGCATGGCCGATTTTTTCAAATCACCGCCGTCGGATGAGCCGGAGGAAGGGGGCGGTCCGATCAAAAGCTTTCTCGAACACCTCGAAGATTTTCGCTGGCTGATCATCAAAACCGGCGCTGCCCTGCTGGTTTGCCTCATCGTCTGTCTTTATGCCGTCCCGGAAATTGTCGCGGTCCTGAAGTGGCCCTTGTCCCACGCGGCGCTGGTGCGCGTGAACGGCGAACGCAAGGCGCTGATCTGCGTCGGCACGAACACGCTGGCCACCCTGGACTTGACGGGGGCAAACCAGATCGGCGGCCTCGATCTGGGCACCAACTGGTTCACTGTGCTGCGCCTGGAGCCGGTCCAGGTCGGCAGCAACGTTTTGCTTTCGCTGAAAGTGGAAAAAAATCCGCCGCCGGCCGCTCTGCTCCAGTCGGCCACGGATCTGGTCTATTTCGATCCGGCCGCGCCGTTTTTTTCCTCCATGGTGCTCGCCTTCTACGGTGGCATCCTGCTGGCCTCGCCGGTGATTTTCTTTTTGGTCGCGCAGTTCATCCTGCCCGCGCTGAAGATCCGCGAGAAAAAATATGTTCTGCGCGCCGCCCTCATCGGGGCCGGGCTGTTTCTCGCCGGCGTGGCCTTCTGTTATTTCTTCGTGCTGGCGCGGGCCTTGAAATTCGCCGTCTGGTGGGCGGTCTGGATGGGTGTGAAGGTGCCCGAGTGGCGCGCGGAGACATATTTCAGTTTCGTCACCAAATTCCTGCTCGGCATGGGGCTGGGCTTCGAACTGCCCGTGGTGTTGCTGGCCCTAGTGAAGATCGGCGTGCTCGACTACCAAAAGCTCACCGCGCTGCGCCGCTACATGATCGTCATCAACCTGGTCCTCGGCGCGTTGCTGACCACGCCGGAGCCGTTCACGCAGGTGGTCATGGCCGTGGTGCTGCAGGTTCTGTTCGAACTCAGCGTCTGGATCGCCTGGTATTGGGAGTGGCGCGAACGAAAAGGCGCTTTACAAGCCGGCGATTCGGCGTAAGCTCAAATCATCAACTGAAAATCGTATGCACAAACTGATTTTTCTCCTCGGCGTCCTCGCCGCCGCCGCCGGCCTGACCGGGTGCACCGGGCCGGAACACAAGCTGTCCCGCGGCCTCGACAACACCTTTGAAATCGTTCGCTGGGGCGACATGCGCCGCACCGTGGAGCAGTCCGCCGTCTTTTCCGGTCCCAATTACAGCTACTCCTACGGCCTGATCCACGGATTCGACAAGTCCATCACCCGGTTCGGTGTGGGCGTCTTCGAAGTCGTCACGTTCCCCATCCCGTCCTACCACCCGATTTGCACCAACTATGTGGCCATACATCCGGAGTATCCCGAGAGCTACCGGCCGGGCCTGATTTCCGATTCGACCTTCAACACCGACACCTACACCGGCTACTCCGGCGGCGATGTCGCACCGTTCATTCCTGGCAGCCGGTTCAAGGTTTTCGACAACTGACGTGAACCGTGATTTTGCGGCCCGCGCCAGCAGGAACTGTTGGCGCGTTTTGCTTGTCTGAACGCCATGCGCCTTGAAAAAAAATCGCCCTGCAAGGTCAACCTGCTCTTGAACATCCTCGGCCGGCGAGCCGACGGCTTTCATGAATTGGAGACTGTCATGCACCCGGTGAACCTCTGCGACGAAATGACCTTCGCGCGCGCTGGCACGGGCTTGGAGTTGACCTGCAGCCATCCGGAACTGCCGGTGGACGGGAAAAACCTCGTCCACCGCGCCGCGACCGCGTTTCTCGCCGCTGCCAACATCACCGACGGCGTGCGCATTCATCTGCAAAAAAATCTGCCGCTCGCCGGCGGCATCGGCGGCGGCAGCGCGAACGCCGCCGTCACCTTCACCGCCCTGAATGAATTGTTCGGCTCCCCCTTGCCGGCGGCCAAACTCCACGCCCTCGCCGCCGCGCTTGGCTCGGACATTCCTTTTTTTCTGGAGGACTGGCCGGCGCTGGCCACCGGCCGCGGCGAGCAGGTGCAGCGGTTGGAACCGTTCCCCGCGTTGCGCGGCAAGGCGTTTCTCCTCGCCCATCCCGGCTTTGGCATATCCACGCCTTGGTCGTACCAAAACCTCGCGCGGTTCCCGGAAGCTTTGAACGGCCGGCCGGGCCGGGCCGCGGATTTGATCACCCGGTTGCAGGCCGGGGTTTTACCTGCCGCCGGTTTTTACAATTCACTCGAAGCGCCGGCGTTTGACAAATTTCCCGTGCTGGAGCTTTATCAGGAATTTCTTCGCGAAAATGGCGCGCTGGTTGCACTCATGTCCGGTAGCGGTTCGACGACGTTTGCCATCACGGAAACGCTCACGGCGGCGGAAACGCTTGCAGAGCAATTCAAGTCGGAGTTCGGCGCCCACGGCTGGACGGCGACAGCTGCCATCCCGTAGCCGCGGTCATTTACCGTTTTAACTTCGCCAGCGCGAACTCGGTCATTTCCTGCGCCGCCGGGATTTTGCAAGCCAGGGCAAATAGCCAGTAGATGCCGCCGGCAATGCCCGCCGGCACAAACACCGCGCCGAGCTTCAGCGGCAGCGTGGCGTGGCCCAGCGCGGTTTCCCACCACCGCCAGCCTCCCCAGGCGATGACGCCCGCCAGCAGCGCCGCGATTGCCAGCCGCCGTAGCGAATGGCGCAGCGGCGACAGCTCCAGCCGGGCCAGCTTTTTCCGCAGCGCAAAGAGCAGCAGGCTTACGTTGATGGCCGAGGTGAAGATATTCGCGATGCCTGGTCCACCTTCGCGCAGCAGCGGCATGAGCAGGCAGGCGGCGATAAAATTGATCGTCAGGCACATGAGGCTGATCTGCATGGGCGTCTTGGTGTCGCCCAGCGCGTAAAAGGCGCGCGCCAGGATGTTTGCCGTGGAAAACGCCACCAGGCCCGGCGCGAGGCACACCAGCGCAAACGAAACCCGCGAGGTCGAGCCGGCGGTGAATTTTTCGCCGTGCTCGAACAGCAGCCGCACAATCGGTTCCGCCAATGCCACCAGCAGGACGGACGCGATGAGGTTCACGAACATCAGCGACGCCAGCCCGTGGCGCAGCGTCGTGCGGAATTCGGGATAATTCTTGTCCGCCGCCAGGCCGGACAGTGTCGGCAGCAGAAACGTCGCCAGCGAAATGCCGAACATCCCCTGCGGCAGTTCCATCAGCCGCACCGCGCCGTTGAACGACGACACGATGCCCGTGCCCACAAACAGCGCCACGAGCTGCACCAGCGCCACGTTAATCTGGAACGCCGCCACGCCGATCGTCCCCGGCACCATTTGTCGTACCACGCGCCGCACCGTCTCATTCTTCCACGGCGAAACCCAGGCATAGCGGAAGCCGTCGTGCCAGAGCGTCGGCAGTTGGAACGCCGCCTGCGCCACGCCCGCCGCCAGCACCCCGTAGGCCAGCGCGAAAATCTGCACCGGCAGCCGGGCTGCCGGCGGCAGCCCCACGCCGAACTTCGGTGCGAGCCAATAGACCGATGTGATCATCACCACGTTGAGCATCGTTGCGCCCATCGCCGGGATGAAAAAATGGCCACGCGCATTGAGCATTCCCATCATCACCGCCGTCAGGCAGACGAGCAGCATGTAGGGAAACATCACGCGCAGCAGTTGCAGCATCAGGACGATCTTGGGCGGAAACTGCCCGGGGGTCCAGAAGTGGACGGGCCCGCCCGGCAGCACCGGCCCAGCACCGTGCGGCGTGCCGAAGGCCAGCGCCAGCGAAACGCCCAGCAGCACCACCGCCACGATCACGCTGGCGGAAATCAGCAGGCCGGAGATCACCGCATTCGCCGCCTTCCACATCTCGACTTCGCCGTGCGTTTTTTCCTTCTCCTTGAAAATGGGGATGAACGCCGCCGTCAGCGCGCCCTCGCCCAGCAGCCGCCGGAAGAGGTTGGGGATGGTGAAGGCGTATTGAAACGCATCGTTGACCCAGGTCGTGCCGAGAAAGAACATATAGGCCTGTTCGCGCACCAAACCCAGCACGCGGCTGAACAGGGTGGCGGCGGCCATCGCGCCGGAGGCTTTCAACATTTTCGACACGCGCAAATTCTCCCGCAAAGACTTCCCCGCGCAAAGCACAAATCCCCGCCGCCGCGCTTGGGCGTTAAATTTAGGCCGCAAGTTTTCCGTCGCCGATTTAACCCCCGTCTCGCCAGCCCCCTCGGGCTGGGCGCGACCCAACCCGCCTTGTTGCTGACGGAGCTTGGTGCGTTTGTGGCTGGCGATGCTGCAAATATGCCAGCCCTGACGGGCTTGGAAAATTCGGGTTTCATCCGGGATATATATATGGCTAAAAAATCAACCACCCCTTGCCCTGTTCGGGCCGCCCAATCCGCCTGGGCCGGTTGGAATGGGCTTTTTGGCCTCGGCCGTGTCCTGTTTCAATACATCAGTGGCGAATTTGAGACACTTTTTGGCTAAAATCGCTTCATGACCTTATAAAGTCGCGTCGTGACTTTATAACTTCGCGCCGTGACTGGCAAAGGTCGCGGCTCGACTTTATAACTTCGCGTCGTGACTGGCAAAGGTCGCGGCTCGACTTTATAACTTCACGTCGTGACTGGCAAAGGTCACGTCGTGTTTTTCCATGGTTGCCGGCCAATTTTCCCGGAAAAACGCCGGCTGGGGACCGGGTTTACCATGCCCCGACAACCGTAGCTTATGAGTGGCATGGCTGATGCTGTATTTTTTAACGCCGTCCAATCCCCTCAAAGCGAGCGGGCGGCCATCGGAACAAAAAGAATTCGGAAAGCAAATAATGCGATCAGACATTGGTATTCTTCGGGAATTTTATGAATATAACCCCGATCATCTGGTGATCTTCGGCACCAACGTGGGCACCAACCTGGACCCGGTCCTGTTCCCCAACCTGCCGGTTTCACCGGCGACCCTCAAGACGTTGGCGGCCGACCTGGCCGCCAAACAGGCGGCGACCATCACGGGCGGTTCGCCGACGTATGCGGCCCGGGACACGGCGTTTGACGCCTTGACCGCCGCCTTGGACAGCGATGCGGACTACGTGGAATCGGTTGTCAAAGACAATATGGAAATGCTGCTGGCCACCGGCTACCTGCCGGTCAGCAACAACCACACCTCCACGCCGCTGGACGACACCGCCATCCTGGGCCTGTGGAACAACGGCACCACGCAGGCGCTCCTGCAACTGCGGTCGGTCCGCAACGCCAATGTGTATCAGGTGCAGTCCAGCACGGATGGCGGCAAGACGTGGGTGGAGGCGTGCACGCCCTCCTCGCAGGCACGCCGGATTTTGCTGGCGGACCTGGTGCCGGGCATGACCTATCTGGTGCGGGCGCGGGCCGTCGGCGGCAGCACGGGCGCGAGCAATTGGACCGCCCCCGGCTCCATCATGGCCACCTGACCTATCGTTGGGGGTTAAACGTTGCGGGTTGGGAGTTAAACCCCCGGCCCGCAACTGCGGATTCGTCAAACCACGCCGCTTCCGTGCCATCAACCCCCAACTTTACAATTTCAACCTGGGATTTGCCCGGTACTGTTTCCGGGCGACGGGCGGCCGGCAAGTTTCACGAATTCTTCACTTACCGGTCGTCCGTATTATTTCCGTCACCGCGGCTTGGGACGGGTACTGGCAAACAGCCGACCCCGTACCCGGGTGGTTTTTGCCGGATCAATATTCATGCGG
>Ga0302282_1000502_pt1 | contig 30065 bp, 32 predicted proteins | sample III_Fen_E1_3_FD_198763 | JGI IMG/M metagenome (GOLD analysis project Ga0302282, IMG submission 198763) | Peat permafrost microbial communities from Stordalen Mire near Abisko, Sweden - III_Fen_E1_3 | ecosystem: Environmental > Terrestrial > Soil > Wetlands > Permafrost | place: Sweden: Abisko... | reverse complement strand
AATTTTCTTTCTGGTTTTGGTGCTTGCGAGCGTTAGCGGTTTTATTATTTGCTATTATACGATTTCTCGGATTTCCCGCAGAATACCAGCAGGCCAAGCGCGCCAACTGCGGCCAGACCCAAAGAGGCCGGCTCGGGCACCAGTTCGATGGTTTCAGATAGCGGAACGGCTTGCATCGTGCCCTTGCGGCCATAGACATAGGCCGAAGTGCCGGTCATGCCTATCGATCCCATATAACCGCCAGGCGTATTATCGGCATAAGCCGTGTGGGCGAGGCCGAGGCTGCCGGTGTCCGTGGATTCATTCCACCCCAGGTTGATGATCGGATTGGCCGCACTGAGGTTGTCGGGCACAAAGATCAGCGCAGAGGCATTCGGCGCGGTATTAGGATTCGGGTACCTTTCGTTCACAGCGATTCCTCCCTGTGGGCTCCACCCGTCGCCAGTTGCGCCGTTATAGCTGGTTGCAAAAGTGAGGGAGGTGTTTTGCAAGAATACGGTGGCGAAAGTGCCGCCGAGGGCAGCGTCGTGCCATTCATACTGATGTGACGCATCCCCATTGGGCAACTGATTGTTGAGCGTCAGCCAAGTCATGCCATCGGAAACACCCGGACCGGTTGCAGGGTTGTAAGAAGTAGTCCCAGGCCCGGTCATGGCTTCGCTCAGTTGGCCATTCAACCCGGACACGACATGGGTGCTGGGATCGTAAGTGAATGACCCGACGAAGATCGAATTTTCGGGTGCAGTCATGGGTTCGTACCACGTCGTGGTGACGTTATAACTAGCCACTTGGGCTTGAACGGGCAAGGTGGCGTTGATCGCCAGCAACACCCCGCTGGCCAGCAGCATTGGTGTGAATATGCCGTTTGATGCTTGCGCGGTCGTTGCTGGAGCGATCAAGTGTTTTTTGACTTGTGACTGGATTTTATTGAGTTTCATAGTTTTTATTTTATTTCTACTTATCTACTCTTCTGGCTTTGCTCACATGAGCGTTAATAATTGATTTGTCATTGCATGATTGTGGCCGGGTCGCGTCCAAACAATCGCGCCAAGGCGCGCCGGGACACGATTTTCCTGCCGGTTAAAAGGAGGGAACACACGACGCACTCACGCCAAGGCGCGAGCCGCCGACAACAAAGAGAGGGAATGCGGTTACAACACCGCGAAGGAGCCGCGGGGTGGCGGCACGGGAGGAGTTTGGATGAAATCAGCGCGCAGACGCGGTACGGTCGGCACCGCATCCTGAGCGTCCGTTGGGACAAAATCGGGCGGCAACTGCCGGTTGTCAAGCATCATGTCCGGCATTTTTTCACGTTTGAGCGGCGGGGTGTTTTTCTGTTGTTGCTCTTCCTGCTGACGGCCAGCCTGAATCTTGCGGCACATTGGACACAGATGCTCGCCGTCGAACGTTTTGGCGACCGCGGTGGTGAAGGAATCCTGCCGGGAAAAATCTACCAGCATCCGCGTCCAAGCCACGGACTGCAACACCAGCCAATGACCACCCAGCATCGCAAACAAGGCGACGAAGCACGCGGCATGACCCACGAGATGCAGGACTTTTTTCACGGTTAACTGGTCACCGACCAAACAATCATTCAAACTTGGTTTTTCAAAGGCCTCCAGTCGTCTGGTAAGATTCGCTGGATTGAGACCGGATCTCGGCCACTTCCAGCAATAACGACAACAGCAGTAGTCGTTAGGATGAGTTTACTATTCACACAAAAGGCCGCCAACCTTTTATTGTCATTTATTTGATTTAATTTGTTCGCGGAATAATTGGGTGAGCCGAAAGGCGATGACTGCGGGCTGCCGTTGGCGCCCAAGAAACTATCCTGTTGATAGAGTGGCGTGGGGAAATCTCACCCCGCAAATAGCGTGCTGATTTTTGCGCAATTCCCCGGTCACCAAATGCGCCGGACGATTGGCGTCGATGATTTCAAAATCGTAGCTCTGATGCAGCCGACGGAAGGCCTCACCCATTTCCGCCTGATATTTCAGGAAGCCGTCAAACATGTCCCGCGAAGAAGCCCAAGTCCATGCCGCTTTCCCAATAGTCCAACGTTGCGGTCTTCGCCAGGTTGCGCTGAACCAATTCCTCGGGTTCGACCAAGAGATAAAACACGGCGTCCGGCTCGGGCGCGATGCCATAAAGATTCTTCAACCATGCCTCGTTTATGCCCCGCACCATGTCGCGCGCCATGAGCGTATAAACATAGCGGTCGGCGAGCACGATGAAGCCGATTTCAGCGCGGGCAGAATGAGATTTTCCAGTTGGTCGGCGAAATCGGTGGCGTAAAACAACGCCAGCGTTGTCCGGCTCAATACGTTTCCCTGCTGCGCGCGCTCCAGCTCCTCGCTGACCAGTCTGGAACGTTTGAGCACGACCTGCACCGTGGCGTGACCGCTGGTTTCCAGCCAATTCACCAGTTGGGCTAGCTGAGTGGAGTGGCCTGACCCATCCGCGCCTTCCACCACAATGAGCTTGCCGCCCAAGTCCTCGGAGTTGACGCGGGGAATGCCATGCCCATAAAAACGATGCGGCTTGCTCATGCGATTTTATCCTCTTCCGTTTCGATTTCCATTTGCGTCTCCACTTCCGCGCGTTCCCGGTGCAGGGCCGGCGGCAGGGGCAGCGGGCTGCGGCGCTTGAATTTTTTCAAATCAATCCGGTCGCTGACCAGCTTGCGCACAATGACCTGCTGTTTTTCCGCCGGTTGGTTGGCGTCAATGACCTTAAACCGGAACTCCGTGCTCATGGCCAGATATTGGTCAAGGATGCGGCCCTGGAAGATCTTGAAGCTTTCGTGCGGATCATTCGCCAGGCGCAAGTCCATGCCCGCCTCGAAAAATTTCAATTTCGGGCGGCCTTCCAAAATCCGGTTCAACGACACCTCGAGGTCGGCCTTGAAAAACATGGTCAAGTCGGGCACGCAGGCGAAGCTGTAATTGCCGCGCACCCAGTCGGGCGGGCAACCGCGGGTGACGTCGCGGGCGAAGGCGGTGAAGATGTAGCGGTCGCAGAGGACGATGTAACCGGCGCGCAGCAGGGGCACCAGATGCCGTTCGTAGCGGTCGGCAAAATCGGTGGCGTGGATGAGGCTAAACGTGGTGGGGGTGAGCAGTTGATGGTTTTTCCCCTTACGGGTGGCGGATTTGACGAGTTTGGAGGAATTCCATTCGCTGAAATAGACCTTGGTGCCCTGCGCTTCGAGCCAGCGTTTGAGGAGGTAAATCTGGGTGGACTTGCCCGAACCGTCGAGGCCCTCGACGGCGATGAGCCGGCCCGGAAATTGTGATTCGGCAAATGTCTTCATAACTCGTGGCGCTTGAACCAGCCAGTGATTTCCACCGCCGTAGCCAGCGTCGTTGACAGTCTTTCGTTTACCTTTCTTATTTTTCTTGTTTAGACTTTTTTCTGGTTCAACCGGGCCGCAACTGACGGGCAATTCAAACTTTGTTTTCCAAGGTCTCCAGTCGTCTGGTAAAAATTTAACAACCACTGAACACAACTGCCCGTCGGTCTTGACCCAAATAGACGACCGATTGGGTAGTTGTTGTGGGGTTATTCTACTGATCATGCGGAACCAAGCTACACTTTTTTTGTTTTTTGAGCTTATGCGGTTTAGGACGTCAAATTGACTGCGGGCGGCAGGTCCAGTCCTCTTTGGTGTCGAAACTACCGAAATGCTGGTCAATATCTTTTGATGGCATGGCGAAGACATGGCAATGGTTCTGAAGCGGCCCAATAAAGTGCCAGCAGAAATGCCAGCAAACCGCATCGGTAGGGAGTAAAATATGGTTAAAATATGTCAGCAAAAGTTGGCTGAAGTTATGGTTGACACAACGCAGAACCGCCTTTATTTTCGTGGCATCGGTGATGATATAGATGGTTGATTTTGAGTGGCTTGTGCAAGGCGGGATGTGTCCGATTCCGACCCTCGCCTCCAACCTTAAAGTGCGTATTTGCAACAGGTTGCAGAAGCCAGAAAACGAAGTGCCAGTGAAAGTGCCAGTGAATTCATTACCGGTTAGCCACGGGGCTGCCACCGGTTGATTACTGGTCAACTACTGGCCATGACGGGATTGGCCGCCCGTCTGGTGTGCCAGGCACACCACAGACCGCGAGCCGTCTCATAACCTTTGACGAAAAAAGTCTGGTTATGAAACAGCGTTACCTTCTCTACCGCCGCAAGCGCGGCGGCATGTTCTACCTCGAAGACACCGTCACCCGCAAACAGGAGAGCACCGGCACGCGGGATCGCGCGACCGCCGCGTCGCTGCTCAACGCCCGCAATGAATCCGTCCGCCAGCCGCAGCTGAATCTCCAGATCGCCAAGGCCTACCTGGCCGGAACCGATTCGAGCGTCACCACCCGGACGTGGCAGAGCGCGATGGAATCGCTCATCAACACCAAGTCAGGAGCGAATCAGGACCGCTGGCGGACGGCGGCCAAAGACCGTGCGTTCGCGCCACTGCTGCCGAGGATCCTCATTGAGACGCCTGGGGAATTGCTGTTGCAAGTGCTGCAATCGGGGAAGGTGTCCACGAATGTTTTTCTCCGGCGCCTGCACAACTTCTGCGTGGACATGAACTGGCTGCCGTGGCCGCTCATTCCCAAGCGGCAATGGCCCGTCGTCCGGTTCAAAGAAAAACGCGCCATCACGCTGGAGGAACACCAGCGGATTATCGCTGCCGAGGTGAATCCCGAACGGAAAATCCTGTATCAGTTGTGCTGGCACCTGGGCGCGAGTCAGGGCGACATTGCCAACCTCAAAGGCGAAGACGTGGACTGGCGGAATGGCACCGTGAGTTTTGTCCGCAAAAAGACCGGCGTGCCCGTGATCGTCCACTTGGGCGGTGCCGCCTTGAATCTGTTCAAAGACTTGCCGGCCGAAGGTGGATTGTTCCCCTATTTGTCCCGTGTGCGCGCCGGCGACCGCGCCACGGAGTTTGGCCAACGCTGCCGCCAGCTTGGCATAACCGGCGTGTCACTGCACAGTTACCGCTATGCATGGGCGGAGAGAGCAAAGACCGTGGGCTACCCGGAACGGTTCGCCCAAGAGGCGCTGGGGCACAACAGCAAGGCCGTGCATCGCGCCTATGCGAAACGCGCACTGATGAAAATCCCCTCGCTGGACGATTTTGAGCTGCGGGCCGGGAAGCCGGCCGAAACAGCCGCCGTAAACGCCAACAACAATTTGAACCACGGCCAAACAGCGTTATGAACTCATATCCCAACGCGGCATCAATGATTATGGAGCCGATCTCCCATCTTCTGGATTGGCTGATTCAAGAACAGGGGATTTACAGCTACATGGTTTGCGTGTGGCTGTCGCCGCTGTTGATCGCGTGGATTCTGAAGGGCGGCTGCTGGCGAAAACCCGCGCCACCGTTCCGCATAGTCGTGATGACGAAAGATGGACCGCCCCTATTGCCATCTAAACTGCCGCCGCCGGTTTCGAGAAAGGATGATCCGCCAACCGACAATGATCAGCAGTCATTTGCCGCTTAATAACTGTGGCAGCAAAAGCCCATCCGCAGTCTACGGCGTCGTGAATCAATAGAACTTCCATGGAGGGCAGCGGCATACCGGCGATCATAGTCGCGCAGCATTTCCAGGACCCGGCCAAGGCATCCTGGAGAAACCGGGCGTCGCCAACCGGCTGTGCCGCCCGCGCAGGACGTTCTTTGCGGCTACGCGATCGCTGCCAATTCCGCGGCGGTGTCCTGCCATTCTTCCAGGCGGCCGGCCAGGCCGAGGTCCGCCAGATAGGCCTGGTTCAGGGGCACGGTTTCAGAGTTGGTGGCCAAGGCATTGGCCACGTGGACGGCGGTGAGCGCGCTGCACTTTTTCAAGCCGCTCTTTTGCGGGGTGTGATGGAAAGTCACGGCTTCCACAATGGCCGCCGGCAATCCCCACAGGCCTATCCAGAAATGATGATGCGCGCGGTTTGCGGCTGCAGCTGGCGCACGGTGAGCAGCTCAATGCCGCTCATGCCAGGCATCTCCATGTCAGAGACCACGACGTCAAAGGGGGCGTCTTTCAGCAGTTTGAGCGCGCTTTCGCCGTCCGGCGACAGCGCGGTGTGCCATTGGTCGTGTTCGCGCTCCAGCAGTATGCCGTAAAGCTCAAGCAAGATGGGGTTGTCTTCGACAAACAGGATTTTTTCATCTGAGTGAGGAATACTTGTATCTAGAAATAACTCACGCCGCAACTGGTTCCAAACGTTGCACGTAAATTATCCGTCGGACCGGGCCATGATTAAAATATGCAAGACACCGGGGGCCACGCTGGTATTTCCGATTACAATCACTGGCAAGTTTAGTTCACTGAACGCTTTGGTTATTTCGCGCGCATGCGCCGGCGGATTCAAGCCATCGCGGACTTCGAATAACAGTCCGATGCCAGTCTTGGAAGCAAGCCGCAACGACGGGACGCTTTGAACTTTAAAACCGCAGGCAAACAAAACGTCTGCCATTCGCTTCGCATAGTGGAGACACTCGGGATTTTGCCCGTCAAAATCCACCATGACCCTGGCTTGCTGCAAAGCGTTGGTTTGGGTGAACGGCTTCAAGCGGTTAATGAGATTGGTTTCTTGTTCGACGCTGATGGTTCGCCCGGATGCCCTGGCCTGGAGATCCAGCAGTTGTTTTCGAATGGACACACTCTGTAATTCCAGTCGTTTGGCGGTCAATTCGTTTGCGGCCGCGCGTTCGTTTGCTTGCGCCGCCGCCTGCTCGGCCTGTCGCACCGCCTGTTGCAGCGTCGTAGTTTGGCCGCCGGCAATTTGTTTTGCCCGATGGCTGCCCAGAAATCCCATCGCCAATCCGGCGCAAAGGGTTATCCCAAAAAAGGTTTCCAGTGGCAGCACCCACCGATAGGGTCCAATGTGTTTGTATTTAGCCAGCCATTGGGCCGCCAATTCCATGCTTTCGCCCAATATTCCAATCATGGCCAGCCCAAATCCCCATTCGGAAAAGGATTGCCAAAATTTAAGCGAGTCTGGATTCATAGCGTCCACACGCCATATTCATTCGGGCGATGCGCCTGAGGGCAGCGGTTTGACGTCAGCGGACAAGGCCGCCAGCGCGCCCATTATGCGCCCCGGCGGATATTATGGCAGCGTGAATGCCGCAAGCTTATGGTAGCTTAATTTTTGTGTCGAATCTTTTTGCAGGATTATGCCGTTGAGACCCGTTGAGACCGTTGAGATGCGTTGAGATGGCGACACCCCTGCCCCCCGGCTGGCGCTTTTGGGTCCTTAAATGTTGGCAACGTAAAACTCCCGCGTCGTTTAATCACACCCGCCCGCGAGCCTTTTGCTTGCGGGCGTTGCTTTCCCGCCAGTAGCTGCCGATGGCGTCACTGGCCCGGGCGAGCCATTTTTCGTCCCGCCGGAGCTGCTCCAGGATTTCCGTGGCGAAGAATTTTGTGCTGTTGCGGGCGGGATGTCCCAGCGGCTTTAAGAGTCCGGCTGAAATCAGCATGGGGATTTCGTGTGGCTCGAAGCCCAGAAACCAGGCTGTTTGCGCGGCATCCAGCCGGGCGGGAATCACTTTCCAGCTCAGGAATTCGCTTTGTTGTGCCGTTGCATTCATACAAGAGTGGTGGTTGATGGTCAGTTCTGGCCCCGCTTCCGCCGCCGGTCGGAGTGCATGATTTGGCCGGCAATGACGCCCTTGAAGGTCAGGTCGGGGAGAAGGTCCGCAACTTTAACCCCCAGCGAATAGGCGATGAGCTGGATATAACCAACGGACACTTCGCCCCGGCCGGTTTCCCAATTGGCAATCATGGCGCGCGTGATCGGCATATTCAGGGTGTGGAGCCAGGCGGCAAGTTCCTTTTGGGTAATTCGCTGCCGTTTACGAAGGTCGCGGATACGTCGTCCGATTGAATGGGGGATTTTGGGGTTCATGCGTGAATGGCCGCCCCGCAGGCTTGCCGGGACGAATGGGTTTTGGTTTGCTGCTCGGAAAGCTGTTGTTCGTGGTCGCTGGCGGCAACAGTTTCGACCTGGCTCGGGGCCTGATTCTTGGTGAGGTCAAGCTGTTCCTCGATTTCCGACTGACGTTTGACCAGGTGGTGATACCGTTCTTCCTTTTCAAACGGCACGCCCACCTTGGTCTCCAGTTCCACCGCGCGCTTGTGCGAATCCTTGATGTCCCCCTCCAGCCGCCCGGCGCGTTCTTCAAACCCCTGTATCTCCGATTCGAGTGAACGAATGGTGCCCAGCGCCGTGTCGGTGACGCGGGCGCTGTAGCTGTTCTGGCCGCGCAGAACCAGTTCGGCGGAGTTGTTGAAACCGGCCCGGATGAACAAATCAAAACGGGCGAACCGGCCAATTTTGATGTCCTCGCCAAAGCGCGTCTTCAGTTTTTCCGCCCGGCGCAGAATCAATTCGCCCGCGATGCCCCGGTTGTTGAGGTCCTGCCCGTCGAGTTGAATGCGAAAGTTGTCGCCGGACGTGTCCTGCCGGACGCCCAAGTCCTGCCGCAGGTTGGCCAGGCGTCGGGTGAAGATTTCCGCATCCTCGTGCGAACGGCGAAGACTGGAACGGATGCGGTATTGTTCCTCGGCATGGGCGGAACGCAGCCGGGTCAACCGGATCAACTCCGCGTCCACCTGGGCCTTTTCAATCACCAGCGGATTGCCTGACGCAATGGCCTTCACCTCGGCGTATGTCAACGCGGCGGAGTCCAAATCTTCCAGCCGCCGAATGGTCATGTCCCCGCTCATCACCTGTGCGATGAACTTGGCCTTCGTTTCCAACGTCTGCCACATGTACGCATCGAAGGAACCTTCAGTAACGTAGCGAAAAACCTGCACGACGGCGTTTTTATTGCCCTGCCGGAGAATGCGCCCTTCGCGCTGCTCGACATCCGCCGGTCGCCACGGCGCGTCAAGGTGATGCAAGGCAATCAACCGTTCCTGCACGTTTGTCCCTGAACCCATCTTCTGCGTGCTACCGAACAGCACGCGGACCTTGCCCGCGCGCACATCCCGGAAGAGCGCCAGCTTGGAAGCATCCGAGTCGTAGTCTTGGATAAAGGCGATTTCCGATCTGGGGATGCCGAGCTTTTCCAGCTTCTGCGCCATGTCGTTATAAACGGAGAACCCCTTATCCTTCGGCGTGGACAAATCGCAGAACACCAGTTGGGTGGATCGCTCCGGTTTGGAGGTCTGCCAGATACCAAAAATTCTTTCGACCGCCAGATTCACCTTGCCCTGCGGTTCATCCGGCGCGCCTGGCTTCATCAAGCGAAGATCCAAGGCCGCCTTCCGCCCCTCGGAAGTGATTTTGAGCATGTTATCCACGCTGGGATCCACCCGGCCATTTTTCAACCGCTCGGCCCGTGCGGCGAGCGACTGCACGAATTCCTTCAGTTCCTCCGTGGCCGACGCATTGCGGATGGTTGGCTTCTCACCGTCCAGCTTGGGGCGCGGCAGATTCAGCATGGCGGCGGTCTGCACGTCGGCGGACTGGCGGAACATCTGCATCAATTCCGGGACGTTGATGAACCGCGCGAAACGCGTGTTCAGCCGGTAGCCTGCGCCATCCGGCGAAAGTTCCATGGCCGTCACCGGTTCGCCAAACGTCGCCGCCCACGAATCAAAATGATGCAGGTTGTGCTTCTTTAACTCGTCATGCTGCAAATACCGCTGCATGGTGAACATTTCGGCCATGCTGTTGGCAATGGGCGTGCCAGTGGCGAACACCACGCCACCTCCGCCATTGAGCGATTGGACGTGGCGGACCTTCAAAAACATATCGAAAGCCCGCTCGCTGGCCGTTTGCGGCAATCCCGCCACGCGCGTCATCTTGGTGACGTAAAACAGATTCTTAAAATTGTGCGCTTCATCGACGAGCAACTTGTCCACGCCGAGTTCTTCAAAGGTCAACGTGTTGTCCTTTTTGTGTTCCGCCGCCAGCGACTGAAGTTTGGCTTCCAGCCGCTTCTTGGCCTTTTCAAGTTCCTTCACCAACCGGCGATTGGAACTGTCCGAGTGCTGGCGCTGGATCATTTCCAGCTCGTGAAGTTGTTCCTTGAAAAAGCGTTCCTGCGTTTCGCGGGCCAGCGGGATGCGCTCAAACCCGGAGTGCGTGACGATGACGGCATCCCAACTGCCAGTGGCGATGCGGCTGAACAGTTTCTTGCGGTTCTCTGACGCAAAATCCTCCTTGCCGGCCACCAGGATGTTTGCACCCGGATACAGCGTCAGCAACTCGGTGGAGAACTGGCCGAGCATGTGATTCGGAACGACAAACATCGGCTTGCTGGCGAGACCCAGCCGTCGCGATTCCATCGCGGCGGCAACCATGGTGTACGTCTTGCCGGCACCCACGACATGGGCCAGCAGCGTGTTGGGAGTTTGCAAAATGCGCCAGACCCCGGCCTTTTGGTGGGGGTGCAATTGAACCGCCCCACTCGCCCCGGGCAGGGTCAAATGGTCGCCGTTAAACGTGCGGACGCGTGTGTGATTAAAGGTGTCATTGTAGAGGCGGCACAGCCGTTCCCGCCGTGCGTCGTCGGTCCAGACCCATTCCTTGAACCTCTCCTTGATGCGTTCCTGCTTTTCCCGCGCCGCCTCGGTCGCCTGCACATTGACGCACGGCTTTTTGTCCACCAGGTCATAAACCGTGGGAGTTTTGAGATTGAGCGCGTCTTCAATCAATTCCAGCGCCGTGTAACGGTCCGTGCCCCAATCGGTCGTATTGGCGGTGGCGCTTTTGGCCTCCCAATTGGCATTGATATGCCAGGTGCCGAGGGCGTGGATGTGACCGATTTCCACCCCGGATGGAATATTGAGCAGTTCGTTCGTAAACTTCTGCACGTCCTCCGGCGGCAGCCAGGCCGCGCCCAGGCGCACGTCAATCTCCGTCGCCGCCAGGTCCGCTGGTTGGACCGATTTCAGCGCCTCGACATTTTCGGCGAAGCGCGGGTCGGTCACGGCGGCGGCATCCGCCACGGACAACTTCTCCCGCACATTGCCCGAAAGGTATTGGTCCTCAGTTTCCCACTGGTTCGTTTGGGGATTCAGAAAAATGACCCCTTTCAATTCGGGTAAAAATTCCGGCACCGGCTGATTGAGCAGGTCGGCCATACGTTCGAGGTCAACGCAACCACGTTCATTGAGGGTGACCAGCAAAGCCTCCTTCGGTGTGCCAGCCGATTCGACCGGTTGGCGAAGATGAATCGTCCGCTCCTGGAAAATCGTGGCTTTCGTCGCTTGCTTGGTCTCGTCGTTGTAGTTTTCCAGCGAAAGCAGGAGCGGCAAATCGGGGTCGCCGTCGAACGCCCGCTGGTTGGCGCGCAGGTTTATCGGTCCGAAACGCCCCACGAAACTATCGTAGGTCTGATTGAGTTGCTGCCGGGCTTCAACGACACGTTCCTCCGGGCTGCCATCCATCTGCGCCCGCAGACAATCCCGCACCGCATCCCGGACCGGAATCAGATGCCGGATGCGCGAGCGGACCTCGGCGGGTAAATCTGTCAGCGGACGCAAGTCGTTTTCCTCCCGGATGCAGACCATGCCATCGTGAAGACAATAGGCGTTGGGTTTAACCACCTCGGGTGCGGGAATGGATTGATCCAGCGTCGGTTCGGCGACCTTATGCGCTTGCGCTTCGTAAATACCCTGGGGAAGTTGTTCGACGGCTTGAGCCAGTGCTTCCGCCAGATCGCGCCCGTCCGGTTCCAAGGTCGGTTCGTTGGCCCCATACATCCTGCCTGCCCGCCGCATTTTCCCCAGCATCATTTCGGGATGGGTGGCGAAGTATTCATTGATCGTGAACGCTTCGCCCATGTCATTGATATAGCCGGCTGTTTTATTCCAAGCGGTGCCCGTCGGCGATTCGCCAGTCTGGAGTTTGCGGAGCATTACCATGTCGGTGGTCACCTCCGTGCCGGCGTTCTTTTTGAAAGCGTCATTCGGCAGGCGGATGGCCCCCAACATCTCGGTGCGTGTGGACAACAATTCGCGCAGCGTGGAATCGAGTTTATCCATCGTGCCCCGCGACGTGATGAACATCATCAGTCCGCCGGGGCGGACTTTCTCCAAGGCCGCCGCGAAGAAATAATCGTGGATGGGAAACTTGTAATTATTCCAACGTGGATCGTGGACGGTATAATCACCAAACGGCACGTTGGATATGGCCAAGTCATAAAAGCCATCGGCCAGTTTGGTCTGCTCAAACGCCTGGGCACGAATATCCGCGTCGGGATACAGCGCCTTGGCAATGCGGGCCGTCAGCGGATCGATTTCAATGCCGGTGACGGTCGAGCGGCGGAGCATGGCTTCGGGCATGAGGCCGAGGAAGTGGCCGATGCCGCAGGCGGGTTCAAGCACCCGCCCGCCCTTGAACCCAAACCGTTCGGCGGCACGATACATCGCATCAATAACGGGCGGCGCGGTGTAATGGGCGTTGAGCGTGGTGGCGCGGGCGGAACGATGTTCTTCATCCGAAAGGATTTCTGACAGGCGGAACTGCTCCTTGCGCCAGTCGGCGTTGTCCGGGTCGAATACCTGGGGAAGCCCACCCCAGCCGACATATTTTACAAGCGTGGCTTGTTCCTCCGAGGTTGCCGGTCGGTCTTCGGCAGCCAGTCGCCGTAGCATTTCAATGGCCGCAAGGTTCCTTTGGAATTTGGCCTTCGGGCCACCGTCCCCCAAGCGGTCTGCCTCCGTGATGCGATAGGCATTAAGATTCTTGGGCGGTTCTTCGTGATGCCGGTGATGGCCCTCTGCGGTTATGCCTCGGGCGGTAGGAGCAGATATTTCTCCCGCACCATCTCCCACGCCTGGGTGTGCGCCTGCTGCGCCGTTGATCCCTGCTGCATCAACTGCGTCCGCAGTGTGGTCATTTCGTCCTTCGTCTTTTCCTCCGCCTCCAGGAGCATCTGGTGCAGCAGCCCCTTCCGTTCCAGTTCGCGCACCATTTGGGGACAATGTTCCCGCCAGTGCTGCTCTGCCATCCGTCCGTATTGTGTCAGTGGTGTCATGTGTTGTCGGCCTTTGCGTTGAGAAAAGGTCCAGCTGATTTAATTCTACAGATTTTCGCCGGGTTGCCATGATTTTCTTGGGGGTGTTTCGTGGGCCCTTGGGTCATGGTGCGAACAGGTCGGTAAGAGGCACGCGCAATGCCTTGGCGAGGTAAAAGGCGTGTTTGTCCGTGGCCGCATAGCGTTGCAACTCGATGCTGGCCAGAATATCCCGGGTGATCTCGAAGTAGTTCATCACTTCCAGCCTCGCCACCAGCATATTTTGCGACAGCCGTTGCTGGTTGCGCAGCCGGGCCACCTTGCGCCCGATGAGATTGGCGTTGCGTGGCCGCTTCGCCTGGCTCAGATCGAGGATTTCCGTTGAATCATTCAGGAGCAGACCGCCGTTCCAACCATGGTCACGCGTCGATTCGGTCGATTTTTCAGTTGAAACTTTCATTCAGGTTTGTCATTGTTCACTCTGTTGACAAGACAATGGCTAACCCGGTTAACTTTGTCAACTAGTTATTGCTAACAGTGTGAACACTCTTGTTAAATCGCCAGAGCAGGTCGAAATTGCGGAGATTATTGAGCGGCTGGAAACTGAGCAGGGGCTCAGCAAAGCCGAGATCGCCCGGCAATTGGATATTGAGCGTGCCTACGTCACCATGCTGGCCAAAGGACAGCGCACCCCGCCGCCCCGGACGCTCAATCAAATGCGCGCGTTGGAGGCGCGGTTGAAGGGCCGCCCGGAATCCGGTCCAGCGCCGGAAAACACCCCGGAGCTGAACCGGCTCTACGAGAAGCTGGCCCTGATGGAACGCTTCGACAAAGCCAATTTTGACGCGGTTAAACGGGTCATTGAAGCCCTGCCCGCGCCTAGTTCCACCGCAGCTTCCGCTTCGGCACGGCTTTTAAAGAAGGCGTCCGCCGCCCTGCATAGGCCCGGCGGCGGTCCGCAATCATGATGTGCGCGCTGACCTCCAGCTGTCGCGCCCACCGGCGGAATTGTTTGGCCATAGCCAGCCGCTTTTCGGGTGTCAGCAAGCAGGCCTCTTGTTCCAGGTCCGGTTCCAAGGTCACTCGGCAGATTCCATTTCGATTATTTCGATTTTTCATAACAGGAACAGGATGCCAGACCACCTTGGACATAGGCTGTCCAAGGTGGAATATTTTCCAAAAAGTTATTCACAAGCCAGCAGCCCTCATCCGTTGAGCCAGCGGTTTGATTTCCAAATTGCGGGTGCAGTTTTGCCCTTTGCCGCCGCAACCAGCGGCGGTTCCAAGAATGCGACCAGCAATTGAATAACGGCTTCGAGCGTTGGGGCGGCGGATTTGGGTCCAGTCTTCCGCCAGAACGCCAGCCAGCCGCGAATTTTCGCCGCGTCTGTGGCGAACATTGGCGTCAAACCAACCGGCAGTCCGGCGGGAAACGCGGTGCCACGGCGGGCAAAAGTCGCCGCGATGGATTTGCCCATCAAGTCACCCGTGAAGGAAAAATTTTGCGCGAGGTAATGCAGATCGAAATAATCTTTGAAACGCGTGTTCAACATGCCCAATTTCACGATGGCTTCCAGTTTTTCGGCCACCACGGTTTCGCGCGCATAGGCTTGCAATTTTGGCGCCGCCATGCCGAGCAGCACCGGGAAAGTGATTTCTTCCGGCGCAACCGACTGCGCGTCCCCGAAACCGACATCCACCTGCAACGGTACCACAGCCTTGCCAATCGTGCCCCGCAGTTTCACCCGGATGCCGGCATATTCGTCCTGGGCGCGGATGTCCTCGCACGCAACCGACTGTGGATCGAACGCAACGCCATCGGCTTCGACCTCCAGAAGGCACAACTCCCGGAAGATGTCGGCCAACCGCCCCGGGGACGGTTGACCGAAACCGAGCAAATCCAAATCGCGCGTGACGCGGTGCAGCTTCGGTTCCCAAAGCGCAAAGAGCATCGCTCCCTTCAAGACGAATTGCTCCCGGTAACTGGAACAGGACAATCGGTAGAGCAAACGCTCCAAGGTAAACCGCACCAATAGCACATTGTAGTCTTCGCCGGTGGTGGTCCGGCGTTGCGCCAGGCGGGCATGGACTGAGGCGGCGGGATTTTTCATGCGAGGCTGTCAAAATAGGGGCGCATGACATTGAGCACCCGGCAGACTTTGGCGCAATGCCAGAGTTCCTCGGCCGTGGCTTTCTTGTCGCGCCAGGCGTCGCGCAGCGCCTCGACCGCGAGGTTGATGCCGATGCGGTGGCGGAACCGGAAGCAATCGGCCACCGTTTTGGCCACGCCATAGACCGGCACAGACACGCCCTGGATGACCTGCCGATGGATCCCCTCGGTCATCATTTTCCCGGAAAGGGTCACAACGCGCAGCGCCGGGGTGGAGGATTTTGGCGGGCGGGTTCCGCGTGGGATCGCGATCCAGACCTCGGCGGGATTCTCCGTCGTAAGGCCATGAAAACGCAGGGCGGACACCAGGCAGATCACTCCTTTCGGCGACCGTTTGGCCGCTTCCGCCAGCGAATAGTTTTCCGTCACGGGAGCATCGGCCAGGATATAAAGTCCTCGTCCGGTTTTCAGCAAATCACCCCGTTCAACCAGTGGTTTGAGGCAGGTTCGCGGAATGCCGCTGGATTTCAGGTCGCGCGGGCGCAGCACTCCCAGCTTGCGCGTGAGCGTCAGCAGTTTGTCCTGAGGGTTTTTAGCCATGAAGCCATTATTACATAATGTATGCAGTTATCAACAAGTGAATACGTTTTGTAAAATTGTCGTTTGAAGTTTGAAGCGTCATTTTGACCGGCTTCCATCAAAGACACATTATACACCCAATATGGGCTTTTCAAATGTCAGCTAAAGGTGCCCTGCGGCCATTCGTAGGTTCAGGAGTAATGCCCCAAGGTCCATCGAGTTTCTAGTGCTGCTGGAGCCAATCAAGGACCTCGCAGACCCTGCGCTCCTCGCTACACTCAAGCAAGCACTTTGACAATTGCAGGTGTCCCTTTGAGACCGCGAGTGCCGCTGCTACCACAGCAGCATACTCGGGCGGCCATGAATGATCACGAACGGCATGAGCCAAATCATGAAGTCGCTGGATGGCGGTCAAGTAACCGGCAAAAATATCGCCGTCAATCTTGGGGCTCTGGCCCCCCAATCTGGACTGCTCCACCAAAGTCGGCAGAAGGAAAAAACCGACGTCAATTTCCTGCTGAACTGCCGATCGCAATCCAATATCAACAATATGTGGAATCGTGGCGAAAGACGCGGAATAAATCGTGCCCTGATGACAAATGGAAGAAACCAGTGCCCCGTGGCTCCCAGGCAGACGAAGGCCGTCGCTGTGGAGTTGCCGCCAGCCGCCGAAGACACTGAATTACGTCGGGAATTGCCTGATAGCCGCAGAAGCCTTCGTCTGTACTCCAACCGGTCGGTGCGGAAGTGTCTTCGGCCGCATTTCCGTAGGCGTGCTCAAGTTTTGACCATCGTGGAGAATCAAGTGAAACCATAAAGCTTCTACATTTCCAAACTGGCGTGCTCAATATGCCGGATTACCCGCTAGAATCGAGCGTTTTTAGGCCATGGTCCCGGGTTATTGGCGATGCAGAGATGTTCCGCTCATGAAAAACGGAAGCCCATCGCAAAGACGGGCTTCCGCGTTCTGGTTGACAATAAACGGGTCACGGGCGGGCTCAGACGCCGACACCTTCCGGGCGTTGTTGTTGCTGGCCCTGCACGCGGGCGACCGCCCGGCGGGCGGTGCGTCCGATCTGGGCGATGACGGCATCCTTCTGGTCTTCCGGCAGGTCCTTGACCAGGAGATCGTAGGCCTGCTTCATTTCAGGGTTGCGGTTGATTTGTTTCACGACGCCTTCGCGGATGCGTTTCTGCCGGTCAAGCTCACGCACTTCGTTGAGGACCACGCTGCGTTCGAGCCGCTCGCGCGGCATGGCCTGGACGTAACTCCAATACTTCGGGTTTTCTTTGATATAGGCGTCAATCTTGGCATCCACCTCCGGATTGTTGCGGAAGGTGGGCTGTTCGGCGGGGGCGGCTTGGCCGCTGGCGCTGGGTGTTGGCGCGGATGTTTTCGGTTTGGTCATAATGACGGGTTTGGTGTTTTGTTTTCGTTGTTTCAGTGGTATGGCATCGGCCATTTTCGCCAGAGCGAAACGGCCCAGCCGCCGCGCTCCGGCAAAGTGTTCATGTTTATGGTATCAATGGGTCCTCCGGTTCATTGGTCGGCTTGGAACTAGAAGATGATGGCGGTGGCTGCGCCTGTGCCTGGGCAGATTCCAGCGCGTCGAGCCGCTGTTTCATGGCGTTGAGTGAGGCCTGCAACGCCACCGTTTCCTGTAGATTGGTTTTGGCCTGCTGCAACGCGGATTGGAATTGCGCCAGGGCTGCCCCCAAAGTCTTGGTCTGCATCTGGATTTGGGTGGAGGCGGCCTTTTGGGCGTTCACCTCAGCCAGGATGGCGTCATTGATCGGGGCTGGCGCATAGGCCGGGTTCTGCGGTGGCAACACCGACAGAGTGCTGGCCATCGGGCCGGGATGAAAATCCCAGCGGGGGTTTTCCTCCACGCGATAGACGATGTGTTGCTCGTGCAGGATCGAATCGTCATTTGGATCGGCGTACCGCCCGACATGGTAGGCGTGGAGGACTTCAGGATAGCGCAGGCCATCGGCATTCGTCGCCGGTAGTTGCTGTGGCCGCAAGACCAGTTTGGGATGGGGCGTGGAACATGCGGAGAGCAACAACAGTGGAAGGAGGTAATATGGTTTCATGGACGGGATTTGGTTTTGACTGGTTCATCGGTTTCTGCGGAGATGGCAATGGCGGTGCCGCCGAGCGAGGCGTCAGCGGTGTCAATGGTTTGCAGCACGTAGAGATAAAACTGTTTTCCGCTCGGCACGCGGACGTAAAACCCGTTCTTTTGAATCGAGTCAAAAATTTGCTGGGCGTAGGTTTGCAGCACCGTTTGTGCCCCCGCAAACGGCGCGTTGTTGAGGGTGGGGCTGTTGACGGGACCGAAGACCGTCTGCTGCTTTTCCGTCAACGCGCTGGCCGCGCCAGAGAGGAACGTGGCGGCGAACAATTTGATGTCGGCGAGATTGTCCGATTTGATGATCTCCCCGCGCAATCCGGCGCTGCCGTCGGTGATGGCCCAGCCGGTCTGGTTGGTCGAGTTTGCAAATTCGCGGTCCAGAGCGATGGCCTTGATCTGCATTTCCATCCCGTTTTGCCAGATGAAGGTCCAGTTGTTGCCGCTGGCAATACGTTCGCGTTGATGGTCGGTTTGCGCCGTTCCATGAATCTCCGTGCCCGCCGGGATCACCAGCTTGCCGCCGAAATACACGTTTTCAGTGACCAAACCGATGATGGGCGTTTGGATGGAAGCCGAGTCCACCGTGATGACCGTTTCGCACGGAATCAGCCGGCCAAACGGAGCAAAGACCGCGCCCAATTTTTTCGCTGGCGGCAGGCCGGCAGTGCTGTCGGCAAACAAACTGATGGGCGAAAGGGTTGTTTGCTGATTCGCATGAGCCCCTGCTAATAGCGAGGAACGTGGAAAGCCCGGCGATGAGGCTACCGCAGATGCTGGAACAGGCGATGGCGATGACGGAATCGGCGATGTAGATGAGTAAGCCGGTGACGACGTAGAGGAATTGGTCGGTTCTGACTTGGGCGTCGGCGGAGAATAGGCCTCCACTGGTCGCACCACCGATTGCACCACTTGCGGCTTGTCCGTGGCATTGGTCGCCAGCGCCGTGACACTAATGGCATCATCATCGGACGAGTTTTGTTTGCGCAGGGCGCTGAAAATCATCAGTACGGCGGCGAACAGAACGGCGAAGGCAACGAGCTTGCCGCTCTTGGTCTTGAAAAAGTTGAGGAAATCACGTGGTTTCATGGCTGGTCTTGGGGTTAATGGCTGGTGGATTGCGTGGCGGGAGCGTTGTTGGTAGCTGGTGGCGGTGACAGCCGTGTCACCAAAACCGTGAAGGCATTTTTCAGGGACAATTCGTTGCGCCCGCCATCCGGGGTGCCGGTGACGGCAAAATAAACGAGGCTGCGGCCGTTGGACGGCACGGAGCCATCGGCATCGCTGATGGATTGCGGATAGAGCCGGTTGCCCGCGCGGAGCGCGAAACTGTCCGGCTGATAAATCAGCGGCGAATCGAGCTTGTTGGTGATGACCAGGCGAAAGACCAGCGTATCCTCGGCATTGAAACGGAAGGCTTGTTCAATCTGGATTGCGTAATCGTTAAAATCGCTGACCAGCGGCTGGTTATCGTAGGTGGTGAAGTCCACATTCGCGACACTATCGGGCTGCTGCGCCTTGAGGAGCGGAAAGGCCCTGGCCTTGTCCAGCAACGCCAGGAGCTTCAGCGGACTGATTTCAGGCGCATGGCCAACGCTTTCCTCGGGCGTTGGCGGGGCCGTCAAATTGAGTGACAGCACCGGTTGGCCGCTTTCGATCAGTTCAAAGACGTAAGTGCGGTCATGCCACCGGATGTTGAGATTGGCGGATGCCTTGGGGAACAGGGCGCGCACGGATAGAAACGCGGAACCTTTGTTATGGGCCAGTTGAAACAGACCCGGCGTTTTCCCGTCCACCGTGAAACCAGCGCCGTCAATGGCGGTGATGGCACCTGGGAAACTGATCGTGGTGACACGATTGGTGGCGACCGGCACGGACACGGCGGCGCGGTCGTCGAGCAGGACCTGTTGAATGGCCGGGGAATCCGCCCGGGCAACAGCGGTGGTGAATATCGAAGCGGTGAGCAGTCCTGTGACGGCAGACCATAGGATTTTAGTGGTGATTTTAACGGTTGATTTCATATTTGAAGTCGCCCACGGCGGTGGGGAAGCGTCCGTTCAAGGCCATGTTGGGGTTGCGAATGAGGCGCAGCCGGAGCGTGAACGGAAACGCCTCGGTGAACGCCTTGTCTTGGAAAATGCCATTGCGGATGATCTGGCCGGTGACGAGGGCCAGCACTTCGTTGCCGCGCGTCGCCAGAATGTCAATACGGGCCAGTTCGGCTTTCTGGTGCAACTGTTTGGCGCGAAATTCGACCGCCTCCTTGAGGCGTTCATCCTGCGCCTTGGCCAGGGCGGGTTTGAGAAACATCAATTTGAGCAGGTCGGCGTTGTCAAAATCCTTGGGATTGCGCTGGAGAAACACCATGGCGGCCAGTTCGGCCTGCTGGAGGTGCAACTCCTTGGCCTCCGCAAACTGGAGCAATGGGCTCAAATAATAGGTGCCGGCGGGGTCGAGGATGACGACGCGCTCTCGCTGCTTGAACTCGGATACGAGGTGGTAACGGTCCACCGCCGAGAGCAGCAAGACCACCACGGTGAACGCAAACCAGAACCATGGCAGGCGGTCGCGCAGGACCAGCAGCCGGGTTAGATCAAAGTGTTGGTGGTGCTGGCGCACGGCCACCATTCCCGGGGTTTGGGTTGACGTTGTTTTTAGGTCAGAGTTTTCCATAAGTTAGTAATAATTGGGTTTGGATTTGGCGATGAGATCGCGAACGGCCCGGTCACCGGTGATGTCGTCACCGGGGCGGCCCCGCGCCGAGCGCGGCGGCAGGCCGGACCCGGCGATGATGATGGCCCCGGCACTGCCCATGTTGGCGGCGGTGGACAGGCTGCTCATCATGCCCGCCATGCCGGCCGCACCGGCGGTGACAATAGGCAGACCCGTGGTCGAGGCGGTCGCCGCCGCGCCCGCCGTGGTGGCGGCGGTTTGGATGGCGCTGCTGACACCGCCGTGCAATAACTGGCTGCCGGCCTGAATGCCATGGGCGATGACGTTTTGGATGATGACCGGCGCGGCAACCGTGCTGAAAATGATCCAGAGGCCCACGGCCGCCACGCCGATGGTTTTCTGCAAATTGGTCAGCGTGGAAGTCGGGTCAATAAATTGGAAGCTGGGATCGGACATGAAATCGAGGATGCCCTGGGTGACCAGTGCGGCGACGGCCCAACCGAGCGGCCAGAGCAGCACGCCAAGCAGGCTCATCAGATAACGGTTGCCGGTGTGTTTCAACGCCGGAATGGCCATGAACCCGATGAGCAAGGGCGAAAGCGCGTAGCTGAGATTGAGGATGACGGCCTGGAAGATGTAGCCCCAGAACATCATCAAGGAAGCCAGCTGGCCGACCAGCAGGAGGACGGCGGAGACGATCAAGTCAGTGGTAAAACCGCCAACCTGCGACATGACATTCCACCAGGAGGACTGGGTGGACGGGTCGCGTTTGATGATGAGCAGTTGATTGTACTGTTGATAAACCTGGGACGGGTCAATGCCGAGACCGGAGAGCACGGAGTTTTGCAGCAGACTTTGCAGCGTATTGCCCCAGGCCGGAAGATACACGAGCAAGGATGTGAGGATCAACAGCCGGAGAAGCAGATTCAGGATGGTCCTGTGGGAGGCCCGTTGCTGCACAGTGGCGATGACCCCGACGATGAAAAGCACAAAGGCCACGCTCAACAACAAGGTGTGGAGGCCACCGCATTGGGTCAGGAACGTTGGGAAGATGCTGTTGAACGTGGGCATGATGGTGGTTGGGTTGAGGGTTTTAGTTGGGGATTAGGATTAGGGCGACGGGAAGGTAGTCGGCGCGTTAAGCAACTGGAACTTCGCCGTGTAATTGCTGACCGCCTCCGTGAATTCCGCGTTTTGCTGTTCGGTCAACGCCTGAATCTGTTTCTGCCGGTCGTTCCGGTTCTGGATGTCCTGCACCGCAGCGGACGCCACCGCCTGATTCACCTCGTCATCGGTGCTGGCCAGATCGCTGTTGAGGCTGGCGAGCACGCCGTTAAGCTTCTGGACTTCGGCATCCGTGGTGGCGTTCTGGAGTTGCTGGGTCGTCTGAGCGATTGAGTCTTTGATGGCGGCCCGCCGCTGGGCCGCGTTGTCGGCCACGGCGACGAAGTTGCTGGCGGAATTGATGATGGCCGCGAACGATTTGTACTGGTCGGCAGGCCGCTGGATGGTCTGGCCGCCCGGGGTCTGGAAGCTGGCCCCCACCGTGGCATAGATGCCGGCATCATTGTAGGTCAGCGCGTTGCTGCCATTGGCGCTGGACACCAGACTTTCCAGATTGGTGCCCGGCTCATGGTTCTCCAAATCGGATTCCAAGGGGGCGACCATGGACAGGACAACATTGGACGGGTTGCCAAACAGCGACTCGTAGTTCTTGAACTCGCTCAACTGGTTGTCGAGTGTTTGGATCTGCTGCACCTGGTTGTCAACCATGGAAACGAATTCCGCCATGTTTTCGGCTTCATCCATGATCTGTTGCATATTCGAAGTGGCGTCAAAGACCGGCCACTGCGCGCGGGCGGAGAACGCCAAGGCGATTGCGGTCAGAACGAGCATTTTTCTCATGTGTATTCCTTTCTTGTTTGGTTTTGGTTATGGGAGCAAATAATTGGGTGCAGGTTTCGCCTGGTGGCCGTGACGCAGTCACTCGGCGATGCGGAGGTTTTCGGTGGTGGATTTAAAGATCACGCCGTCGATGACCTGCTCGGGCAGATGCACGGGGTAAAGCCGGATGCGGCCTTCGTCCCCGGCCCGAACCTGCTGCATGCCCACATAAAGCCAATACTGCTGTTTCACGGCGTCGCTGCGGCCCTTGTCATAGCCGGTCTGGAACGAGGTGTCGTTCAGTTTGCTGTTGGCATAATGCAACCCTTCACCGATGAGCGCCCCGCCAGCTGCGCCACCGACAATGGCGTAGGGATTGTTGTGGGTGAGTTCGCCGCCGATGGCCGCGCCGCCCGCCCCCAGCGCCACATCGGTGGTGGCGCGGGTGGCGGCGGCGCAGCCCGTGAACAAGCAGGCGGCACAGGCAAGTGGGATGAGGAGTAATGTGTTTTTCATAGATGGATGGTTTTAGTTTCCGCAAAGTCCGTTGCATTCCTGGTAAAAGCCCAGAGACATCTGGTCCCGGGCGGACTCGCATGGTTCCAGCGGGGCCTCGGCCAACGGCAGGCACGAGCGATGCACATACAGGTTTTGTTCCAGGTTCCGGTTCACGACATTGCCGGGAGTCCGCAACGCCGCGTCAATTTCCACGGCGCGTTGAAATCCCGCCGGGTCATGGTCCCGCAACCAGCGCCATTCCTCGTTGGAGTGATAGGGACAAAACACGCAGGCCGAACGCGGCACCTCGTGGGGCACGCCGTAGGTTTTCAACCGCTGCTGGCACATGGAACGGGTAATCTCGCGTTCCACCAACGGAAACACCGGGGTGGACCATGGAATATCCGCGAACCGGTGACGCACGCGCGCGGCCCGGCCCGCTTCATCGAAGCTGATGCCGAGGTATTGCCGGACATGAACTTCATCGCACGGAAACCGCTGGCGCGGATTCAGACCGACAATTTCGTAACGGATGACATGTTCAATGACCGCCAGCTTGTATTCCTTGGTACATTGGCGGCGGATCATCCCTTTGGGTGAGCCGGGTTGGTCGGTGGTGAAGGCGGGAATGCTGGCAAACCGCTGGCCGGTTGAGTTGCGGCCATGTTTCAAATCCTCGCCCAGTCGGCCGATGGAACGCACCAGGATTCGGGGGCCGTTCAAGGATTGCAGCCATTCCAGATGCCGGTAAACGGGCGTCGGTTCCTCACCGGTATCGGCAAAAATGGCATAGTCAATCTGGGGTTGCAGGTCGCCCCGCAGGAACATCAGGTAGAGGGTCGAGGACTGGACGCCCGCGCCGAGGTTTAAAATGTGAAATTCTTTCATTTGGTTTCAGGGTTGGCGTGGGTGATGATGCCTTCGACGATGTTGGGGCTTTGGCGCAGTTCGCGGGCGCGTTTATCGAAATGCTCGCCGCTGGACGAGCTGCAATAGAGCATCTCCCGCGAGGAAACGTTGTGAACCGTGCCGCAGAGGTTGCGGGTCGCGTCGGTGTGCAAATAGGTGAACGGCGAATACTTCTGGCCGGTTTGATGGTCGGGCAGGGGATAGTTCATGATGGCGTGTTGCGTCACCTCCGGCAGCGCGATGTCCTTGCCCATGTCATCCAGGTCGGCCCGGTCATTCTGGCGCATGATGAAAAACTGGCGCGAATTGCCGAACACGGCGGAACGGATGCGCGACTGCTTGAACCGCGCATACTGCTGCACGATGGAGATGTTCCAGCAGTTGAACTTGCGCAGCTGGGCATAGGATTCCTGGACAATTTCCTGGCCGCCGGGGATGTCGAGGAAGCGGGCGACTTCCTCGTAGATGTTCCGCTTCCGGATGGCGCGCGGCAGCGTCATGATGTGCTTGCGGGCGTGGTTGGTGATTAGGAAACCTGCGGCCGCTTTCAGTTCCTTGGCTGATTCCGGGATGTAGCCCAGTTCAAAGTGGGCGATTTTGCCCGTGAGCGAGAGGTTGCTCGTGCCGTCGAACAGGCAGCCGTAGTTGCCATCACGGCACCATGGCAGGATGAGCGTGGCGATTTCCATGATCTGGTCGCGCTCCGCGCCGATGGGATCGAGCATCATCAACTCTTGCAACATGCGATGGGTCGGGAACTCCTCTGGCGTAAAATGGGCAAAAGCCAGATTGCGAACCTCCTTGCTGGTCTTGGGTTCCTTCAAGAACTTCAAAACCGCCGCTTCCTCGAATTGGTTCACATACGCAAACCCCCATTCGTTCCACCCACCATCTCGCGCCGCAGGCGCATTGGGTCCAGGCTGCGCCTGGTCGCGGAAATCGGCAAAGGTTTCCAGGGTGGTCGCCCCGGGCGGCATTTTTTCCGCGCGATACTTTTGCAAGGCCATGGCGTGCCGGGCGATGGCCAGCAAATGGTCATAGTGCTTTTTCTGCCAGTCCTGAAACGCATCCTCGTAAAGCAGGTTCAGATATTTGGCGATCTGTGCCTGGCGCAGCATTTGTTTGTCCTCCTGCGCGCTGGTGCCGATCATCCGGGCCACGAGCGCGGTCGCTGACGACAGATGGTCGGGGGTGAGCGGCAATCCCTTGGTGTCGAGGTAATTGATGGTCAGGTCGCCGTCAGGATGGATGATGATCGGACGGGCGCCGTCCTCGACGGTCGCGGTGTAGATGCCGTAGGAAAGCCCTTCCTCAATGATGACGGTGTACCCAAAATAACCTTCGGTCTGGGAGAGCAGGTCGCAGACCGTCACGGATTTGCCCGAACCTGACATACCCAGCAGAACCGCGTGCTGCGGGGATTTGTTCTCGGCCGAGCCGGAAAAGGTCTCAATGCCGATCAGATTGTCCTGCGGCCCGTCGTAAATGGCCTCCGCCGTGGCCAGGTGACCGGTGAAGGTGCTGGACACCGGCAGCATGTCTGCGAGAAAGCGGTGTTCGGAATACAGTTTGCGATGTTCGTAAGTGCCCCAGGTCCAGCCCGGCCAGGTCTGGAAGAACAGGCTCTTCGAGGTGCTGGGCAGGTTACTTTCGAAATACTGCGCCGAATTCATCGAGTTGATCGCATTCTTGATTGCCCCGGCCTTGGCGTTGAGGCCGTCCCGCGACTTGTCCCACACGCGGATGGCGAACAGGGCATGGAACGGAATCGTCTGGCCCTGCATCAGCGCGTGGATTTTCTTCTGCTTCTTTTCCATGACGGTCAGCAGGGAGATTTTCTTTTCGCTGGCGTAGTCGCCGGCGATGCGGTCGTGTTCCTTTTCCTCCTTGTTGATTTCCTGGGAAATGGGGAGCGGATCGACATTCACGGTGACGGTGTAATCGAGGAGCCGCAGATTGGTCAGGCGCTGGATGATGCCGGGATACGTCGTGCGCGGCCAGCGGGTCAGGACGATGACGGAGTGGTAATGGCCGTCGAGGAAGAAGCCGAAATCCGACTGGCCGCTGCCCTCGCTGTGCCAGCAGTTTTCCTGGATGGACAGTCCGGGTTCAAACCCGTCCGCCGGGTCGTAATCAAACCGGTCGTTGAGCGAGGGGTTGAGAAACCGTTTATAATGCCGGAAATGGTCGAGATCGTTCATCGGCAGGATGCGGGAGCCGCTGGAGCCGAAGATTTCGAGCAGCAGCCGGTGGACATGGGTGAACTCGGTTTCGAGTTGGTCGAGCAGCGTGTGGTAGTAATCCCGCCGGGCGATGTCGGACTGGAACGTTTTCGGCACGTTGTCGAGCGAGCGCGAGATGTAGAAGATGACGCGTTGCCGGCGGAGCTTGCGTTCGGACATGGCCTGCCAGTACCACGCGAAGCGTTCGTTCCGGGCGCGTTTGGTCCAGACATTGGAAAACTTTTCGGTCTCCTGCTGGTAGCGCAACAATTCCCCCTTGTAATCGGAATCGCTGAAGTATTGCACTTGCAGCCGCTGGTTTTCATGCAGGGAGGCGAGCAGGAGACAGAGTTGATCCTGAAACTCGTTAAGGTCGGCGATCTGGCTGTTGGTGAGGTCGGGCGACTCGAAGATAAAGCCCTTCGCGACATAACCACCTCGCCGGAGCGGGTTGAAGAGAATCAGGTCGCGGACGAAAAAGCCGTTGGGAGCGCGTTCAAACATAGGGGTTGCTTGGGTTGACGGGATTCAGGAATTCAATGGGTGTTTGGGGGAGCGGTAGGTTTGCACCTCGGGAGCGAAACCGCCGGCGGAGAACCAATGCTCGAAGCAATCGCGGTCGTAACCGGGCGGCTTGCCCTGCCGGAAGCCGAAAATGTAGGCGAGGCAGAGGCCGACCGGGACCAGCGCGGCGAGGAAGGCGGTCAGCAGCGAGGTTTTAATCATTACCAGCAGGACAAAAAACACGGTGATGGCGACGCCGACACCGCCCACAAGCCACCAGAACAAGCCGCCTTCCAGACCCCAGGTGCGGCCTTTGGAATCGGACGCGGCATTGGTGTCGGTGAAACGCAGTTCGCTTTTGGTGCTCATGGGCGGTGGGCGGTTGGCGGTTGAGGTGGTGCGGGTTTAGAACGAGCCAACGCCGACGGCGCTGTTGGTGTTGATGCCGAAGATGCTGTAGAAGGCATAGACCACCGCCGGGGCCGCCGCGATGATCGCGCCGCCGATGATGGACATCTTGCCCTGGTCAACATCGCCCCGGCGGATGGCGAAGCCGCCATAGATGACGGCGGAGATGCCGAGGACAAAGCCGAACATCATGATGACGGCGAGGCTGTTGCTGAGGCCGGTCTTTAGGTCGGTGGAACTGAACGTGGTGGATTGGGCCCACGCCGGGAGGGCGTTCAGGGCGAGGACTACGGCGGCCACGAGGAGCGGCGACAGCCGCTTGCGGAGGTTCAGTTTGATGGGTTGGAGGAGCTTCATAGGTATGTTTTGTTTTTTATTCTTGGCAGCGATTCGTTCGCTGCGTTACGGGGATCACTCTGCCAGAAATAAAAAACCGTTGGTGTGCGTGGCACACAACTTGAAGGGAATTGCTGTTAGAAATTCCGGGATGAATACAACCATGAATGCAAACAAAGTTGATCAACTCCAAAAATTGAGCACGCTGCTGCCCCGCGAGATCCGCGGCCAGGCCCAGGTGTTGCCCCGCATTATCGCGGCGGTGCAGCGCGGCGAATTCGGCCTGACCAAACCGGGCCGGCCGCGCGGCAGCTTTCTGCTGCTCGGCCCGACAGGCGTGGGCAAAACGGAAACGGTCATTGTGACGACGAACCAGATTTTCGGGCCGGGCCAGTTGTTCCGGTTTGACATGAGCGAATTTCAGAACCAGGAGGCGCTGGGCTTGTTGCTGGGGGCGCGCCTCGGCGAAGTCGGCTATCTGGGCGCAGTGCGCGAACGGGCGGCGGTGGGATCATTGCTGTTTGACGAGGCGGAAAAGGCGCATCCGCGCGTGCTGGACATCCTGCTGCAATTGCTGGACGCGGCGCGCATCACGGTGGCGACCGGCCAGACGTTGGATTTTAGCGGCTACTATATCTGGCTTACGTCCAACATCGGCTCGGCGGAATTGATGGGCTTGCAACATTCCAATGAAGCGACGCTGGAACGCCACGTCATGACACGGGCGCAACAATCCCTACGCCCGGAAATCTTCGCGCGGGTGAATGAAAAGCTCGTGTTCCGCCGGTTGAGCTACGAGCATCAGTTGGAGATTGCCGAGAAATTCCTGGCCCGGGAAATCGAGTTTCTACGGGAGCGCGGCCACAAGCTGGAGTTGGACAAAACCGTCCTGCCGTTTCTGGTGCGCAAAGGTTTTCACCCGAAGCTGGGGGCGCGTCCAATGCGCGATGCGGTGGAAAAGCTGGTTGGCGATGCCGTTTCCGAATGCCTGCTGCAAGACCGGCCGGCCTGTGGTTCGCTGACTTTTGACGAACTGCGTGACCGCCTGATGGTGCTGTGATGGGGCTATGAATCAGGCCAGCGAAAGATACAGGTGCGACTCACCGAGGTCCTTGTCCGGTAGAAAAGCCCCGAGTTTGCGTTTGGCCAATGGCCCGCAAACTTTGCGGATGGCTTTCCGTTTGGCGGCGATTTTAGGCAGTTTTACCAGCAGGCCATCGGCGAATTGAGCCCCCTTTTTGCCGTCGTAAATGGCAGGCGCGATCACCTTGGTCGTGCCTGCTTCATATAGCGCCTCAACGAATTTAAGGGCATCATTGACACGCTTGAAGCGTCCGAGCGAGCGGATCGCTTTGCCGCCGCTGGTCAACCATTCCGCCGCTTCCGCGCTATCCTTGTGCGCCAACAGCGAGCGGACAAAAACCTCATGGATATACTTTTCGGTCGCAACCGTGCCTGGCAAGGGTTTGCCGGCTTTGCCAGTCAGTTCCGGCAAAGCAGGGTCCTGGGCGCGTGCGGCATGATATTCCTCGGCGGTAACCGGCTTGCCATGCAAGAGGATCTCCTCGGACATCAACTTTCCGTTGCTCAGCCACAAGCGGGACCGCCCGGCGAAATTGCCGTTCACGGTGGAGAATTCCGATTGCAACCGGCCATTGTCATGCCAGGTGCGTTGAACGCCCGTGCCATGAACCATGTGATATTCGCCCAATAATCGCCCGGCTTTATTCCACTGGCGGCAGCGACCGTGCGGCCGGCCGTTTTGATAGCTTTCCTCGCTGGCGAGCACGCCGTTCTGGTGCCAGACGCGGACAACACCTTGCCGACGACCGTTGCCCAACGGCACTGCTGCGCGGAGTTGGCCGTTGCGATGGTAAGATTTTTCTAATGTTTTTTTCACACCCAGGCAATGTTTATGGTAGCAACCAAGACCATTAAACCCGAAATCCGTGAGAAAAAACAGCCCAGAATTGTGGCAACAGTGAATAAATTATCCTTCGAGCAGACAGATTCCGGCGATGAAAACCTAGAGGCAAAAATTCCTGGCGGCGGCGGGCGGGTCACCGGAGGAACGGAAGCGCTCGCGTCTAGCGAGCGACCCGTAGCATCCTTGAGGCGACCGCCGCCGCCATATCCTCAGAGGAGGTTTCATCGCTGTTCCCGACTGAGCCGAATGGCTCGCTACCCTTGAATCTTGAATCACTTCAGGTCAGGTTTGACAGTTTGCTTTGTGGAGCGAAGCGAAGCGAAGAAACTGGCAAATCTGCGCCGACGGGGCGAGCCAAGTCTTCCCGCTTTCAAGGCGGAGTCCGCGCGGGGCGGCGGGGGCGGGGGAATTGACAGAGGGAAGTCTTGGCGAGCGGGGAAATGAAACAAACGATAATAGCCCAAAACCCAAAATGGTACGCCATGCCCAACGATTAACAATTGCCGGATTGCTGAATTCATTCCCGACCTTGCCCGCGCCTGCGGATGGTGTGGCTTCGGTCTGTGGTCGGCGAGCGGGGAGTGGAGCGGAGGACGGAGAGGAGCGCCTAGCAAAACGTAGCCGCAGCGCAACGCCCGCTGCCGAGCCACAGACGGAAGCCCGCCGCGATTGCGGCCAGGCAAATGCAAGCTCGTGACGAGCGCGCGGTTTGGGGAGCGGAACGGGTGTCGGCGAAGGGCCACAGGGCGACGGGAAGCCCGTGGAGCGAAGCAAACCGCGCGTTGGTCACGGCTGCTAACCTAACTTCCCCGGGAATTTTCAAAAAAGCCAGCAAACCCTGGGGTTCCCGGTTTTTGTCTGGCTACACCGCCCAGTCCGGCACGGTGGCGAAGAGTTTGATCA
>Ga0302282_1000487_pt1 | contig 30411 bp, 16 predicted proteins | sample III_Fen_E1_3_FD_198763 | JGI IMG/M metagenome (GOLD analysis project Ga0302282, IMG submission 198763) | Peat permafrost microbial communities from Stordalen Mire near Abisko, Sweden - III_Fen_E1_3 | ecosystem: Environmental > Terrestrial > Soil > Wetlands > Permafrost | place: Sweden: Abisko... | reverse complement strand
TATATATGTTGATGATATAAGTCCCGACCGCGCTGGTGACCCCCACACTCGTTGATGCGATCGGCGCGCCACTGATCACCGCCGCCGTGTCGCCGTTGACAAAGCCCGAGTAACCGACCGTCAAGACCGGGTTGGTCGCCCCGTAGGGGCGCGTCTGCGGATTCGGCATCACGTTGATCACCCCCGGTTTGACCGTCAAGACGCCCGGGACGTAGGTGATCGTATAATTATTTGAATTGAACGTGCCGCCGGTGGCCGCACTCGGGGTGATCGCGTAGCCGCCCGGCAACGCCGTGACCGCGCCGCCATTGTTGGCCACCGCCAGGGTCACCGAACCAATGGTCTCCCCATTCGGCAAGCTGCTGTTGGTAAACTGGTTGCTACCGCCGCCAAAGCCCATCGTCTGGCCATACGACTTGGTGGCGGCCTTGGCGGTCACGGTCACCGGCGCCGGGGTCACGGACAGGCTGCCGTTCGCCAGGGCGAAGGTGTAGTTGGTTGCGGAGAGGGTGCCCAACTGGTTGGTGATCACATACGTCCCCACCGGGCTGGTGGCGGTCGCGCCGATGGTCAGCACCGGCGCGCCGCTAATCACCGCCGCCGTGTCGCCATTGACGAAGCCCGAGTAACTGACCGTCGGGACCGGGTTGGTCGCACCATAGGCCCGGCTCTGCGGGTTTACGGTCACGGTGAGGGTGGACGTCAGCCCCACGATCAGCGTGCCGTTGGTCAGACCGAAGGTGTAATTCGTCGAGGTCAGCGTACCCAGTGAGTTGGTGATGACATAGGCGCCCATCGGGCTGCCGTTGGTCGCCGCCGTGGTCAGCACCGGCGCGCCGCCCACATCACTGTGGCCCAGGCTCTCGCCGTTGACAAACCCGGTGAACGAGGCCGTGAAGACCGGCATCGGCGTCCCGTGGAGTTGGTTCGTGCTGTTGGCGGTCACGCCCAGCACGGCCGGGGTGACGGTCAGCGCGCCGTTGGCGTAGGTGAGGGTGTAATTGGCCGGATTGAAGGTCCCGCCCGTTGCCGCACTGGGCGTGATCAGGTAGGGTGAACCGGCCACGGTGGCGTTGGTCGCCCCGCCATTGTTGCCCACCGCCAGGGTCACCGTCCCCACCGTCTCCCCATTCTGCAACCCGCCCGCCGTGAACTGCGTGCTTCCGCTGCCGAAGGGCAACATCACCCCATACGCCTTACTCTGGGCCTTGGCGGTCACGCTTAATGCCGCCGGGCTGACGGTCAAGACCCCGGGCACATAGGTGATTGTGTAATTGGTCGGATTGAAAGTCCCGCCGGTCACCGCGCTCGGCGTCAACGTGTATCCCCCCACGGCGGCATTCGCCGCCGTCCCGCCACTGGCCGCCAGCGTCAACGTCCCCACCGTGTCCCCGTTCGTCAACCCGCTCGCCGTGAACTGTGTGCTGCCACTGCCAAAACTCAAGGTCTGCCCATACACCTTCGTAACGTTCCCAGCCGTAACTGTCAGCGGGGCTGGAGCGACAGTGACGTTAACGTTACCGCCGACGGTGGAGTAATCGGTGATATCGGTCGGAGTAAAAGTCTCGGACAAACTAAAAGTGCCCACCGCCGGGACGGTGGAGGGTGAATTGAAGGCAAAGGTGCCCGGGATCACCACCCCGGAAGCGTTGGTCAGGACGCCGCTGATGATCGAGGCGCTCAATGGCTGGCCGTAAATGAGGGTGGTGGCGGACAGGCTGCCCTCCACAACGGGCGTCGTCTGCGAAACGTTATAGGAAACTTCTGAAGCATAACCGCTTTCAATCCCGGCCGTATTATAGCAGGTGACGGTGAAATAATAGTTGAGCCCGGCGGCGAGTCCGGTGACCGTGTCCACGGTATTGGTCCCCACCGTGATTTCGCTGGTGTAAACCCCGGAAGTGTTTCCGTAATACAGGTGATAGCCCACGACGGTCGGATCGGTGCTGGCATTCCATCCCAGCGTCACCTGACCAACATTCACCGGTTGAAATCCGTAGGCCGAAGGAAAAAAGATCAGCGAAATAAAGCTGGAAACCAAAAGCCAGCGCCCGGGTATTCTTAAAGTTATCATGGCAAAAAACTCACGGTTGACCGAACCCCGATACATGTTTCCGTTTCATACAATTACTAATCGGAGTATATTTCCTCGGCTGCTGAATCAGTTAATGCCATGATCGGGCAATCGCCCCCCCCCATGCGGATGAAGCCAGTGAGATTTGCCCGGATTTGGTGAGAAAGCTGGGTTGCGCCAGTAACAGACCCCAAAACCGAGGCTTGAATGAGCGACCAAAAAGAAAGGGGACGGGGACCGGGCGATTGGAAGATTGGGGAGGGGGAAAGCGACCGCAAATCCCCGTGGACTTTGCCGGCGGCGGACGAATCAGGAAGACTACCAGGGAAGCTTAAAGCAGAAGCAATTCAACGGGACGCAAACCGGCAGCAAGGTTTCGAGCGTCCAAAAGGCATTCCCGGTCAAATTCGGCTGCGGACGCCAGTTGAGGAACGTGAACTCAGGGCGGGTGGGCATCCGTAATGAAAACCGGCTTCATCCTCATATCCCATCGGGATCCGCCGACAAAACGGCTCCGTCATCCAGACAATGGCGGATTCCAACCAAGAGGTGGCCAACCGTTCGCTGGGGGAGGGGGAGAGGATGCTTTCCCACAAATTCCGCCAAGGGCTTTGGCTGAACCGGGATCGGGATTCATCCGACGGATTGTTGATGATGAACTCGTTCATTTTTTTGGAATCGGCATAAACGAGCCGTCACTTGAGGACTTTTTTGGGTTGATTGGGCAACTTATTTATAATTTCGTTGGAAGTGTTAAAAGGCGTTAATAGCGTTCATTGGTAATTACTTACAGAAAAGGCGCCTACGAAGCTTTAACGTTAAAGTATATTCCAGACCAAGGAAACGGCTACTTCAATCGGGTGGGTGGAGACCGCCGGACTAAGAAACGTTATCGTTACCGGTTGCTAAATCAAAGGGTTCTGGCCAGGGGGAAGCGGAGGGGTCCAAGATTGGATTCAGGGAGGGAAGGACGCGAGGCGTAGTTCGGAGCCAGGGGGAGGATGGGAGACCCGCCGCCACGGGGAAGGGCCCCTTGCGACGGCGGGTTTTGGCCCCACTTAAAGGCTGAGATATTTGCGGCGGATCATCGCCAGGCCCGCGAATGAGAGGCCCAACAGTGCCGCCGTGGCGCCGCCATCGGGCACGCCAATGTAGTCCTGATACGAAGGATTACTGTAGTCAAAGAGGGGGGGCAGGTTCAGGTTGCCGGAATATGCCAGGGCGTCATTATACATCGTCTGGGCCTGGGCGCCATACGTGGCGCCGGTAAATGTGCCGCCGGCCGCAAGGGCTTCCGTCAGCCAGACGGCCTCCTGTAACACCGCCGCCGTGGTGGCATTCCCCTGTGCCGTCGCGTAATTCAAGGCCCAGAGTTTTTCAATGGTCAAAGCGGCGGACGCGCCCATGCCCACATTGCCATACGCCGAGGCCACGGGGCCGGACGCCAGACTGATGGGGGTGTAGGCGAGTTGTGAGGGGTTGCTGTCATTATAGAAATCCATGCAGAAGGAGTCCACCACCGGGCCGGACCCGATGGAATAGGTGGAGAAGCCCACATAGACATCCAAATTATTGATATTATAGGCAGCACTGCCGGCATGGGCGGGAACATTTACGGAAATATAGTCGGAATCCCCACTGGTAACTCCTTCGAAAGTGAGCGGAACCGCCCCGGCGTTGGTCCGCACCATGATCCATGCGGCCAGGGCCGGAACCATTAGTCCAAGGTTTGATTTCAATCGTTTTGTCATTATTCAAGTTCGCTTATAAATCTCGTTCGCAACCACGTTCAGCATTGATCGTGCCAAGCTTCGCATCCCGACCGATGACGGTGCGGAAGGAAGGACCGCCGCCCTGTAAAATGATTGCAAGTGATTGATTTCAAATGATTTACCATATAAGCATACTCCCGTCAAACACCTGACCGAAGCCAGTTTGATCATTGACCGGCCCTGGGAATCGGAACGCTCTGGCGATCAACATCAAATGCAATACCTTTGCAACGCCGCTGCATTGCAAAGAAATTGCAATTAATGGCCGTTAGAGCAGCCTGATTGGGGATATTATAAACGCTCTGCTTCATTTTATCCCAGGGCGACTGAGGATTGGATCGGGCTTTCAGCCCTTGGTTATTCGTTGGTCATGGAACCTGGGGCGAGGGCCCCAGGCTGGTATAAAGACGGGCCTTTGGCCCTGAAGGCAACTGGCTACCAATCAATATGTTCCGATGATGTTTCTCAAGAGCCGGTGCCGCTGGCGATGATGTGCAAACCGGTCAGCACGGCGGGGTGGTTGGTGACGGAATTTAAGAACACGCCCTGACTGGCTTCGAAATAACTGCCGCAGTTGTTGGTTTGGAGTTTGATGGCGCGCACCATGTAGGTGGCCATGGTTAAGGTGGAGTCAGTATAATTGGTGGTGCCGCTGATCAACGTGGAGTTGAGCTTGGTGTAGGGGCCGGTGGCGGCCAGGGCCGGGGTGGCTTTGTAAATGTTGTAGCCCAGCACGCACGGGTCGGGTGAAGGGGTCCAGCTTAACACCAACCCGCCGGTGCCGTTGGTGCGCCCCGCCAACGCCGCAGGCGGCAGCACCACGTCCTCACACAGGGTGGGATCCCCCATCAGGCCCATGTTGACCTCCTGGAAAATGCCCGAACTGTAGTAGGTGCCAAAGGGGGCGTTGTTGATGGACCAGCGGGCGTCAAAGCCAATGGTTTCCCCCAGGGCCATGTGGTGATAAATCCACGGTTCGAAGCCGGCCCAGGAACAGGTGAGGGTGTCGCCGGCGGCGCAGAGCTGACCTTTCAGATAATTATTCGCGTTGTCCCAGTCGCCAAAGTAACTGCCAAACAACATGGTGAAGACCGATTCGGGGGCGTTGGTGGCGTCGTTGAGGGTGCTGCCCACGCCCAAGGCGCTGTTAAAACTGCCCGCGCCGCAGCCGTAGGCCCACAGATAGGTGCTGGCGTCCAGCGTGCCAAACCAGTTGGCATTGGTGCAGACATTGGCGGCCCCCAGCAGGGAGGTGAGATTATTCCAACCGCTCAGGGCCGGAACCTCGCCATTCATGGGCCCAAAGTTATCATCAATCACCCCCCGCCGGACGACGGTAAAGCCACCGGTTCGGAAATTGTGATCCCGACACAAGTATTGCTGCAGGAGGAAGGCCTCGACGTTGGTGAGGGACGGCTGCTGGAGGAAGGCCGGGCTGTTGGTGAAGGCGGGCATGTTGGCGAAATCCACCCGGCCCACTTCCAGGGTGCTGGTGGCGGTGGAATTATCAAATTTTCCGTCCCCCACCACGTTCCAGTTCCACGGGTTACCGCCGGAGGTGTCCACAACGCTGTTATCGGTCCAGGTGCCATACATGTCGCCATAGAAGACGTCGGCCGGCCAGGCCCCGGTGTGCCCCAAGTTGCCGCCGTGCCCGTCGGGGACGATGTCGCCCGCGTAGGGAACCGGCGGATGCCCCAGAATGAAGACGGCGTTGACGTTATTCGAGTCGGCGAAGTAATCGTTGAGGATGAGCGATTTCACGTTGTTCAGCTCATTGAGACGCGCCGGGCCGACGTTGGTGCTGCAGTTGGAGGGGTCCACCGACTCGCGCGCGACATAATGCGGCAGAACGGTCCAGCCCGCGCCGACCAGATCCTGCTGCAGTTGGGCGATGGGACCGGCCAGACTGTTGCTGAAGGTGTTGTCCACGATCAATTCGACTTTCCCGCGCGAATCCACCAGGGGCAGGTTGATGCCGGCGTAAATATATCCGTAGGCTTCCCCCGAAGAACTGAAGGGGACGTCCGAGACCACGGAATACTCATACCCGGTGCCAACGGCGACACTGGTGTCCGTAAAGTTGGTCACGGTGTAGCCCAGCATGGCGATGGGGGTCCAGGTGGTGTCGTTCTTAAATTTGCGGCTCACCGTGTTGAAGGTGTTCGCCACCATGTAGGGGTTATGAATCCAAGTGAGCGTGATGGCGGGCGGGTTGGTCTGGGTGCGAACACTGATTTGGACGCCATAATTCTGCACCGGCTGGCCGGACGCCGCCAGCGCGGCGAGCCCGAGAATGGCGTTGCAAAGGAACAAACGATGAGTCATAAACAAATTCAGGAAGCCGGTCTTTTAATTCATCCCGGTCGCAATGGGGCGGGGCGGCACCCCGCTGGCACGACTAATATTAAAATTAGGAGACATAATTTTGGGTCATAATAGATGGCTCCACTGGCTTGTAAAGCTTATAATCAGACACCGGGTTGGGCGCGGATGGGGGCTCAGGCGGGAAAACCAGCCCCGCCAGGACTGCCCGCGCTGGTAAACACCGGGGTCAAACGCTCGCCGCCGGCCAATTCCCGGTTCGGGGGCGTCCGGCCCAAGCCTGTCCGGGGTTATCTTTTCGTCACTGTCATACATCAACCCTATCATTACATTATCGGGCCAAAACCGGCGTCCTCGGCAAGACGATGCCCAGACCGGTCCGCTACTGTATCGGAGAGCGGGGGGCAGACTTGAGGGCTGACTTTAGAAAATTCTCGCTTTTCTTCGCCGCCCACTGAAAATAACGACCCATGATTGATTTTATCCGCAAACTCTGGGGTTTCGTCCGCCCCTATCGCGGGCGATTTTATCTGGGCTTGCTGTGCGGGGTGTTTTACGGGATGAGTCAGGCGCTGTTGTTGGGGGTGCTCCGGGTGGTCATGGGTCTGGTGTTCAATCATTCGGTTAATTTGCAGGGGCAGATGGACAAGGCCCCCCGATTGCTCAAGCCGCCGGCCCATTGGTTGGCCGACCGCCTGCCGGAGTTTCATGCGCCCCACTCCACCGCCGGCTGGGTGCTCCTCATTGGCGCGGTCCCGGCGGTGATGCTGGTGCGGGTGACGCTCGCTTATTTGAGCATTTACCTGACGAACTGGGCGGCCATGCACGCCATTGCCGACATCCGCACGAAGCTGTTCCGTCATCTCCAAAATCTGTCGCTCGGGTTTTTCAGCAAGAACAGCACGGGCGACCTGATCGCCCGCATCACCAATGACACCCAGGTGCTTTATGGCATCATCGGGAGCACCTTTGCCTCGTCGGTCAAGGATCCGGTGACGATTGTCTGCCTGCTGGGCAGCCTGCTGCTGACCCAACCCACGCTGACCCTGATTTCCATCATCGTCTTTCCCGTCTGCATCGTGCCGATTGTCATCTACGGCCGCAAAGTCCGCCGGTCGGCCCGGGCGGTGCAGGCCTACAACGCCGAGTTGACCAACCTGATGCATGAATCCTTCACCGGCACCCGGGTCATCAAGGCCTACAATCTGGAGGAAACGGTCAGTGACCAATTCCGCGCCACCACCCGCAAATTTGTCGGCCAGTTGATGCGGGTCATCCGCGCCAATGAAATCCCGAGCCAACTCATGGAGTTGTTGGGCGCCACCGGCATTGCCCTGGTGTTTTTGTATATCGTGGGTTTGCCGGGGGCGCAGCGTCCGGACATGGCGGATTTCACGACCTTCGTCCTCACCATGGTGCTGATTTACCCGCCCATTAAATCCCTCACCCGGCTGCACAACCAAATGGAACAGGCCCGCGCCGCCAGTGAACGCGTGTTTGAACTGCTGGCCACCCAGAATTCCGTGCTGGAACCGGCCCAGCCCAAAATGCTGCACAGCACCAACGAGGCCATCGAATTCGTCAACCTGGACTTCAATTACGGCGACAAACCGGTGCTGCGCAACATCAATCTGACGGTCAAGCCCGGCCAGTTGGTGGGGCTGGTGGGGGCCAGCGGTTCCGGCAAGACGACACTGGCCAATCTGCTCCTGCGCTTTTACGACCCGACGCGCGGGAGTGTCCGCATCGGCGGCGTGGACCTTCGCGAGGTTTCCACGCGCGACCTGCGCAATCACATCGCCGTGGTCGCCCAGGAAAACATTCTGTTCAACGACACGATCCGCCGGAACATTGAACTGGGGCGGTTGGGCGCCGCCACCGGGGACATCATCGCCGCCGCCAGGCACGCGCACGCCTACGAGTTCATCATGGATAAACCGCAGGGGTTTGACTCCGTGATTGGCGAAAAAGGGGTGATGCTCTCCGGCGGTCAGCGTCAGCGGCTGGCCATCGCCCGGGCGGTGTTGAAAAATGTGCCCATCCTGATTCTGGACGAAGCCACCAGCGCGCTGGATACGGAAGCGGAACGGGCGGTGCAGACGGCCCTGGATGAATTGATGAAGGGCCGCACCACCATTTGCATCGCGCACCGGCTCTCGACCATCCGCAATGCGGATGTGATTGTCGTCATGGATCAAGGCCGGATCGTGGAGACCGGGACGCATGACGAACTGTTCCAGCGCGGCGGGGTGTATAAAAAGCTCTGGGAGCTTCAGTTTCAGGAGTGAGCCGCCGCCCCCTGGGCAAGGGTGCAGCCCGAAGTTGTTGGGGTGGCCGGGGGGGCGCCGCATTGGCGGACGGCCTGCAGGTTTGTCCCGCAGAGCGGGGACGCCTTGTGGGTGCTGATGCAGGAAGAAACTTTCCTCAGACGGGCGACTGAGGCATTGGATCGGGCTTTCAGCCCTGGGTTATTCTTTGGGCCTGGAACCTGGGGCGGGGGCCCCAGGCCGGCCTAAAGGCGGGCCTTTGGCCCTGAACGCAACTGGCTACCAATCAATAGGTTGTGAAGATGTTTCTAAGGGCCATTCAGAACTGACCCCTTGACGGGAGTTGGACCGCAAAAGCGGTAAAGGACTACCGCCGTACAGGACGCTTCGCGACCTGCCACGCCAAAGCAGATGCTTAAGTCAATGGCAGAGCACCCCGGCCCTCTCCCCCTGGAGAGGGAGAATGGTACGGCCGGCTCAGGGGGCGCATCTCAGTTTTTGTGAAATCATGGCGGAAGAGGTCGCCCCTACGGGGCTTTTACGCTTTTTCGGTGGTTTTCTACAAATATTCCGCCCCCAGCGGGGCGGGCAGGAACGTTGCTTGGCGGGTTCGCGCCATCCTTCCAGTGCCGTAGGCGCGACCGATTGGTGGTAAAATGCCATAATAAGCCCAGCCCCGTCAGGGGCGACATATTCCATGCACAAAAACTGAGCTGCGCCCCGGCTCAGGTGCTGGAGGTGGTTTCAGTGGTGGTTCGTCAGTGGTTCTGCGGGGCGGGGCGGGGCGGGGAATAAATAACGGCGGATCCGCTTCTTTTGCTTGCGCCGCCCCCGGTTTGGTTTAAAGTTGAGGCGGACTCCTGAAAGGCAAGCTTATGTATTTTGGCGTTGATTATTATCCGGAGCAGTGGGTCTTCCCCTATGCGGGCACCGCCGAGGAACCGGAGGCGCAATGGGAGATGGATGCCGCCCTGATGGTCAAGGCGGGTTTCAACGTGGTGCGCATTGGTGAATTCACCTGGGGGCTGTGCGAACCCGCCCCGGGCAAATACGATTTTGCCTGGATGCACCGCGTCATGGACATCATGCAGCGCCACGGCATCCAGGTGGTGCTGGCCACCCCCACCGCCGCCCCCCCCCTCTGGCTCACCCAACAATACCCGGACATCCTGCCCGTGACCGCCGATGGCAACGTCCTGCGCGCGGGCACCCGCCGGGCCTGTTGTCTGAATTCCGACGTTTATTGGAATGCGTCCAAGCAACTCGTGCAGCAGATGGCCGCCGCCCTGGGCAAACATCCCCAGTTGATCGCCTGGCAGATTGACAACGCCCTGGGCGGTCATGCCACGGAATCCTCCTACAATGAATCCTCCCGCCTGGAATGGCACAACTGGTTGAAGCTCAAATACGAGAGCATTGAGCGCCTGAACGAACGGCTGGGCACGCGCCATTGGGGCCAGGTGGTGACCGATTGGAACCAGGTGCCCATGCCCATGAAGGCCCCCACCGACCACAACCCCGCGCTGGTCTCGGACTGGCAGCGGTTTTCCAGTGACACGATCATTGCCTTTGTTCGCATGCAGGCGGAGGTGCTGCGCACGGCGACCCCCGCCATTCCCGTGACGAGCAACATGCGTCCCTTTGCCAACAACTACGATTATTTTGACCTGGCCGAGACGCTGGATTTCGTTTCCATTCGGAGCACGGCGGCCATCAAGATGAAATTTTCCGAGACCGCCTGTGATCTGGACATGATGCGGTCGCTGAAGAAAAAGGACATCAAGGCCCCGAACGGCGACCAGGGTTTCTGGGTGATCGAACAAAAGGCCGGCCAGACCGGGTTTCAGGAGGTCAACGCGCTGATCCGGCCCGGGGTGTTGCGCAAGTTCACTTATCAACTGGTCTCGCGCGGGGCCATCGGCATCCTGTATTTTCTCTGGCGGCCCTCACGCATTGGCACGGAGAAATTCCACGGGGCCGTGCTGCCCCACCATCTCGAGGGCAGTCAGCGCATCTTCCGTGAAATCAGCCAGATTGGCGAGGAATTGAAACTGCTCGCCCCCGCGCTCAAAGACACGCGCGTGGTGGCCGATGTCTGCATCCTCTACTCGCATGACAATGACTGGGCGCTCCAGCAGCCCAATCAGCCCAACAAGCACTTCAACCTGCGCGAGCATATTCAACTGATCTACAACGCCTTTCATGACCGCAACATGGCGGTGGATTTTGCCCGCCCGAGCGACGACCTGTTCGACTACAAACTCGTGGTTGCCCCCTCGTTGCACCTGCTTTCCGCCGGCGAGGCCGACCGCCTGAAGCTCTATGTGCAAAACGGCGGCACCCTCCTGGGCACCTTCAACACCAGTCTGGTCAATTCCAGTCAGACCGCCCCCACCACCGGCTATCCCGGCGACCTGACCGAATTATTCGGCCTGGAAGTGCTCGAGTTCGACATGCTCCAACCCAGCGAAGAGAACCATCTCATCTTCAAGGGCTCCTTCCCCACGAGCCACCTGCACGTGGCCAAACTCTGGTGCGACATCATTGAACCGCAGGGCTGTCAAATTCTGGCAACCTATGCCAAGGATTTTTACGCCGGCAAACCGGCCATCACCCTGAACCCCTATGGGCTGGGCAAGGCCATCTATATCGGCACCCAGAGCCACCAGCCCTTTTATCACGACCTCGTCTTGTGGCTGCGGCAGACCTGCGGCATTCAACCCCTGTTGAAAGTGCCGGATAACATCGAGGTCAGCATGCGCCAGAAAGCGGGCATGCGGGTGTATATTTTGATCAATCATCAGAACTCGCCCGTGCGCATCCAGTTCTACAAACCCATGCACGATTTCCTGACCGGCAGCACGTTTTCCGGTAATTACGACCTGCCCCCGCATGGCATTCTGGTTTTGGATGAGCAGCCGGATGGCAAAACTTCTGGCGTCAAAGCCTGATTATTGCTTTAATACCTCAAGTTGAGGCTCAGAAATGCCGATCTTGGGGCGCGTGGTGGCGCCTACCCGCGGAGTTTGGAAACCGGTCAATGACCCAGTCGGTGACCGGAAGGACTGTAAACTGAGTCCCGGCGGGAGAGCGATTCAGGGTGAATTGGGATTAATCGAAGCGTGGATCATTACTTAAACATCATTTTTGCCGTTCTGGCGCTGCTGAGTCTGGCGCTGGGCCTCTGGCAATGGGCGGCCGCCATGAGTTTTCCCCTGCACCGGCGGCAACTGCCCCCGGCCAATCCGCCCGCCATCACCCTGTTAAAACCGTTGCGGGGTTGCGACGAAACCACGCGGGCCTCGCTGCAATGCTGGTTGGAACAAGTCTATGCCGGCGAGGTGCAAATCCTCTTCGGGGTCGCGGAGGCCGGCGATCCCGTCTGCGCCATCGTCCGCCAACTGCAACAATTGTTTCCCCAAGCCCGGGCGGAACTGGTGGTTTGCAACCAGGTTCTGGGCACGAACGCCAAAGTTTCCACCCTCGTGCAGTTGGAGCGGTTGGCCAAACACGGGCTGATTTTGGTCAGCGATGCGGATGTGCGCGTGCCCCCGGATTTTCTCGGCCAGATGGTCACTCATTTGGAAGACCCCGGGGTGGGTCTGGTGAACTGCTTTTACCGGCTGGCCAATCCGCGGACCCGGGCCATGCATTGGGAGACCATCGCCGTCAATGCGGATTTTTGGAGCCAGGTGCTGCAATCCACCACGCTAAAAGCGCCCGATTTCGCGCTGGGGGCCGTGATGCTCACCCGGCGGTCCGCGCTGGCGGAAATCGGGGGCTTCACCGCGCTGGCGGACTGCCTGGCTGATGATTATCAATTGGGCCGCCGGCTCGCGGAAAAGGGCCACCGGATCGCCCTGGGTTCAATGGTGGTGGAATGTTGGGACAAGCCGATGAACTGGAGCGAAGTCTGGCGGCACCAACTCCGCTGGGCGCGCACCATCCGCGTGTGCCAGCCGCTGCCGTATTTCCTGAGCATCCTGGCCAACGCCACCCTCTGGCCGTTGCTCTGGCTGGCCACTGCCTGCCTGTTCACCCACTCCAATAGTGCGACCCTGCTGGCCCTCGGCTGCCTCCTGGCCCGGATCATCATGGCCTGGCACCTCCAACGCCGATTCACCCCGGATCGCCGCCTGGTTTCACCCCACTGGCTCGTCCCGGTGAAAGACCTTCTGCATTTTGTCGTCTGGCTCAACGCCTTCCTGGGCAACACCGTCGAGTGGCGCGGCCAGCGGCTGCGGCTGCGCAGCGACGGAACCCTCGTCGCCAACGGGCGAGAAATGGTGGGCGATGAGGGATTCGAACCCCCGACCGTCTCCGTGTAAAGGAGCTGCGCTACCACTGCGCCAATCGCCCGGCCTAAATTTAAGTTAGCAAACCGGGCTGGTTTGACAAACCTCAAATCTCGCCGGCAGCATCAAAGCCCCAGTTTCGGGCGCCGCCAGTCGGTAAAGTCATCCGCCTTCGACCGTTCCGACCATACCGCCAGCGTTTGCCCCGGCAGTTTATTCTCACGGAAACGCAATCTCGGCTTGTAATTGCAGGTCACCCCTCCCTTGGTGGTGCGATATTCGAACGTCTCCATCCAAAGGCCCGCAAGGTCCGCCATGGCCACGGTCAGTGGCTGCGGGCGACCGCAGGTGGGCGGCAGTTTAACCGTTTGGGCGGCTGGGTTGATCACCAGGTCATAAATGCCCGAGCGAATCCGCAGCCATACTCCCGCATACACCCCCGCTCCTGCCAGGAAAACCGCCGTCACCACTTTGAGCACCCAACCCACCGACGGCTCCATTGCGGCCAGACTGATGGCGGCCGCCAAGCCCGCCACCCCGGTCGCCATCAAGCTTAAAACGGCGGCGTCTAATTTGGGCAACCGCGCCCGGATCACCCCGCCCGGTTTGATGATCTTGACGCCGCCAGCCACCGGTCGCAACCAGCGCGCCTTCAGCCAGCGGCCGCCTTGAAGCCAGACAATTAGCATGCTCGCATTGAATGGCGTCAGAAACAGCCCGCCCAATAAATCCGCGCCATTGATTCCCGGGAACAGCAGCGATTCTTGAGGGTTGGCAAGAACAATTTGTATATTATTAAGGCCAACAATATCCGGCCATTATAATTCCCCGTTATTTTGGAATCGCGGGCTTCAAACCTCCCCGGGAAACCCCTGCTGCCGCAGCGCCTCATACAACACCAGCGCCACACAGTTGGATAAATTCAACGAACGCGAGTCCGGATTGAACATCGGCACCCGCAGCCAGTGCGCCGGGGCTTCCGCCAGCAACGCCTTGGGCAGTCCGGCCGTTTCCCGCCCGAACACCAGATAATCATCGGGCGCAAAACGCGCGTCGCTGTATTTCTGCGGCCCGGCGGATTCGATGAACCACAGGCGGGCGTCCGGCGGAAGCTGATCATGAAACGCCCGCCACCCCGGCCAGCGCCGCCACCGCACCTGCCGCCAGTAATCCATCCCCGCCCGTTTGAGCTGCGTGTCATCCAGCTTGAAGCCGAACGGCTCGATCAGATGCAGGGTCGAGCGGGTCACGGCGCACAGCCGGGCCACGTTCCCCGTGTTCGGTGGAATCTCCGGTTCGACGAGAACAATATTCATTGTGGCTTCAGCCTTTGGCCTTCTTTTTCGGATAGAACACCTGTTGCAACACCAACCCATGCGCCGGCGCCGTCATCCCCGCCACCCGCCGGTCGCGGCTGGTTAAAATGGTCGCCACCTCCGCCAGCGGGATCTTCCCCTGCCCCACCTGCACCAGCGTGCCGACGATGCCCCGGCACATCTTGTAGAGAAAACCGTCGCCTTCAATGGTGAAGGTGTAGAGCTGGCCGACTTTTTTGATATCGCACCGGGTCAGCGTGCGGACGTTGGATTTCATTTCATACTCGCGCGTGCCGGCGAAGGATTTGAAATCATGCCGTCCCACGAGCGTTTTGGCGGCGGCGCGCATCCAGGCCGGGTTCAACTTCACCGGAAAATGCCAGGCCCGATGGTAAAGCAGCGGATTCATGGCGTGATGATTCCAGACATAATAGCGGTATTGCTTGCCGATGGCGTCAAACCGGGCGTGAAAATCCGCCGGCACCCGCACGGCGTCCAGCACCCGGATGTCATCCGGCAAGAAGGCGTTCAACGCCAGCGCCAGCCGCGCGTCCGGCATTTTGAGTTCCGCCCGGGGAATCTCCACGTGCGCGACCATTCCCAGCGCATGCACCCCCGTGTCTGTCCGGCTCGAACTGTGGATGCGTTTGACCCCGGGGAACAATTGATGGCAGGCCGCCTCGATTTTTTCCTGCACGCCCGTGCCGATCTTTTGCACCTGCCAGCCTTGATAGGCGGTGCCGTCATAGGCGATCGTCAGTTTGAATTTCAGGGGCGCCACAGTCACACAGTCTCAACCCGCATCCAGATAACTCTGCAACAAAATGGCGGCGGCCATTTTATCCACCTTCTCCTTCCGCTGGTGGCGGCGCACCCCGCCCTGGATCAGAATCCGGTTTGCCTGCGCCGACGTCAGGCGCTCATCCAACGTTTTAATCGGCACCGTCACCGCGTTGCGCAACACGGCCACAAACGCCTCGACCTTTTGCACCGCCGGACCGTGGCTGCCGTCCATGTTGCGTGGCAGGCCGATGATGATGAGGTCCACCTCTTTCTCAATCAGCAACTTTTTCAGCCGGTCCAAAAACGCCGCGAACGGCTCCGTGAGAATATACTCGAGCGGCTGGGCGATGGTTTTGGTTTCATCGCTGAGGGCCACGCCAATGCGTTTGGTACCATGATCAAGGGCAAGAATGCGCATGTCCCCGCATTTTACAGCGATCCCCCCCCAAAGCGAGCCGATTTCCGCCGCCGGATTTCGGGCGGGGGCTTCACCCCGTTCGCGGGGTTCAGCGCAATTGGTCTTCGGGCGCGCCGGTGGCCATGACGTCGGCGACGGGGGCGGTGCCGAGGGCGTATTTGGCGGTCAGGTAGTGCTCGACGGCGAGCCGGTCGGCGTCGGCGAGGGGGGTGTCATAAAGGAGGACTTCGGCGATGTCGCCCTGCCAGCTCCGACCAGAAAAATTGCGGTCGCGGGCCAGTTGACCGGCTTTGACGGGGCCGCTGCTGATGATGGTGATGAGGCTGAGGGTTTTGGGAAACGGGGTGTGGTAGGCCACGATGGGCTGGCCGTTCAGCCAGGTCTGGGCGTCGTGGAGGTAGGGGGACAGGTGGCCGGGGTTGACGTCGGTGTTGAAGATGGTGTCATCGGTCCAGCCGGCGTGGAAGTCGTTGGAGGTTTTGTCGCCGAGGACGAATTTCTCGCTCTTGTGGCCGAAGGCGGCGGGGTCCTTGCTCACCACCCAGAAGGCGGTGCGGACGTTGGTGAGTTGGTTGAAGGCAAAGGCGATGTCGGCGCCGGTGAAGCGCAGGATGGGTTGGCCGCTGACGGGATCCTTGGCGAGGGCCGGGTTGGCGTCGGGGGCGGCCGCCGGGGGATCGCGCCGGGCGTTGTTGCCGTTCCCGCGGAGATCGTCGAGGCGGGTGACGACGCCGCCGGCCGGTTCGACGGAACCGGCGGAGAGCCAGAGTTCCAGGCGGGTTTTGGGAATTTCCGGGGCCGGGTCGGCAGCGCAAGTCAGGGCGGCGGAAAGGGCGCCGCCGGCGACGAGGGCCAGTTTTATCAATCCACGATGCATGTTCATTGTTGCAGGTTGTTGTTCGACGGTTTAGCGGACAAAAAATTGAACGCCGAAGGCGCGGGGGTTTTCGAACCCCGGGTTACTGGTTCATGGATAGGGTGATTGCAACCGGAAAAACAGGGCGGGGTTGGTCACGCCCACGGGCACCTGGTTGGTGCCGGTCCCCGAGACGGGGTCAAAGGTGCCGCCGGCCACCGGCACGCCGTTGGTCATGGTCCATACATTGGTGGCGCTCCACAGTCCGTAGCTCGCTGCGGGTGAGCCCTGGCCCACGATAATCAGGTTGTTTTGCACGAGGTTGACACTGAGAATCTGCGGCGTGGCCACCGGGTTGGCCACCAGGGTGGCGGTATTGGTGCCGGACCCGCCCGGTCCGGTGACGGCCAGCGTCACCAGATAGTTTCCGGCGCCGGCGTAGGTGTGGGTGACGGTGGTTGCGGTGGTGTTTAAGGTGGTGCCGTCGCCGAAGTTCCACAGTCGGCCGGTGATGGCGCCGGTGGAGGTGTCCGTGAAGACGGCGGTCATTGGAGCCCAGCCGTTGGTCGGCGCCGCCGTGAAGGCGGCCACGGGCGCGCAGGCGGCGGCAAACATTTGCTCCACCTGGGTCAGGGACAGGGTTTGGTTGAACACGGCGACCTCGTCAATCACCCCGTTGAAATCGCGTCCGCCGCCGCCGCCGTCATTGCTGTCCCCGCCGATGAGGGTGACGCCGTCAAAGTTTTGCACGACATGGGCGTAAGGGTGCGTGGCCGAGGTGACGCCGCTGGTATTGATAATATACAGCGTGGCCCGGCTGGGGGCGACGGCGAGCACCACCAGCGACCACTGGCCGGCGGGCACGTTCAGCCCGGAATTCCAGCCATACACATTCGGATCGTTGTTCCAATTGTAGCCGAGGGTGAAATTGCCATTGGCCTGGGTGCTGGTGTAGCACAAACCGGCCACGGTGGTCCCGGCCCGGCAGAAAATGACGCCCGCCGCGCTGTTCTGCGGGGCCACCGGCTTGAGCCAGGCGGCGAGGGTCACGGTGTTGGCGTCGAGATTCAGCGGGGGCAGGGTGATCAGGGCGTTGGACAGATTGGCAGTGAACCTGGCGGCGTAGTTGGTGTTGGCAAACCCGGCCAGACCATCCGCACCCGCCCGGGGACCGGCGACGCCAGCATACCCGTTTTGCACGGCGGTGCCGTAAACCCCGTTGAGCCCGCGCACATAATCGTAAGCGACCACGCCGCCGGCGGCGGGGTTGCCGGTTTCGTTCAGCGGATAATAATCCACCGGCACTTGCGCGGCTGCCGCCGCCTGATAGGCCTCGAAATTGGGGGCCACCACCGTCAAACGCGCCACGCTGCTGGTGACGGCCCCGGAGGTGTTGGTGAGCACCACCACGTAATCCGCCGACTCAGCCGGGGTGAGATTGGTGAGGGTCAGCATGGCGTTGGTCGCGCCGGCCACGGAGCCACCGTTGACCAGGTTCGCATAGACCCCGCCGCCGATGGGGCCGGCGCACCACTGATAGTTCAGGAACTGGCCGGTGCCGCCGAAGGTGAACGACTGGGATTCGCCGGCAAACAGCACCTGGTTGGCCGGGACCGGTTGCTGAATGATGGTCGGCGGCGTGGCATACACGCCGGCGGTGGCGGCGGCGGTGTAAAGGTGCGCCACCTGGTTGGAGGACAGGGTTTGGTTGAAGAACATGACTTCGTCAATCGCCCCGTTGAAATCCCGCCCGCCATTGCCGCCGTCATTGCTGTCATCGCCGATCAGGGTGACCCCGTCGAAGTTCTGCACGACATGGGCGCAGGGGTGCGTGGCCGTGGCGATGCCGCCGGCGTTGGCGACATACAAAACGGCGTTGGTGGGGGAGACCGCCAGCACCACGAGCGACCACCGGCCGGACGGGACGTTCAACCCGGAATTCCAGCCATAGACATTCGGATCGTTGTCCCAATTGTAACCCAGGGTGTAATCGCCGTTGGTCTGGGTGCCCGTATAGCACAAGCCGGCCACCGTGGTCCCGGCCCGGCAGAAGACGACGCCCGCCGAGTTGTTCTGCGGCGTGACGGGCTTCAGCCACGCGGCGATGGTCACGGTGTCGGCGTCCAGATTCAACGCCGGCAGGGTGATCTGCGCCTTGGCGACATTCGGAGTGAATTTGGCGGCGTAATTCGTGCCGGCAAACCCGGCCAGGCCGTCGGTGGTCCGGGGGCCGGCGATGCCATTATACCCGTTTTGCACGGCGGCGCCGTAAACGCCGTTGAAGCCGCCGGCATAATCATAAGCCGTCACGTTGCCCGCCGCCGGATTGGCCGTTTCATTCAGCGGATAGCAGGCGACGGGCGCCTGGGCCATGGCCTCGAGTTGGTAGGCCTCGGTGCCGACCGGCGCGACGATCAGGCGCGCCACGCTGCTGGTGACGGACCCGGACGAGTTGGTCAGCACGACGATATAATCCGCCGTGTCGGCAACGGTCAGATTGGAGCAGGTCAGTATTCCCGTGTTCACCCCGGCCACCCCGCCGCCGTTCAAGAGATTCGTATAAGTTCCGCTGCCGACCGGGCCGGCGCACCATTGATATTGCAGGAACTGGCCGGTGGCCGCGACCCCGAACCGGGCGGACTGGCCGGCAAACAGAATCTGGGACGCGGGCGCCGGTTGCTGGAGGATGGCCGGGGGCGTGGCGTAAACCGTCAGGCTGCCCGAGCCGGTGGTCACGGTGGAACCGGATTGGAGCGCCCAGGCGGCGGGAAAATTGGCCGGGAAGGCGGCGTTCAGTTGGGCAAAGGTGCGGGTGCCGCCGGTGAGCGTCACCCCACCAATGGTGACCCCGCCGAAAGTGTCGTTCTGATGCAACAGCATTTTCCCATTCAACTCGAGGAAGGCGTTGGTATTGTGGAGATCATAGGTGGTTTCCAGATTGCCGGCGGGGTCCACCGTGATGGAGTTGGTGCCCAGGGCGTTGGTGCCGCCGCCCAGCAATGTGCCCTGCATTACATGCCAGGTGCCGGTGTAGGTGTTGGTGTTGCCGGCGATGTTAAGGGTCCGGCCCTGCGTCAGCACTGCGCCCGAGTCCCGCCATTCCACATTCCCGGTCCCGGTCAGAAAGGCATTAACGGTCAGGCCCTCGTCATTGGCTGAATTATTATAGAACGGCGTGTTGGCGAGAATGTCCATCCGACCGTTGAGGACGGACTGGGTGTCGGCCCCGACGGAGAGATCCATCTGGCCGCCATTCATTTTCAGCCACGGAACGGTCACCGGGCTGCTGGTCAAACGCAACTCGCCAAGGCCCGGGCCGCCGCCGGAAATCCAGTTGCCGTTGCCGTTGACATAAAGCAGTTGGCCGGGAAAGGGTCCGCCCCCGGACGCCGGGCTGCGCAAGAGCGCGCCGGCCAGCACATCATAAACACTGCCGGGATTATTGGCGGCCGAGACGGATGCCGGATTGCCATCGCTCCAGTAGGCCGCGGAGTTCCAATTCGCCCCGGCGGGCATGGCCGCGGCCAGCGTGAGGTAATTGGTGGGCAGGAAGGTGAAGACCGTCATCGTATAGGGCGGGAAGGAATAGGTGAAGGAGTTGCCCGCCGTCGGATAGTTCTGGGTGGCGATGTCCTGGTTCGCATAATTGCCGCTCAATCCATTGTTGATGTTCGTGTGGGCGGCGTTGTCTTGTTGAATCCCAAACGAATGAACGGTGGCGTTGGTGGCCGGCGCATAATTGCCCAGGTTGATCTGGCCGAGGAAATTGGTGATGGGATCCTTGTTGATCACCAGCACGTTCAGCGCGCCGTCGGAACGGAGGGCGGCGTAGGTGGAGAGCAGCAGGTAACTGCTCGAGGCGTTTAGCACCGTATCCCCCGGCCGTACGAAATATTGCATCAGCTTGAAGGCGTAATAGGTCGGGTTCAGACCGCTCTGGTTGCTGATGATGCCCTCATCCCCGTAAATGCGCCAGCCATACAGGCTGGCGTCAATGTCGCCGTTGCTCCCCTCGCCGTTGCGCAGATCCCACCAGATATAGGAGTTAAACTCGGTCTGCATGAGCCGGCTCAGGGTGTCCACGATATACATGCCGTTGACCAGGCTGGACAACTGCTTGCCGCCATTGGCGGCGTCACTGTTGTTTTCCGTGCAGCACAGTTCAATGTTCGTGCCGCCGGCGCCCCAGTAATCCGAGATTTCCTGCCGCAGGGTGGCGGCGTCCCCGGCCCAGTTGTTGTTTTGCAGGATCAGCGGATCGCTGTCCGGGCTGGGGTTGGGCGGGGAGGGGTTGGACGCATATTGCGGATAGACGTGATGAATCAGGAAATCCGGCCGGGCCCCGAGGCTTTTCAGGGTGGTGAGCATCACCGGCACCCAACCGTTGTGGGATTGGCCGGTGCGGGCGTCGTAGGCGGGATGGCTGTCGTAGCCGTTGGCGTCGCTGTCATCCCCCGGCGTGGCCACCACCCCGATTTTGATCGTCGGGTCCACCGCCCGCATGGCCGCCATATACCCCGCCGCGCGCACGGCATACGTATAGGGGTCGTGGGCATAAGTGTTCTGGTCGTTTTCCCAGGTGCCATAACATTCGTTACCGATCTCCCAATATTTGACGTGCAGTTGGTTGGTGACATTGACCGAACTGACCCAGGCCGCCGCCTCGTTGCTGGTGCCGCTGCCGTAGTTCACCGTGATGTAGGCGTTGCCGTTCGCCCCGAGATTGGTGACCACTTGATAAAACGTCGCGTTTTGAGCGGCGCTTTGCGCCCAGTGATAACCGTCCGCCCCGGAACCGCCCGGCAACCGCACGTTCAACATTCCGGCGGCCTGCAGGAAGGGCACCGTCACCGAATTGCCCAGGTAGCCATCCCAAGTGGCCAGGTTGACGCCGAACCAGCGGGAATCAGCCGGGCGCAGGGTGGACGCGGCGTTGATATTCAGCGTCACCAGCGCCGGCGGCGGGGCCGGGCCGATTTGGATGTCCGCCACATAAAACACCGGCTGCGCGCCGCCGGAATTATCCTCGATGAGGAGGCCGTCAAAATTGGCATTGTTGGCCACGCCCAGGGTGGCCAACGGCACGGTGTATTTGACCCAGGTGTTGGCGGTCAGGGCGGGCAGAACATAGTCCGCTGTCTGGGCGTTGCCGTTGATCGCCCCATAAACCTTCAAGCGTTGTCCGCCCGTGGGACCGCCATTGATCCAAAATGAAATATTGGCGTAGGGAGTGCTGTTGAATGTCGGGGAATGCAGGCTGAGGGCGCCGCCGGCTTTGGTGATGATCACGCTGATGGCGAACCCGTTGGTATAAACCACCGTGGTGTTGGTGAGGTTATCCTCCACATTGAAACTCCAGTCCGAAAACGAGTTCACCAGGGTATCCGTGTAAACCGGCAGGCTGGCCTGGCCCCGAACCGGGTTGATTCCCGCCAGCGTCAGCACCAACAGCAGGGCCGGCCAAAAGCCGGGGATCGGAAGGGCTTTCCGCCGGTGGGCGCGTCCCGACAGGCAGGGCCGCCCCGCAGCCAGGGCAAGGTCAATCATCATAGGCAACGAACTTCGGTTGTCAGCAATGGATACAAGATCTCAATCTACCACAAAATCAAAAAAACGGGTGTCGTCAAAATGGACGACAGCCGGGGGCAATGGGGTTGATTTCGGACGACAGGGTATCAAAACCCGCAGGGGGCACGTCAAACGGGTGCCTTCAACACTGGGAGGCCTGCCGATTGGAAATCGGCGACACGGTAGTTTGGGAAAGCTGCACGGGGTCAATTTGCGCCTCCAGAAACTCACTGGCGAAAAAATAATTGACCGGTCGGTTAACTTCGGTTAAGCTGTCCGCGTTGAATTGATTTTATGGGCCGAACGAGTGATGCCAAAGTGCGGTTGCTGGAAGTGGCGTTTGATCTCATCTGGGATCAAAGTTACGGCTCCGTGAGCGTGGAGCACATCTGTCAGCGGGCGGACGTCAACAAGGGCAGCTTTTATCACTACTTCCCGTCCAAATCCGATCTGGCGGTGGCCGCCTACGAGGAGCATTGGCTGGAAAAGCAGCCGGAAATGGACCGCATTTTCTCCCCCCAAACCCCACCGCTGACCCGGTTGCATCTGTGGTGTCAGAACACTTTCGAGCGGCAGAAGCTGAAGGCTGAGAAATACGGCCACGTTTGTGGCTGCCCCTATTCCAGTCTCGGGGCTGAATTGGCCACGCAGGATGAAAAAATCCGCGCCAAGGCGGAGGAATTGGTGGATCGCACCCTCCGTTATTTGGAAAATGCCCTGACGGAGGCGAAAGCGCAGGGTTTGGTCGCCATCGCGGACCCCCGGCTGGCGGCCAAACGGGTGCATTCCCTGGTCTTGGGCTGCCTGCTGCATGCCAAGATCCGCAATCGGTTTGCCGACTTGGAGGATTTGGAACCGGCGGTGATGGATCTGATCCGGGCCGTGCCCGCCGCATAAATCATGACGCCTAAACCTCAAACTCGCGTGAAGGATCAGCCGGTGACGGCTGGTTTGACCAACCAGTCAATTATAGCCAACCGTTGAATTTATGTGGATTGTCCATCTAGCGCTGCGCCGGCCTTACACCTTTGTGGTGGCGGCGCTGCTGTTGGTGTTGCTGACGCCGTTCATTCTGCTGCGCACCCCGACGGATATTTTCCCCGCCATTAACATTCCGGTCATCAGCATCATCTGGCAATACACGGGGTTGGATGCCCAGCAGATGGAGCAGCGCATTGTTTATGTGAGCGAGCGCGGGCTGACGGTCACGGTGGGCAATCTCGAGCACATCGAGTCCACCTCCTACAATGGCATCGGGGTGATCAAGGTGTTCCTCCAGCACGGGGCTTCGGTGGATGCGGCGATGTCCCAGGTCACGGCCATGATGCAGACGATGTTGCGGCAGATGCCCCCGGGCGTGACCCCGCCGTTGATCATCCAATACAACGCCTCCACGGTGCCGATCCTCCAATACAGTTTCAGCAGCCCCAAGATGTCGGAACAGGAGTTGTTTGACGTCACGGCCAATCAAGTGCGGGTGGGCCTGACGACCGTGCCCGGGGCGATGATTCCCTGGCCCTATGGCGGGAAAACCCGGGTGGTCTCCGTGGACCTGAACCTGCCGGCGCTCAAAGCGAAAAACATTCTGGCCCAGGACGTGGTGAACGCCGTCAACGCCCAAAACCTCGTGCTGCCCAGCGGCACCACTAAAATCGGGCGGACGGAATATGATGTGACGGTGGATTCCAACGCCCGGTTGATTGACGATTTGAATCATCTGCCGGTGAAGGTGGTGAACGGGGCCACGATTTATTTGAACGACGTGGCCCAGGTGCATGATGGGTTCATACCCCAGCAAAATGCCGTGCGCCTCAACGGCGTGCGCGGCGCGCTCCTGACGGTGATGAAGGCGGGCAACGCCTCCACTTTGGATGTCGTCGCGGGGGTCAAGGCGGCGCTGGGCGGGGTGATGGCCACGGTGTCGCCCGATTTGCAGGTGAAGGAATTTGCGGATCAATCGTTGTTTGTGCGGGCGGCCATCAACGGCGTCGTCCGCGAGGGGGTTACGGCGGCGGCGCTGACCGCCCTGATGATTCTGTTGTTCCTCGGTTCGTGGCGCAGCACTCTGATCATCGCGCTGTCCATTCCGCTCTCCGTGCTGTGTTCGCTGGCGGCGCTCAGCGCGCTGGGGGAGACCATTAATTTGATGACGCTCGGCGGTTTGGCGCTGGCGGTGGGAATTTTGGTGGATGACGCCACGGTGGCCATCGAGAACATCCACCGGCACATGACCGCCGGTGAACCGCTGGAGAACGCCATTCTCATCGGCGCGTCGGAGATTGCCATGCCGGCGTTGGTTTCCACCCTGTGCATCTGCATTGTCTTTGTGCCCATGTTTTTTCTGACCGGGGTGGCGCGGTATTTGTTTGTGCCGCTGGCGGAGGCGGTGGTGTTTGCAATGCTGGCCAGTTATGTGATCTCGCGGACGCTCGTGCCCACGCTGGTGATGTGGTTTTACCGCAACGTCCAGACTCATGGTGAACCGGCCGCCGGGGGCCCGGCCTGGTTGCGCCCCTTCTCGGCCTGTCAAAACGCCTTTGAACGCGGCTTTGAACGCTTTCGCACGGGGTATCGCGGCTGGCTGGCGGCGTGTTTCGCGCATCGCACCGGGTTTGCCGTGGTGTTTTTGTTGTTCTGCCTCGGCTCGTGGCTGCTGGTTCCGTGGCTGGGCCGGAATTTCTTCCCGTCGGTGGATACGGGGCATTTTCTGTTGCATCTCCGCGCCCGGACGGGCACGCGCATCGAGGAGACCGAGCGCCTGGCCGACCAGGTCAATGCGGTCATCCGCCGGGAAATCCCCGCCCGGGAACTCGGGGGCATTCTGGATAACATTGGCATCCCCAATTCCTCCATCAACCTCAGTTATAATTCGAGCGGGGTCATCGGGACCGGGGATGCGGACATCATGGTGGCGCTCAACGAGGGTCATGCGGCCACCGCCGGCTACATCCGCCGGTTGCGCACGCGTTTGAATCATGAGTTTCCCGGCACGCTGTTTTATTTCCTGCCGGCGGACATCGTCAGCCAGACACTGAACTTCGGGTTGCCGGCGCCCTTTGACGTGCAATTGATCGGGCGGGATATCGTCGGGGATCGCGCGCTGGCGGTGCGGTTGGCGGACGAAATCAAGAAAATCCCCGGCGCGACGGACATCCGGGTGAACCAAGCGGACAACCTCCCGCAATTGCACATCACGGTGGATCGCGACAAGGCCGCCGGGCAGGGCCTGACGGATCAGAGCGTGGCCAACGCGGTGTTGCTGGGGTTGAGCGGCAGCAGCCAGGTGCAACCGGAATTTTGGCTGGACCCCAGCGTGGGGGTGCAATACTCGATCAACGTCCGGGCGCCGGAAACGGACATGGATTCCGTGCAACAACTCAATGCCATGCCCGTGAGCGTGAGCCAGCCGGGCATGGGCAACGCCCAAATCCTGGAGAACCTCGCCCGGATTGACCGCGTGAACGTGCCGCCGGTGGTTTCCCATTATAACATCAAACCCGTGATTGATATTTTTGGCAACGTGGATGGACGGGATCTGGGCGGGGTGTTGGACGATCTCCAACCGCTGGTGAACAAGTATAAAAAAGAACTGCCCCGGGGCAGCAGCATTGTGGTGCGCGGCCAGGCGGAGACCATGCATTCGAGTTATGTGGGGCTGGGCATCGGGTTGGTGGGGGCGATGGTGTTGATTTATTTCCTGCTGGTCGTTAATTTTCAGAGCTGGCTGGATCCGTTCATCATCATCACCGCGCTCCCCGGGGCGCTGGCGGGCGTGGTGTGGGGTTTGTGGTTGTCGCAAACCTCCCTGAGTGTGCCGGCGTTGATGGGCGCGATCATGAGTCTGGGCGTGGCCACGGCCAATTCCGTGCTGGTGGTCACCTTTGCCCGGGAAAATTTGCGGCGGGGGCTCAGTCCCATCCAGGCCGCGCTCGAGGCCGGCGCGGGGCGCATCCGGCCCATTTTGATGACCGCCCTGGCCATGGTGATCGGCATGTTGCCGCTCAGCCTGGGTCTGGGCGAGGGCGGCGAGCAGAACGCCCCCCTGGGCCGCGCGGTGATTGGCGGCCTGGTGTTTGCCACCGTTGCCACCCTGTTTTTTGTCCCCGTGGTTTTTAGTTTTATGCATCGTCGAACCCCCGTCGCCGCGCCGGCTCCGGCTCACCCCTCTGCAACGCCATGAACTCCACTCCCCCCACCCCACTCACTCCGGCAGCTCCGGTCGCGCCCGTGCCGGCGGCCCATTTGCGCCGCATTCTGGTGCTGATCTGCGGCCTCATCCTCATCGGACTGGCCATCGGCTTTGTCCCGCGCTGGCTTCAGAGCCGGCAGTTGGTCCGGGAAACCGAGGCGGAGGACGTGGTCACCGTCACCGTCATATCCCCGACGCCCACGCTGCCGGACCTCGGCACGCCCCTGGCGGCCGATGTGCAGGCCTTCGTCGAGGCCCCCATTTACGCCCGCGCCAGCGGTTATTTGAAGAACTGGTTTGTGGACATTGGCGGTCAAGTCACCAATGGCCAGGCGCTGGCCGAAATTATCACCCCTGAACTCGATGAACAACTCGATCAGGCCCGGGCCGAACTCGCCCAGAACCAGGCCGCCCTCAACCTCGCGCAAATCACCGCCGACCGCTGGGCCGGCTTGTTGAAGACCGCCAGTGTAAGCGAACAGGAGGCCGCCGAAAAATCCGCCGACCTCGCCCTGAAAAAAGCCATGGTGGACGCCTCGCGCGCCAATCTCAAACGCCTGGCGGACTTGAAAAATTTCGATGTCGTCACCGCCCCCTTTGACGGTGTCATCACCGTGCGCAACACCGACATTGGCCAGTTGATCACCGCCGATGCCGGGCGCGAACTGTTCCGCCTGGCCCAAACCGATCCGCTGCGGGTGTATGTGCGCGTGCCGCAAACCCTCAGTCACGCCGTCGTTCCCGGGCAGACCGCCGAACTCAGTTTCCAAGAACTGCCCGGCCGCACTTTTCCCGCCGTGGTGACGCGGATCGCCGGCGCGGTGGACGCCACCTCGCGCACCCTGCAGGTGGAATTGCAGGTGAAGAACCCACACGGCGAAATTTTTGCCGGCAGCTACGCCCAGGTGCGTTTCAATGACACGGCGGCGGCGTCCGTTCTGCGGATTGCCGACAACGCCCTGATCACCCGCGCCCAGGGCGTGCAGGTCGCCGTGGTGGGCGCCGATGGCCGGGTGCAATTGCGCCAGATTGAATTGGGCCGCGATTTCGGCAATTACGTCGAAGTGATCTCCGGGGTGACCGCGTCCGACCGGATCATTGTCAATCCGCCGGATGGGATCACCGACGGCATGAGCGTGCAGGTGGCGGCCCCTGCGGAGACCACGCCGGCCAAATGAAAATCAACGTTCTTCTCTTGGCCACGCTCCTCGGGGCGACCGGTTGCGCCGTCGGCCCGGCCTATCACCGCCCGGCGGTGATGGCGGGTCAGCCGCTGCCCCCCGCCTTTGTGGATGCAGTGGCTTCCGCCACCAATCAAGTCGTGTGGAAAATCGCCGCGCCCGCGGCGGACCGGCCGCGCGGGGAATGGTGGCAAATGTTTCAGGATGAACGGTTGAACCAATTGGAGACGCTCGCCGCCACCAACAACCAAAACCTCGCCGCCGCCGCCGCCCGCTTTGAACAGGCCCGGGCGCTGGTGGCCGTCGCGCGATCGGGATATTTCCCCACGCTCACCGCCGGGGGCACCCCCGCCGGCGATGTTACGCGCACGCGCACCAGCACGGACGCCCCGGAATCCGGCCATGCCGCCGGCCAGGCTTACACCTACGACACCTTCACCGCGCCGCTGTATCTCGGTTGGGAGCCGGACCTGTGGGGCCGCGTGCGGAATCAGTCCGCCGCCGCCCGCGCCCAATTCACCGCCGCCGCCGATGACCTGGCCGCCGCCCGGCTCGATCTGGCCGCCGAAACCGCCGCCGATTATTTCATCCTGCGCGCGCTGGACCATCAATACGACATTTTGGTGGACACCATCGCCACTTACCGCCGTTCGCTGGAACTCGTGCAAAACCGGCGGGCGGGCGGCGTGGTCACGGATCTGGATGTCGCCCAGGCCGCCACGCAACTTCACAGCGCCGAGGCCCAGTTGCCGGCCATCGCCCTGCAACGGGCCCAGCTCCAGGATGCGCTCGCCCTGCTCTGCGGTCAGCCCCCGATGCTTTTTGCGGTCGCCACCAACTCGATGGCGCGCGCGGCGTTCCCCGTTGTGCCGGCCAGTCTGCCCGGGGAACTGTTGGAACACCGGCCGGACATTGCCGCCGCTGAACGCCGCATGGCCGCCGCCAATGCGAACGTTGGCGTCGCCAAAACCGCCTTTTTCCCCTCGATTCGCATCAACGGACTGGCCGGCTTTCAATCCGTGGACGCCGGCACCCTGTTCGACTGGCCGAACCGCTTTTGGGCCGTCGGCCCCACGCTGAATTTCCCATTGTTCACCGGCGGATTGAACCGGGCCAATCTGGCGGCGGCCCGGTCCGCCTATGATGAAACGGTGGCCGATTACCGGCAAACCGTGCTGAGCGCGTTCACGCAGGTGCAGGATGCGCTGTATGCGCAGCGCCTGCTGGCGGATCAATGGCAGGCGGAAACCGAGGCGCTGGCCTCCTCGCAACAGGCGCTGACCATCGCCAATCACCGTTATGACGCCGGTTTGGTCATTTACCTCGACGTCGCCACCGCGCAGACCGACACCCTCACCCACGAGAACACCATCGCCAGCCTCACCGGCGCGCGCCTGGTGGCCACCATCAACCTGATCAAAGCGCTCGGGGCCGACTGGCGGTGAAAGGTTAGACGGTTAAAAGCGTTAAATACGCGAACGTTTTGACAGAATGACCGAATGGACCGAATGGAAAAACCCATGAAAACTCCATGGGAGATGCGGCATGGCACGGCCCGCTCATTGGCTCCCCACGCCTCCCGCCACAAGTCACGCGAAAAAGACCGCACTGGCGGCGTGACGCAGCGACGGGCGGGGACGGTGAAAGGCCCGCGGGACGGTTGCGGATGGTAACGCCGGGTTATTTCGTTCTACGGTTTGACCGCCATACAGTACACACACATCAAGCCCCCTTTCCGCCGGCTGTTTGGCAAATCCAGCGAGCAACTCGATCCGGCGCAACTGGAACTGCTCCTGCAACTGGCGGAGAACCTGCCCAGCGCCCCAGCGGAGCCGGTGGTGGCACGACTGGAACCTGTGCGTCCGCCCAAGGCCGCCCGGCCCGCCCGCGCGCCCCGGTTGCCGGAGCATCTGCCGGTGGTGGAGGAGATCATTGAGCCCGAGCCCGTGAAGACCGCGCCGGAACAATGGCGCTGCATCGGCCAGGAAGTCAGCGAACAGCTCGACTATGAACCGGCCCGCTTTCTCCGCCGCCGGATCATCCGCAAAAAGTACGTGTCCCGGACGGACTTGGACCAGGCCCCGGTCATCGCCCCCTTGCCCGAGAAGTTGCAGGAACGCGGCCTGGCCGCGCCCGGTTTGCTGGCCCAGGTGGTGGTGGCCAAATACTGTGATCATCTGCCGCTTTACCGGCAGGAACAAATTTACGCCCGGCGGCATCAGGTGCCCCTGGCCCGGCAAACACTCGCCCGGTGGGTGGCGCTGGTCGCCGACTGGCTCAAACCCATCTATGAACAAATCCACACGGGAGTTTTGGCCGGTGGTTATGTGCAGGTGGATGAAACGCCCATTGATTATTTGGAGCCCGGTTTTGGTCGGGCCCGACAAGGCTATCTCTGGACGGGCAGCCGCCCCCAAGGGGACGTGGTTTTTCGCTGGGAAACCAGCCGGGCGGCGACCTGCTTGGACCACCTGATCCCCGGCAACTTTACGGGCACCCTGCAATGCGATGGTTATTCCGCTTATCCCGCCTTTACCAAGGGCCGGGGCGACACGATCAAACTGGCCGGTTGCTATGCGCATGTCCGGCGCAAGTTTTTCGAGGCGGCCGAAACCGGCTCCCGCACGGCGATTTTGCTCCTGCGCCAAATCCAGCACCTCTACCAGATTGAAGCCCGGTTGCGGGAACAGCGGGCCGGTCCCCGGTTGCGGGCGGCCGTGCGGGCACACCAAAGCCGGCCCATTGTCGAACGACTTCACCGGATGTTCCTACGGCTCAAAACCAGCGGCAAACACCTGCCGCAAAGTTTGCTGGGCGGCGCGCTGGACTATGCCCTGAACCAATGGTCAACGCTCACCGTTTATCTGACCGATGGCCGGGTGGAGATCGACAACAATCTGGTGGAAAATGCCATCCGGCCCACCGCCTTGGGAAAAAAGAACTGGCTCTTTGTCGGCGAAGCCGGGTCCGGGGAAAACAGCGCCATCATTTACACGGTCATTGAGAGCTGCCGCCGCCGGGGTCTGGACCCTTATGCCTATCTCCGGGATGTCCTCACCCGCCTGCCACACATGACCAACCACCAGATCCACGAAGTCACGCCGGAAGCCTGGGCTAAACAACAGAAGCAGAAAGCCCAACCGCTCGCGGCATAATCGTCAGAGCATATCTCGCTCACACCTCTGCAGCCTCTGCACCAAACCCGTCAAGAGGCGGATGGTGTGACGCTTACGAATGCAAGGAATAAAGGTTTTTTGACCGCAGATGGACGCAGATTAAGACGGGAAAATGGAATTTTTTCGGCCAATTTGGTGGGGGCGCCCATTTTAGCTGGTTGATGGCGAATTTCAAAGTGACCCACCCCCTG
>Ga0302282_1000482_pt1 | contig 30475 bp, 29 predicted proteins | sample III_Fen_E1_3_FD_198763 | JGI IMG/M metagenome (GOLD analysis project Ga0302282, IMG submission 198763) | Peat permafrost microbial communities from Stordalen Mire near Abisko, Sweden - III_Fen_E1_3 | ecosystem: Environmental > Terrestrial > Soil > Wetlands > Permafrost | place: Sweden: Abisko... | reverse complement strand
CTTCTGCGACTTCCTTTGCCTTCGAGAGACTGTCTTCTTTCGTGGTCGTTCGTCGATTCTTTCCCGCTAGATAGCTGGCGCATTGCCAGCTAGAACTGTTCGGACGCCTGTAGACATGAACTTTGCCACCGAGGATGGTGTGGTGTTCGGACATACGTGGCCCACCTTCTAACCCCTCCCAAAACTGCGAAAATGTGGAAGGGTTGTGTAAGGATAACGCTTGGCGGGAATATTGGTCAAGTATATTTATTTTCAATAATTTAGATGGTGCCTAGACTGTGACATAGACGATTTTAAGTCCGCTGTGTCTGCCGATTTCACCATCCGGGCGTTGCTTCTACCATCCACATCGTATCCCACGAGCGAAGGGGGAGGGCGCTGCTGTATGCAGCCGCTAGCGGGGCGGATAGACCGCGCGATACATCTCGCGGTTGCGCAGGATGGACTGCACGTAGTCTCGCGTCTCCGTGTAGGGTATGGACTCGACAAACTCCGGCACATCCTTGTAGTCGTTGCTGGCGAGCCATTGGCGGACGGGCGTGTCGCCGGCGTTGTAGGCGGCCAGTGCGTACTCCACCTGACCGCCGAAGCGGTCGAGCACCTGCTTCAGGTTGATCGTTCCCAGTTCGATGTTCACGGACGGGTCCAGGAGTTGGCGCGTGTCGAAGCGCTTGATGCCGTGCTTGCGGGCGATCGATTTTCCCACAGAGGGCAGCAGTTGCATCAGCCCGTATGCATTCATGCGGCTCACCGCGCCTGGGTTGAACTCCGACTCCTGTCGGATCAACGACGCGACCAGATACGGGTCGAGTCCATTGGCGCCTGCATTCGCCTCCAACTCTGTCCAGTACTGTTGCGGAAACAGCAGGTGCCAGTAGATTGCAGGCACATGGTCCACCGGCTGCGTGAAGAAGGAGATGCCGCTATGCTTCATGGACTGCAAAGCGCGTGTGTACTCGCCGTAGGAGACGAAGATCTCCGCCTCCGCCAGCGCGCCCCACTGGCCCGCGGTGGGGCTCGCGTGGATCTCCGGCCCAATGTATTCATTCAGCGCTGCGTTGGCCAGCAGTCGCGCCTTGATCAGGTGGATGTCGTTCTCTGGCAGTTCACCGGTAAGTGCCGGCGCCGGCGCGTTCTGCGCAGCGCTCAGGGCCGGTGCCGGCGGGGCGCCGGGTTGGGGACCGAGCACGGCCAGCCGCTGGCGGGACAGGTTTGCATAGTAGTAATCCGGATAAACGCTGAGCACCCTGCGGTAGTAGTTCGCCGCCTGGGCAAAGTTGTGCTCCTCATCCTCATACACACGCCCGCGCCAGTAGAGCGCCCCCGGGATCTCGATCCCGCCGGGGTAGCGGACAATCTGCTCATCCATCAGACGCGCGGCCTCGGGATAGTTGCGCGTGCGATAGTTCAGCCACGCCGCGCGCCAGTGGGCAGACGGAGCATAGGTGCTGTTGGGGAAGATCTTCACCAGCAGGCTGTAGTGGTAGATCGCCTGCGCTGCGTCATGCTTCAGCAGGTACATGTTGCCGCCGGAGTAGAGCGCCTCCTCCAGCCAGCGGCTGGTGGGAAAGCGCTGCAGCATCTGGGCGATCACGGCGTCGTGGCCAGCGCGGTCGTCCTCGTTACGCGAGAGCTCGGCCAGCATGTACTGCTTGGCCGCGGCGGTGTCGTCGCTGGTGTCGGGCAGCTTCTCCACGTCGCGCCGGGTCAATTGCTTCAGCTTGAAGTCGCAAACGGCCGCGTAGATGGCGAGCGCATCGCGGTCGGCGCCGCTCAGTTGCGAATTGTTACGGCCAATGGCGCTGTACTCGGCGCTGGCATCGCTGTAGCGCTTGGCGTTGAAGAGCGCGTCGGCGTGGGTCTTGCGTTCGCCCGCGCTAAGCGGAGTGCCCATGGCCTGCAACTGCGTGGCCGCCTCAGCCGCTTCGTTAGTTAGTGGTTGATTGGCGTAGATGCCCTTGAACAGCGATTGCGCGTGGGGTGCGTCGCCCGCCTGCTGATAGGCGCGTGCCAGCGCATAACGGTAAGCGACCTGCCCGGATTCCGGGGTGTTACTCAGAGAGGTGAGCACGCTCAGCGCTCCCTTCGCATCCGACTGCTGCAGATGGGCATTCGCCAGCATGACGGGCGCGGTAACGGCAAAGATGCTGTCTGGATAGCGGTCGGCAAAATGATCCAGCAGCGTGTAGGCATCGCCCGCACGGCCGGCCTGGATCGCCGCTTGCGCGCCGAGATAGTCTGCGTAGTCGGCCAGGGCATCGCCGGCACGCTTTGCCAGGGTCAGATCGGCGGTCGCGTCGGCATAGCGATGGTCCAGTATGTAGGCGTGGCCCAGCGCGAGATAGGCCGCTGCCGCGCCTTCTCCGGGATGCCCGTGCGCGTAGCCCAGGACACCGGAGTACGATGCCACCGAGCGGGTCGCCGCAAGCTGCTGCGCCATGGGACGCAACTGCGCCGACGCCAGAAATGCGCTGGTCAGCTTCACGCTGCGCGCCGTTGGGGGCTTGATGGGCGTCTTACGGTGGCTGGCCTTGGCGGTGGTGGAGGACGCCTTCCGGCTGGATGCGGCGGTCTTCTTCGTCGAGATGCCGTTTGCGGATGTCTTTTTCGTCTTCGGTTTGGAAGCTGGAGTGGCCGATCTGCTGGCGGCCGGCTTTGTCGTTGTGTCCGCAGGCGCAGCCGCAACCAGCCCTGGCCCCTGCCATAGCAGCAGGATCGACAACGCGATCACTCGATACGGGATTCTTCGGTCCAACATTCCTTCACGCTCCAACCTTCGGCTGTGCGGGGTGCCGGTCGTCCCACTGGAAACAAGCCAAAGCCCACAGTTCGACTCTAATGCCGCAATCCCGTTTGCGCCCGTACTGCGCGGCTATAGGAACCACCTCTGATACATGGGCAACGGCGGCTGGAGGTGTCGAAAAGCCGGACGCGAACCCATTGCACAGGGCTGCCATTGCTCCCTGCTCGCACCGCATATAGACTTATCCTTGAAGCGGTGCCCGAAATCCGCCGCTTACTCGGGTCGACGGTATGCGAACCGCCCAGATTTAGACGGGACAATTGCAACTTTTGCCTATGCCAGCCATCCAATCTCCTGACGCGATTGAGATACACCCCGATGTTGCGCTGGTAGAGCGCGCAAAGAATGGGGACACGGCGGCGTTTGAGCAGTTGGTACGGCAGTATGAACGGCAGATTTTCCGGGTAGCGCAGCACATTACCCAGAACCGCGAGGATGCGGAAGATATTGCTCAGGACGCGTTCCTGAAGGCGTACGAGAAGCTGGATCAGTTTCAGGGTAACTCCAAGTTTTCCACCTGGCTGGTTCGGATTGCAGTGAATGAAAGTCTTATGCGGCTGCGCAAGCGTAAGACCAGCAAGACCGTCTCGATGGACCAGGATGTCCAGACGGAGGACGGCTCCATTCCGCGCGATTTTGCCGAGTGGAGACCGAACCCGGAGCAATTGTATGGGCAGAGCGAACTCGGCGATATTCTCCGTAAAACCATCCAGGGGCTGCCTCCCGGCTTCCGCACCGTATTCACGCTGCGCGATGTGGAAAATCTCTCTACCGAAGAAACGGCGGAGGCGCTTGGTTTGAGCGTTCCCGCGGTCAAATCGAGGTTGTTGCGCGCGCGTCTCCAGTTGCGCGAGCGGTTGAGCCGCTATTTCAAGCAAAAAGACGGAGGGCCCAAGCCGTGACCTGCACCGACTTCCTAAGTCAGCTTACCGATTACTTCGACGGTCAGGTCGACCCAACACTGCTCGCTGAGGTACAGACGCATGTCCGCGAATGCCACCACTGCGAGGTGGTGCTGGACACTACGCGCAAGACGATATCCGTCTATCGCGAGCACGAGATATACGAATTCCCGACCGAACTGCGTGAGCGCCTGCACACGGCCATTATGAAGAAATGCACGGGCGGCAGATAACCCTTCGCAGCCCTGCTCTCCACACTCCATCCAATCTTCTCCGCCTCGCTGTAAGATGATTTGGTCGCGCAATGATTCTCCGCGATCGATCCAAATTAAGCTCAACGAGGCCAATCCCCGATGCGTTCGACTGCCATCGCCATTCTCTGCGTTGCGGCTATGTCCGCATGCTGCCAAACGCCTGTGGCTCCGCCATCGGCGGTCAGTCCGGTCACCATCCAGGTCGATCTCGACAAGTCGCTTGGCGCCTATCAGCCCATCGGCAACTGGTTCGGCTACGACGAGATCAACTACACCAACGGGAAGTACGGTAGCCAGCTCCTGCCAGAACTGCACGACCTTTCCCCTGCGCCTGTCTACATTCGCGCGCACCACCTGCTGACCTCCGGCGACGGTCAGCCGAAGCTCAAGTGGTCGTCGACCAATGTCTTCTCGCTGGACGCCACCGGCAAGCCGGTCTACGACTTTGCGGTCCTCGACCGGATCTTCGACGAGTACAAACTCGCCGGGGTTCGCCCCATGGTGGAGCTGGGCTTTATGCCCAAGGACCTCGCCACCGGCACCATGGCTTACGAGATGCCCTACCCCAACACCGTCAAGGGGTCCGTGCAGAGTCCCCCGAAGGATTACGCGATGTGGGGTGAGCTGTGCCGCCGCGTGGTCCAGCACTTTGTCGAGCGATACGGAGAGGCGGCTGTTTCAACCTGGTACTTCGAGGTGTGGAATGAGCCGGACATCGGCTACTGGCAGGGCACACCGGCGGAGTACATGAAGCTTTACGATTACTCTGTCGCGGGCGTACGCAAGGCGTTGCCGGATGCCCGTGTCGGCGGACCCGCGGCCACCGGGCCGAACCCTCCTCGGGCCACTGCATTCCTGCAGAACTTCCTCGACCACTGCGCGCACGACAAGAATGCCTGGACCGGCGAGCCCATTCCGCTGGACTTTATCAGCTTCCACCCCAAGGGCAGTCCGCGCTGGATTGAGGCGACACCGACCGAGCCCGCGCACGTTCGCATGGGTCTGTCCAACGAGATGCGTGCGGCAGAGCAGGGCTTCCGTATCGTGGGCGCAAGCGAGAAGTACCACGCCCTGCCCATCCTCTTGTCGGAGGCCGACCCCGAGGGCTGTGCCGCCTGCTCCGCCAAAGAGAACCCCAACAACGCCTATCGAAATGGTCCGATCTATCCCACGTACACCGCCGCCGCCATGAAGGCGCTGCTCGACCTCGCCGCCCACGACAAGGTCAATCTGCTGGGCATGGTCACCTGGTCGTTCGAGTTTGAGGGTAAGCAGTACTTCGAGGGCTTCCGCACGCTGGCGACCAACGGCGTGGACAAGCCCGTGCTCAACATCTTCCGCATGGCAGGCATGTTCTCCGGCGACCGCGTGGAGGCCATCAGCACCGGCCAGGTTGCGGCCGACCAGATCGCCAGGTCCGGCGTTCGCGACGCGGCCGACATCGATGCCTTTGCCACCCGGTCCACGCACGAGGCTGCGGTGATGCTGTGGAACTACCACGACGACGATCTGCCTGCGCCGCCCGCCCCGGTGACGGTCCGGATCGGCGGCATTCCGGCCACGGTGCATCGGGTGCTGGTGGAACACTTCCGCATCGACGATACCCACTCCAACGCCTTCACGGCGTGGAAGGCGATGGGCTCACCGCAGGACCCGACTCCGGAGCAGTACGCCCGCCTCAAGGCCGCAGGCCAGTTGCAGTTGCTGACCTCGCCCGATTGGGTGGAGGTCGTCGGCGGAAGTGTCCAGCTCAGAGTGGATCTGCCGCGGCAGGCGACGTCGCTGCTTCATCTGGAGTGGTAAATTCTCGGTAAACCACGCTTTGTAAATGGTTTATTGGAATTCTTGCCTCCCTGTGGCAAACGAGATTGCCGTGTTGCAGACTGCGTGAATGGCAGGTCTGCGGATGCCACCTGCTTTCGGGCCGGCAGACTTTCCCGTTAGCATGTAATCGCGCAGGGGAAGCGCAACGTCTACAACGCTATATGCAGCTTGCTCTCAATCCCGATATCATCGGCTGCGTGACGGGTGAGCCCACGCTTACCGAGCTGGATGACATTGCGGCGCTGGACCGGGTGTACCGGGCCCGCCTGCTGCGGTTTGTCGCTTATTCCCTTGGCGATCAGGACGTGGCCGAGACCATCGTGCAGGATTGCCTGCTGAAGGCCTACAACGGACGGCACTCGTTCCGCGGCGACTGCGGGGTGTACACCTGGCTGGCCCATATCGCCACCAACCTGGTGCGCGACCATCAACGCAATCGCAAGCTCCAGTTCTGGCGCCGCGTCCAGAAGACCGCCCCCGACCTGAGTGAGCTGTCCGGATTGCTGCCTACCCGGGATAGTTCGGCGGAGTCGCAGATGTTGGCTCACGAGCGGGCGCAGCAGGTTGCCAGCGCACTGGAGTCGCTCTCAACGAATCAACGCACCATTTTTCTGATGCGATTCATCGAAGAGATGGACCTGCAGGAGATTTGTGAAGCTACCGGAATGCAGATCAGCACTGTAAAAACGCATCTCCACCGCGCGGTGAAGGCGGTCCGGCTTAAACTCGGAGGAGGAGCCTGATGGATATTCAGTTCCCACGCCAGCAGCATCACCTGACCGATGAGCAGTTCACGGAGCTGTTGCTCGGTACTCATTCGCCTTCGGTCCGCGCGCATCTGGCAGCGTGCCCGCAGTGCTCGCAGGAGGCGGACCGCGTTTCCGGAGCAATTAGCAGCTTCCAGCAACAGAGTCACCTGTGGGCAGAGCATCGCGCGCTCGGTGCGCGGCCGGTGCGCGCCAACGACCCGCGGCAGGTCTTCCCGTGGCTACAGCGCCCGCAGGCATGGACCGCCGCCGCGCTTGCCATCCTGCTGGGGGCAGGCATAGGCGTCTCCTGGCACGCCGACCACGCAAAGCGGCTCCAGGACCCGGTTGCGATTGCGGCACCCGCGGCTCCAGTCCCGCCCTCTACGCTGAAAGCGGACAACGACCTGCTTTCGGCCATCGACGGAGAGTTGAGCGCGGAGGATTCCACCGCGGCTGGCGCCTATGGGCTGAATACGGCCGCCCGTGCGGTGCGGACACGATCGCCGAAGAGGATGGCGAACTGATGAGCGGACGGACCTGGAGCCTGGCACGGATCGCCGTTGCTGCCGCCTGCCTGGCGGTGGGAGTGGCGTCCACTGCGCACGCGCAAGGGCGTGGAGGGGGCGGTCCGCCTCCTGGCGGCGGTGGCCCTGGTGGCGGTATGGGAGGTGGTGGTATGGGCGGCGGCATGGGAGGCCCGCAGTTTCCGGGCGGCGGCCCACCCCAGGGCGAACCGATCCCGCGCGGCGGAATTCCTCCACAGGGACAGGGCCGGGGAGATCAGCCCTCGGAGGCTCCTGCACGCGCCGGCCTGCAGCTTGGCCCTCCTGGACAGCGCTGGTGGGACGATAAGGGATACGTCAAGAGCCTGAAACTCCGGCCTGATCAGCAGACCAGGATGGATTCCATCTTCGAGCAGAACCGCAGCGCCCTGCTCTCCCGGTTGGAAGGTGTGCAGCAGGCAGAGACGCAGATGGAACTGCTCTCCAATTCGCCGGTTCCGGATGAGGGGGCGCTCTTTGCCCAGATCGACCGCGTCGCCCAGGCCCGGGCGGAGTTGGAGAAGTCGACCACCCACATGCTGCTCCAGATTCGCAAAGAGATGGACGCGGACCAAATCAAGCGGCTCGCAAACCATCGCTGAGTGCAGGCCGAATGCTCCCCGGAGCGCGACCATCGCGCGCCTGGGGAAATTGCGCGTGCACACCGCAACTCTCGTGCTTTATGATGGTTTTAACGGGACAACTAAGTGACTGCATCGAAGAAACTCCGTGGCCTTAATGAGCACAATACGGTTCGCGCAGTGTAGTCCTTACGATTCTTCCACGGATACAATCAGCCGGTGAATGCGGTTACGAAACGGAGCTTTTCTTTGTCGACCATTCCTGAGACCTGTGTTCCCGTCGATCAGGCCACCGCTCCGTTGGTGGACCGGTCTCAGGTAGCGGTCATCATCCCCACATATAACGCTCGGAGGTTCTGGGCTGCTCTCGCAGGTGGTCTGCGGCTACAGGGCATCCCGGCCAGCCAGGTCCTGATTGTCGATTCGAGCTCCGACGACGGAACACGGGAGCTGGCCGCGGCTGAAGGGTACCAGGTTTTCCGCATCGATCATCGCGATTTCAATCATGGCGGGACGCGTCAGTTTGCGCTGAGCCTGGTGCCTTGGGCCAGCATCGCAGTGTTTCTGACGCACGACGCTGTTCTCGCAGCGCCCGATTCTCTCGATCTGCTGCTCACGGCATTCCGGGACAAGAGGGTGGCTGTGGCCTACGGACGGCAACTGCCACGGCCCGGCGCCGGCCCCATCGAGGCCCACGCCCGACTCTTCAATTACCCTTCCCGGGGCGAGGTGCGTGATTTTGAGAGCCGGCACACACTTGGGATCAAAGCTGCCTTTTGCTCCAACAGCTTTGCAGCCTACCGCATCCAGGCTCTGCTCGGAGCCGGAGGATTCCCGGCAAAGGTCATCCTGGCGGAGGACGCGCTGGCTGCCGGTCAACTGCTCCTTATGGGTTGGAAAGTGGCCTATGTCGCGGAGGCCCAGGTCTATCACTCCCACCCGTTCACTCTTGCGCAAGAGTTTCGGCGTTACTTCGACACGGGTGTCTGCCACCGGCGGGAACCATGGCTGAGAGAGACATTTGGTAGCCCGGGCGGGGAAGGGAAGCGATTCGTTTTATCTGAGCTTGACTACTTGACACCCCATCACCTGTATCTGGTGCCATATGCTCTCCTTCGCACCGTTTCCAAAGCAATTGGCTATAACCTCGGCTTCCATGGAAAGCTTGGGGCTGTCTGGTCAAGACGCCTCTCGTATCACAAGGGCTACTGGGACGCAACGAAGACGGTTCGATAATCAGCCGGTCGCGCCAGCCACTTTGGGGCATGGATGATCTAGCGGCGCAGTTCGCCAATATAGACGCCGAAGGGCGGCACGGCGACGGAGTTCAGGTCCTGCGCGCCCATTGCGTCGTCGGTGCGGAGTAGCGTGCGCAGGAACCAGCCGCGCAGGTTGAGGCTCTTGAGCGGGGCGGTGAGCGACAACTGCACCGGCGCGGACGACAGGTTGCACGCCACCACGATGGGCGGCGCGGCGGCGGCGTTTGCCGGCGGACGAATCACCCAGACCAGTGCGTTCTGTGCATCGAAGTCGAGCGTGGAAACACTGCCGTAGCGCAGCGTGGCATTGCCATGGTGCAACGCGATGAGCTTGCGATACCAGTCGAGCAGTGCCGGCGCGGAGCCTGCGGGCTGCGTGAGAGCTGCATCGGCGTCGACCAGTGCAGCGGGGTGCGTCGTGAGCGCAATGGCAGCCATTGCGCGGGCCAGCGATGCAGGCGCGTTTGCAGGAGCGTCCAGCAGCAGGTTCGGCTCGACCAGCGACTGCTCCAGCAAGGAGCGAATGGCGGAGGCGTCCAGCGGCTGGAGCTGGCTGAGGCGCGCATCCACCTGCAACTGCGCCACTGCGGCGTCGCTGCTGCGGATTGTGCGCGAACTCCGCAGAGGATGGCGCGGCGCGGGCACTGCGACGGCCTGCGCGGGGCTGAAGTCCGAGATAATGAAGCGTCCTCCGACCGCGCTACTGGCCGTCTTGCGCATGGTCTGCACGATGGTCTGTGCGTCCAGCGGATTTATCTGCGGCGGTGTAACGACGTGGAAGCCGGAGACGCCTCGGCCGAGCCAGTAGCGCGCCGCGCCTGCGAGGTCGCCGGCGGTTGAGGCTGGAAACTCCAGCAGAATATGGATGCTGCGCCGGCTCGCCTGGCTGACCAGTTCGTCAAAACCGTCGTCTGTCGCGCCGGGCGCGGGCGGTGCAGGCATGGGCAGAATCAAGGCGTCGGTGCCGAGCGATTGCAGCGCATCGAGCCGCGCCGCGATGGCCTTGAAGTCTGGAGGAGCGTCGCCGATGGCGTAGAAGACGGCGTGCGTCCACCACGGGTCGGCATTGAATCCAGAGCCGTTCCAGCCAGGCCGGGCCAACATCTGCGAGGGCGCGGTGCCTGCTGCTAGAAGGACGCATGCGGCGATCCAGAGCCGGAACCGCAGGGCGGCCCTATGCGGGGAGGAGTTCTGCATATTCTGCATAGATGAGATTGTCTCGCTCCACAGCCTGCGCGGGAATGACGGGAACGGTACGCAAGAACATGGGACCGGCGCAGGCGAAAGCTGTGGAACTCGCCGCGCTCACCCGCAAGGATCGAACCGCAGACGGCCAGGTCGGCGAGCAGCGCGGAGTCGAAGCTGCGGTGTGCGCCATGGGGTGAAATTTACTTGACATCTGTATTGGATGGGAGCATAGTCAGTTTCAATAGATGAAAAACTCCTTTAAACTTCTGGGAGAGTTGTCATGATGAATCCTTCCTGCACTTCTGCATTTCGTCACCGCGAGAACCTCGACGGCACCTGGGACTCGATCTGTCTGCGCTGCTACGGCACGGCGGCCCATACCCATGCGGCGGCGTTGCTGGACGCCGCGGAGTCCGGCCATTGCTGCAATGAGGTGAGCTGGATGTACAAGGAACCGGCGCATGTGATGGCGATGACCGCGCGAGTTGAAGCTGGAGATGGGCGGGAGGATAGGCGGGTCAGCAAGCCGATGCCGGGTCCGCGCCACTCTCGCCAGACGGCACATCCATTGCGCCATGACGGTAGGCCCGCGGGCTTGCGCGACCAGAAGCGCAGGGAAGCATAGGCGGACGACGAGGTTAGCGAACCAGGATGTAGATGAGCAGGATGACAAGGATGAGCGAGACTCCGCCGCCGCCGTAATAGCCCATGCCTGGGCCCATGCGATACCCGCCCCCACCGAAGAGAAGAATCAAAACAAGAAGCAGAACAACCAGCATGACGTGTCTCCATTTCAACGGGATGTGCGCGGCGGTGTTTGCCGTGCATGTGTGGTTGGATGCGGAAGCAGCGAGCGGCAGAAGAACAAATACGGAAAAATGATTCTCGAGTTAGCCCGGTGTGGCGTTGTTGTAGATAGGGCCGAGGACGTTGGCGGGAGCCTTCAGCACGCCCATGTTCGTTGAGGACAATAGCGGGCTCTTCAGTACGCTCTTTTGGGAAGCTAATTCTCCGAGGGACGCTCGATGTGGTCGATGACGAGGGTTTTGACGGGACCTTTGGCGGATTCGAGTTTGAGGCCGAGTTGCTCCTCGAGTGCGGTGAAGATGGAGGGGCCGGAGTCGGGCGGGGGTGGAGCGTCGTGGGCGCCTCCACCGGGGCCAGGAGGTCCGCTGCCGAGGTCCTGCTCGGGCGACCAGCGCAGGTTGAAGTCGTAGTTGCCGGTCAGGCCCGTCTTATCCACGATGGTGCGGTGGAGTTGCTGCGACAGTTGCTTGATGAGGACGGTGAGGCTTACTGCCTGGCCGGTGAAGTTGCCCCGACCCATCATCATCATGCCACCACGCGCCGCAGAGCCGTCGGGCGCTTTGATCCCGTGCGGGTAGGTATCGCCGGCAGTGGCTTGGTGGAGTTTCGATCCGCTCTTCGCGATGTGCAGTTCGTAGACCGGAAGCGTTCGGGTTTCGGTGTGGGTGATCAGTTTGAAGCGATCTGCGAGCAGCGACTGGAGCATGACGCCGCGCTGGTCGTAGGGGATCGTCTTCAGGGCGGCGACATCGGCGCCATCGACCTTGGCTTCGACGTCGTACCGGTCGGTTTTGACCCAGTCGGGTGCGGCGAAGATGAGGTCATCCTGGAGGTCGAAAGCCTGGCGGAGGATCATCTGCACGGGGATGTTGTTGAACGAGATGCCGTCAGGAGTGAAGAAGAATCTCATGCCATGGTCTTCGGCCTGGTTCGGCTTGATCGAGATGACGGCCCATTCGGGAGGCTTGGCGGGAGTCGATCCTGGAGGCGGTTCAGTGTAGGGCGGGGGAGGGAGTTGGGCGGAAGCGCAGGGCGTTGCGACTGCCAGACACGCAGCGAGGGTGAGGGCCGGAAGGAGAGCGATGCGGGAGATCGTCATGGAGGGGTCTTGTCCGGAAATTGATTCCTTTCGCTCAGGGAAGTTTGGCGGCTTCGGCGACAGGATCCCAGTGATCGGGGCCGGATTTCGGGCCGGCTAGAAATGTGCCGGTAAGGAACTGCTTCGCTCCGGCGGGCGTGAGCTGGTGGGACCAGGGGACGCGGGTGGAGGGGCTTGCGCCGGGGCCGGTGGAGTACGCCTCGGCATAGTAGGCGGTGGACTCGTTGGCGGGATTGCCCCAATTGTTCCAGCCGGCGGGACTCATCTCCGCGGGGAGCGATGTGTTGATGTAGACAACGCGGGCGTAGGGGCGCCAGGGGCGGCCGAGACCGATGGTATTGTGCGCGGAGGAGATGGATTTGGCGCCGGCGGCGGTTGGATCGATGAGTGGGGCGTTGAGGTTTGCGGTGACGCGGCTGTTGAGGATGACGTAGCCGGTGGACTGCGTGGGCGAGGTGCGGGACTGCGCGGTGACGAAGCCGGGACCGTTGGAGTGGAGTTCGTCGCGCTCGAAGACGGCGGCCGCGTTGCCGAAGATGTAGTCGACGCCGCCTTCGATGTAGGAGTCGACGTAGTATTGGCGGCCGTAGTCGGCGAAGAGCGTGTCCTGGTGACCGAGGAAGCGGCAGTTTTTGAAGATGCTGCGGTCGCCGCGGTTGGCAACGGCGACGGCCTGGCCGGTATTGCCGGCGGCATTCTCAAAGGTAATGTTGTCTGCCTGGAAGCCAGCGCCGTTGATCTCGACGGTTTGGGTGAAGAAGGTGCCGCCGGCGGTCTTGGCGTTGAGCGAGTTGGTGATGACGACGTCGGCGGGGGACTTGCCCAGTCCCATGAGGGTGATGTTGGTGTGGTTCTGCGTGACGATGACGCGCTCGTGGTAGATGCCGGGAACGATCTCTATGACGACGCGGCCGGGTGTTCCGTTGCGGCTGGGAGTGGCGAAGGGGTGATGATCGAGCGCGTTCTGGATGGTAGGGAAGGTGCTGCGGTTCTCGTTGCCTGGTGCGGCGAGGCGGGCTGCTGGGTCGACGCGGACATGGACGTCGGTGGCGTGGAGAGGCCGGGCGAGGGCGAGGAGAGCGAAGAGGAGTAAACGTGACATCGGGAACCAGCGTAGACCGGTGCGAGCGGATCGGCAAGCGTTGCGGTTCAGGTGGAGATGCCGATGAGGCGGAGGATGGCGAGGGCGCTGGATGAGGTGTTGATGCCGGGCTTGAGGAGGTAGTCGAAGGCGAGGGGGTCTTCGGGGTCGGGGCTGGCCATGTGGACGTTGAGGCCGTGGAGCGCGGGCGACGCGATTGCGGTGAGAGCGAGGTCGTGGGTGGAGAGCGCGCCGGCGGTGTTGCAGGCCATGAGGGCGCGGAGGACGGCTTCCGCGGCGGCGAGGCGGTCGGAGGAGTTGGTGCCACTGAATATCTCGTCGATGAGGAAGAGGACCGGAGGCGCGGGGGCCTGGTTGCCGGGGGAGGCGACGGCGAGCATGGCGTGCAAGCGCTCCACTTCGGCGAGGAACTTGGACTTAGCCTCGGCGAGGGAGTCGGTGAGGGCGAGCGAAGCACAGAGGCGTGCGGGTGAGATGCGGGCAGAGGTGGCGCGGACGGGAGCCCCAGCAAAGGCCAGCACCGTGTTGGTGCCGATGGTGCGAAGCAATGTGGACTTACCCGACATGTTAGAGCCGCTGATGAGGTAAAAGCGGGTGGCAGAGTGGAGAGCGATGTCGTTGGGAATGCATCCAACGAGCAGCGGGTGGCGGAGGGCCGTAGCTTCGAAGGTTGAGGGTGCGTCGTCGGAGAGAATTTCGGGGTAGGTATTTTCGGGATGCTCGAAGGCGTAGATGGCGAGGGCGTTGAGAGCTTCGAACTCGGCCCAGGCGGCAAGCCAGAGCTTCATGGCGGGGGCATGGGTTCGCTTCCAGTTGGCGATGGCGATGGCCGCATGGGTGCCGGCGGCCAAGAGCAGGGAGAGGACGTAGAACCACTCCTTGGTCCGCTGTTCGACCATGACGAAGCTGGCTTGGGCGCGGCGCACGGCTCGAATGGCATTGACGGGCTCGCGGGTGGATTGCTGGAGTGCGACCAGGCGCGAGCTGGTAAAGGATTCCTTTTGCAGCAGGGCGATGCCATCGGAGAACATCTGCATCTGGTTCGCGATTCGTGAGCCTTCGAGAATGGGGACCACCCGCGAACGCGCCTGCGCGGCTACCGCAGTGTGAAGCGCGAAGACGGCGAGCAGATTGGGAAAGAGAAACGACCAAGTGGCGTAGTGGAGCAGACCGGCGAACAGCAGAGCGATCAGCATGGTCGAAGTAAGGGCCAGGGCAATGCGCAAGGCGGGGTGAAATGCCGGCGGCTCTTCGTCGAGCCATTTGTCGAGGGAGGAGGCGGTGACCTGGTCGAAACGCGAGGTGCCGAGGAGGGCGATGTTTTCGCGCAGGCCGGTGTTGAGTGTGAGCTCCTGGACGGCCTGCTGGCGCGCGCAGACGGCGGCGTTGGACGCGGGATCGAGCAGAAAGCGGGCGAGGCCACGTTGCCCGACGCCGGTGCGGACGGTAGCGAGCAAGCCAAAGAGGGAGTTGGGGCCGAGGATGTTGAGGTCGCGGTCGTACAGGTGCACGGCGGTGTGGAACTCGTCGCCCGTGAGTCCTGACTGGGGCTGAGTACCGTCGGCGCGGCTGAGATTGCGGTCGTGGAAGACGAGCAGGCGCAGGATGCGGGCGAGACGCGTCTGGAGCCGGAGGTAGAAGGGAACCAGTCCGGCAGCGATGCCGATTGGGACGAGAGCAAGCCACCAGGGGAGGGTGTGGTTGAATGCGTACTTTGCGAGGAGGTACGCACCCATCAGACAAAGGAGGACCGCGAACCGCATTCGCAGGCGGATTGATTCAGCGGCACGTTGCTGCTGGCCCAGCTCGGTGAGGCTTTCGCGGTAGCGGGACTGGACGTCGGCGTGATCTGTGGGCATCGGTGGTGCGTCCAGAGTACCAAGGTTGAGCGCGTGCGGCGCCCACCTGGGGATGGTAGACTTATGGAGTGCCGGGTCCTACGCGACGTAATCCCGCCAACCCCGCCAGGTCCGGAAGGAAGCAACGGTAACGGGTCATTACGGGCGCAGTAGGTCGCCCGGTACTTTTTAATTGCAGTTGTGGGTGATCAGTTTCGTGGTCCGTGAATGCAAGAGGCTGTTGGTCCCGTTGTGCCCCCTGAACAATTGCGATGTAAGCGGATGGGTAGGCCAGGAATGGCGAACCCGGCTCGGTGCGGTTTCGCGTTTGTCGTGAAAATCATTTGTAATGGGTGGGGCGATTGTGCCAGAGTCGTGAAGGACATTCAGAGGTGATGGTTTGAGTTTGACGTTGAAGCCGCAACATCCTGTGCGGGCGAAGATTAGTTCTGTTGGCACGTATGTTCCACCCCGGTTGCTGACCAATGCGGACCTGGAGAAGATGGTTGCCACCAGCGACCAGTGGATCATGGAGCGGACGGGGATCCACACGCGGCACATTGTGGACAAGGGTGTTGCGACCAGCGATATGGCTGCGGCGGCTGCGCGAAATTGCCTGGAACTGCGCGGCATCACGGCGGCCGAGGTTGAGGTGATCATTGTCGCGACGGTGACGCCGGACATGATGTTTCCGGCGACGGCGTGCCTGGTGCAGGACAAGATTGGCGCTAAGGGCGCGTGGGGATTCGACCTGTCGGCGGCGTGCTCGGGCTTTCCGTATGCGCTGCAGATGGGCGCGAAGTTGGTAGAGAGCGGCATGCAGAAGAAGGTGATGGTGATTGGGGCGGACACGATGAGCTCCATCATCGATTACAAGGATCGCGCGACCTGCGTGATCTTTGGCGATGGCGCTGGCGCTGTGCTGCTGGAGCCATGCGAAGAGGGCGAGATCGGACTGATCGACTACTACCACGAGATTGACGGGTCGGGCGCGCCTTCGCTGAATATGCCGGGCGGTGGAAGCCTGCATCCGCCGACGGCGGAGACGGTGGCGGCGAATATGCACGTGGTGCACCAGGACGGCCAGGCGGTGTACAAGTTTGCCGTGCGCAAGATGCATGAGGCAGCAGACACGCTGCTGACGCGACATGGCGTGACGGGCAAGGACCTCGCATGCTTTATCCCGCACCAGGCGAACAAGCGGATTATCTTGTCTACGGCGGAGCGTCTGGATATGCCGCTGGATCGCGTGATTATCAATATCGACCGCTTTGGGAATACGACGGCCGCGACGATCCCGATGGCCATGCGGACTGCGCTGGACGAGGGCAAACTGAAGAAGGGCGGTCTGGTGTTGCTGGCCAGCGTGGGCGCCGGATTCACGGTCGGGGCGACGCTGTTGCAGTGGGAGTTTTGAGAAACGATTTTCCGTTTTCCGTTTGTCCGTGATCGGTTGCCCGTGAAAACGACCTATCAGAGCTGCGGCTCGGGCATGGCGTTGGAGGAGCTTGCGGCGGTGGACTTGAGCGAGCGCGAGGTCTTGTAGAGCTTCCAAAAGGCGATGGCGAGACTGACAAGGATGATGCTCCAGACTGCGATGAGGATCTCAGTGCCCCATTTGCGGGTGAACATATTCCAGATGCGCAGGACGTGGCGTCCGTAGTAGACCCCGAGCCAGGCGGCGAACGCGTGACGCAGGAAGCGGCTGACGGTGAACGTGGCGAGGAACTTCTGGCGCGACATCTTGAGCGCGCCAGCGGCCAGCACAAAGGGCGAGAGCGGCATGGGCGGAGGCAGCACCGCCGGCAGCGCGACCGCGAGGATCGCGTGCGTCTCCATCCAATTGCAGACCGGCTTGAAGATGTTGGCGGGAACGTGCTTTTCCAGGAAGGAGAGCCCGCCGGCGTGGCCCACCTGATAGCTGAAAAAGCCACCGAGAAATGAGCCGATCGTGGCCGCGGCGATGAGCAAGACGAGGTTGGCGTGTTGCGCGGCAAGCACCACCACCATGATGTCCGTGAGGCCGGGCAGCGGCAAGGGGACGAAGGACGAGTCCACGATGGAGACCAGCAGCACGCCGACGATGCCGAACGAAAGCATGAGATGGAGCAGCGGGTTGGGGTGATGGGCCGCAGCGGGCACGGCAGCCGCGATGGCCGCGAAGATGGCGCGGGGAGCGAGGGTCAAAATCGCGGCTGGCACCACAAGAGTCATACAGGATATGACGCGAGTGTACGCGAGGAAGTCGCGCAAATGGGCGGAAAGTTACAGGAAGCAAAGGTCGGGGAGCGGTGGCAGGATGCCGGCCTCCGCAGCGTAGCGGCGGAAGAGGCGGATGGTCTGGATGCACTCCGACGAGAGGGTGTAGTGGATGTTGTGGGTGAGGTAGTGGCGGATGGTTGCCGGGGGGATGGCGATGCGTGGAGTCCACTCTGCGACCAGGGTATTGATGTGCGCGAGGCCGTGGTCGCGGGATGCCTGCAGGTCTTCGACAATCTGGGCTGCGGGGATGGGTGATGTGGCAAGGGCTTCCGGGCGGAAGGCCCACACGGCGGCGACCCATGGCGTCTGGGTGCGGGTGTGCCACTCATGGGCCATGTCGATCCAGAGGCACGGGCCGGCGGCGGCTTCGATATGGTCGCGGGCTTCGAGCGCGAGCAGTGCCGGGTCGCCGATGAGCAGTGCGGCGTCGGCGTGGGCGAGCATGGCAAGCGGGTCGGCAGCGGACGGCGTGAAGGTGGGATTGGCTCCGATGAATCTGCGGAAGAGGAGCTGCGTGTAGGCAAGCGAACTGCGTGACGCGGTGTCCGCGGCGATGGTGCGGACGGCGGCGAGGGTGTCGTCGGCGGAGGCTGCGGTGCTCTTCTGTTTGACGATGAGTTGGATGGAGCGGACGCGGTCCAGCGAGGCGATGGTGCAGCCGGGAACGATGGCCAGCGCGGGCGTGAGCGACGCGATGGGGATAAGGCCGAGATCGGCGCGGCCAGCGAGGAGGTCGTCAGCACATAGCGAGGGTAGGGTGGAGCGGATGTCGTAGCGCTGGGCGAGTGCGGAGTTGTTGGGCGGGTGCTCGAAGTCCCACATGAGCGGTGCGGGGTTGAGGAAGTTGATAGCGGAGACGCGGAGGCGATTTGGGATGTGCGGGACCAAAGCTCTATTTTATGGGACGGCGCGCAGAAGCAGGCAAGGGTGGAGGGAAATGCCGTATGCACAGCAGGGGGCAACCGCTACAATTGTGTCGCCGATTCAACCGTGTTGCGAGGGCTGCATGAGAATTATGAGGTGTGCGTTGTTCGCGAGTCTGGTCCTGCTGGTTTCGCCCGCGCTGCGGGGGCAGGCGACCGAGTCGTCTATCAACAAGCAGTTGAAGAACCTGCGCGCGGTCCCGGCGCCTCCGGGAATGGCTCCGTCGCCCAACGCGATCTCCGAGGCGCAGCGTCCGGGCGTGCTGGTCCAGGTGGCCAGAGACATCGGTTCGCTGCCGGCAGTGCCAGCAAAGTTGAAGCTTGCCGATGAGCTGTTCCACGCGACGACGGAGGGCGCTGCCAGCCCGGAAGCGGTGCAGGGCACGGCAGATACGCTGACGGAGGCACTAACGGAGAGTCCGCAGCCGGAGAAGGACGGTACGCCGGCGACTGCGTACTTCGATCTGGCCAAGCTGGTGCGCTATGCGGGTGCGACGACGACCTCGAAAGACCCGGAGCTCGTCAAGGCGGCCCAGACCTTGCTTGCGAACGATGCGGAGATCGCGAAGCTGGACTTTATGCTGAAGGACTCCAACAGCAAGAAGGTCACGTTGTCCGGGCTGAAGGGCAAAATTGTGCTGGTGAACTTCTGGTCGACACAATGCACGGCGTGTGCGGGCGAGATGGCGAATCTGGATTTGATTTATACGCACTACCAGCAACAGGGACTGGCGATCCTGTCGATTACGCAGGACAATCCCTTTCTGGCCAGCTCCTTTCTGGCAAGCAAGGGATATCATCCGACGGTGCTGTTCGACGATGGGGGTAAGGTGGGCAAGCAGTTCCACGTGGACGAGTTGCATCCGGAGAACCTGCCGCGGACATTTGTGTTTGATCGCGATGGGAAGCTGGTGGGCGAGTCGATTGCGACGAGCACGCAGCGGCAGTTTTTTGAGATGCTGGGGCAGGCGGGGCTGCAGCCAGGCAAATGAGGGCGAGTGGAATGCAACGATATGGATGCACGATGCGGCATGCGAGGGCGGCGCTGGCTACGGCGCTGATGCTGGGCGCATGGGGTATGGCTGCAGGGCAGGGGACCGAGGCCTCGATCGGCAAGCAGATTGGCGGGTTGCGCGACGTTCCGGATGCGCAACGGCCAGCGGCGACGACGCAGATTGCAATGGACATTCGCACGTTGCCTGCGGGACTGCCGAAGCTTAAGCTGGCAGACTCTTTGACGCACCTGGTGACGGAGGGCGACCCGGGGCGCGAGACGCTGCAGGCCGTGGCGGACACGCTGGCGCAGGCGTTGACGGAGAATCCCGTGCCACAGACGGGCGACCGGCCGCCCGTGCCGTATATGGACCTGGCCAAACTGGTGCGGTACGAGGGGATCTCGTCCAGCATGAAGGATCCGCTGCTGGACGCGGCGGACAGGATTCTGGTGGCTGACGATGCGGATGTGGAGAAGGCTGACTTTACGCTGAAGGACCTGAAGGGGAAGCCGGTGACGCTGTTGCAGTTGCGCGGCAAGATTGTGCTGGTGAACTTTTGGGCGACGTGGTGCCCGCCCTGCCGCAAGGAGATGGTGGACCTGGACCTGATCTATACGCACTACCAGAAGCAGGGGCTGGTAATTCTTTCGCTCACCAGCGAGAAGAAGTCGACGGTGAAGGACTTCCTGGCGTCGAAGGACTATCATCCGCCAGTGCTGCTGGATGATGGCGGCCAAGTGGCCAAGGCATTCCACGTGGATGGGCTGCCGCGGAATTTTGTCTTCGACCGCGACGGGAAGCTGGTGGCAGAGGCCATCGACATGCGCACGCAGCGGCAGTTCTTCCACATGCTGGCCAAGGCAGGGCTACAACCGCAACTGAATTGAGGCATGGAGCACGATGAACATACGCAGCGATGCAGAGCAGGTTGCGCTGAGTTCCAACGAGAGAGCACGTCTGGGGTGGATGGCGTTGACGCTGACGCCGGAGATGGGGCCGACGCGCATTGCAAGGGCGATGGACCGACTGGGCGCGGCGGAGCGCGTGTTTGAAGCGTCGCTGACGGAGCTGGAGGGTGCGGGGTTGCCGGCGCGCGCGGCGCAGTTTGTGTTTGAAGGTCGCGCGTTCGAGGCCGCTGAAGACGAAGCCAAGCGCGTCGCGGAGGCCGGCGCAAGCTTTCTGACGCGCGAAGATGCGGCCTACCCGGAGCGACTGCGGGAGATCTACGATCCTCCGGCGGTGCTGTGGATCCGCGGCGATGCGGCGGTGCTGGCGCGGGCGTCCATTGCGGTGGTGGGCACGCGGCAGCCTTCGCCGTACGGGGCCGGCATGGCGGAGATGCTGTCACGCGATCTGGCGCATCGTGGGTTGGTGATCCTGAGCGGCATGGCGCGCGGGGTGGACTCTGCCGCGCACAAGGGAGCGCTGGATGCAGGCGGCAGCACTGCCGCGGTGTGGGGAACGGGCATCGATGTGGTGTATCCGAAGGAGAACAAGAAGCTGGCGGAGAGGATTGTGGAGTCCGGCGGCACGATTGTGAGCGAGTACCGGCTGGGGACGTTTCCGGCGCCACAGAACTTTCCCATCCGCAACCGGATTCTGAGCGGCATGAGCATCGGAGTGCTGGTGATTGAGGCGGGGGAGTACTCCGGTACACGGATTACCGCGCGCTGTGCGATGGAGCAGAACCGCGATGTGTACGCGGTGCCGGGCAACGTGACCAACAAGAACGCTTGGGGGCCGAACACGCTCATCAAGCAGGGCGCCAAGCTGACGGCGACGTGGGAGGATGTGTGGGAAGAGCTGCCCAGCGAGGTGAAACGCGAACTGGAACAGCGGATTGGGCTTGCGGGGCAGGATGAATCGAATGCCGGCGGAGCCGCATCTCTCTTTGATGATAGCGACGAACAGCCGCTGCGGGAGCAGGAGCGATTGGTGCTGAGGGAGTTGAAGAGGGACGTGGCGACGCAGCTCGACGAGTTGATGGATGGGCTGCATGCGCAGATGGGCTCAGCGGAGATTTTTACGGCGCTGTTCGAGTTGGAGCTGAGCGGACGGGTGAAGCAGATGCCCGGCAAGAACTACGTGCGATGCTTCTGATGGATGCACATGAGAGACCTCGGGATTTTGCCGGGAGTATCAGCGATACAACCAAGAGCGATTTGAGGCGCTTGGCTCCGCAAGGAAGCGCGAAGCAGCCTTGATTTGAAGTCGCGTGGGTGAAACGGAATTGAATTAGAGCAGTCTATGGGTGTAGATTCTCGACTGGTCCTATGGTTTCCGCCGGGACGGGTGGGTTCGCATCTTTGGCGATTCCGTGGTAGGTTCGCATTGAAAGAGACAACAGAACGGTTTTCTGTACTCGCAACTGGTTTTGGTTTGGATGAAGGGAACGAATGGCAAAGTCACTGGTGATCGTGGAGTCGCCTGCGAAGGCAAAGACGATCAATAAATACCTGGGCAGCGATTACCTGGTGGAGGCCTCAATCGGGCACATCATGGACCTGCCAAAGAACGACATCGGCGTGGAGTTGGCAAAGCGGACCTTTGAGCCGACGCTGATTGTGTCTCCGGGCAAAGAGAAAGTGGTGGACCGGCTGAAGAAGCTGGCGGCGAAGGCGGACTGGGTGTACCTGGCGCCTGACCCCGACCGCGAAGGCGAGGCGATTGCCGCGCATTTGAAGATGCAGCTTCTGCCAATGATGAAGGACAAGTCGAAGCTGCGGCGCGTGACCTTCAACGAGATTACGCAGAAGGCAGTGAAAGCAGCGTTCTTGCATGCACGCGATGTGGATGAGAATCTCGTCGATGCCCAGCAGACTCGAAGAGTGTTAGACCGGCTGGTGGGATACCAGGTGTCGCCGCTGCTGTGGGATAAAGTGCGGCGCGGGCTGAGCGCGGGGCGCGTGCAGACAGTGGCGCTGCGGCTGATTGTGGAACGTGAGCAGGAGATCAACGAGTTCAAGCCGGTGGAGTACTGGACGATCGATGCGGAACTGGATGCCGGTAAGGGCCGGCAGACATTTGTCGCGAAGCTGGTGGGCGTGAATGGCGAGCCGTTGCGCGTGGCGAACGGCACAGACAAGGAAGGCAAGGAGATGTTCCTTGCGAATGCGCTGCCGGATAAGGAGGCGACGGACGAGGTAGTCGCGCAGCTTGAGAAGGCGAAGTGGCGTGTGCGTACGGTGGAGAAGAAGGAGCGCAGGCGGAATCCTTCCGCTCCGTACACGACGAGCAAGTTACAGCAGGATGCATCGAGTCGTCTGGGCTTCAATGTGCGGCGCACGATGGGTGTTGCGCAGCGATTGTATGAAGGCGTGGAGATCGGCAATGAAGGTACGGTCGGTCTGATCACGTATATGAGGACCGACTCGATTCGCGTGGCGCCGGACGCTATCGTCGAGGCGCGTGAGTACATTGCGAAGCTGGGGCCGAGGTATCTGCCGGCGGCTGCGAACGAGTACAAGGGCAAGAAAGACGCGCAGGATGCGCACGAGGCGATTCGTCCGACCAATGTGAGCTTCACGCCGGAGTCGATTCGGCGGCATCTGAGCGAGGAGCAGTTCCGGCTGTACCGGTTGATCTGGCAGCGATTTGTGTCGAGCCAGATGACCCAGGCAGTCTTCGATCAGACGACTGTGGATATTGAAGCGACGGCGGACCACTCGTATGACTTCCGCGTGACGGGAAGCGTGCTGAAGTTTGACGGCTTCCTGAAGTTTGAGGAAGAGGACAAGAAGGCGCGCGAAGCGGCGAAGAAGGAAGCGACGCAGGCCGAGGCTGCGCAGGCGAAGAGGCTTGCGGGCGAGGCCGTGGAAGGTGCTGCGGCCGACGACGACGATTCAGAACGCAGGCTGCCGGAGCTGAGCGATGGCGAGGCTCTGAGGTTGGAGAAGTTGGCGCACGAGCAGAAGTTTACACAGCCGCCGCCGCGCTACAACGAAGCCAGCCTGGTGAAGGTGCTGGAAGAGCGGGGAATCGGACGTCCTTCGACGTATGCCTCCATCATTAATACAATCCAGGACCGCGACTATGTGAAGAAGATCCAGGCGAAGTTTGTGCCGACGGAGATTGGGACCGTGGTGACGGGGTTGCTGGTGAAGAACTTTCCGTACATCTTCGACACGCTGTACACGGCGAAGCTTGAGACCGAGTTGGATGCGGTTGAGGAAGGACAAGAGCGCTGGACCGATCTGCTGAATGGCTTCTACGACCACTTCGAAGAAGAGCTGGTGATCGCGGCCAAAAACATGGAAGACATCAAGCGGATGGAAGAGCCGACGACGGAGATCTGCGACAAGTGCGGCGCGCCATTGATTCTGAAGTGGGGCAAGTTCGGCAGCTTCTACTCCTGCTCGAACTTTACGCGGTCCAAGCCGGTGACGGTAGCCGCGGGTCCGTGGAAAAAAGATCCAAAGGCTGTGACCAAGAAGATCACCAAGGCGCTGCACTTCCCCATGACGGTGAAGGCCATGGTGGACGATGTGGTGGAGTTCTCCAAGGACGTAGCCGACGAGAAGGAGATGTCCGCGGCGATTGAGCAGGCGCAGCGCGCGGGCAAGAAGATCGTCGTGGAGCAGGTGAGCTGCGACTTTACCAAAGAGAACTTTGCCGCCAAGCCAGACCTGAGCGCTCCGGGCGCGGACGATGTGCCGGAAGAGGAGTTCTGCGACAACTGCGGCAAGGTGATGGTGCTGAAGAATGGGCCGTGGGGTCCGTTCATGAGCTGCCCGGACTACTCTGCAGACCCGCCGTGCCGCACCATCCGCAAGCTTACGCAGAAGGTGCAGCAGAAGCCGCCGGTGCAGTTGGACGAGGCCTGCCCGAAGTGCGGCAAGCCACTGCTGCAGCGAGATGGCCAGTACGGCGAGTTCATTGCGTGCAGCGGGTATCCGAAGTGCAAGTACGTGAAGCAGGACCTGCTGGAGGTTCCGTGCCCCAAGTGCGGCGGCGATATTGCTGTGCGCAAGACGCGGCGCGGCGATGTGTTTTACGGATGCACCAACTATCCCAAGTGCGACTTTGCCAGCAACATCAAGCTGGTGAACCAGGTGTGCCCGAAGTGCGACAGCGCATATTTGCTGGAGCTGTCCAACGCCAAAGGGACGTTCCTGGTGTGCCCGAACAATCGGGAGGCGCTGCCCAAGCGGCGCAAGCGCAAGGGCGCGCCCGAGGAAGCAGCGCCCACCACGCCGGAGTGCGTTTACATCAAGAAGGTTGGGCCGCCAAAGCCGACGGAGATTCCGGTGCTGGAACTGCCCGACCCGGAGAAGACCCGGCCGGTGGTCCAGAGCGTAGCCTGAACAAATGTGCCGGGCCTGAATCGAATTGCCGATTGCAAGAAGCGAAGAAAGAGTGGAGATTCCTATGGCGACTGCGGCGGATGCGAGTGTAGTTCTGGAGCTTTACAAGCTAAGGCAGGAGGCCACGCTGCGCGATGCCAGAAAGTTCATGGCATTTGAGTTCTGGCCCAAGGACCTGGAAGAGCTGCGGGCGGTGTCGCGGGCCATGGGCAATGACAAGAATGCCTACTGGCGGCAGACGCTCAGCTACTGGGAGATGGCGGCTTCGCTGGTGCTGCGCGGAGCGGTGGATGCGGACCTGTTTCTGGATTCGCAGGGCGAAGGCCTGTTCCTGTATGCCAAGTTCCACCACTGGCATGCCGAGTCGGAGAGGGAAAGCGGCAATAAGTTTATGAAGAACACGGCGGAGCTGATTGAGCGCTTTCCGACGGCGAAGACGATCTATGAGACCGTTAAGGCGTCGCTGGCTACGCGTCCAAGCTGACGCTCATCGAGCCTGTTCGAGGCCGGAGCGAGGCCTGGAATGGGTGCAGCCAGTGGCCTGCCACCTTGGTGGACTTTCGTTTCTGCATCATTTCTGTTACAAATGCGAGTGGACAGCATGGGCCAAGAGCCCCGTGCGGCCCATCGGGTGTGCTCCGTTGGCGCCGGTAACTTATTGAAAAAGAATGCAGGATTGGCTATGGCTAAGGCAATTTGGAACGGTCAGACCCTCGCCGAGAGCGACACGTACGAGACGGTAGAGGGAAATATTTACTTTCCGGACGAGAGCGTGAATCGGGAGTTCTTCCGGGCCAGCTCGACGACCTCGAACGATGTTTCCAAGGGGCAAGCGCGGTACTACACCCTGGTGGTGGACGGCCAGGAGAACCCGGATGCCGCTTGGTATTTTCCCGATCCCAAGCCGGCGGCGCGCAGCGTAAAGCACCATGTGGCATTCTGGCGCGGCGTGGAAGTGACGACTTAGCCTGTAAAGCGCTCAATCGAATGGTATCGCGACGCCGCCAAGGCGATGCTGGCTCAATAGGCCTCGGCGCGTTCGATGGGTAGCCGGACCTGGAAGCAGGTCGCTCCTGGCTTGGACTCCACGGTCACTGTCCCGGAGTGCTTCTGAACGATGCGCGTGACGGAGTCCAGGCCCAGGCCGAGCCCCTGGCCCGGCGCCTTGGTGGTGTAAAAGGGCTCAAAGATGCGGGAGGCGATCTCCTGCGGGATTCCCGGGCCGCTGTTCCAGACCTCGACAATCACCATCTCCCCAGCCTGGCTGGTCTTCAGACGCAGGGTGCCGCGTGGCACCCCATCCGGGCTGCCGATGGAGAGCGCGTCCAGCGCGTTGGCGATGAGCTCGGTCCACACCTGGTTGAGCTCGCTGCCGTAGGCGCTGATAAGGGGCAGCTCGGGGTCGTACTGGCGCTCCACGGTGACGTGTTCGAGGCGCGAGTTGAGCATGGTCAGCGTGGTGTCCAGCGACTGCTGCAGGTCAATCTCCTGGATGGGCGCCTGGTCCATGTAGGAGTAGTCCTTGATGGCGGAGATCAGGTCGAAGATGCGCACGGTGGAGTTGAGCACGACCTCCGCCATACGCTCCACATTGATAGCGCTGGCAAAGGCTGAGGCCGACACAGCGACTGCCTGCGGCGAGATGGTGGCTGCGAGTTCGTCCAGGTGGGCGAGGGTCATGGGCGACTCGGCGATGACGCCGGCGAGCTTCCAGGGTTCGGGTACGTCGTGGGCTTCCAGCCACTTCCGGAACATGTCCTCGCGGTCGCTCAGGTCGAGCGGGTTGTCCGGCAGGATGGCGCGGCTCTTGAAGCCGGCCATCTTCTCGCGGGTTTGCCGCGCCCAATGTGCGTACTGCTCGTACTGTCCGGCCTCGGCCAGGGCAGCGCCCAGGCGCTGCTTCTGGTCGCCGAAGGAGCGCAGCTCGCCGAAGAGGCTGGCGGCGGAGCGCTGGGCCGCGGAGGCCGGGTTGTTGAGCTCGTGGGCTAGGTTGGCGGCCAGCTTACCCAGGGCGGTCAGCTTTTCCGCCTGCATCTCGATCCGGGTGACTTCGCGGACGCGGCTCAGCATGACGGAGACGCAACGCTGGGCCATCGACGGAATGGCCGCCAGCATCTCCGGAAACATCTCCTTGGGGATATCGAGGGACCACACATCGCCCACGCTATAGCCACTGCCCCCGTAGCCCTTCATGCGGGAATAGGGCAGGACTCCGGACATCTGGCCCATGCGGGCGATGAAGAAGCTGACGCTGCCGGACTGGGCGCGGCGGATGTGGACCTCGCCCTTCAGCATGATGTTCATGCCGCGGGGGGCGTCGCCCTCGCGGAAGAGCAGTGTGCCGGGGCCTACCTTGCGCTCGATGCCGTGCTGCGCGAGCCACAGATAGTCAGCGTCAGCCATGCCGTCCATGGCGTCGACCTTGCGCAGGGCTGCGACGATCTCGGCTACAGGCGTAGGCCCGGCAGGCACGAAAGGCTCGATCTGCTGCACGGTTTCTTCAGGGGAGATTGGCATAGACACCGGCGCGCTAAATCCAGGACCAGATCAGATGCTGTTCCTGTCTAGTGTAGGGCGTTCGGCGTCCGGCGTCTAATGGATGGGGGGAAGCGAGTCGAGGCTGGCTGTCAGGGCGTGGATATCCACCGGGGTGGCGGAGCGGATCTGCTCGGTGCCGTCCTGGCTGAGCAGGATGACGAGGAAGTCGCCCGGTCCCACATGGAAGCGGCTGCGCGCATCGGCCTGGTCCATCGGTGTGCCGACGGGCAGGTTCTCAAAGCTGAAGCGGTCGTCCACCCCCTTGGCAGTGGAGACGGGGACCACGACCGTGTTGCGGACCGAGAGCTCGAAGCTGTGGCGCTCGATGAGCTGGAGCTGCCGCTGGAAGTTGGGGCTGCTGGCATCCGGGGCAAAGACGATGAGCACGCGCGAACTGGCTTGCAGCTCGGCGATGGGGTGCTGACTTTGGGCGGCGCATGTACCAAGCAGAGCAAAGAACAACAAGGGAAGCTTCATCATCTGTGTGTTCCTCGTGACTACGGGGTCTGACCACTGGTGGGAGCGGTCTACCACTTTTGGGTTATCGATTGGTTTGAGGCTACCACGCAACCCGCGCAGTCCGATCCCTCAATTTGGTGCGGATTTGCGAGTCTTTGGTAATCGGTAATCGGTTATTGGGCAGTTCGATAACAGCACGGCAGATGCGCTTTTCGAGTGCGGCAACTCGGCTAAGTCATTTTTCATGTGGTGGTTGAAGAATCATCAGGACGCACGGTTATCGCACGAGCGGGCAATGTAAATACCCCGTCTCAGCGGCGAGACGGGGTATCCGGTTGATCATGGCAAATCGGCTTGCGGGTCAGGCCTTCTGCACCGCGCCGTTGACCACTTTGACGGGGTCGAGGAAGGGCATTGCCGCGCGCAGGCCGGCGCCGACCTTCTCAATCTGGTGTTCGCGGTCCTGCTTGCGGAAGTTCTCGAACTCCTTGCGGCCGCTGTTCTGGTCGGCGATGAAGCGCTCGGCGAAGGCGCCGCTCTGGATGTCGTTCAGGACTTCCTTCATGGCCTGCTTGACGGCGGGCGTGACGATGCGCGGGCCGGAGACGTAGTCGCCCCACTCTGCGGTGTCGGAGATCGAGTAGCGCATGTATTCCAGGCCGCCGCGGTACATCAGGTCGACGATGAGCTTGAGCTCGTGGAGGACCTCAAAGTAGGCGAGCTCTGGCTGGTAGCCAGCCTCGACCAGGGTCTCGAAGCCTGCCTTGACCAGCGCCGAGGTGCCGCCGCAGAGCACGGCCTGCTCGCCGAAGAGGTCGGTCTCGGTCTCCTCGGTGAAGGTAGTGGCGAGAACGCCGGCGCGAGTGCAGCCAATGCCCTTGGCATAGCTGAGCGCGAGGGCGAGTGCGGTGCCGGAGGCATCCTGCTCGACCGCGACCAGGGCGGGCACGCCGCCGCCTTCGGTGAAGACCTCGCGGACGCGGTGGCCGGGGGACTTGGGCGCGACCAAAGATACATCCACCGTTGGAGGTGGTTGAATCGTGCGGAAGCGGATGTTGAAGCCGTGCGCGAACATCAGGGTCACGTTGGGCTTCATGTTCGGAGCGATCTCGGCGTGGTAGACCTTGGCCGCGGTCTGGTCCGGCGTGAGGTTCATGATGACGTCAGCCCACTTGGAGACTTCGGCGACGGTGCCGACGACCAGGCCGGCCTTTTGGGCACGGCCCACGTTTGCGGAATCCGCGCGGAGGCCGACGCGCACGTCGACGCCGGAGTCCTTGAGGTTGAGGGCGTGGGCGTGGCCCTGCGAGCCGTAGCCGATGATGGCGACTTTCTTGGCTTGGATAAGGGAGAGGTCTGCGTCTGCGTCGTGGTAGGTCTTTGCCATGATGTTGGTGGTTTTCCTTTTTGAGTTGTCGCGACTGGGCCGTCCGAGGTGGCACCCCCCCCCGGGGGGGGGGGGTACGCCTAAGCTGCTCGGAATGAACTACTTGCTAAAATCGATGTCTCCAAATATATGATTCAGAACCGCTTAGAGGTAAAAATAAGATTCTGTTGGACTTAGCGGGAGGCAGGAGGATTCATGCGCGTCAGCCGGGATCCAACGGAAGATTCTTTCCACTGTTTTAATTCTACGCTTTCGGGCATAACTCATATGCCAACTATTTGGGTTGTGAAAAGGCGCATGAATGCTGGGCAATTGCGCTTTTCCGAGGGGCTGAAGGTCTTGACATGCGATTTTGCTGAGGTTCTTAGCGAAATTGGATTCTTGATTCATTAGGTCTGCTGGCAACGATGCTGAACGACTTGCAGGATGCTGCTTTGAAGATTCTGCATAACGGCGTCAGACCACAGGCCTGCGTATCCGTTGAAGTCTGTTGAGAGGCGCTGTTGACTGGTGAGGTGTAGGAGGGTATCGCCATTGGGTAAAGGCTCCAGGCTGTATTCCCCGTCGAGGACGTCGAAGTAGCGGCCGCCGATGGTGACGTGCTCATCGAGCGTGGTGGGCGGAATGTGCGCGGAGTCGGCGCGGATGGTGAAGGCGAGGCGGCGTTCCGGCTCCCATACGGTGACGGTTTCGATGAAGAGGAGACCGTGCTCGAAGCTGGCGTGGCGAACTCCGCCGACCCCTTCAAAGGAGAGCGTGGCCTCGACGGGACGGGGAAAGCCAATGCGATGGGCCCAGGAGGGCCGGAGTTCGGAGGGTGCGATGGCGGGGACGCGCTCGATGTTCTGCCAGATGGTGGCTGCGGAGGCGTGAATGCGGATTTCGGTGGAGACTGTACGAGTCTGGATAGGGCTTGGCAGCATCGACTCGGCGGGCGCGAGGAGGAAGGGAAGGATGGCGAAACAAGCCGTGCGGCTGGCGGTGAGCGCCATGCGCCTTCCGAGTACGCCGGCGGTGATGCCGCCGAGCGAAGAGAGGATGAGCGTGATGGGAAGAGCCATGGCCACGCAGATGGCCCCCTCCCAGGCAAACAGCGCGATGACCGTCATCATGCAAAAGACGGCGAGCCAGGGGGCAAGTATCCACGTAAAGATCGAGGCAGGACGTCGACGCTCGATGCGTCGGACTGTCAGGAACCCGATGATGATGGAGCCAAGCACAAGGAATGCGAGGGTCATGACCTCTCCGGCTATCATCTCGTAGCGGAGAAGGCGGAAGTGCCGCTGGAATGCAGTCGGGTCCGCTCCATCGCGCTGGAAGTGCTTCTGAGCGGTGGTCTGGAGAACGATGAAGCCGCGCAGGAGCACGCCGTAGACTGCGCCGGTGGCTATGCCTTCGAGCAAGCTGCGGCCGCTGCGCAGCGGATCATCCGGTCGGGTTGAGGGGACGGGAGGGATGGACATAGGATGGCCAGCAAATTTTGCGACGGCTTAGTTTAGCGCGTGCCTTCAGCGCGCTGAGAGGAAATTGTGTCTATTCTTCTTCCTCTTCGAGGCCGGGGAATTCGTTGGGGATGATTTCGTCTTTGGAGAGCTTGCGGCGCGGGGGGAGCTTGCTTTTCGCGCCGCCGTTGGGTGAGCCCAGGGCGTGCAGTACGCGG
>Ga0302282_1000462_pt1 | contig 31002 bp, 30 predicted proteins | sample III_Fen_E1_3_FD_198763 | JGI IMG/M metagenome (GOLD analysis project Ga0302282, IMG submission 198763) | Peat permafrost microbial communities from Stordalen Mire near Abisko, Sweden - III_Fen_E1_3 | ecosystem: Environmental > Terrestrial > Soil > Wetlands > Permafrost | place: Sweden: Abisko... | reverse complement strand
CAACAGCCCAATGCGCTCATCCAGCGAGAGTTGCCAGCCGAAGTCAGAATAGGTATCAGCAAACGCCGCAGTCTTCTGCAAAGGTCAAGTTTTTGCGGGCGTGCAACTACTGCGGATCGGCGAAGAGGCGGACGCGGGCGGCGCGGGGGGCGTCGGCGAGTTTGCGGTCGAAGGTGGCGCGGGCGTGCCGCCGCCGGGGATGCATTGAGGCAGGCGGACTGAAAGATGGAAATTATTGGATCGATGGCGACCTTGCGGGAGTTATTCTTCTTCGGTAAATAGTTTTCAATACTTCGGACGTTGCTTGAAAAGCACATGGAGTGATTGAACTGAATTTGTCCGCCGGTTCAAGCGGGGCGCTGAGACACCCCGCTGTGCAAGTGTCGCTTCAAGGAACCTCTGATCAAGGTCCATCTCTCACAGAACCTTCCCTCAGGGTCTAAAGCCCAACTCATTCTGCGGCACTTGCGGCACGACTGAAGTCGTGCCCTGACGCTTCTTGCCTCTTGAAATCAGTTTTATCGCAGCCTGTGCGACCGGGTTGGCGACCACAAACTTTCGGATTATTTGTTAACCATTCGAGGCTCTGGTGTGTTCTACCGGTGGAAGCAAAACTTCAGCCGGGAGGCAAAAGATGGACGCAGAGATTGTGGTTCCAGTCGCGGTATTCACGATGGTGGGGTGGATTGTGTGGGTGGCCTTCACAAATGTGCGGCGTGTGAAGACGGCCAAGGTGCAGGGAGAGATGGCCGAGGCGCTGCTGGCGCGCTTCGATTCGGCGCAGTCGATGCTGGCGTATGTGGAGACCGAGAGCGGCAAAAAGTTCTTGAACTCGCTGGCGCAGGAGTCGGGCACGGCATACGGCAGTATTCTGGACTGTACGCGCTGGGGTCTGGTCTTCCTGATTGTGGGCGCAACGCTCTGCTGGATGCACGCGGCAGGGTTGGTTGACCGCGATCCGCAGGTGATGGGCATTTTGGCGGTGGCGCTGGGTATTGGGCTGGAAGCGGCGGCGGTGGTCTCCTACTATGCCTCGCGCGCGCTGGGATTGATCGACGCAAAACCGAAGGCTTGACGGCAGGCGGCGGAGATGGAAGATGCAGGCATGATTGCGGCTTGGACTGCGCCGGCGGGCGAGCGGACGGCAGCGGGCGAGGATGGCTTCAGACGTATGTATGAAGCGACCTGCCGCCCGCTGTGGGGCTATCTGCGCCATGCCAGCGGACGGCCCGATCTGGCCGACGACCTGCTGCAGGAGACTTATTGCAAGTTCCTGCTGCACAAGCCGCCGGCGATGGATGAGGCCCAGAGCCGCTCGTATCTCTACAGGATTGCCACCAACCTGCTGCACAACCGGGCGCGCAGCCGCGAGGATTTGGCACAGGACGAGCCGGCCGACAGCGGGGTTGCAACGGACGAAGAGACGCGGCTGGATGTGCAGGCGATGATGCGCCAACTGAAGCCGCGCGAGCGGGAGTTGCTTTGGCTGGCGTATGTGGAGGGGATGAGCCACGCGGAGATTGCCTCGGCCACCGGATTGGGCGCGATGAGCATTCGGATACTGCTTTATCGCGCTCGGCAAAAGGCGAGCAAATTCTTGAGTCCGCGGAGGAGCGAGCGATGAAGAAGACAGGATGCGAACGGGAGAGCGGCGTGATCCGGGCCTTGCGGACGGGTGAGTGGAGCGAGCAGTTGCGGCTTCACGCGGCCGGGTGCCCGGAGTGCAGTCAGGCGCTGGCGCTGGCCGAGGCGCTCAGGGTTGAGGCGCGGCGCGCGGAGCGAGTCTTCACTCCGCCCGATGCGCATTGGATTCTGGAACGGTCGCGGCGGGTAGCGCGGGAGATGACGATGCGGCGGGTGTCGCTGCTGTTGAAGGGCATTCGCGCGCTGGCGGCGGTCTACGTGCTGGCAGCCGTGGGTTGGCTCTTGCGCGGCTCTGCCGAGCAGCAGTATCGCGAGGTCGCTTCGGCGATGAATGGAGCATCGGGCGAGATGGCGCTGCTGGGAGCCATGGTTGCCGTCGTGTGCGTGGCTGCCGGTCTGTGGCCGATGCTGCGCGATCACGCTGGGCGGCGTTGAGGCTGTGATTTGCAGGATGGACTAATCCGTCAACGGCAGAAAGCGGCGCAGTTGCTCGTCGTACTGCTCGATGCGGCCGGTGAGGATGTCGTAGTACCAGCCGTGGACGGTGAGGCGGCCTTCGGCGAGAGCGTGCTGGATGGCGGGCTGGGCGCGGAGATTGGCGAGCTGAGCAACGACGTTGCCGCGAATGAGAGAGGCCAGCTCAGCCTGATCGCCGTCGGCGGGGTTGAGCGGCTGGCGATAGAGGAAGGCGGCCTCGACATGCTCGAGCCAGCGGCGGGCCTTGGGCAGATTCACCAGGCCGGCGTGGTCGACGGCGGCCTTCAGCGCGCCACAGTCGGAGTGGCCGCAGAGGATGGCGTGCTTCACCTTCAGGACTTCGACGGCGTATTCGATGGTCGCCGTGCAGCCGTCCACATCATTGGCGGTGGCGGGCACGACGTTGCCGGCGTTGCGGGTGATGAACAGATCGCCGGGCCCGGTGCCGAGAAAGAGATCGGGGACGACGCGCGAGTCCGAGCAGGTGATGAAGAGAAACTCCGGCGCCTGCGACTCGGCCAGAAGATGAAATTGATTGCGGCGGAGAGGGAAGATCTCCTCGTGAAAATGCTTGTGTCCTGCGATCAAACGATCCATGCGATTCCGATTGCTCCTTGAATCAACCGCTTTTGTGCCAGCGGCATCTTCCTTGCGCTATAGTTATCTGGATGCTTGCCCGCGTCCTTAAGACTCTTCTTCTCTTGCTGGTTGCCGCAGGCTGCGCACTTTCCGCAGCGGCCGACAGCGCCACGCCCAATGCCGCAACCACTGACCCGCGCAACGTGGACGCCACCAGCTTAGGCGATCTTATCGGTCTCGGTCCCAACTGGCTCTTTGCGCCCGGCGACGATCCGGCCTGGGCCTCACCCACCTTCGACGACAGCGGCTGGAAGAGTATCTCCGCTGAAAAGCCGCTGACGGACTACGGCTATCGCGATCTGCATTACGCCTGGTACCGGATGCACATCCATCTGCGTCCCGGCACGCGCAAGCTGGTGATTGGAACCATATCCATTACCGGCAACTACGAGGTCTATGCCAACGGCACGCGCCTGGGAGGCAGCGGCACGATGACCGAGCGGCTGCTCAGCGCGCAAGAGTCGCTGGTCTCCTATGCAGTCCCCGACAATCTGATAGGCAAGCAAGGCGATCTTGTCCTGGCCATTCGGTGCGCGGTGAACTGGGGATCAAGCATGGGCCGCGGAACCAGCACACCTCTCTATTCGGACTCCATCCTTCTCCTCGGCCAAGAGTCGGCGCCGATGATTGCCAGCTTTGCGGCAGCCCACCTGGGCGGACCGGAGTTGCTGCTCTCGGTCCTGGCTCTGGTTGCCGGCACGATCTCATTCGCGCTCTATTTTGCGCTGCGCACTCAGCAGGAGTATCTGGCCATCGGTATCTATCTGCTGGCCGACAGCGCGATGATGGCTTTGCAGCTTTGGCTCAATGTAGTCCGGTACTCCTTTCCCGTCCACGTACTCGATTTTCTTCTCCTGAGTGTATTGACTGTTGCGCTGATCGAGTTCGTGCGCCTGGTGCTGCATCTGAGGCGCACGCGCTGGCTGCTGGCGATGGAGGTGGTCTGCTCGCTGGTCTTCCTGGTGACTCCGCTGCACACCCTGGGAATCATTTCGAACACGATGGATTCGGTGTTTTTTGTACCAGTCCTGGTGATGAAAGTCGTTCTGCCGGTGATGCTGATCCGGGGCCGGCTGAAGGGCAACCGGGAGGCCGGCCTGCTGCTGAGCGCCATTCTGATCAGCGCACTGGCCGACTACTGGTCCTTCCTCCGCCATCTGGCCTCATACGCGCAAATGAGTGCGCTATATCCCTATCTACCGTTTACCGTCTCCCTGGGGAGCTATCGGGTAGGTTTTTATCAGGTCGGCGACTTCTTTTTCGACATCGCCATTCTGATCTTTCTGGTGCAGCGCACCGTCCGCATCGCCCGCGAGCGCAACCGCGTGGCCGCGGAGCTGGAGGCCGCGCGCAGCACGCAGGAGCTTCTGCTGGCGCGCTCGGCGCAACCGACGCCGGGCTTCCATGTGGAGACGATCTACTACCCGGCGAGCGAGGTGGGCGGCGACTTTTTCCTGGTCGCCTCAATGCCCAACGGCGGACTGCTTGCCATCGTCGGCGACGTTTCCGGCAAGGGACTGCTGGCGGCGATGCGCGTGGCGATGATCCTGGGCGTGCTGCGGCGCGAGGACAGCCACGACCCGGCGCTGGTGTTGCACAACCTGAACGAGGCGCTGCTGGCGCACGAGGAGCACGGCTTTACCACCGCCTGCTGTGTGCAGATTGAGCCCGACGGCCGCTACACCTTGGCCAACGCCGGCCATCTCTCGCCTTACATCGGCGGGCGTGAGGTGGCGACGCCGCCCGCACTGCCGCTGGGCCTGGCTGCGGATCAGCAGTACACGCCGGTGACGGGCACTCTGGCCGCCAAGCAGAGGATTGTGCTGCTCTCGGATGGCGTGGTGGAGGCGCGCTCGGCGACGGGCGAGCTGTTGGGCTTTGAACGGATGGCGCAACTGACGCTCGGGTCGGCGCGCGAGATCGCCGAGAGCGCCAAGGCATTCGGCCAGGAGGACGACATCACGGTGCTGACGCTGGCGCGGACGGCGTGAGGGGTGAGAAGGCTTTGCTGAGAGCGATTCCGCCGAGCAGGAAGAGCATGGGGAAGAACTCCAGCGTGTAGCGCGCTTCGGGGGCTTCGATGGTGAGCAGCAGAGCCGCGCGCAGGGCGAAGTAGCCGAGCATCCACGGCCATAACTTGGGGCGAAGATATAAACCAGCAATTGCCAGCAATAGATAGACAAGATTCAGCGCGCCGGCCAGCCAACTGAGGCGCGTCTCGAAAGGATGATCGCCGGTGACCCACCAGTCGAGATCGTCGTAGAAGCTCTCGATGCGCGGGCGCAGCGTCATATCGGCCAGGCGGCCGAGCGGCAGCCAGAGGTAGTAGCGCACGGGCTGAGCCTGGATGCGCTGATCGGCCAACTGCCCGAAGCGCGCGTCGAGCTGCGGCGTCAGCCGGTGGTCGCGGTTGTACTCAATGGTGAGCGCGGCGGTCTCAGCGTATTGGGCGGGCGAATCGAAGGCGCGGCGGGGGAGCAGGCTGAGATCGAGCGGGCGTCCGGGGACCTGCCAATAGACTTCGAAGGTGGAGACGAAGTCGAGGCTCCAACTGCGCACCCAACGATGCCATCCGGGATTGAGCGGCTTGCCGGGATCGCAGGCGCAGCGGGGAGCCAGCGGCTGGGCAACGCGGAAGACTCGCCAGTTGCGCGCCGTCCAGGCGGCGAAGGGCGCGAGCGCCAGGAGCAGGCAGACGAGAATGATGCGTGCGAGTTTGGCCGGAGCAGCGGCTGCGCGGTGATAAAAAAGGAGCGCGGGAAGAAGCGCGAAGCCCAGCAGCGCGCCATCGGGACGAAGCAGCGCCGCATAGGTGACGGCGAAGGTAAAGCCGAGTGCTGAGAGCCATGCGGGCCGCTGGCGGAAGCAGGCCACAGAATGGAGTGCGAGGGCGATGGAGAAGAGCGTGAGCGATTCAGTGAGCGGCTGGACGGAGTAGAGAGCGGTGAAGGGACAGAGCGCGGCCAGCCAGAGCGTGGCATGGGCGGCGCGTGTGGCGAGCGCGGGCGGCGCGATGCGGCGGGCGCAATCGGCCAGCAGCAGACAGCCGGCCAGCTCGATGGGGATCTGCAGCCAGGCCGCCGCGGCGTAGTTTTCCATGCCGAAGAGGCGGAAGCAGAGAGCGAGAAAGAAGGGATAGCCGGGCAGGCGCGCCAAGGTCGGATGCAATGCGCCATCGGGCGTGGTGAAGGCATATTGGCCGTGCAGCAGGAGGTTCCTGGCAATGGCGCCATAGCCCTCGGGATCGCCGCTCGGCTCGAGCAGCGGCAGCAGGTCCAGGCGCAGCGCAAGGCCCGAGGCGAGCGCCAGCAGAACCGAGAGCGCGCCTAGCGGTTTGCGGCCTGCGGCGGGCGGGCGGATTGGGCGGCGGAGTTCCATTAAGACCCTGTCATTAGCGTAGACTATTGAAAGGAATCGAGCGCCCAGGTAGACACGACCAAAGATGCCGGATAAACAGATTTTTTTTGACCCGCAGAGAAAACGATGGAAGCGCCTGCGCCGCATTCTGGACGCGGCAGCCGTGGTTTCCACGCTGGTGATCATCGGGTTTTTCTTCAATCTGCTGCGCCATCAGCAGTTGCCGGAGCTGCTGCTGGCCGCGCCCAAGCACAACTACAAGGCGCTGCCGGACCGCTCGCAACTGGTGCGCGGGGCCAAAGGGCAGCGGCCGACGCGGCGCAAGACGGCACGCAAACCCTCCGAGATTCCCTTCAACACCGGTGAAGGATTGCGCGCGGCCTATTATGCGCCGTATAACGTCGCCAGTTACTCCTCCTTCAAAGAGCACGTGCGCCAGATTGATTTGCTCTTTCCGGAGTGGCTGCACGCCACCTCGCCAGATGGAACGCTGATGTCGACCACCAGCGAAAACCAGGAGTATGCGGTGGTGGAGGGCAACACGGTCCACGATCCGGATGAGCTGGGCAAGATCAAGCAGATCATCCAGGCCAACAAGGTCGATACGGAAATCTTTCCGCATTTCTCCAACTACAACCCCAAGACGCTGAACTTCGACGACAAGTTCGGCGATGTGCTGAAGGATGCGGGCAAGCGCGCCGCGCTGCGTGAGCAACTGCTGCGGCTGTTTATCGCCTATCCGGTCTATCGCGGACTTTCGCTGGACATCGAGAATCTGCCCGATGACGCCAACGCCGCCTACCTGGAGTTTATCCACGAGCTTTACGGCGATCTGCATCCGCATAACCTGCGCCTCTACGTCAACACATCCGTCTCCACCGACGCCAGCGATCTGAAGCTGCTTGCCGACAACTCCGACGGCATTCTGCTGATGAATTATGACGAGCACCAGATCACCAGCGTTCCCGGCCCCATCGCCGGCCAGGATTGGTTCACCGACAATCTGCGCCGCGCGCTGAAGACCGTACCCAAGGAGAAGCTGATCTGCGCGATCGGCAACTACGGCTACGAATGGACGATGTCGATACCGACGGCCAAGCATGGGCCGCGTTCGCAGCCGAAGGTCGTTCACTCGGAGGTGCTGGCCATCGCCGACGTCTGGCAGCGGGCCTCGGACGCCAATGCGCAGATGGATCTGGACGAGGACTCGCTCAACCCGCACTACGAGTACATCGACGAGGACGACAACGAGCGGGATGTGGTCTGGTTTCTGGATGGCGTGACGGTGTTGAACGAGATGAGGGCCGCGCGCGAGCTGGGATTGCAAACCTTCGCGCTGTGGCGGCTGGGCACGGAGGACAACTCGCTGTGGAGCGCATGGGACAAGCCCAGCTCACCGGATGCGCCGCAACTGCTGAACACCGTGCAGCCCGGCCACGACGTGGACACCGAGGGCGACGGCGACATTCTGCGCATCACCGGCCTGCCGACCTCCGGCAAACGCCAGGTCGAGGTGGATACGGACGAGCCCGATCCACGCAAGAAGCTGATCGTCGACGAGCATATGCAGCAGTATCCGCGCACCTTCACCATCGAGCAATACGGCTATCATCCGAACGAGGTCGCGCTCACCTTCGACGACGGGCCCGATGCAAAGTGGACGCCGAAGATTCTGGACGTTCTGCGCGACAAGGGCGTGAAGGCCACGTTCATGATGATCGGCACCGTGGCCCAGCAGAATGTGGGCGTGATGAAGCGCGTCTATCGCGAAGGCCACGAGATCGGCAACCACACCTACACGCATCCGGACATCAGCGAAATCTCGCCGCGGCAGCTCGACCTGGAGGTCAAGCTGACCGAGCGGCTCTTCGCCAGCAAGCTGGGCGTCGAGCCTCTCTACTTCCGTCCGCCCTTCGACATCGACGAAGAGCCCTCGACCGACGACCAGACCGCCCCGGTGCTGCGCATCCAGAAGGACGGCTTCACCATCATCGGCAACAAGATCGACACCGACGACTGGGACGAGCATCCGCGCAAGAGCCCGGAGGAGATCACCGACTCGGTGATGACGCAATTGGAGAAGATGAAGACGCAGCCGCAGTTCCGCGGCTCGATCATCCTGATGCACGACGGCGGCGGCGACCGCTCGCCCACCGTGGCCGCGCTGCCGGTGCTGATCGACGCGCTGCGCGCGCACGGCTACACGATCGTGGCCGTCTCCGCGCTGCTGGGCAAGACGACCGACGAGGTGATGCCCAAGCTCTCAGCCCGGGGCTACCTGAGCGCCCTGCCCGATTCGATTGCCTTTACGGGCCTGGCCATCATCGGCGAGACCATCATGATGGTCTTCTTTCTGGGCGACATCCTGATGGGCGCGCGTCTGGTGTTGATCGGCGTTCTGGCCGTCATCGACCGCCTGCGCCGCCCGCACAGTGAAGCCGCTCCCGGCGTGCTGCCACGCGTCGCCGTTCTGATTCCCGCCTACAACGAGGAGAAGGTCATCGTGCGCACCATCCGCTCGGTGCTCAACTCCGACTACGCGAATCTGCGCATCTTTGTCATCGACGACGGCTCGAGCGACCGCACGGCCGAGGCGGCGCGCCAGGCCTATGCGGCCGAGATCGCCGATGGACGCATTCAGGTGCTGACCAAGCCCAACGGGGGCAAGGCGGCCGCGCTGAACTTCGCCCTCGACCGGTTGACCGAGGAGTTTTATATCGGCATCGACGCCGATACCGTCATCGCTCCCGACGCAATCAGCAAGCTGATTCCGCACTTCGACGATCCGCTCGTCGGCGCCGTCGCGGGCAATGCCAAGGTTGGCAACCGCGTCAACCTGTGGACGCGCTGGCAGGCTCTGGAGTACATCACCAGCCAGAACTTCGAGCGCCGCGCACTGGATCTGTTCAACGTGGTCACGGTCGTTCCGGGAGCCATCGGCGCCTGGCGCACGGGCCCGGTGAAGGCCGCCGGCGGCTACCCGGTGAACACCGTCGCCGAGGACGCCGACCTGACGATGGCGCTGCTGGAGATGGGCCTGAAGGTCGTATACGAGGACCGCTCGCTGGCCTTCACCGAGGCGCCCATCGACGCCAAGGGACTGATGCGCCAGCGCTTCCGCTGGTCCTTCGGCACGCTGCAGGCCATCTGGAAGCATCGCGCCGCCTTTGTGCGCAACAAAGCGATGGGACTGTTCGCCCTGCCCAACATTCTCATCTTCCAGATCCTGCTGCCGCTCTTCTCGCCCTTCATCGACCTGATGTTCGTCGCCGGCGTGCTGCATTATTTTGTCGATCTGCACTACCACCCCGAGGCCGCATCGTCGGACAATCTGGACCGGCTGCTGCTCTTCTTTTTCGGCTTCCTGCTGATCGATTTTGTCACCTCCACGCTGGCCTTCAGCCTGGAGCGGCGCCATCCCGCCAACAAAGGCGACGGCTGGCTGCTCTTCCACATCTGGCTGCAACGCTTCGCCTACCGGCAGGTCTTTTCCATTGTTCTCTTCAAAACGGTCAAGCGCGCCATCGACGGCAAGCCCTTCAACTGGGACAAGTTGGAACGCACGGCGCGGATGAGCATAAAGACCGACGCGCTGATGAAGACGCCGTAAGTTGAGCAAGTTTTCTCTTGTGTTTTGGTAACATATATGTTACTATATCCATGATTGAAGTCAGCGAATATGTCGATGCTAGAGGGTGAAGCCCATACAGGGATTGGCTCGTCAAGCTCGATAAGTCTGTGATCGCACGGGTAATCGCTGCGGTACTTCGCATAGGAGGCGGCAACTTCTCCGCAGCGAAGGCCGTCGGAGCTGGCATTTCGGAGTTGCGGCTGGACTTTGGTCCCGGTTACAGAATCTACTTCGGTAAGGATGGAGAGAGGCTCGTGATCCTGCTTGCCGGAGGAACTAAAATTCGGCAACAAGCAGATATCGAAACCGCTCGCAGACTTTGGGCGGAATACAAGAAACGAAAGCGGGAGGAATCGATGCCGCTCACGCGTAGCTTCAGAGAGACGATCGCGGAACAACTCACGAGCGTCGAGTTTCGCCGCGAGTTTCTGCGCGAGGCTGTGGCCAATATGGTCGCCGGAGACTTGGAGACAGCCAAGGCGATCCTGCGTGAATACATCAACGGAAGCATCGGCTTCATCGCCCTTGGCGAAGCGCTCTCGAAATCGCCCAAGAGCCTGATGCGCATGCTCAGCCCAACGGGCAATCCACAGGCCCGCAACCTCTTCGAGATCGTCGCCTGGCTGCAGAAGATCGACGGCATGATTCTTGAAGTCCACGCCGTCGCGGCCTGAATCGTCCATGAACCCGCCCCGCTCGCTCTTTGTCGGCCGCAGCACGCTGGACGCGCTCTACGCGTTGGACGATCTTCCCGCCGAGGACACCAAGGTCTATGCGCGCCAGTTCCATGCCTCGCCCGGCGGCCCGGCGCTAAACGCCGCCGTCACCCACGCGCTGCTGGGCGGTGAGGCGATGCTCGCAAGCGCCGTCGGCGGAGGGCCGTGGGCCGCGGTGGTCCGCGCGGAACTCAACCGTTACGGCGTCAGGCTGCTCGATCTGGCCGCGGGCACGGCATACGAAACTCCGCTGACCACGGTGCTGGCGAACACTGCCACGGGCAGCCGGACGATCGTCAATCCGCCACTCTCGACTGTAAGTCTTGCGCCATTCGACGGAAGCTGGAGTCGGAGCGTACCCGCCGATTGGGGAGACATTCCGCCGGTTGTTCTCTGCGACGGCTTTCACCTTGCGGAGACGCTGCCCTTGCTGGCCGAATGCAAGCGGGCCGGCGCCGCGATTTGCCTCGACGGCGGCAGTTGGAAGCCGGGAACTGAGGAGCTGGCTCCGCTGCTCTCGGTCGCGATTTGCAGCGAGCGCTTCGCCATTGCCGGAGTGGAGAACACTCCGGAATCGCTCTTCGCCTGGTTGGCGGCGCGGGGCGTCTCCTCAATCGCCGTGACGCGCGGCTCGCTGCCGATTCTCGGCTGGCAGCGCGGACGGCGCTTGGCGATTGAGATCAAGCGGGTCGACGCAGCGGAGACGCTGGGCGCGGGAGACGTGCTGCATGGAGCCTTCGCGTACTTCTTCGCGAGCGGCATGAAGTTCGAGCCGGCGCTCTGCCGCGCGGCAGAGATCGCAACGCTCTCCTGCCGGAGCATGGGCACGCGGGGCTGGGCAGTGCCGAGTCCTGGATAACGGGTCTCCGGCCCGCCATGGCCTCTGAAATTGGATTCGGAGTAGAATGAGGAGAAGGCAAATGAGCTGCCAGAGGGAGGGAAGATGGCCACTGCGACGCTGATTCCACTGGAGACCTATCTGACCACTTCCTATGAGCCGGACTGCGATTTCGTCGATGGGATGCTGGAAGATCGGAACGTGGGCGAGTACGATCACAACGTGGTGCAGATGGCCATTTTGTTCTGGTTCCACCAGCGTGGGCGAGAATGGCGTATCCGGACGATCCAGGAACAGAGAACCAGAGTTGCTTCCACCCGGGTTCGCATTCCCGATGTTTGCGTCTTTTCCCGTGATGTGCCCATCGAGCAGGTCTTTACTCGGCCTCAGTTGATTGCCATCGAAGTTTTATCGCCCGAGGACCGGCATTCCCGCATTGAGGCGAGGATGAACAACTTCCGCAGCTTTGGGGTGCCGAACCTCTGGGTTGTGGACCCGGAGACGCGTTCAGGTTGGGATTTGAGCGATGGAAACTGGGTGCGCAAGGAGCGGTTGGAGGTGGCAAACTCGCCGATCTACCTTTCGCTGCCGGAGCTATTCGCGCAGATCGATCAAGACAACGCGGATTGAGGCTCTCGCGGCCTCCCAAATCTCACAATCCAGACCTCGGCGCACGGCAAAAAGTGTTGCGCCCGTACCGAGATCCTTCATTCAGTCGACGGAGATGATCTTCTTGGCTGCGGCCTTGCTTGCGTCTGGCTGGGGGATCGCATCCATCTCCGCTTTGCCCTCGGCCAACTGCATGAGAAAATCCTGGCTGGCGAAGGGCTTGCTCTCCTTGAGCAGCTTGCCGGCGCGGATGTAGCTGCCATCGGGCTGCTGCAGGCGCGCTTTTACATTGTCAGCAAGGTAAGCGGGCAGTATCTCGTCGTGAATGCGCGCACGAGCCGCGGGATCGCGCACCGGGAAGACGACCTCGCAGCGCTCGAAGAGGTTGCGCGGCATCCAGTCGGCCGAGCCAAGATAGATCTCGTCGTTGCCGCCGTTGGCGAAGTGGAAGATGCGGGAGTGTTCGAGGAAGCGGCCGACAATTGAACGGACGCGGATGCGCTCCGACAATCCCTTCACGCCGGGGCGCAGAATCGAGAGGCCGCGGACGATCAGATCCACCTCGACGCCGGCCTGCGAGGCCGCATAGAGCGCCTCGATCACCGAGGGCTCGAGCAGCGCATTCATCTTGGCGACGATGTGCGCGGGGCGTCCTGCCTTGGCGTGCTCGCTCTCGCGGCGGATGAGGCCGAGGAAGCTCTCGGCCATGGTGAGCGGCGCGACCAATAGCGGTTTATAGTCGTCGATCTCGGCGTGGGCCGTGAGATAGTTGAAGACCATGTGCACGCGCTCGGTGATCTGCGGATCGCTGGTGAGCAGGCTCAGGTCGGTGTAGAAGCGGGCGGTGACGGGGTTGTAGTTGCCGGTGCCCAAGTGGCAGTAGCGGCGGGTGACGCCGTCCTCGTCGCGGCGGACGAGCATGGCCAGCTTGCAATGGGTCTTGAGGCCGACGACGCCGTGGAAGACCTGCACGCCGGCATCCTCCATCGAACGCGCCCAGCGGATATTGGAGGCCTCGTCGAAGCGCGCCATCAGCTCGACGACCAGCGTGGTCTCCTTGGTGGTGGCGGCCTCGATCAGGGCCTGGAAGACGGGCGAATCATGGCTGGTGCGATAGAGCGTCTGCTTCATGCTGACGACGGCGGGGTCTTCAGCGCCCTTACGGATGAAATCGACCACCGGCGCATAGGAGTCGAAGGGGTGATGAAGGAGCACGTCGCGCTGGCGCAGTTCGTCGAAGATGCTTTCGGATTTGCGGCTGAGCTTGAGCGCTTTAGGAAGGAAGGCGGGATACTTCAACTCGGGGCGCTGAACATCGCCATAGAAGAACATCAGCCGCGAAAGATTCACCGGCCCGTCGCCGCGGAAGACCTGATCCTCCTCGAGCTCGAAGTTGACCCTGAGCCGCTCGACGATCTCCGCGTCGGCGCCGGCCTCGATCTCCAGGCGCACGGCGTCGCCCTTGCGGCGGTTGTGCAGCTCGACGCGGATCGTCTCCAGCAGCGAGCGCGCCTCCTCCTCCTCGATGTAGAGGTTGGAGTTGCGCGTAACGCGGAAGGCCGAGCGGGAGAGCACCTCGTAGCCGCGATACATTCCCCCCAGGTTCTGCGCGATCAGATCCTGCAACAGCAGATAATCGTAAGCGCCCTCGGCCGAGGGCAGGCGCACAAAGCGGGGCAGCGCGCGCGGCACCGTAACCACGCCCAGCACCGGCGCTCCCGCGCTGCGCCGCTTGAGACGCAAAAGCAGCGCGAGGCAGAGAGCCATATTCAGCACGCGCGGAAAGGGATGAGCCGGATCGATTGTGATGGGTGTCAGCAGCGGGTCCACTTCGCGCTGAAAGTAATCCTGGGCAAAGGCGCGGGCCTCGGCGTCCAGATCCTCCCACTCCAGCAATCGAATGCCCTGCTTGCGCAGCTCGGGCAGCAGTTGATCGTTCCAGCAGCGGTACTGCGCATCGACGAAGCTGTGAATATCGGCGGTCAGCACGGCGAGGGATTCATCGGGCCTGAGGCCGTCGAAGCCCGGCGCGCGGTAGCCGTCCTCGATGCGCTGCATCAGGCCCGCCTGGCGGATCTCGACATATTCATCAAGATTGGAGGCGGTGATGGCCAGGAACTTCACGCGCTCCAGCAGCGGGTTGGCCGCGTCCTCGGCCTCTTCGAGCACACGCCGGTTGAACTGCATCCAGGAGTGGTCGCGGCCGTTGAAGAGCTTTTGCTTCTGTGTTGTTCGTGCCATGGAATCCGTTTGTTGCCGTGTTGGCAGTCTACAGCGTTTGGGCGGAAAACTGAAACGATAAAAAAGCAATCAAACCAAAACGCCGCCTCAGATCAGGAATACAGGATCGAGTGGGAAGGGAATGTTAAAGATAGATGAAATGCAAAGCGCAGGCGCGTGGAAGTCTTGGCCATCCGCATCGACTCCATTTGGAAACCGCTCACGGCAACACGATACACGCGAAGCAGACGGAGCGGGCGCGCATCCCAGCTCTCAATCGAGTGCTGGGACGCGTCCGCCGGATTCGCATGAGCTACTGCACTGTGAGGAGAATTGTACTCGTTGCCGTGGTTGTGAGGGTGTAAAACATTTTGTGTAAACGATCTTTTCGACTCTGGTAAACAGAGAGAGGAGATTGTATGGGGATTGATGGGAAACTGATCGACGAGTTGCTCGCCGGGCGTTCGACGGTGGCGGAGATAGCGGGCGAAAACGGCCTTCTGAAGCAGTTGACCAAGGCCATCTTGGAACGGGCGCTGGCGGCGGAACTGAGTACGCATCTTGGCTACGAGAAGCACGCCGTGGCGGGCCACAACAGCGGCAACAGCCGCAACGGGGCCAGCCAGAAGCGGCTAAAAGGTGATTTTGGCACACTCGAAATCGAGGTTCCCCGCGACCGCGCAGGCAGCTTCGAGCCGCTGTTGGTGGCCAAGGGACAGACCCGCTGGCATGGCTTCGACGACAAGATTCTTTCCCTCTATGCGCGCGGCATGAGCTGCCGCGAGATCCAAGGCCACCTCGAGGAGATGTATCAGGTCGAGGTATCTCCAACGCTGATTTCGACGGTGACGGACGCGGTTCTGGATGAGGTCAAGACCTGGCAGTCGCGGCCTCTGGATGCGGTCTACGCCATCGTTTATCTGGACGCGCTGGTGGTCAAGATGCGCTCGGAAGGGCGGGTTGAAAACCGTGCTGTGTATGTAGCGATCGGCATCGACATGGAAGGCCGCAAAGATGTTTTGGGCCTGTGGACATCGGCCAACGAGGGCGCGAAGTTCTGGCTGCAGGTGCTGACCGAGTTGAAAAATCGCGGCGTCCAGGACATCTTTATCGCCTGCGTGGACGGTCTGAAGGGCTTTCCCCAGGCTATCGAAACGGCGTATCCGAAGACGACGGTGCAGTTATGCATCGTGCATATGGTGCGAGGCAGTTTGAGTTATGTTGGCTGGAAGGAACGTAAGGCGGTGGCCGCAGATTTGAAGAACATTTATCGCGCCTCCACGGTCGAAGAGGCGGAGCGGCAGTTGGAAGAATTCGCGCAAAAGTGGGACCGCCGTTATCCGTCGATCAGCGCCATGTGGCGAAGAAACTGGCTGGGGATCATTCCGTTTTTTCAGTTCCCGCCGGAGATTCGCAAGATCATCTATACGACCAACGCGATTGAGAGCCTGAACATGAGCCTGCGCAAGGTACTCAAGACGCGGGGTTCATTCCCCAGTGAGGACGCAGCCCTGAAAGTGATGTACCTGGCACTGAAAAACCTGACCGCGAAATGGCAGACAGTCCACGGATGGAGGGACGCGCTCAACTGCTTCTCGGTGCTGTGGGAAGCTCGCTTCCCACAGCACCGAGGCTAACCATAAACGGAACTTCAACTTGATCGTTTACACAAAAGACTGGACACTACCAAACTATCTGTTATCTCGCAGCAGATCGTCCCGCTTTGGTCGTCAAACAGAGCTCTGGCTCCTTTAAGCCCAGCGTCTCCCTGAGGGAGGAAGGTCATCACAAGCTCAAGATCCTGAATTGCTGCTTGTACCATTGCTTCGGGATCAAGAGGATCGACACCATTTGCCACGAGCATGCTATGCATTGTCGTGGCGGAGTCGCGAATTAGTTCAAGAGAGTCCATTTCATCTCCTACATTGCCAAGAGGAGTCTCTGTTGTTCGTCATTGAGTCCAGACGATTTTACAGCCTCGCAAAATGTTTGCTTAATGTCCAACTGTGGCTTGTCGGCGGCTTTGTAAAACTGCCCTTGCATCTGTGATTGCCCCTGGACGTTTAGGTGTTCCATGAGTACGCCCGGAGGAACCTTTAATTCCTGTGCCAATTGATCTGTAAATCTCTTTGGGATCGTCTCCGGTACTATGTGCCTATCACGTAGCTTGATAGCGAACACGGTATTGACGTTAAGTCTTTGGACCATCCCACGAAACGCTGCTCGATCCAGAGTGGCGAAAGGATTAGGCGGGATCTCACTTGTCGGCACACCTCTCTCAACAGAGATGTTCTCCGAACTCTGAACGGCATGGAGCCGGTTGTAGAACCGACTCATGGCACGAGAAACTGCTGGACTCAATTTGTCTTCTGCGAGAGTCGTCCTCGGTACATCCCCCTGGGACACCTCACGGAGAGAATCAATAGCCAGCATTATCGCGAAATCGGTCAAGTCATCTGCGTGTTCGGGATATCTGCGGACGAACTCATCGAGTAGGGCCGCATCTGGAACTTCTTGAGCCAGCGAGAGTTCATAGAGCGCGTCACTCAACCTGGCGGTGCTTTCGTTTCGACTCATCTCATACCTCCTGCTCAAACTTTGCGAGTTTAGCTGCTGCGCGTTTAAGGCGGGCTCGAATCGTGCGACCAGTCACGCTACAGAGCGTTTCAGCCGTAACTCTACTTGGATCCTCTGATTCCACCTCATATCCGAGCAGATGACAGAGAACAACTGCACGGCGCTCCTCTGAAGGCAGAGCGCAAATCCCCCGTAACAAACGCTGACCAAGCTCTTTGACCTCTTGCGTGCCGGCGGTTCGGTACGCCTTCGATATGCGAGACAATACCTCATCGTCGGTCTCGGATCTTTCGTCCCGTTCATCCGGCAACTGTTGCAGGTGTTGAAGTCGCGAGATCTCCTTTCGAACTGCATCGACGCGAAGAGCCTTAAAGGCTCTATTGAAGCTGCATTCGAAGTAGTCAAGTTTGTCGGGATTATCGCCAAGTCCGTCTTCGGCAAACATCTCTCCAAATCGCCCGAGGATTTCTTCCCTGACATCTCCGGCGGTTGCAAGGCCGTCATTGGGAACAAACGCAAGGAGGTTCGACTCGCACCGCTTCAGCAGTGCGGGAAACAAAGCCTCCATCAATTGCGCGTTCATCCCGCGGCGCGCATCACGCATCAAATGCGCGAGTACTTCGGTTTCAAGGTATTCGGCGGCGTCGCGGTCCGTAATCCATAACCGGCTACGCAGCGTGTTCAAATCCTGAGTTTGGGCGAGTTCGATGGCAGCTTCGACGGAGGCACGGCGTGCGTACAGCTTTCCATCCTTGTTGCGTTTCGTCAGCGGTTTAGCCATCTACCCTCCCTATACAACCCGGTGCCACGATCGGAGATATGCCGGCTCTACAGAGTTGATCGTTATAAGGGACGCTTCCCGGAAGGCCCAGCCACTTTATTTTTGAGAATAATGCGTGATCGGCGAAAGACTTGACCAGCCACCCCGCGCCGTGCCGTACCTGCCTTGAGTGCGACTCCGAAAGGTGATTCCGACGATTCCGGATTTCGTGCCCTGGATTTGAGTCAACACTTGTACAATTAGCAACTTAACCGATATAACGCTGGATCAGTATTGAGAAACAAGGGCCAATTCAACTACTAAGTTCTGAAATCGTGAAGAGCAACTGATTCTAGCTAAATTCTAACGCCGCGATTAAGGACTGGCGCAAGCGTCTTCTCCGATCAGCAACCTTTTGAGCATCCTCAATTGCCTCAAATCCTGGATTTTCAGCCAAGACCTCTGCTGTGCAAAAGTGGAGTTTATTTGGATTGCACACCTCAGCCGCGCATTTCCAGCCAACTATCTCATCTGGCCAACTCCCTCCAGTTGACTCCCTCCAGTTGACTCCCTTTCAACCTTGATTCGATACCTCGCTGCTCACGCTCTCACCTCGATCCGTTCCACGGCCGCTTATCGTCTACCAGCAGGCCGGACAATCGCACCATTGCACTCAAGCCAATCAAGAGAACACCATGAGACTTCGCCAGAATCAACTCTGCCCGATCCACCGCTCCCGTTTCTGCTGTGGGAGAGAGTTAATACCAAGAGAAAAGCGTCAGCGCCAGATGGGCGTTCGGCGCATCGAAGACCCTCATCACCCCAGGGGATACCGGGAACTCCGCTCGAAACGGAGAAATGTGGAAACTCCTCGACCGGAAGATTGCCGCCCAGCGTGGCAAGTGCGCCCTCTGTAACGAAGTGTTCACTGATTATGGCGACATCGTACCCGACCATATCCATCCCCGCGGCATGGGCGGGGCATGGAGGGACGACCACCCGGAGAATATTCAGGCAGTCCATTGGTGGTGCAACGAGGAAAAGGGATCGAGCAGAGTATGATCTTCAATCGGTGCACCATTCATATATTTCTGCTGTATCTGCAGTATTTACAAACAGATGCAAACGGTGATCTCGCCACCATTTCAGGATTATCGCTTCAATATAACAAGATGTGTTATGTTGATTACGTGACCGGAGACGAACTCAAAAACGCACGCAAGGCGGCGGCTTGGACGCAAGCCCAAGCCGCTGCGCGGCTCGGCGTGACCCAGGCCTATTTGTCGATGGTCGAGCGGGGTGAGCGGGCTGTCTCCTCAGAACTTGCCTCAAAAGCAGTGGAAGTCTTCGATGTTCCGGCCACAGCGCTCCCGCTTGCGGAGTACCAGACAAGCGCCCGCGGGGCCGGCTTCTTCCAGTCGATGTTGGGCAGCCTGGGCTATCCGGGCTTTGCCTATCTGCGTGGTTCGGTCCGATTGAATCCGGTGGAGCTGCTGATGGAGGCGCTGGACTCGGACGATCTGGACTCACGGGTTACGGAGGCACTGGCGTGGCTGCCATTGGCCTATCCGCATCTGAACTGGGATTGGCTGACCGCGAATGCAAAGCTGCGGGATCGCCAGAACCGGCTGGGGTTTGTTGTCGAGCTGGCGCGGCAGGCCGCTGCAAAAGAAGGACGCTCCCAGTTGGAAGAGGAGTTGGCCACCCGCGTCGCCAAACTGGAGCCCTCGCGCCTGGTGAAAGAAGATACTTTATGCAGAGAATCGATGACACGCGCCGAGCGTTCCTGGCTGCGCGAGCATCGACCGAAGTCGGCCGAACACTGGAATCTGCTGACAGACCTAACCGTGGATCAACTCGATCATGTCGCCCTCTAACCGGCCGCCGGAACCGTGGAACACCTTCTTCAAGGAGTTGGACTGAGCCAATCGCCATTGGCAAAATCCCCATCGACTCGGATGATTTTCACTGATTTACCGCTCATTCAGGATCAGTGCTTACAAGTACAGATTCGCGCCTCTGATCGGCGAATATTCTGAATCAACGCCACCAGTTTGAACGGATTTCTTCACCGGGGATAACCTCGGACGGAACTCCGGGAGTCGGGGACCAGAGCTTCAGGTCTTTGACAGCAAAGACACTCTCGATGGGCTTCGTCCATGCGTGGAGCGCAAGGTCAAACAGTCCCCAGTGAACGGGCATGAGCAGACCGTGGCCGCCAAGAGCTCGAAAGCTGCGGACAGCGCCTTCCGGTCCCCGGTGAATGTCTGCCCATAGAGGGTCCGAAGCGCCGATCTCAAGCATGGTTAAGTCAAACGGCCCAAACTGCCTGCCAATATCGACGAAGCCATCCCACTCTCCTGAGTCGGCGCCGTAATAAACGCGATGTTTGGGGCCGACAAATGCGAAGGATGCCCACAGAGTCTCGAATCGATTGAAGAGACTGCGACCGGAGAAATGGCGGGCTGGCAATGCGGAGATCGCCACTGAGCCGACGGTCACGTTCTCGGTCCAGTTCAGCGCGGTGCAGCGGGTGGTATCGACGCCGAGGGTCTGCAGAATCTTCTCAACGCCGAGCGGCGTGATCCAGCGGGCGTTCTGAAGCTGCGGCATTGTCGCAAGCTTGCGGATGGTTCCTGCGCCGAGATGATCATAATGATCGTGCGAAATTACAACTGCATCGATGGCCGGTAAATCTTGCAGTGCAAGCGGCGCGGGGAAGAAACGCCTCGGGCCGGCCCATTGCGTCGGGGCCGCGCGCTCATCCCAGACAGGATCGACGAGCAGCCGTATCCCATCGATTTCAACAAGCGAAGTGGAGTGGCCCATCCAGGTAACGCGCAGGCCGGAGCAGGGACTCGTCGCAAAGATCCGCGGGTCGGTATGAAAGGGGCCAAGAGAACGTCTTGGTGATCGTGCAGCGGCTCCCAAGAAGAAACGGGGACCGATCTTGAACATCAGCGAAAGACCACCGACTTTCGTCGGTACGGGATTCAAAAACTTTTTACCTTCCCGCTTCGCAGGCATCAGGGTCATTTCTATTGGATGGTATATCTTTCGCATTGATTCCTTAAAACGAAAGCAGCCATTAGATGAAATGCCGCCGCTCTATTCCTCCGGCAGAAGGGGAGAAAGCGGACAAACTTCGATTCGTTCGCGGGAGGCGCCCATCGCAATATATAAACCTGAACCAACGATTAGAACGCCGCCCAGAAGCATCGAGATAGTCGGTATCTCATGCCAGAAGATATAAGCGATTAAAGCACCGGTGAGAAGCTGCGTGTAGTGATATTGAGAGACGCTGGCCGCAGAGGAATGCTTCAAGGCTACATAGAAGCACACACTTCCCAAAGCGCAGAAAAATCCTGTCGCGCCGAGCGCAGCGGTGAGCCACCCTGTCAGCGGTTCGGCGTGGCCAATCATGCGTCCGAAGCCGTATGCCGCCATCACGATTCCAGAAAAGAAGACGAAACTCTCTGACTTTTCCGTCTGCGTGATAACGCGCGACCAGACCATGTTGGCCGAGAAGCAGGCCACGCATACCATGCAGGCAGCAATGCCGATCCAGTCTCCCTGACGCGCGGAACCAAAGGGATCGACGGCGACAACGATTCCGGCAAAGCCTGCCAGGATGGCCAGCGACTTGCGCCAGTCAAGCTGCTCCTGCAAAAACAAAGCGGCCAGGATTGCAGTGACCATCGGAGCCATGAAGACGAGAATGTAAAACAAGGTCAAAGGCAGATGACGCAAGGCAACGACCACGCACAGGTTGTTGGCCAGATCCAGGCAGGAGCGTAGGATTTGCCGTCTGGGCTTTTTCGGCCACAGAGACTTTACCTGGTTGCGCCACCAGCCATGCAAGAGCAGAAATGCCACAACGAAGAGGCCAAGAAATGCAACCACCTCATAGGCTGGCAGCCGCGAGCCTCCGATCATTTTGATAATGCTATCGGCCAGCACCCAACAGGTGAATCCAGCCAAAGCAAAGCCAATTGCCTCGAATTCGGAATAGGAGGTCTTCATTGTTTGAAACAGCGCGCTATGGCCACTTTAGCAGAGGGACTCACTGGTCCAGCAGTCCACGCTGGCTCGATGAGAAGTCGTGAAAACAACTCACTCTTCGTCATCCTCATCGAATTCGCCGTCTTCCGTCTTGCTTGAAGCATAGGCTTCTCGTTCTCGCTTGTCCCTGCGAACAGTGAGAAGTTGCGAGCCGATCGTGTGCTTGGGCACGAAGCAGTAGTTGTAAAAGGCCTCGAACAGTGCTACGTTGGGAATTCTTTTCTGCGTGAGCAGGTCGTTGAGATGGTGCGAGTAGAGAGAGCGAAATGCCTCAGGGGTAATAGCGTAGCTGGATCGTTTTCCATGAACGCGAACCGTTGCCTCCAGCCATCCTTTCTCGATCCAGGACATGATTTCAGTCTTGCGGACATGCAGTATTCTTGCCAGCGATTCGATCGACATCCAATCACAGCGAATCTCCCGGACCTTCAATTCGTTTCTCTGTAGCGCGCAGCGAACCGACTTCACGCTTCGCCCCAACACTTTTGCCGTTTCCGCGACCGAATGGGTGGCAATATGTTCGCGCAACGTGTCGAGTTCATCTTCGGTCCAGCGCCGATGTTCATCGCGAATCTTCAAGCCCATTTGCAGAACAAACCGCCAGCAGGATTCTCTGGAACGTCCGCTGTGTCGTTGCAGTCGGCAGACAAGTTGACCGAGCTTTTCTCCTGATAATACGCGGGCCTGAATAGCCATGGCTTTGGCTTCGTCGCTCCACGCATGGATCGCATTATGATTTTGCGCAGCATTCATCGGGCACCTCTGGGGATGGAGATGCGAAAAACTCTTCTACATATATAGCCGTCGAGAATGGCAAAAACGAACAGCGATAGGAATTATTTTTTTGCGCCTTTCACATTCTCGGCTTATACTGCGTCTTACAGGCATCGCGAGATGATATTTGCGATGGCACCCCGCACTTGTTCGGCATTGCAAGACGGGCTTCCCCTCCACCCACCTGCCGACCAGGTCCGGTCAAAAGCACAATTAGGTTTTCAAGTTGTTGCGCGTGATGTTTTGGTTGCGTGTTCTTTCGGGATTGCTTTGGGAGAGTTGTCGAAGAGCTCAGTTGTTCAGCATTCAGAGCTTGAAACTGTTACCCAGTTGGCATCTGATAATTCGTTCGATGAACATGGGTGCCATTTATCCCATCGGAGAATGTCAACATGCTATTACCTTCCCCCTCTGAACTTTGCTGGGGCATCAAGTTACCGCCTGAGCAGAAGTGGCTTGAAAAGGCGATACACTTTGCCGTATCAAATATCTGGCAGCGAGCTCACCGTATTGCGCGCTCGCAGTTAGGCGATGAGTCTCAGACATTGGAGATGATCGAAATTGCTATCGGCAAAGCCGTTGACCGCCTACAGTTGAACTCTCAGGCAAGCCCTGAAGAGGTTACGCAACTACTGGAACGGCTCTACCTGCAAGAGGTACGACACCGGCGGAAAGCAAACAATCGAATCGTTTTAGTTGGCGCGAGCGAAGACCTGTCCTCCACCTCAACTCATCATCCACAGTCACTGGTTGATTCCGCAATCGATCTGGATATAATCTTGCAGAATATACCGCCTGAGGTTCGTTTCGCCCTCTTGCTCCGATACAGCCAATCTCGATGGAATGAAATCGCCGCAGTTCTGGGAACCACTGAGGCGTCTATCCGCCTTCGTTGCAAGCGGGCGCTCAACAGAATCCGTCAAAAACTGGAGGACAAAAAACATGGACTTTGACTGTTGCAATTGCAGACTCAATTGGAAAGGATGCCGTGGCTGAGAATCAAACATTCCCTCTCGACGAGGACAACGATACGTTGCTGTTTGAAAAGTTGCAGGAACATGTTCTTGCACATTACCCCAACCCAGAGCGCAAGGGATGTCCCGATCCGGCCGTTCTAAAGAGCCTGATTGAGACTCCCGGTGAAGTGACGCTTGCCGCTCTCAACGACTTGCACATCTTTAAATGCGCGGAATGTACCCGCCTGCTGATGGAACTCCGGCAACAGAAGAAGCACGAAGCCTCTGAGTAGAAACCATTTTTGCGATTACCAGGATCGATCCTCCCCCCTCTCTGCACCAATCATGGCACAGCCATCCCCCTGAAGACGCGAGTTTTAATTTGTAGTTAGTATCAATGGAAGTCATGCAAAGTAGCCATGGCACCGGTGACTATTAGTGTTGCTATGTTTTTCGCTTCGACATGAACGGCGCTCTTTATCTGTAACGCGTCTAACTTAATATCATCACTCTGGCTATAGATGAGACCAGAAGCAACAGCGCACTTATGCACCCGTGAGCAACTTCGGCATAGCGGTTTCGTCACGCACAGATTTACGCATCCTTGCACACAATAAGAATGATTCCGCGAATCTGGCTACCAAGCAGAAGGGCGGAGGCCGTGAAGAATCCCAAAGTCTATTGGGCATTAGCGTTCAAGGCCATTACGTAACGGCCCCAACTAGCCACCCGATACCAGCAGTCATCGCCATCGCCAAACCACCCCAGAACGTCACACGAACAGCACCCATGATCACTTTTGCCCCACCGGCATGTGCAGCCAGTCCACCCATCACTGCGAGAACTACCAGCGACGATACAGACACAAACGGAATTAATCGCGCCTGAGGTACGATTGCTGTGACCAGGAGCGGCATCATGGCTCCGACAGCAAAGCTGCAAGCGGCGGCCAAGGATGCTTGAATTGGGCGGGCGCGGAACTTTTCGGAGATACCGAGTTCGTCGCGAGCATATGCGCCCAATTCGTCATAGGCAATCAACTGTTGCGCCACCCGAGTCGCGAGTAGTGGTTCAAGACCGCGAGCCACATAAATTGCCGTCAGCGCCTGGCGTTCGCCCTTGTTGTCTTGCTTGAGTTTTGTGCGTTCAAGAGCCAGTTCCGCCTCTTCGGTATCGGCCTGCGAGTGCACGGATACATACTCGCTTGCGGCCATGGACATCCCTCCGGAGACCAGGCCTGCGATCCCTGCGACCAGGATACTACGGTGAGTTCCATGCGCCGCCGCAACGCCGAGCACTAGGCTTGAAGTTGACAGGATGCCATCGTTTGCGCCTAGCACTGCAGCTCGGAGAAGCCCGATCCCGCCGGTGCGATGCTGTTGCCTGCTCCGCACCGGCATCTTGAAGCACTTTTGAACGAAGAACTTCTGAAAACGTCGAAATGCGTTCTTGTTGATCGGGCGCCCTTGGGATTCCATGGAATTGCCTAAAGGCGTGAACGACTTGTTCTGTCTTAGATCCATTTCATCCTCAGCATCCAGATTTTGACGCCTTGCGTAAGGCCCGTATAAAGGATGGCTGGCAACATCGCCAAACCAACGCTGAATCTTCGTCATTGTCGCGGCGGGATTCACATCGCCAACAATCACCATGATGACATTGGTCGGCGTGTACCACTTCTTGTGGAAGTCCTTTAGCATTTCGCCCGTGGTAGCGTCGAAGGATTCCTTTGTGCCGAGGGGATCGTGCGCATAGGGAGTGCCCGCGAACATATCTTGGTTGTGGCGGTCAATGAATCGGTACATGGGATTGGACAGGTCGCGCGCCACTTCCTGTTCGATTGCTCCCCTTTCCTGCGTCCACTCTTGCTGGCTGTCGTCAATTCCATGCAGGCAAGCGGCCTGCACCTGGATAGCAACGTCAAGATCCGCTGCCGGAACAGTAACAAAATACTGGGTGATGTTCTGCTGCGTATCGGCGTTGTTCTGGCCCCCGAGCTGCGCATAAATGGCAGATGTCTGATCTGCCGTCAAACCTGCACATCCGCGAAACGCCATGTGCTCCTGCGCATGGGCCATGCCGGGAAACCCTGGCGGCGTCTCATCGCCGCCCACCAGGAAATCTATTTCCACCGTAACACCGAGGCGAGTGTGTTGCAAAGAATGACGACGCGCATGCCGTTGGGCAGGGTGGCTCGCACAGCTTACGTTTGATCTTGCGAGAGAGCCGATTGTCCCCAGGCTCCAAAAGAGGCGAACAAGAGCAACAGAGATATGATGTGCTTTGGATTCACTTCAATATTCTCCAGACCCATTTGCCATGCAGACGAAATGCTTGAGTACTTTACTTGGGAGGACTTGGCCACTTCTAATGTTGCAGGGCACGGCTACTATCAAGCGGTTGAGACTATCACTGCCGCTGCGCCATCCCCTGCCGAATATCCGTCATGGTCGGTTTTGGGCCCAATGCGGGCACGAGTGGCAAGAACGCGACAAGGCTCTCCCAGGTCACTCCACCCAAGACCGGAACCGCGCATGACAGCGAGGTCATTTGGACTTACTGAGAGAACGTCATCGGAGAAACTGGAGGAGGGTATCATGGCATATAGTGCGGACAAGACGCCTGCTTCTTTTGTCGTCAAGAATGATTGCCGAATGGATTCGAAGGAATTGTGTAAGCGTGGTATCGTCTGCCGGGTGAGTTCCAGGAAACTGCCAACCCGCCCAACCATGACAAAGCTATTCCAAAGGCAACCGCTACGCATCAAGTCAGAAGCGATTGTCTTGGAAGGCTTTTCCCAGAATCGCTTTACGAGCGCTATGGAGTTTCCGTACGGGCTTTCGAGATGAGGTCCGGGTTCAATCCAGCCGTAAGAGACCTCCGGCGTATCGGGCTCAATCCCTAGCAGGATTACCTTCTCAGGGTTAGATTCTGCGAGTAAAAAAGCCAATCCGATTTGGTCGACGAATGCTTCGTCATTCATGAAATGATGGTCGGACGGAAAAAATGCAACCAGACCCTTCGAGTCGAGTTCCTGGACTCGCATCAGGCTGTATAGGATAGCAGCAGCCGTTCCCCGATTTTGTGGCTGGAGCAACAGGTGTGACAGAGGCAAGTCCGCGACCTCATCCCGATAGAATCGCTCGTGAATCCTGTTCATCACCAGAAGAGTTTGCCCAGGATCTACCGCTTTGGAAACTCTGCTGCGGGTTTGTTGGAGGAGTGTCGCGTCCCCAACCACGGCGCAGAACTGCTTGGGCCTGTCATCCCCTGCAATCCTCCTTGTCAGTGGAAGCAATCGCTTCCCATCCCCTCCAGCGAGAATCACTCCCCATTGGTGGTCGCGCTGGCTAGTGCCTGTTCGACTTGAAACTGTCTGCATTTGCTGGTCCGGCCTCTCTACACGTTGTGGCGATCCAAACTCAGGGCGGGTACTCAACGTTCTGGGTTCAGATGGCGCAAACCCTGAACGTGTTATTAAAGGAATTCCTTAACGTCGAACCACTCTTGAAATGAGTGCGTCTTGCCCAATGAAATTTGTACTGCATACACCATTGATAAGATTGTTCAAATTTGAACATTCACACAGTAACGGCCAACCCTAGCATCATCTTGTCCGATTTTGGAGAGGCTCGCCGAGTTCTTGTAGAAGTCGTCAGCGGAGTGGCGGGACATCGATAGGATCGCTCACACAAATCTGAAAAGGAATGAAGGAGCTAAACGATGTCAAAAAGGTTCGCAACTTTCCTCTTTGCCGCCATGTTTCTGTTTGCTTGGCCGGCGACCAACGTGGTAGCCGAGAGCAACAGTTCAACAAAACCGGCAGTGGCAACGAAGACCATCGGCCACCCGGAGAAGTCAACGTCATCAGTTGCCGTTCACCAAACTGCGAAACCGAAGCCTGCGGCGAAGTTGGAGAAGATTCCCAAGGCACCTCACGCAAACACTAGCTGGGTGTCTGGCGATTACTACTGGGACGGCGACAACTGGCAATGGGATGGCGGATACTGGCTTGATAATCCATGGTCAGAGGCAGCATGGATGCCCGGCCACTGGAACGAGCGTTGGTGGGGCTGGTCATGGGTTCCAGGCTATTGGTACTGAGCGATGCCCATGTGTGCTCCGTGCTCGGGCCTTGCTTTCAATGCAAGGCATAAGGTGATGAAGCCTTCATTAACGAGAGCCAGATAAATACCTCTGGCTCTCGCCTGTCTGAGTGCTATGTCACTGTTGTCTCCCACTGCATTGCGGACCACGATGATGAAGCGGTGGTACATTCAGATGTCATTGAAGCCCAGAGAGAGATTTGTACTCTCGGAACTCGTAGGTGTTCCATTTTGAGCAGTCGCAGCTTGACTGTTGGCCATACCATCATCTCACTCTATGCTTGAGTAGCCCGTGAAGAAAGAAGCTGTTTCATTCGCGAGCGCAGGCAGAGTTGAAGATTCTGAACGCAGATTATGATCTGACAGGATCGTCAAAAGTGGGCCGAACATGCGCGTTTACGAACGGACAACGAAGAATGTTCCAACTACGGCCATGCCTCCGATTACAGGCCTGAGCCGAACTGAGATCACGCGCATTCACAACGAGATGAAAGAGGGTACAAAATGCAATGCTATTGGGAAGAGATAGGAGTTCTAGGCCCCATCTACGGGTTGATCGGAAAAAGCCTGAGCGAGCGCGATATTGCTCGCAACTTGAACCTTCCAGAAGCGACTGTGAATGCCTGCACTTCTTGGTTAATGCACTTCTTGAAGTGTGATAATCGGGCGGAATTGGTTTTATACGCAGCGACGACGCAGCACGAAACATGGGGCTTGCAGTCGTTATCCATTGCGGCATAAGCGGCAAGAGAAACACAAGAATAGTCGTGTTTCTCGAACAAACCTCTGTTTGGCCTTCATCGGCGCAAAAGGCTGACAGACTATTCAGCAAGCAACCCTGCCAGATGGTTGATGGGACCAATTGCATTGGTGTGCTGATGGCCGATGTCATTGGGCGTGTCGTGGGCTACGAGCTACCTGGAAGTGCTTGTAAGCGATTCAAATGCTTTTTCTGCAAAGCTTACGCTGGTCCATGCTGAACTCAGCGAGCGATTGACATTGGTGCAGTTGTATAACTCTTTGGGCTGGGATGGCAACCGTAGGACCGCGCAGCCTTGTGCGAGCCAATATCCATGGCCGCCATAGCTCAGCAAACGAACCGACGTTTCTCGGAGTTGAAAAGGATATTTCTGTTCAGAAGGATTATCATGTCCACGAAGCGCATTGGCATTCTCACCGGCGGCGGTGATGTCCCGGGCCTGAATTCGGTCATCAAATCGGTTGTCTACCGAGGAGCGGAAATCGGATACGAGGTTCTTGGCATCCACCGCGGCTGGGAAGGACTGACACACCTCGATCTGAAAGACCCGGTCAGCCGGTCGCGCTATGTCGAGCCGCTCAATCGCGAAAACACTCGCACCATTGATCGCTCTGGCGGTACCTATCTGCACACCTCACGCACCAATCCCACCAAGATGCCAGAGTTGCCACCAGCACTCAGCGGACAACAGTTTCCGAGCAAGCAATCCATTAACAATGGCATGACCAGCACTCTCTACGACGTGACCTCTGCGGTGTTGAAGAATATCGAGGCGCTGGGGCTAGATTACGTGGTAGCGATCGGCGGTGACGACACGCTTGGCTACGCCGCCGAACTTGACCGGCAAGGCGTGCGGGTGATCGCGGTGCCAAAGACCATGGATAATGACGTCCGCAATACCGAGTATTGCATCGGGTTTTCAACCGCCATCACGCGCGCCGTGGATGCCATAGAGCGGCAGCGGACGACGGTCGGTTCGCACGAGCGCATCGGCATCTTTCGGGTCTTTGGACGCGACGCCGGCTACACCGCTCTTTACACTGCATACGTGACATCCATGCGCTGCTGCCTTCCCGAGTACAAGGTGAATTTGAAGCACCTGATCGAAATATTGGTCGCCGACAAGCACAATAATCCCAGCAACTATTCGCTCGTGATTCTTTCCGAGGGGGCAGAATGGGAAGGCTACACGGTAAAGGAATATGGACCAGCCGATGCCTTTGGCCACCACAAGAAGATGAGCGTTGCAGAGGATCTGAGCAACGAGATCAAAGCTGCCACCGGCGAAGAGACTCTGGTCAGTGATCTGACATACGATCTGCGTTCTGGGACTCCCGATTTCATTGACCGCATGGTAGCCTTCACCTTCGCCGGAATGGCTATGGATGCCGTGAAGGCAGGAGAGACCGGCCTGATGACAGCGATCAGGAATGGCTGCTATACGATGGTGCCGATCCCCGATCCGAAACTCGGGCCGCGCAAAGTGGACGTCGCTACCATGTACGACACAGAACACTACCGGCCGGCTTATGAACGAAAGCTGGGTCTGCCTATGTTTCTGATGCGGGAGTAAGGTATTTTCCCTATTGCTGTTGCCCGGCATAGCTGCCATGTGCTCTTTCAGCGAGCAAGAATGTACATCCATCTCAACTTGGCTGGAGTAAGGTCAGACGATGAAGACCTCGATTGCCAGCCGCATTCGCACATACGGAGCAACAATGCGAGATCTGTTCCTCTCTGCTGTAGGGTGTTTTGTATTAAACCGTTGCCTCCGATTAGTTGCTGAAGGAGGAGACGGGCCGGAGACGAAGGCGACCGCATACGCTATTGGCCAGGCTCGCGATCCGTTCGCGTATGTGGGGGCGGCACTCATTCTTCTGGCCCTTGCCGCGAACGAGCAGCCGGGGCTGATTCGTGCGAACTCTGAGACTCATTCCTGAAATGGCGCATGGACCATATGAAACTTATAGATCCTTCATTATGTGCCAACTTTTATTGCAATGGGGTATAAGTATCCAAGAAGGCGTCAGGACAGGTCCTCAAGCACAGAGTTCCGCCACGGAGCGGTCAGGAGAGGTTGCCGTTTTGGGGGCAAGGCGAGGCTGCTGTGATTCGTGCTCAGGAAGGCGATCGAGCAGGACTGCTTTCAGGAGCGATTTATGAACCTGTATGCGGCCGTTGTAGTCAATGAACCCGAGTTTGCGAAAGCGGTTCATGAAGAAGCTGACACGTGAGCGAGTCGTGCCGACCATCTCCGCCAAGGTTTCCTGTGTGATGGGAGGGATGAACTTTGTCGGTTCACCAGGCTCCCCGTATTCGGCCATCAGGAGGAGTATCCGAGCCAGGCGCTTTTCGCTGGAGTTGAAGAGCTGATCGACAAGATCTGCCTGGGTTCGCATGCCGCGAGCCAGCAGGTGCGACAAGAACATGTCGGAGAATGCGTGCTCGTCGTGCATCACTCGGATCATCTCACTTCGAGTGATCTTCATCGCATAGGACGGCGTGATTGCAGTGACAGTGACTAATCGGTTTTCAACCGCTCCGGTAAGCGAATTCTCGCCAATAAAGTCGCCGGCGGAAAGCAGCGTAATCGTAGCTTCCTTGCCGGTCGCCGAAACAACAGTGACTTTTAACCGGCCGCTCTGGATATAAAAGACAGAATCGGCTAAGTCACCCTGGGAGAACAAGGTATTTTTCGGATCACAGTGGACAACTCGCCTGCCAATCCCGGCGCATGTAAGAAAGTGAGCAATGTCGAATATCGGTTCTCTGGAGATCGAGCGAATTTCAGTGAGAGCCATGGGATCGCCTCTTTCTGGACTGAACCTCTGCCCCGGAGCAGGGGAACAGGCTTGAAGGTTGGATTGACAAGTGAA
>Ga0302282_1000451_pt1 | contig 31510 bp, 34 predicted proteins | sample III_Fen_E1_3_FD_198763 | JGI IMG/M metagenome (GOLD analysis project Ga0302282, IMG submission 198763) | Peat permafrost microbial communities from Stordalen Mire near Abisko, Sweden - III_Fen_E1_3 | ecosystem: Environmental > Terrestrial > Soil > Wetlands > Permafrost | place: Sweden: Abisko... | reverse complement strand
ACGGACTGGCCGGAATTGCTCAGGCATGGCCTGGTGTGCGGCGCGGTGGTCATCCTGTTTGGCGAGCTGTGGAAGCGCTACGGCCGGAAACATCGGGGATGATGTGCGGCCCCCGTTTTCTGGGCTTTGGCTTCGCGCGACTGAGCCTTGTCACCCACCCGCTCACAAACCGGCTACTACCCAGCCACTGCTCGCCCACTACTCGAATGCGGGTTTTCGCCCGGCCTGTCATTCTTTTCCCATGAATTTGCGAGCCGGCAATCAATTACCGGTTTTTGACCGGTTGCGGATTCCCCTGGGCAGGGGTCGAACCAGCGGGACCGCCTCAAGGGGGCGGCAACTACTGTGAGTCTGCAAAATTTCCTCATGCGCCCGGCCGATGCGTGGGGACAGTTAAACCACGGCCATTAAACCACGGTTAACAGTAAAACAAACATGATAATGACATTAGAGGTTCTGAAACAGCAACACAACAAGGCCCGCGAAAAAAAGGACAAGGATGGCAAGCCGGACGGCATGTATCCGGAATCCTTTTCGCTGGTCTGCCTGGACAAGTCCATGCCGGCGAAGCATCGCATGGAGGAAATGTTGAACTACCGGCTGCGGCCGGAAGAAAAGGCCCTGGTCTGGGACAAGGCGGAAGGCAAGCTGATCGAAATCGGCGTTTCCAAAATCCGGCATTCGGAATTTGGGGACAAAAAGGCCACGATGATCGGGGAGATTATCAAGGTCTTGTAACATGTCTCACGTCTCAAAACCACGGCCAGACCACGAATCGGTGGAAAAGATTCGCAAAGCCGTGGCGCGTCAAGATTTCGCACTGTCCCTGGCCCGGGTGGGCTGGGACTTTTTCTGCACCCTGACTTTTTCCGGCAATCTACCAAAATACAAAGTCTCCTACGGCATGGCCTTTGCGTGGGTGCAGGATTCAGCGAAATTATTTGGCGTGGGCCGACACTCTTTGCTCACAGCACTGCGCGGGGAGCATGGGGAGTTAAACGGCAGATTCCATTTCCATTGTCTAATGGGTGGGACGGCTACGCGCAACAAGGTCTCGGATGGACACCGCTTGGAACATTTGTGGAAGCAAGTGTCCGGCGGTGGCCGAGTGGAAGTCAGACCATACGACCGGTCACTGGCTGGCCCGGAGTATCTCGCCAAATGCCTTGGGGCAAATGCGTATGAGGCTGGAAAGTACAGCCTGGCTGAATCGGTGACGCTGAGTCATTCATTGTTGCGGCACCTTGCGCAACGGGATGTGTGTACCCTCAGACGCTGCAGCGAGCACAATCGAAAAAACGGGGTGGTGACGAACGGCGGGGGGCTCTCAATGCAGGCATTGCCCCCGTCTGGTAATCTTTGCGATGAGACATCCCCTTTGCAAGTGGGCAAAAACAGTCCGGGCCATGCCTAAGACGATAGCGCACGGTTTGGCACATTGTAACGGCTGACAATCCACTGCGGAGCAAAGGTCAAACGGGAAAGCATCTGTCCCGGTTGTGAAAGTTCGCCCTGGGGGCTCCTGAAAAGGGGTCCCCTGGGCCGGAAAGCCGATGCGCGGGCCGCCAGGCCCGCGCACGGCGACCGGCCGAGGGCACCTTGTAGAATTCTTATGCCCAAAAATAAAACGTATACGATATGAGCGGCAGCACGAACAACCACGGTCGGGGATCATCAACCAGCGCTGATCGCTTTTGGGTCACTTGGGGCTTCATCGGTCCCACTCAAGGCCAGATAAATGGGTTCTTCGCTGTTTTCAGCGGAATCACCCCCCGCTTGGCCCTGCGCCGGGATGGTCGGTTGGAGATTGTGTCCCTCCGGCGGGATTTCAGGCACTGTGCAAAATAAGCATTAATGTGCATGTTGCATGTTGACAAAAGCATATATCTGCGTATTGTGGAGGCATGATTATGCGTAATTATCGCGGATGAGAGAGGATCAACATCAATTTCTGCGACTGCTGGGCCGATTGCCCGCCCGGCTGACGGCGGAGCAGGCGGCCTGGGTGCTGAACTGCCAGCCGCATGATGTACCGGTGCTGGTCGCGTCCCGGTTGCTCAAACCCCTGGGCAATCCCGCGGCCAATGCCACCAAGTATTTTGCCACGGCGGATTTGCTGGCCCAGGTCGAGAACCGCCCCTGGTTGGGGCGCGTCACCAGCGCCATTCACCAGCATTGGCACGCCAAGAACGCCCGCAAGCAAGGCACCTGCGGGCGTCCGGGGGCACTGGATTTGGCCGCTCCCACCGCCGGTTAATTCCGGCTCCCTTCCGGCAGCAACGGCCCCTCCCGCGAATGGCTCCGCCGTGATCCCAAACCCGGCCACCGCAAAACATCCGTCCTCTTGGCTTTTTCCTTCCCCCCACAATTTACCCTATTTTGGGCGGCCTATTTCCCTCGACAGGCCCGCCCGGGACGTCGAAAATAGTCATGGCTTGTGGGGGATTTAATACCATGTCAAGACGCGCAAACAAAGTTCATTGGATCGAAGCGGTGCTTCCATTAATACTACTGCCGGCTTACTTCGCGGTGGCATGGCCACCGTTTCGACTGATGCTCATGGAGGCGGGCATCGCTATCTTGATGCTCATAATATTGGTTGGCCTGGGCGTGGGGGTGGCTGCGGGCATTCACCGGCGGCTCAAAAACTCATCCTCGGATCCTTGGATTTTCGGCAGCCAACGGATCCTCCGCTCCGCGCAACCCCTCCGCTCCTTCAATCTGGCCACCCTGGAGGCGATGGACGCAAAACCGGCGACCGTACCGCCGGGCGTGGTCGACTATGACCCGGCGGCAAGTCGGAAAACGGTGGTTCACCCCCCTCTCGCACCCCCGACCGCCAAGCCTTATCCCCGGTTTCAACGGACGGTTTACGTGACACCGCCGCCCGTCATCACGCGGCCAAAGGCGACCCCGTCCACGGCGGAGATCATCGGACAATTGCGCCAGATTGATTGGTTTCAATTCGAGCAGGTGGTGGCCCTGATGTATCGCAAACAGGGTTATCAGGTCAACCGCCGGGGCGGGGCGAATCCGGACGGGGGCATTGATCTGATCATCGAAAAGAACGGGGTGCGACAGGGCGTCCAATGCAAACACTGGCAGACCTCGAAAATCAAGGAGTCCACCGTGCGTGAACTGGTGGGCGCCCTGCACATCGGCGGCCTCCAGCGGGGCGTGTTCGTCAGTCTGGGCGGCTGCACCGACCCCGCCCGGCGGCTGGCGGAGGCTCAGGGAATCGCCATCCTGGAAGAATGTCAGGTGGCCGACATGTTGGCGGCGGTGGACGCCAGTTATAACCCGGAAATATTGGAATTATTAAACGACGAACGCAAATATTGCCCCAAATGCGAAAGTGAAATGGTGCTGCGAACCGCCAAGGCCGCCCCCACCAACCAGTTTTGGGGTTGCTCCAAGTATCCCCGCTGCCGCTACATTCTGCCCCTAAAATGAGCGGGCGGGAACGGCCACGGGTGCCGGGGCGTTGCCTTTCGGGGCTTCGTAGTCTTCCAAGGGCGGCAACACCACTTCCGCCGATTTCGCATAGGCCCGGTGGACCGCCTTGCTGGCATGGCCCAGGGCTTGCATGGCAAACCGCTCAGGATAGCCCGCCACCTTCGCCCGTTCCGCCCAGGCATACCGGTAGCTGTGCAGCGTCACCCCGCTGATGCCCAGCTTCCTCATCTGATAATTAAAGAAGGCGGCCCGGTCGCCGGGCGTCTGCTCCGCCAGCGTGGGAAACAGTGGCCCCGCCGTCGGCAAGGTCCGCAAAATCGCCACTACTTCCGGCCCGAAGGCTTGCACGGCGGGCGTGCCGGTCTTGCATCGCACGTAGGCGACAGTCTGCCGCTGCCAGTCAATATCCTCGGCGGTCAGTCGGGCCATGTCGCTTTGCGAGCCACCGAAGTGCCAGAGCAATTCGTAGAAGGCCCGCCGCGCCGGGCTGGTTTCGCGGGCCATGAGCTTCCGGTGTTCGTCCAGGGTGACGGCGCGTTTGTGGGCGAATTGAATGGGCGGCCAGTGGAGCTTGGGCAGCACCGGCCACGGCAGCCAGTGCATGGCCACGGCGAAATGATGGATGCGCCGCAGATAAACATTGGTCGCCACCGTGCCGGACTGCAAGGCCGCCAGAAAATGCTCGGGCAGGGTTTGGATGAGCTTGCATTCGCGGAGGCCGTCCAGCGCCTTGTCTTTGATGGCCACCCGCCAGCGGGTTTGCGTGTTACCGTGCTTGGTGTTGACGATTTGCGCCATGACCTCCTGCCAAGTCCGCGTGGCCATCGTCGGATCGCCGTGCTGCAAATAGACCTGGGCAATCTGCAAGTTCATGGCGGGCTGGTGGGTGGCCTCGTTCTTGACGTGGAGCAGGCGGACGGCGTCGGCCTTGTCGCGGGTGCGGAACGACCTTTGCTTGCCGGTCGTGGTGTCTTCGTAATAGAACACCCCGGAGCGTTGGAATAAGAGGAACCGTTTTTTCATGTGCTTGATCTTTCTGGTGCTGATCATGCACTATTCCAAGCCTCGTCAGTGAGCGAGTAATGAACGAGTGGTGGTGAAGTTTTGCCGAGTTTTGGCGGATAGTTCAAAACCCTACCCGTTTACTTGCAAAATCACTGACACCCGGCCCCCGCTGCGGAGAAAACCCCTGATAATCCAGCGCTTTATAGCGTTGGCAAGCGTCGCGCCGCGACGCGGCGAACATTGGCGCCCACACCATGGGCTGAAGCCCATGGCTACCATCATGCGGTCGCTCCGCGACCTAGATTCAGGCGTCGCGCCGCGACGCAAACGCGTTTCCGACCTTTCTTTCCGTGGGCTGAAGCCACACGGCTACCATCACGAGGTCGCTCCGCGACCGAAACGAAGGCGGGTTTTGATCGCTCGCGACTGGCTTCATTCCAAACGTTGGAAAACCCGCAGGCTGGTTAACCCGAGGTTCACACCCCGCGCTGGGGGAAGATTTGGTAGAGCAGCAGATAGACGACCACGCCGGTCACGGAAACGTATAACCACAGCGGCAGGGTCCAGCGGGCGATGCGTTTGTGCGCGTCGAACTGTTTTTTCCGCGCCCGGTTCAGGGTCACCAGGATCAGCGGTACAATCACCACCGCCAGCACGGTGTGCGTGAGCAGGAGGGTCAGGTAGATGGGGCGGAACCAGGCCGGCTCCAGAAAATGGGTGAGGGTTCGGACGGTGGCGTGGTAGGTCAGATAGCAGGCCAAAAAAATGACGGAGGTGGTGAACGCCGCGATCATGCAGTTGCGATGGGCGGCCGGCCGGCCCCGGCGGATGAACGTGTATCCGAGGGTGAGGAAAATGGCGCTCAAACCGTTGAGGCTGGCGTTGACCGCCGGGAGATCGTGGAGAGTCATGGTTCGTTTTCGAGTTCCTGAAGGGCGGTTTGGAGGCGCGGTCGGACGGCGGCCCAATCCACGCCGTCGCCACCGGTCTCAAAGACAGCACGCAAGCGGGCGTGTTTGTCCACCATCACAAACAGCGTGGTGTGGATGAACAAGTCAAACTCGCCGTGCCGGTCGGCGGGCTTCACGGGCACGGAGCCGAGTTTCAAACTGTCCCCGCCCAGGGCGGCCACGGCGGCTTTGGTGCCGGTCAAAAACAGCCAGCGGTTCGGGTCGGCCTGATAATGGTCGGCGTATTTGGCCAGCACGGGCGGGGTGTCGAATTCGGGATCGGTGGTGAGGGTCACGAGCTTGGCGCGGCTGGCGGGCGGGAGGAGGTCTTGCAGCGATTTCATCTGCGCGGTCATGCGGGGGCAGGGGCCGGGGCAGCGGGTGAAGATGATGTCGGCCACCCAGACATGGTTGGTGAGGTCGGCCAGGGTGGTGGTCTGGCCGGTTTGATTGGTGAGGGTGAAGTCGGCAATGCGGCCCAGCACCGGCAGGGGCGGCTGGTGCTGGCGCCTGGCCTCGGCCAGAGCCAGCAGATAACACAGGCCCAGAAGGCTGAACAGCAGGCCGGAGCCCACCCAGAGCAAACGCGGCAGTTGGCGGGGGGGATTATTCAAAACTGGTGGTCGCACCGCTCTTGGCGGCGAGCCATTTGGCAAAGTCCGCCTGGCTTTCCACCACCACAAAGCCGCCGGTCATGGCCGCGTGTCCGCTGCCGCACAACTGGGCGCATTCGATCTGGTAGCGCCCGATTTTATTCGGCGTGAAGGTGCAGGGAATGCGCAGGCCGGGAATGGCGTCCTGCGTGATGCGCATGGCCACGAGTTTGAGCGAATGAATCACGTCCTTGGAACTCAGGTAGATGATCACCGGCTTGTTGACGGGGACGTGGATCTCGTTGAGCACCTGTACGTCGTCCTTGCCGTTGGCATCGGCGGGGTCCACCCCGAATACGTTATCGGTACTCACGAATTTCATGTCTTGCCGGCCAAAAATCCCGTCCGGCCCGGCGTAGCGGGCGTTCCAGGCAAATTGTTGGGCGACCACTTGGATGACAGTGGAATCGGCGGCGGGCGGGAAATCCCGGACGTTTTTGGCCCACATGGGGACGGCAATGCCGCACAGCAAGAGGGCTTCAATGCCCACCACGGCCCATTCGACGTAGTGGGGCACATGGCTTTTATTGCCGGTGTAGTCCGCGCGGGGGTTGCGGGCGGCGCTGAAGCGGTAAACCACATAGCCGAAGTAAATGATCCAGCCGACAAAGAGGGCGAGCATCAGCCAGTGGACATAGACCATGAGATCGTCCACGGCCTTGCCGTTGGTGGAGGCCAGTTCCGGCAGGCCCAGCATGTTTTTGGCAAACCAATCGGTCATAATTCCTCCAATTCCTCCAAATTCTCCATTCGCTTCACCGCTGCCTGGTGCATGGCCTCGCCTTTGCGGACCAAATGCACAAAGCCGACCAAGAACACCGTCAACACCGACAGCACCACGGCCAGCAGGGTCATGATTCCCCAGTTGACGCCGCTGGCCAGCGGCGAATCGGTCTTGCCGTAACAGGCGGCGCAGGCGAACAACGGGGACGGGGCGGCCCCCGCCAGCACGGCCGTCAGAATTAGTTTCCGGGTCAATTTCATAAAAAGCCCACGTTTTTTAGTTTCCGTAAAAAATACACGCCATACACCACCACCAAAATGCCGGCGGCGATTCCCGTCACCCCAAAAAACGCATGGTCATCGGCAAACGCCCAAGCCGCGCAACCGAACGCCAGCGCGGTCAGCAGGGTCACGAACACGAGATGAAAGCCTTTGAGGGACATGGGGTGCGGGGGGTTAATGGGTGGTGCCGACCGGGAAATCATGCATGGCCCACAGGGTCAGGCCCAGCAGGCCGGCAAAAAAGAAGACGGTGAAGAGCAGGACGGTGTAAACCATTTTCTTCTCGGTCAGCAGGTGCATGAGGAAGCCGGCCACCAGAAAGGCGTTGACGACCGCCACCGCCAGAATGGCGGCCACCTTGACCGGCCAGCCGCCGATGTGGGAAAAGGAGGTGCTGATCATCATGGCGGTGGTGCAGCCCACGGCGAGCAGCACCAAGCCGCAGCGGCGGAGGGAACTTTTCAGATCAGGCGCAGAGGTTTCGCTCATAATTCAATCAGGTCAAATATAGGACGGGAAACAGAAAAATCCACACCAAGTCCACAAAATGCCAGAACAGCCCGGAAACCTCGATACGGTTGGTGAACCGTTCGCGGTCGGTCTTCCACATGCGGCTGCCCGGCCCCCACAGGTAACCAATGACAATGCAACCGCCGAGAATGTGCAGGGCGTGCAAACCGGTCATGGTGAAGTAAATGGCGGTGAACGTATTGTGCCGCGGCCCGTAGTTTTCCATTTTGAGGATGTTTTCCCGCGGCAGCCGCACCTCGTCATCCGGGATGTTTTTCTGGGCGCGCAGATCGTAAAGCAGTTGTTCCTGATCGCCGTTGATGATCCGGCCCTCCAAAACCACTTCCCGGTCGTTCTGTTCGACCAGATGGCCGTCGGCGATGCGACCGTCCTTCAAGTGGATTTCATAGTGAATCCATTTGTCATGATATTCGTAGGATTTGATGCCCAGGAACGACAGGGCCAGCAACAGGGTGCAGCCATGGAAGAATTTGAATTTGCCGAAATCGCCGACTTTGCAGGCGACCCATGCGAGCAGGGTGGTGATGGCGGAGAACGCCAGGATGAGGGTGTTGGTGGTGCCGAGGGTGACACTGAGCCAGCCATGCGGCCAGAAGCCCTCGGGCGCGCCCACGCGCAGGAGGACGTAGGCGGAAAACAGGCCGCCGAAAAGCATCACTTCCGACGCCAGAAACAGCCAGATGCCGAGCTTGGCATTATACAGGCCGGTGTCGGGCCGGGCTTGAATGGTGTAGGGTATGTCCATGGGAGAATTCAGTGGGCGGCGGGGGTCGGGGTCGGTTTGTGGACGGGTAAATTTTGCGGTGAGAAATCCCCGGGTTCCCCGGGCACGCTGTATTCGTAGGGGCCGCGGGCGACCTGCGGTTCCACGGCGAAATTGCCGTGCGGCGGCGGGGTGGGGGTCTGCCATTCGAGGGTGGTGGAGCCCCAGGGGTTGTCGGAATTCACTTTTTCACCATGCTTGATGCTCCAGAAGAGATTGATGATGAAGGGCAGTTGGGCGAGACCCAGGCCGATGGCGGCCCAGAGAATGGTGTGGTTGAGTTGAATGATCGAATCGGGCAGCGTGTCCAGGGCGCCGGGCACACGAGCGGCGGAATAATTGGCGCCGCCATCGGACATGCGGCGCAACATGCCCTTGATGCCCTGGAGGAACATGGGCATGAAGACAATGTTCATGAAGACCAGGGAACACCAGAAATGCACCCGGCCCCAGTATTCGTTCATGCGCCGGCCGGTCATTTTGGGGAACCAGAAATAAATTCCCGCAAACAGGGCGAAGATCGTGCCGGGGGCCACGACGTAGTGGAAGTGGGCGATGATGTAGTAGGTGTCGTGCAGATACAAATCGCAGGCGGCCAGGCCCAGGGGCAGCCCGGTCAGCCCGCCGATGCCGAACATCGGCAGAAAGCCCAGGGCGAACAGCATGGGGGTGTTGAAGCGGATGGAGCCGCCCCACAACGAGATGAACAGGCAGGTCAAGATGATCACGGAGGGGACGGAAATGATCATCGTTGTGGTCTGGAAGAACATGGCGATTTTCTGGCCCATGCCCGTCATATACATGTGATGGGCCCAGACGATGAAGGAGAGGAAGCCGACGAAGAGCACGGAATAGACGAGCGATTTATAGCCCCAGATGGGCTTGCGGGTGTTGTTGGCAATGACTTCGCAGACAATGCCCATGGCCGGCAGAATCAATACATAGACTTCCGGATGGCCGAGGAACCAGAACAAATGCTGCCACAAGAGGGGGCTGCCGCCGCCGCTGATGTCCGCCAGCCGGCCGCCCACCGCCAGCCCGGTGGGCAAAAAGAAGCTGGTGTGCGCCACGTTGTCCATTAATTGCAGCAGGCCGGCGGCTTCGAGCGGCGGAAAAGCCAGGAGCAAAATGAAGGCGGTGACAAATTGGGCCCAGACGAAAAACGGGAGGCGCATCCAGGTCATGCCCGGGGCGCGCAGTTGAATGATGGTGGCGATGAAGTTGACCGCGCCCAACAGCGAGGAGGTGATCAGCAGCACCATGCCGACCAGCCAGAAGGCCTGGCCGTTCGTGGGGATGGTGGTGGCCAGCGGCGAATAGGAGGTCCAGCCCGCCTGGGCCGCCCCGCCGGGGATGAAGAAGCTGACGAGCATGACCACGCCGCCGAGGAAAAACGCGTGAAAACTCGCCATGTTGATGCGGGGGAACGTCATGTCCGGCGCGCCAATCATCAACGGCACCACGTAATTGCCGAATGCCGCAAAGGCCAGCGGCACCACCCCGAGAAACACCATGATGGTCCCGTGCATCGCCCCGAACGAATTGTATAGCTCGGGGGAGATCACGCCGTGGGCCGCCGGTTGGCCGAGCAGCTTTTCCAGCAGCAGGCCGATGAACGGCACCGCCTTGCCGGGATTGGCGATCTGCCAGCGCATCAGCAGCATCAGGGAAAACCCGAACAGCATGAACAACAGGGCCACCATGCCGTATTGAATACCGATGATTTTGTGGTCGGTGGAAAAAATGTATTTGGTGAAGAACGACGGCTCGTGATGCCCGGGGTGCGCCGCAGGGGGATGTTCCTCATGCCCGGGATGCCCATGATCGTCGTGGGCCGGGTCGGGCAACGGCGCGCGAAACGGCGGAAATTGGTGAACATTATTATCCATATTATTTCACTTTGTCCCAAACCATCACCGCCAGCAGCAGCGGCAGATAGATAATGGAGGCCAAAAACAACTGGCGCGCGCGGCGCAGGGTCAACTGGCGCGCAAACCGGAGAGCGCAGAGCAGGTAGCCGGCCCCGAGCAGCAGTGCGCCGGTGAGATACACCGGCCCGGCCAGATGGTAGAGATACGGAAACACGCTCACCGCCAGCAGCGCCACGGTGTGGCTCACGGCCTGTTGGCCGGTGCGGCGGCCGTCGGCATCCACCAGGGGGAGCATTTTGAACCCGGCGCGCGCGTAGTCCTCGCGATACATCCAGGCGATGGCGAAAAAGTGGGGCAACTGCCAGAAGGCCACAATGGCGAACAAGGCCCAGCCTTCGCCACTGAGTTCGCCCCGGGCCGCCGTCCAGCCCATGAGCGGCGGCAGCGCCCCGGGAATGGCCCCGATGGGCGTGTTCAACCAGGTGACCCGTTTTAACGGGGTGTAAATGAAGAGATAGCTGACCAGCGTCACCGCGCCGATGACACTGGTGAGGGGATTGACCCACACGGCCAGCCAGACCAGCCCGGCCACGGAGCAGGCGCCGCCAAAAATCATCACCGCGCCCGGTTGCAGGCGGCCCGACGGCAGCGGGCGGTCCATAGTCCGGCGCATGCGGGCGTCGTATTCCCGCTCGAGCAACTGGTTCAAGGCCGCCGCCCCCGACGCCACCAAACCCGTGCCCGCCAGCAAATGGAGCATGAGCGCAAAATTCATCGGCCCGCGCCAGCCCAGGTAATAACCCACCAGGGTGGTGAGCAGCACGAGGGTGGTCAGCCGCGCCTTGACGAGATCGGACAGGATCGCCGCCCGGCTTTTTTCCACGGCCGCAGCCGCACTTAATGTTTCCGCCGTTGATTTCATTTCACTTGTTTACCGCCATTGCCCCGGCCGCATTTAACACACCGGATATTGCGGTGTCAGGCACAAAATTCGTCAAAGTTGCCGGACGCCGGAAGGCAATCACGCACCACAACGCCCCGGTGACGAGCGCCAGCGCGCCCACCAACACATGCAGGGTGGCGATATCGGCGGCCTTGTTGGTGAGGACGGTCGCGATGCCCAGGCCGATTTGAACCAGGATCAACGCCAGCCAGCCGGCGGCGAGTTTCGTCAGCCCCGCCCGCCCGCCCAACTGGCGCCACGCGCGCCCGGCACAGGCGGCCACCAGCAACAGGATGGCCAGCGCCCCCAGCCGGTGGATCATCTGCAAAATGATCTGCCCCGCCGTGATGGGGTTGGCGGTGACCACCTCAATCCGGTCGGCATTATAACGCGCCACCGCGGTCGCACTCGTGTCCGGCCAGAGTTGGCCGTAGGCCAGCGGAAAATCGCGGATGGCCAGCCCGGCATGTTGGTGCCGCATGGTCGCCCCCAGGATGAGCTGGCCGAAAATCAGCACCGTGGTCGCCAACACCAGCCGGCGCAGACCGGCCGGCGCCTGCGGCCATTGCGGCCCGGCGGTCTGCCACCACCAGCGGCTCGTACACAAGGCCAGGGCGCAAACCAGGATGAAAAACAGTTGGGCCGTCGTACCGTGAAAAATCCCGAGGTTGTCCATGTGCCACCGGACGCGCAGGCCGCCCAGCACCCCCTGCGCCACCACCAGGGCGACGGCCGCCACCCCGAGCCAACGCATCCACCGGCGGGGATCCCGCCGCCCCAGCCAGACCGCCAACCCCACCGTCAGCAACCCCACCGCCGAGGCCAGCAACCGGTGGGTGTGCTCATAAAAAACCCCGCCCACCCATTTGCCGATGGGGAACAGGAACATGTTATACCCGTAAGTGTTCGGCCAGTCCGGCACCGACATGCCCGCCTCATGGCTGGTCACCAGCCCGCCGAGCCCCAGCAGCAGAAAGGTCATAATTGCCGTCAGGATGGCAAAATAATGCATCCCCGGATTGTAATTTGTCAGACCTTTTTTGTTCATATCAGCGGTAAAAAAACCGCCGCGCCCAATCGCGCGGCGGGGGCGGCCCCTGCCGGCTTACTTGGGCTCAAACGTGAAATTCACCGTCGCGTCCGTGTCCTTGACTTCGACCTCCTGGGTCTGCGTCCCGGCTTTGCGATGGGCCGCCTCAATCGTATATTTCCCCGGCGGGACGTTCTTGATGACGAATTTGCCGTCCGCGCCGCTCAGCGCATAATACGGGCTGTCCTCAATGGTCACCCAGGCGAACATCCACGGATGCACATCGCACTGAAACTTCAAAAACTTCTCCGGTTTGACGAAGGAATACGTCAAATCCGCCCCGTTGGGCATCTGGGCGGCGTTGATCAAGGCGTCGTTGGCCTTCTCATTTTCCGGCACCGTGGGGTTCAAATGCACGTTGTGCAGCACGGGATCGGAATTTTTCACCGTCAGCTTCTGCCCCGTTTGCAGCACCAGGATGGTGGGGGAGTAGAGACAGCCTTTTTGATCCAGCACCGCCGCCGGCGCCGCGGCGCCGGTGGAACCGGTGACGCCCTGGAGCGACACGATCACGTCGCCAAATTCGCCCTTGGGCCCGACCACGTAAAAATGCGTGGTGGGGGCCTTGCCGTTATAGGTGGCGGCGCACGTGGGATCGTTGAGGATGGGGGTGATTTCTTTTTCCGGCGGCGGGGTGCCCTTGTAAGTCACCGTGCCGATGATGTCCGCCGCTGAAAGCGCCTGGGCGGCGCCCATGGCGCCCACCGCCAAAAGAGAGAGAACTCGCTTCATAATTTAGATAATTTTACCGCACCGCCTTGAAAACTTATCACCGTCGCCAAAGGCCTGCAAGCGGTTTGTGAAAATTTTCACAAGGATTTTTTCGGGATGGCAATGGGTGGTTATTCGATGCCAAATTATGCCGGTCAAAGTGAGACACGCCGCTCCTTTTTCACCTGCCTTACGATTTTGAGCAGGGCTTCCGTCGGCTCACTTCCCTCCGCGCTATCGCCATCCAGCGTCTGGAAACGCTTCAGCAGGGGTGCTGGTTCCAGAATCGGGCCGATGATCCGCCCCAGCCCCCGGCGGACTCGGGCATTTTTCAGGGCCGTTTCCAAATGGACCCGGGAGCCCAGCCAAGGGAGGCCGACGATCCGGCTCGCGTCAAAATATTCCGCCAGCAGGGCGGCGTTGGTGCGCGTGGCGGCGTCCGGGGTTTCCGGGGCCATCAACACCACGATGGCCCGCGCCCGCGTCGCGGGGGGCAGGGCGGCGAGGGTCAGCCGGAGATGATTGATCACCCCGAGTTGATTGGGGCCGACGATGATGGGGATGGCGCGCAGGGCGGCGATCAGGTCGCGGGCATCGGCGTCTTCACCGAGCGGACTCAAGAGACCGCCCGCGCCCTCGATCAGCAGCCAGTCAAAACTCCGCCGCAACCGGCGGGCATGGGCCACCATTTGGGCAAGGCTGACGCGCTGGTGTTCGCGGCGGGCGGCCAGCAACGGGGCGAGCGGGGCGCGAAAATGCCAGGGGTTGATTTCGTCCAGGGACAGGGCGCCGCCGAGGGCGTCGGCCAACCGGCGGGCGTCGTCGCGGTTGCCGGAACAAACGGGTTTGAAGGCGGCCACGTTCAGTCCCGACTGCCGGAGGAACCGGGCGAGCAGCGCGGCCAGCACGGTTTTACCGACGCCGGTGTTGGTGCCGGTGATAAAATAGGGGGCGGACTTCATCGGCCCATATCAAAGCGCAACCCCGGCCGTTGTGCCAACCCAAATTGCGCCTTGAAGTTTGGCGTTTGGATTTTGAATTTTCCCGCGCCACGCTCCGCCTTGTCAATTCATGCGTGGTGACATAGCTTGGAGTCATGTTTGAATCTTTAAGCGGCAAACTCCAGAATGCGTTTCGCAATTTGCGCGGGCTCGGCAAGATTTCCGAGTCCAACGTCAGCGATTCCCTGCGCGAAGTGCGCCTGGCGCTGCTGGATGCCGACGTCAATTTCAAGGTCGCCCGCGATTTCATCGAGCGCGTCAAAACCCAGGCCCTGGGCGCGGAGGTGGTGGCCAGCGTGCATCCCGGCCAGCAGATCATCAAGATCATCCATGACGAACTGGTGGCGCTGCTCGGATCGCAAAATGCGGGCCTCAACCTGGGCGGCAACCCCAGTTGCGTCATGCTGGTGGGCCTGCACGGTTCGGGCAAAACCACCTCCAGCGGCAAGCTCGCCCGGCTGTTGTTGAAACAGGGCCGGCAGCCCCTGCTCGTGGCGGCGGACGTATATCGGCCGGCGGCGATGGATCAATTGGAAACCCTGGGCCGGCAGTTGGAGATCCCCGTGTTCCTCCAGCGCGGGGAGACGGACGTGCTTACGATTGCGCGGGCGGCGCTCGAGTTTGCCCGGGCCAACAACCGCAACACGCTCATCTTTGACACGGCCGGCCGGTTGCAGATTGACGAACCGTTGGTGCAGGAACTCGTGCGGCTGCGGGATTTGGTCCGGCCGCAGGAAATTCTGCTGGTGCTGGACGCCGCCACCGGCCAGGAGGCGGTCAACGTGGCCACGCACTTCGACCAGGCCCTGAACATCACCGGCGCCATTCTGACCAAGCTGGACGGCGATGCCCGGGGCGGCGCGGCCCTCAGCCTGAAATCGGTCACCGGCAAGCCGATCAAGTTCGTGGGCACGGGCGAGAAGCTCGATGAATTCGAGCCGTTTCATCCCGAGCGGATGGCGTCGCGGATTCTGGGGATGGGCGACGTGGTGAGCCTGGTGGAGCGCGCGGCCGAGGCGGTGAGCGAGGACGAGGCGAAGCGCCTCGAGGAGAAGATGCGCAAGGGCCAGTTCACCCTGGAGGATTTTCTCGAGCAGTTGCGCCAGATGAAGAAACTGGGCTCGTTGGAGAGCATTGTGGGCATGTTGCCGGGCGGGGCGGAAATGTTGAAACAGCAGGGCAATTTCTCGAAGCAGGAAAAGGAATTCCGGCGCATGGAGGCCATCATTTGCGGCATGACGCTGCCGGAACGGCGCAGCCCGCAGATTCTCAACGCCAAACGCCGCATCCGCATCGCCAAAGGCAGCGGCGTGAGCGTGACCGAGGTGAACACCATGTTGAACAAATTCAACGAAATGCAGCAGATGATGAAGAAGATGGGCAAATTCTCGAAGATGATGGGCCGCATGGGCGGCGGCCTGCCGGGCATGCTGCGGCGGTGAGGGAAGCGGATGGACAATGCTTTGCCCGCCGTTATTTAAACAACTCCGTCTGAGCGGCTTGATTACGTATATCGGATAAAAGCTTTTCTTTCATCTTTGGCAACCGCTTTAACAAAGACTCAAACTGCATTATGTCGTTTATATCGAATCGGCCCGCACATGGATCCGGTTGTTGGACGTTAAGCGTTGCCTGCCGATCCTTCCATTCGAATGTATAGGTGTTGACCATCCCCTTCAGATAAGAGTCACCCAATATTGAACTCTCGGTAATTGACCACGCTTTTCCAGGCGCGTGCCGATCCAGTTCTTTCTCAAAATCTACGGCATTATGGCTTGTTGCTATATCACTCCATTCGATAAACTTGGAGAACAGGTTTGTTATAAAAGCCTCATTTCCTATGTCAAATCGCATTTCTTCCGTTGATTTCAGGTGTTCATCATCCTTGTTATTCAACGATATATCACGGTAAGCCTCCAGATCCACTTCGGCGGATTTGAGGGTGATGGACCAAAGCTTAAAGACGTCCCAATCATGAACTCCATGGGGTTCGTAATCTCCATTCGTCATAATGGACGCACTCTCCCGTTGTTCCAGCGCACTTTCCCGATTTTGCCACAAGAATAAATCAATTGGATTCAATTGGGGTTGGGTTGTCGCCGCAGCTATAACCGGGACGTTTGTTTTAATCGCAATTCCATGTAACGCTCTAAAGCTTTCGGGCAGGTTGGTAATAACAACGTTGGTCCTCACGCCATTGCAATCGAAGAACACTTGCTTTGGATATTTTGAAATGTCCGAGATATTGGAGAAGATCCGTCCGTCCAAGGTGGTTAAATCCTCGGCACAAGCGCGAAAGCCCAGAATAGCCAGAATGCTGGGCACCCACAGGAAATAAGGTAATCGCATACTCCCCGAATTTTACCGCCACAATGGTTCGCAATGCAAGGGTATTTAAAACACCTGAAGTTTGATGATTTAGAGGAATTTAAAAAATCGTTCCTGCTTGATTACGTCTGGGGGCGGACTAATGTCCTCCCACCACCTTCGCCCCCGGCCGCTTCACCTTTTGCAACAACAACAGCATCGGCAGCCCGGCCAGGGCCAGCAGCCCGAACAGCGTGAAATTATCCACAAACGACCACAGGTGTGACTGCTGGTCCAATATCCCATAAATCGCGCCGTAGGCCTGGGTCGTGGCCGTGGCCGGGTCGGTGTGCAACGCCAGCGCCCCCCGGGCGGCGGCCAGCTCCCGCGCGAAGGGCCGGTCGAACGGCGTCAGATGGCTGACCATCAACGCCTGATGCACCTGCGCCCCGCGCGCCAGCATCGTCGTCACAAAGGCGATGCCGATGCTGCCCCCCAGGTTGCGCGTGAGATTATACAATCCGCTCGCGTTGCCGATCTGTTGCTGCCCCAACTGGCTCATCGTGATGGTCGTCAGCGGCACAAAAATGAAGCTGATGGCGATGCCGTTGACAATGCTCGGCCAGATCACGTTGATCCGCGCCACCTGTAAATTGATGTCGCTCAACATGAAGGAGGACGCCGCCAGCAGCGCGAAGCCAAGCACCAACATCGCGCGAAACGGCACCCGGCCCACCAACCGCCCGACCAGCGCCGTCGTGCAAAACGCCGCGATCCCCCGCGGGCTCATCGCGTAGCCGCTTTGCAGCGCGGGATACCCCATCAGCGTTTGCAGAAACAGCGGCAGTTCCGCCGTCGTTCCGTATAAAATCGCCGCCAGCGACGTCATCAGGATCACCCCCACGGCGAAATTCCGGTGCTTGAACACCCGCAAATCCACCAGCGGATGTTCCACGGAAAATTCCCACGCGATGAACCCGATGAAGGCCGCCACCGAAATCGCCGCAAACCAGCAGACCCAGACCGCCCCGAACCAGTCCGCCTCCTGGCCTTTGTCCAAAATAATCTGGAGCGTCGCCAGCCACACGGCCAGCAGGCCGAAACCGACAAAATCAATCGTGGCGTTCAGATTGCGTTTGATGTAAGGGGGGTCCTCCACCACCCATTTGGCCATCAACACCGCGCCAATGCCCACCGGCAGGTTGATGTAAAAAATCCAGCGCCAGGTGTAATTGTCCGTGATCCAGCCGCCCAGCGTCGGGCCCAGAATCGGGGCCACCACCACGCCCTGCGCGAAGATCGCCATCGCCACGCCCCGCTTTGCCACCGGAAAACTTTCCAGCATGATGGCCTGTGCGATCGGCACCATTGCCCCGCCGCCAATCCCCTGCATCACCCGCGCCACGATCAGCGTCGGCAGATCCCACGCCAGGCCGCACAGCGCCGAGGCGAAGGTGAACATGATGATGCACGAAATCAGCAGCCGTTTCCGGCCGAAGTAATTGGCCAGCCAGCCCGTCATCGGCAGGATGATCGCGTTGGAAACCAGGTAGCTCGTCAGCACCCAGGTGGCCTCATCTGTGGTGGCCGACAAACTGCCCGCGATGTGCGGCAGCGCGATGTTCGCAATGGACGTGTCCAGCACCTCCATGAACGTGGCCATCATCACCCCCACGGCGATCAGCCACGGACTGTGGCGCGGCTTCCATTGGATTTGCACCCCGTCCGGCATGGGATTATTTGCCCGCGTTGCGGCGGCGCGACAGGAGGCTGAAAATCAAAAACGCCAGGGTGCCGGCGGCCACGGCGGCCAGGGCCGTCAGCCACTTCGGCGCGACCCAACCGCCCACGGCCACCACCGGCGTGACCGACAAGCCCGGGCCGATCGTGTGATCCGCCGGCAGCGGTTCCTCAAACACAATTTTCACCGGTACCCGCTGGACCACCTTCACGAAATTGCCGGTCGCATTTTCCGGCGGCAGCAAACTGAACTGGGCGCCGCTGCCGGCCTGAATACTGTCCACATGAGCGGCAAAACTCCGCCCCCCCAGCGCGTCAATTTCCACGCGCACCGGCAGGCCGGGTTTCATCTTTCGCAACTGCGACTCCTTGAAATTGGCCACCACCCACACCTCGGTGGGGACAATCGCCAGCAGCGCCTGCCCCGCCTCCACGTAATCGCCCGGCTCGACCGATTTGCGGGTCACCCGGCCGTCCGCCGGCGCGAAAATTTTAGTGTAGGACAGGTTCAGCCGCGCCGCATCCAGATCCGTCTGCGCCTGGCGCATTTTGGCCAGCGCCATCACCACGGCGGATTTCGTGGCGATATATTCCGCGTTCGCCTCCTTGATGCGCGAGTCGTCCGCCTCCGCCTTTTGCCGGGCGGAATTCAGGTTGGCTTCCGCTTGCTTCTCGGTCGCCTGGGCCGCGTCAAATTCCTGGGGAGAAATCGTCTTTTGCCCGATCAATTCCCCCGCGCGGCTCAAGTCCGCCCGCGCGCGGTCGGTGGTGGCGACCAGGGCGTCCGCATCCGCGTGCGATTCGCGGGCCGTGGCGGCGGCCGTGACCAGCTTCGTGTTCATCAATTCCAGCCCCGCCAGGATCGCCTGGTAATTCGCCGCCTCCGCATCGGCCGCGGCGCTCTTCTGGGCGGAGGTCATCGTCAGGTCCGCCGGGTCTATCTCCACCAGCAGCTCGTTGGAATGCACCAGTTCATTGTCCCGCACCCGCACCGCCGCAATCTGGCCCGCCACGCGCGGCGCCACCGAGACCACGTGCCCCGCGATAAACGCGTCATCCGTGGATTCATGGGTCAGGGCGACGCCCAGATAATTCAGCCCGAAATAAACCACCGCCGCCACCAGCAACGCCCCCGGCCAGACCAGCCGGCCGGAAGCCGGCGCGGGGGTGGCGGGGATTGCCGTGGACGCCGGAATTTGAGTTTGCGCATCAGCCACAGTTCAGGTCCCTTTCAAAAACCTACCGAACGGTAGGTATTACCCCGCCACCCGTCAATCACATTCCAATGCGCTTTCAAACCCGTCTGCCCGTTGATTTTGGCGGCCACGCCAAACGCGGTCCATCTGATTGGTATGGTGAAGCCCTCGCCCACGTTTGCGTAATTGAATCTCCGCGCATTTGTCTTTTCCATGGCCACCGGGAGTTCTAGCATGGCTTACTCATATCGGCAAAAATGAATCCGCAAGACCGCACGGGACCTGATAGAATTCACCACTTCCTTGACGAAGCAGGCGACACGACATTTTTCGGCAAGGGCCGCGTGCCCCTGCTGGGTCAGGATGGGGTTTCCCTTGCCTTCGGTTTGGGCATGGTCAAGTTCGCCGTGCCCGTTGCGGAAGTGCGCGAACAAGTCGTGAATCTTTGCCGCACAGTGGAGGCGGACGCCTACTTGAACCGCATCCCCAGCGTGGCCAGGCGCGTCCAGTCCGGCGGCTTCTTCTTCCACGCCAAGGACGATTCACCCGAAGTCCGCGAACGGCTGTTCAAATGGATTCACCAAACCGACTGTTCGCTGGAAATGGTTGTGGGACGCAAAATTCCCGCCCTGTTCGCCAAAAAACATAATGGTAACGAATCAGAATTTTACGCCGATCTGCTTTCGCACCTGCTCAAAAACCAACTTGAACTGGGTCAGCGGCAGGTCATCAACATCGCCGAACGCGGCAAATCCACCCGTAATCACGTTTTGGAACTTGCCATGCAAAAGGCGACCGAGCGTTTCTCCATGCAACCGGACGCGGCGGACATTTCTACCGAAGTTGTTTTCAACGTGCAAACGCCGCGCACCGAGCCGTTGCTTTCCGTGCCGGATTATCTGGCGTGGACGGTTCAGCGCGTGTTTGAGCGCGGCGAAACCCGCCACTACGATTTTGTGCGGGAGCGGATTTCACTGGTGGTGGACCTCTACGACGCCGGGAAATACGAGGGCAGCCGGAACCATTACACGCCCAAACGTCCGTTGACCGCTGAAAATAAATTAGGCCCGCCTGTGTCCTAAGAAGGTTACCCTTCGACGGCATGAAGCCGACGTTCAGACACCGCAGACCCAAAGCCAACATGACGCCGATTGCTGCGAATTGCAAGCCGCTTCTCCATTTTTTCAGTCAGCCGTCGCTCCGGCGATTTTGCCAGCCACATCACCGCGGATGTTCTGATTGGCACCGCCAAGCCCCCCGCCCGCCCGCCCGTGCAATCAAAAATCAGTTCCCCCTTGGTGGGCAAGGTCCGCCGGGGCGCCCCCAATTTTGCGCTCTTATCCGCCATGGCTCCGAAGGAGCATCGGCGAATCGGGGGAAAAAGCCAATCCCGGTGCAATAAATGCCAATATCAGCGGAGTTTGCATCCGGGAGTGCGCTAAATTCCTGCGCCATCAGCCTTGGCCTGGATTCGCCGCGGGTGCGGTTTGCCGCCCCATCGCCAGATCCTGAAGGGGTCAACCTGAAGCAAACAAAGCAGTTATCAAACTTTGAATACAACGAAATTGAAAGGCCTGACCGGTTGCTGCGATGGCGCGACCGGACCCCGCCATTGGGAATCGGGGCGCTCATTTAAATCCCGCTTGTTCGACTGGCTCGCGAAACATTTCTGGAGCGGCATCCCCGAGGCGTTCGAGGACGAATTCGGTTTTCATTACGGAGCACTGCCGATCGGCCGGGTTCCCTCGGACACCCAATGGGACATGACGAACCTCGGCGCGTGGGGACAGAAATAGCGGATCGGCCGAAAAGCGGCTTTAAAATCTGCGTTCATCCGCGTCCATCGGCGGTGGAAATATCCCGTTTTCGCTTTCCGCTTTTCCCCGTCAGCGGCCAAAGCTTTCGGCCAGGGCCACGGCCTTGCGCATCGCCTGCGATTTGTTCACCGTTTCCTGAAATTCGCCCTCGGGCGTGGAATCATTCACCCAACCGCCGCCGGCCTGGACGTAGGCGCGGCCATCCTTGAGTAGCGCGGTGCGAATGGTGATGCAGGCATCCACATTGCCGTTGAAGGAAAAATAACCCACACACCCGGCATACGGCCCGCGCGTGGTTTTTTCCAGTTCGGAGATGATCTGCATGGCGCGGATCTTGGGCGCGCCGCTCACCGTGCCGTTCGGGAAAGTCGCCCGCATCAAATCATAAACCGTGTGGTTCGCGGCCAGGCGCCCCTCCACCTGCGACACAATGTGCATCACATGGCTGTAACGTTCGATCACCATGAGGTCGCGCACGCGCACGCTGCCGAAATCGCACACCCGGCCGATGTCATTGCGGGCGAGGTCCACCAGCATGACATGCTCGGCGCGTTCCTTCGGGTCGGCCAGCAATTCCTTTTCCAACGCCAGATCCTCCTCGACATCCGCGCCCCGGCGCCGCGTGCCGGCAATGGGCCGGATTTCCACCCGGCCCTCCTCACAACGCACATGGACTTCCGGCGAGGCCCCCACCAGTGCGAAACCGTCCAGTTCGAGCAAAAACATGTAGGGCGAGGGGTTGATGCTGCGCACCGCCCGGTATACGTCCATGGCCGACGCCGTCACCGGCGCGGAAAACCGCTGCGAACCCACCACCTGGATGATGTCGCCGCCGGTGATGTAATCCTTGGCCCGCAGCACGTTGGCCGTGAACTGTTCCGGCGTCACGTTCGAGGTGAACGGCACCTCCGGCACCCGGCTGGGCACGGTCACGGGATGATGTTCCGCCGGCTGCTCCAGCAGCGACACCAGCCGTTCGATTTCGCTGAGGGCGTTTTCGTAGGCCTCCGCCGGGCTGTCCGCGTCCGCCAGGCAGGCGTTGACCAGCACCGTGATGGTCTGAGCCACGCGGTCAAAAATCAGCAGTTCGTCCGCCACCAGAAAATACATCACTGGCGTGCCCAGTTCATCGTGGGCCGGGCGCGGCACCACCGGCTCCGCGTCGTGGATGAATTCATACGCGAGAAACCCCACCGCCCCGCCGGTGAAGCGCGGCAGACCGGGCAGCGTGACCGCCTGATATTGCTTCATCAACCGTTCCACCACCACCAGTCCATCCTTCGCCTCCGGGCCGATGCGGACGGTCTCCGTCACCTTGCCGTTTACGATCACCTCCACCCGGTCGCCCGTTTGTTTGATCACCGCGCGGGGATTGGCACCCACGAACGAGTAGCGGTTCAGATGTTCGCCGCCTTCAATGGATTCAAACAGGAACGACTCGCCCGCGCCGCGCAGTTTGCGGTAGGCGGACAGCGGCGTCTCCACATCCGCCAGCAGGCGGCGCGTGACCGGGATCACGTTGCCCCGGGCGGCCAGTTTCAAAAATTCTTCCAAAGTGGGCGAATGCATGGCTCAATTTAACGCGGAGCCCGCCGCAGACGCCAGACAGAAAGCAGCGTGTAAAACGCCACCGCCGCCGCATACGCCACCACCCCCATGCCAATCGCCACCGGAATGAGCCGGTTGCCGCCAAAACACATCAGCGCCCCGCCCACCCCCGCCGTGAGCAGCGTGTTGCCCGCCAGGCAGAACAGATACAAGAACAGCGGCGTCGCCTGAATCCGTTCCACATACCACGCCCGGTAAGTCTGTTCGCCCAGCGAGCGCATCAGCCAGGCGGATTGAAAATTGCGCGCCGCCACCAGCACGCTCGCCGTGGCCACCACGATCGCCGACAACGGCCACTGCGCCAGCAGCACCACCACGAAGGCGTTGAGCAGCAGGCCCCCGCGCCAGCCCAGTTTCCGCGCCAGCGGATTCCCCTCCAACACCAGGTTCGGCGTGGCGATCCACGTGCTGAAAAAATCCATCGCCCGCGCGAACAGCAACAGCGCGAAGAACAACCAGTATTCCCGGCCCCCCATGGCGACGGCGTCGTCCATTATTTCTTTTTCCCGTAGATTTGTTCCGGCGTCTCCAACTGCGGTTCCGTGATCTTGAACTCCCCCGCCGGGCCGGCCACCGAACGGAAGAAACAAGACTGGTAACCCTCATGACAGGCCGCGCCGATCTGGTCCACCTGGATCAGCAGCGTGTCGCCATCGCAATCGAACGCCAGGTCCTTGACCGTCTGCGTATGGCCGCTTTCCTCGCCCTTCATCCAAAATTTCTGGCGCGACCGGCTCCAAAAATGCGTCTTGCCCGTGGCCAGCGTCTTTTCCAGCGACGCCCGGTTCATCCACGCCATCATCACCACGCGCCCCGATTTCTGTTCCTGAACAATGGCGGGAATCAGGCCGTTGGTGTCAAACTTCAATTGATCGTAAAAACTCATAGCCCTCGGATTTCACCATAAAAAGTGCCCCACAAAAAGGGCAATTTTAATCATTCTCAAAAAAAATTTCCGTGCTAATTTATCCCCGTGAGCCTGTATGCGCATCTCCTGTCCGTGATCCTGGCGACCAATTCCACCGTCGTCGCCATCAGCAATGAAGTGCAGTCGGCCACGGGTCTGTCCCTGCCCGTCGTGGACCCCAACGACCCCGCCGAACAAGCCCTGCACCAGGTGATGCTCGCCGATGACGCCGCCCAGGACGAAGTAGACCAGTGGATCCGCGAGAACGACGCCTTTGCGAAAAATGGCGCGGGCGAAACCAAGGACCAATTGAACCGGCGTATCAGCGATCGCCTCAACACCGTGCGCAAAGCCTACCTGGCGTTCCTGGAAAAATACCCGGATTCCGCGCGCGGCCACCTGGCTTACGGCACCTTCCTCAACGATCTCGGCGAGGAATACGACGCTTCGCTGGAATATGAAAAATCGCGGCAACTGGACCCAAAGAACCCCGCCGTGTGGAACAATCTGGCCAATTTCTACGGCGAATTCAGCCCGGTCACCAACGCCTTCCTCTATTACGGCAAGGCCATTGAACTGGACAGCAACGAACCCGTTTACTACCAAAACCTGGCCACCACCGTTTACCTCTTCCGCCACGACGCCACCAACTACTATCACCTCACCGTGCCCCAGGTGTTCGACAAAGCCCTGGCCCTCTACCGGCAGGCCATGCAATTGGACCCCGGGAACCTCGTGCTGGCCACCGACTATGCCATGACTTATTACGGCATCCAGCCCATGCGCACGAACGACGCCCTGGTGGCCTGGACCAACGCCCTGAACATTGCGCACAACGAAACCGAGCGCGAAGGCGTGTATATCCACCTCGCCCGCATCAAACTCAACGCCGGCCGTTTCGACGACGCCCGCGCCGACCTCGCGACCATCACCAACGCCAGCTTTGCGGATCTGCGGCGGCGATTGGAGCGGAACTTGAACCAGAAAGAGCATCCGGCCCCCGCCACCAATGCCCCGCCCGCTGCCGACGTGGACTGAGCCCCGCCAACCCTTCCCCGCAGCCGCCGGGGTGACGGCGGGTTGGCCAAGTCATAAATCATCGTTCCAAACGGGCCCGCTGGCGCGGCGTGGCCCGGCATCAACGCCAAGGCTGGCTGATCGGTGCGGTGCAAAACCTGCAAACACCGCTTGGGCAACACGCCGTCACCTCGGTTGCAACCATTTTACGATTGGGGACGAGCCGTCCCCACCCGAAACTGTCGCGCCAGTTGCCCGGCAACTTCACCCAGGGGTTCGCCCGGCTTGAGTTCCATCCAGGCCGGGTGGGCGTGGCGGCGAAACCAGGTTAGTTGCCGTTTTGCAAACTGGCGCGTGCGGATTTTGACGAGTTCGATGGTTTCGGCCAGCGCGGCGGGAGTGCGCGCGGGCCGGGCCAGGGATTCCACCACTTGGCGGTAGCCAATGGCCTGCATGGCGGTGGGGTTTTCCGCCAGACCGCTTTTCAACAGTTGTTCCGTCTCGGCCACCAATCCTTGGCGGAACATTTCGTCCACGCGGGCGTTGATGCGCGCCTGTAAATCGGAGTTGGACCGCAAAAAGCCGAGGAATCTCGGGGTGTCGCCGCCCGGGCCGCCGGCGGGGGCATTCCAGGCGGCGCGCTGGTCGGAAAAGGGTTTGCCGGTGAGGCGGATGACTTCCACGGCGCGGATGACGCGGCGGGGGTTCCGGCGGTCAATGCGCTCGAAGGTGACGGGATCGCGGTCCTGCAATTCGGCCAGCAGGGTGGCCAGTGGGAGGCGTTCCAACGCGCCGCGCAGGACGGGATCGGCGGGCGGGGCGGCGCCGATGCCTTCCAGAAAGGCCTTGAAATAGAGTCCGGTGCCCCCGCAGAGAATGGGCACCCGGCCGCGCGCCTGGATTTCCGCCACGGCCGCCTTGGCCAGCCGGGCGAACTGCGCGGCATCGAAGGATTCGGTCAGGTCGCAGATGTCCACGAGATGGTGCGGCACCCGGGCGCGTTCGGCGGCGGAGGGTTTGGCCGTACCCAGATCGAGACCGCGATAGACCTGCATGGAATCGGCCGAGATGATTTCGCCGCCCAGTTGTTCCGCCAAATGCAGGGCCACCGCCGATTTGCCGACGGCGGTCGGTCCGGCGATCAGGATGGGCGCGTTCATTGGGCCGGAGTGCGGCGCGACAAGACGGCCGCCAGCGTCAGCCCGGCGAAGAAAATCGGCACGCTGACCAGTTGCGCCGGGGTCAGCCCGAAATGCTGGTGGCCGGCATTGTAATCGCCCCGGAACAGTTCCACCACGGAGCGGGTCACGGCGTAGCACAGCAGGTAGGTGGCGAAAATCTGGCCGTCAAATTTTTTGCGCCGGAACAGCCACGCAAGAAAAAAGTAGAGCAGCAGGTTCAACAAGGCATCGTATATTTGGGTGGGATGCAGCGGCACGCCGACGGGCACCCCCGTGTTGTCCCCGGCGGGAAAGCGGATGGCCCAGGGCAGCGAGCAGGCGCGGCCGTAGCAGCAGCCGTTGAGCAGGCAGCCGATGCGGCCGAAGACGCTGCCGAGCGCAATGCTGGGCGCAAGCACATCGGCGGTTTTCCAGAGGGGCATTTTTTTCCAGCGGATGGCGATCATTCCGGCCAGGGTGGCGCCGATGAACCCGCCGTAATAAACGAGGCCGCCGTGCTGGATCATGAAGATTTCGGACAGCGGCTGGTCGGCAAATTCGTCCTTCCAGTAGGTGGTCACATAAGCCACCCGCGCGCCCAGGATGGCGCCCACCATGAGCCAGAGGGTGACATCGCCGATGTCCTCGCGGGAGAGATTCACGCGCTCGCCCCGGCGGGAGGCGGTCCACAGCCCCGCCAGAAAGGCCAGCGCGATCATCACCCCGTAGGAGTGGACCGGGAACGACCCGAGATGGAAAGCAATCGGATGCACAAGGATACCTTAAAACGCGGCGGCGCAAATGGGAATGGAATTCGTGTTCATTCCACCCCAATCCCCGGCCGGAACGATTCGATTTAAACCGCAGATGCACGCAGATGCACGCAGATGGAAAGGGGGAGCGGCCGGCCGATTGCGCACTTCGCATTTTTCACTGCGTCAGGTTAAAGTTTGGGGTCCGCCGTGGGTTTGGACGGCAGCCGTTTCGCGGGCCGGGGCGGGGATGGCGGGGCGGGCGGCCCGGGCTTTTTGCCCAATTGTTCGAGCGACGGGGTGAAGCCGTATTCGTGCATGAAGGCTTCGATGGGCGCGCGGATTTCCACCCGCCGCCGCGTGAAGGGGTCCTGGTAGGCCAGTTTGATGGCGCGCAACCCGAGTTGCCACCGGCGGTCCACCCGGCCGTAAAGCTCATCGCTGACGATGGGGCAGCCCGATTGCGCCAGATGCACGCGAATCTGGTGGGTGCGACCCGTCAGCGGATGCGCTTCGATCAGGGAGATGGTTTCCTTTTTCTGCAACAGGCGGAACTGGGTTTCGCACTCCTTGCCCTCGCGGGTGTCCACCATCATGCGACCCACGGTCCGGGGATCGGGCGCGAGCGGCAACCGGCAGGTCCAGGCGGCTTCGCGCGGGACGCCCTCGACAATGGCGAGGTAATGTTTTTCCATCTGGCGGCTTTCGAAGACGTCGCCAAAGGCCTCGACCGCGCCCATGCTTTTGGCGAAGAGCATGATGCCGCTGGTGTCGGTGTCCAGGCGGTGGACGTAGCGGAGGAATTTCAGGTTGCGCGACCGCGCCCAGTAATCCCCGGCGGAGATCGAGGAATTGATGGCGGCCTGCAAATTGCGGTTGGTGTTCTGCCAGTTGACGGGCACGAGCAGCCAGCCGCGCGGTTTGTCAATCGCCAGCACGGCGCGATCCTCGTATAAAATCGGGATCGGCTCGCAGAACGGCAGTTCGATGAAATTGGGTTTGGCCATTTTTTTCCGTTTGCAAATCGAGGCGGTCACCGCCCCGTCAAATTATAACGCGCGCAGGAATTCCTTGAGCGTGTCAAAGGCCGGATTTTCCCAGGGCCAGTAGCCTTCTTCCGCCGCCTTGCCAACGTGATATTCCCAATCCGTGTGCGAAGCCATCCAGACCCGGACTCGGGCCTTGGATTTGAATTCTTTGCGCGTAGAATGTTGGGCGATGCAACGGAAGTATTCCCCCACACAGGCAAACTCCGGCCGGTCGGCCACCGACTTGAGGCAGAGATCCTCGATCATGCCTTTGCCGTCCACACCGACGATGAAAATGCCGACGCGCGGGGTTGATACTGAAAATTTTTCGTTGGCATCGGGAGCGGCAAAATTATTTTGCCGCAGAGTGTCCCGGACACTCGCAAATGCGGCGTTCAAATCTTCGTCCGCATCCCGGAGAATCGCAAAGGCCGCAACTTGCTGCTGGGCAAATTCGGGGCGTTTGGAAAGGCCTTGCAGGAAATTTGTGACATGATCCTTCCCGCCATACGGCTCTACGGTGATGGCCAGGCCCAACTCTTTTGTCAGACTGCGGATGACCAACTCATCGTCTTTGCCCTCGCAGAATACGAATTTCTTGCCCCCGCTCATCGCATCTCCCATTTCAGTTCCTTGGCGGTGGCCAGCGCGCCCTGATCAATAATCGTGGCCTTGATGTCTTCGTTGACGCGGTCCAGCCGGATCAATTCCAGTTCGTAAGGCTCCCATTCCCGCGCCGCCTTATCGGCTTCCAAGATGCACTCCCAACTGTGGGTGGTGGCGAAGATTTGAACGTCAAACTCCTTCGCCGCCAGAAAAAGCCCCTTCCAGACCAGTGGCAAAACGCTGTAATGCAGCCCGTTTTCAATTTCATCAATCAACAACACTTTGGCATCCGCGACGACAAGCTCGGAATAAATATCCAAGAGACGATTAAACCCCTGCCCCAGTTGGGTCACGGGAATCATTTCGCTCAAGCCGGAAATTCCCGCGTAAATTAAGGGGGTTGAAGGTTGTGGGGGTTGACCGAACTGCCCGAATTGCAAAGGCTGAAGCGTCTCCAATCGCGGCTCAATTTGACGAAGCAATTCCTCAACTTGCTTGTTACGTTTCTTCAAAACGACACGGTTAAAGTCAATGGCATCTTGAACCGGATCGCTGGGTTTTGTGGAGAAGATGGCTGGTTTGCTTTTGATGGGCTGTCTATAGCCGACTCCATAGCAATTAATATGTCCCAATTGCCCAAAAGGCCGCAGTAATGCAGAATCGTAATCTATCGGAATCTGCGGATCCGGTTGTAAAATTACGGAAAAGTCATCTCGGTTATCAAAAGATACTTTGATCTCAAGGTTGTTTTCCAATTTTCTGTTGTTAAACAACCACTTCCAATAATTCTCATTCCAGTCCCCCCCAACCGGCCGAAACAAATTGGGTAGGAGTTGACGTTGATTTGACTCGGGCTCGCTCAACAGCAACACCAGCGCCTCCAGCACGCCGGTCTTGCCGGTGTTGTTCTGGCCGGTGAGCAGGTTGACGCGTTTGAGCGAGTCAATTTGCAGGTCGCGGAAACCGCGAAAGTTTTTAATGTGCAGGCTTTTCAGCATTTTGAACCATTTCAGTTTAAGCCAACCCGGTCAGCTTGCCAGTTTAAAAAATGGCGGCTCGCTTATGACGGGCAGCCCGAGGTGGTTGGTTAGATCTGACAGGTGTGCGCTTTTGAACTCGACGACGTGTCGTCTCGTCCAAAAGCGGCGACCTGTCGCCGCACTCCAAAGGCCACAACAACTCCGGGAGGCTCCGCGCTCATAAGCCCGCCGCCAGGTTCTTTTGGCGGGTCAGGCTCTGATCAAAATCCAGCCGGCGCAGTTCAACCGCCCCGGCATCGGCGTCAAAGATCACGTAAGCGGCCTTCGGGTTATTATCCCGCGGCAGACCGACGGACCCGACATTCACCAAATACTTTTTTCCGGGAGCGAGCTTGAATTGGGAATACAGGCCGCCCCGCACCGCCGCGCCATCGTGCATGAACACCAGCGGGAAGTGGGTGTGTCCAAAAAAGCAAACGGGCGTGGTCTGAAAGGCAAAACTGGCGGCGGCCGCGAGGGGGTCAAAGACGTAACCCCAGCGTTCGGGTGCATCCAGGGTGCCGTGGACCATCGTGAAGTTGGCGACGGTTTGTGTATAGCGCAAGTCGCGCAGCCATTGGCGGTCGTCGTCGGTCAATTGCCTGCGGGTCCAGTGGATGGCCCGGGCCGCGCGCGGGCTGACGCCCGGCAAGTCAGCCTCGCCGGAGCAGTATTCGTCGTGGTTGCCTTTGACGCAGAGGATGTTCTGATCCCGGATGATTTGCAGGCATTCCCGGGGGTTGGCGTGGTAGCCCACCACGTCGCCCAGGCAGACAATTTGAGTGACGCCCTGGGATTGGATGTCGGCCAAGACGGTTTGAAACGCCTCCAGGTTGCTGTGGATGTCCGAGAGAATGGCAAATTTCATGCGAATTTAAAAGGGGTTGGACATGCTTAATGTTTCCGCCACTCGGTCTTGGGCGGCTCGGGCAGGCCCTGCGCCCGGAGGGCGGTGCGGAAGTGCATTTTGGCCACGGTCGCCAGGCGGTCCGCGCCGTGTTCCGCGAAGATTTTCTTCGCCGCTTCGTCCACGGCGCTGGAGGCGCCCTTGGGCAGTTTCATGGCCATCTGTTTTTCCAGTTTCGCCAGGCCCTTCACAAATTCGTCGCGGGCCAGGATCGAGGCGGCCGCCACGGCCAGGTCTTCCTCGGCCTTGTGCCGCTGCACCAACTCGATCTGTTTGCCACCGGTCATCAGCGCCTTTTCCACGACGCTTTTGCTGGCGGCGAACTGGTCGCTGATGGCCTTCACCGGCGGCGGATTCATCCGGTGCCGCTGGCCCATCAGGTTCTCGATCACCCGCGCGTGTCCCCAGGCCAGCATGGCGTTCACGCTGCGCATCTTGCCGTAGAGCCGGTTATACGCCTCGTTGCCAATGGGCACGACGGTGGTGACACAGCCGGGCGTCTGCCGGATCAGGTCCGCCAGTTCGGCCATCCGCTTGTCGCTCGAAATATTTTTGGAATCGCGGATGCCCTTCCCCTCCCAGGCCTTGATGACGGCCTCATTAATATATACTCCGGCGACACACAACGGCCCGAAGAAATCGCCCTTGCCGCTTTCATCCACGCCCAGGCGGGGCAGCAGCAGGTCGGGATTCAACAGGGTTTCGTAGCCCAGTTTGGCCTGCTGCAAGACTTCGGGTTCCAGTACGAACTCGATGAATTCCTGGGTGCCCTTGCCCTGCACCACGAGCTTGCCGCTCTCGTAAAAGACGACGTTGATCTTGTCCTTCTCGCCGGCAAACCGGGCGTAGGGCACGGCGCGAAACTTGAAGCCGCGCGAACTGAGGGCGGTTTCGAGCGCGGCCGCCTGATCATCGGTCAGCTTGCACGTATAGGAGGTCAATGGATTCACCGGGGGCAAAATAGCGGCAACGGGGCCAAGAAAAAAGCGGAAAGGCAAGAACCTCGGCTTGGCGACGGGGGGAATCCGCCTATGCGCTTCCACCTCCGCTGAAGCTTCCACCTCCGCTAAAGCTACGGCGGACAAGATGGGAGAAGGAGAACGGTTCGGCCGACTCTGGTGCTTACGACGGTTTCAGTGGTGGCCCACCGAAAGAAAGGGGTGCCTGCGGCGATATAATATGTCAAAGAGCGGCGGACGGGGCGGGGTCAGGCACCGTCCGACCGGCCAACCGCCGGTGAAGCGGTTGGGTGGGCCGCGTCCGGTGCGGATGGCCCCGAGCCCGTCACGGGCATGGAATCATCACCTTGACTGACCTTGACCGGGTTTGACCCTCCTTTTGGGTCTCGGGTCTTGGGTCTCGGACGGCAGGGGTAGCGTTGTCTGGGATTGACGTGGAGGCTTCGTCGTCGTCCACGTCGGTAACCATGGCGTCTGCCGGCGGGTCGGTCGGATCGGTTTTGGGGGC
>Ga0302282_1000439_pt1 | contig 31836 bp, 35 predicted proteins | sample III_Fen_E1_3_FD_198763 | JGI IMG/M metagenome (GOLD analysis project Ga0302282, IMG submission 198763) | Peat permafrost microbial communities from Stordalen Mire near Abisko, Sweden - III_Fen_E1_3 | ecosystem: Environmental > Terrestrial > Soil > Wetlands > Permafrost | place: Sweden: Abisko... | reverse complement strand
GAATAAATAGAGAAGGCCGAATCGGGCAGCGGCTTAGATGCCCATGCCGAATTCGCTCGCCGCACGTTTGCCGGAACTGGCGTAGAAGTCATACGGGGTGCGTTTGCCGAACTTGTAACGGCTGCGTACTTCATACCCAAGATAGATGCTGAGAGCAGCGACGACCATGCCAATCGAGAACCAGCCGATTACCTGCAGCGTCTTCGATTCATTCGTGTCATCTTCTGTTTCAACCAAAGGCGCGAGTTCTTCAGGTTCTGTGGACATGAGTTGGCTTCTCCTGCTGGCAGTATGATACCGCAGTTCTGGTTTGACTTGCTGTGTTGGAGTAAGTGAGCGTACCACTATTGTTCACTGAATGGATTCAATTTGGGTCAGAAAGGTTGTCTTTTCCGATTCGGGAAGGAAGCTGGCATGAATGGAGTTAGCAGCGAGTTGGCGCAGTTCTTCGCGCGTGAATCCCTGTTCGGTGTGGGCCAGCAGATACTCATTGGCGACGTCCGATCCGAAGAACGCCGGGTCGTCCGAGTTCAGCGTAACCAGCAGGCCTGCGTCGAAATAGCGGCGCAGGGGGTGACCGGAAAATGAGGGGCAGACACCGGTGCGGACGTTGGATGTGGGGTTCAGCTCCAAGGCCGTGCCGCGGGCTTTCAGCTCCTCAATCAACGAGGGGTCATGAATGGCGGAGAGTGCGTGGCCGATGCGCTCCGAGCCGATGGCAAGGGCTTCCCAGATTGCCTCAGGTCCGGTGGTTTCTCCGGCATGATTGGTCAGCCGCAGACCGGCGGAGCGAGCTTTGTCATAGAACTCATGGAAGGGCTTTGAGCCGCGCTGGCGCTCGTCTCCTCCGAGGCCGATACCAATGATTGATGGGTGCAAGCGCCTCATTTCAGAAGCCTTGCGGAAGACGACGGCGGCCTCGTCGACGGTGAAGTGGCGGACGGCGTCGAAGATCCAGTAGAGGGAAAGGCCCAGTTCGCGCTGGGCGCGAACGCGGGCGCGCTCCAGGCCGGTGAAGATGGGCTCGAAGGCCTTGGGATCGTGGTTGCGCCACATGTAGATGACGCCGACGGAGATATAGACCTCGGCGTGCACCACGCCCTGGGCGGCGAGGCGCTGCATCATGCGCCAGGCGGCAAGTTCGTAGTCGTCGGGGCCGATGAGGCGCCTGGTCACGGCTTTGAAAGCCTCAATAAACCCCGTGAAATCAGTGAATTGGTAAAGGGCTTCGGCTTCCGGAAGGGGGATGGGACTGGCGTCGTGGCGGGCGCTGAGATCGGCCAGGGTCTGGGGGGTGATGGTCCCTTCGAGGTGGAGATGGAGCTCGGCTTTGGGAAGCCGGCGGATGAAATCTTCAATGCCCGACATCCATTCAGTTTAGCGGGTCGGGGGGGCGGAAAGCGCGGCCAGGGTTTGAAAGGTTCAATCGGAGGGGTGCGCTACATAGCTCAAAAGGCTGCGCAGGAGGTTGCAAAACACGCGAAAGGTTTGAACCCGTGGTTGCGATTCGTTGAGACACGTACCTTGCGGGCAGTCCGAACAGCCGTTTCGGTTGCAGAGAGTTTGACTGAACGAGGTAGGGGGGTTGTGGAGAGTTAGCCGTTTCTTTGGAAAGTGCGCTGATTTCGCAAGGCTTATCGGCGCAAATCGTTGATTGTATGTCGGTTATTTGGATTTTGTTTGCAGTGCAGTTGCGCGCGGAAATGAGTTCTTCCCGCAACCACGCAGCAGGCCTTGGTTTGCGCCCTCGATCCCCCGGTCCCTCGGCCGCGGCGGACGAGGGACCGCGGGCACCCTCATTGTGGATAGAGAACGGGGCCACCCGCCTCAGGGGATAAATCCCCGTTGGCAATGACGGCAATTGTGCCGGGGATAAATCCCCGGCCTACCGCCCGATGGGCGCCCGCCCTATTTACGTTTCCCGTATCGAGGGGATGATGGCTGCGTGTCTGCGCATCTTTCTGGCGAGCGGCAGGCGCATGAAACTCAGCAGCATCAGCTGCAGGAAAGATTCATTGGGATGGGTGTCCTGACGCAAGAAGAGAATCGCGCCCACCAGCGTATAGCCGAAGAGGCCGAGCAGCGCCAGCGGGAGCAGAACCTTGAAAAAGAAGCGAACTACCTCCCATAGCCCCCAGGGGCCTCCGGTGTCGACAATTTGCCCGAAGCGGGTGAGCACCCAGATTTCGCTGGAGTGACCTTTCAGCTTGAAGTACAGCTTGCCGTTGGCCATCCGGGGATGGGCCACGTCGGAGACGATGGGAATCTTCGCGCCCGAGGAGGTCTCAAGAAAAGGACGGAGTCCGGCGATGGTTGTCACGACTCCCTGATGGTTCCACCCGATCTTATCCATGTGCAGGGTGCACGGGCAGCTCTCTCCGCCGAGGCGCGGAAACTCGAACTGGGCGGGGATCACGAAGAGGTAATCCTCACCCGGGGTCGCCTCGTAGTATCCAGCGCCGGATACGGGTGTTTGGTCGGCGTGGTTCAGTTGCATGGTTTCGCCCGGCAGGACATAGAGATGGCCGACCACCAGATGGTTGTCGTCCTCTATATCGACCGCGGCGATCGGCGCGGAGGTGGGATTGGGCTGCACCTCGAGGCGAGGCGCCTTCGACGGCCGAGCGCAACCGACGGTAAGGATCAGAATCAGCGCGAATAATGGCTTCATGGCCAACCGTATTATCCCATGCGGAAGCGGTGCGGCACTCGGCTGAATGCATGTGTCGCGGTGGACGTCAAAGGCGCAGCCCTCGAATCGAGGTTATATCCCGGCCCCTCCGCCGCGGCGGACGACGGACTGCTGGCACCCTCATTGCGATGGAGAGCGGGGCCACCCGCCCGGATTGACATTCGCCAGGGACGGACAAGACTTGCCTGAGCAGGAAGGGTCGAGGTCAGACGTGGAACTGCTCTACGGCTTGCTTGATGCGGTCGACCAGGGGGGTGAGGTCGCCAATGAGTTGGGTGGTCTCTTTGGCCAGGCCAGCATTTTTCCCGGTCATGGCGGCTACGTGCGAGATGCTGGAACTGATTTCGCCCATGGCTTCCGCCTGCTGAGAGGACGCTACGGCGATCTCAGAGACCCGGTGGACGGCGTCAGTCATGAGGGCGTTGATGCCGCTGAGAACGGACTGAGCCTCCTGTACGAGAGCCACGCCGTTGGTGACCTGGGTTGCGCCGGTGCGCATTCCGGCAATGGCGCGTTCGCTGTCACCCCGGATCTTTCCGATGAGGGCGTCTATCTCGGCTGTGGCCTTCATGGTGCGGTCGGCGAGGGAGCGAACCTCATTGGCGACGACGGAGAAACCACGGCCGGCCTCCCCGGCTCTTGCGGCCTCAATGGAGGCATTGAGGGCAAGGAGGTTTGTCTGGTTTGCGATTTCGCGGATGGCCTTGGCAATGGCTCCCACTTCAACGGAGCTTGCACCGAGGGTTTCGACTTCAGTGGAAGCCAACCTGACGACGGAGGCGAGTTCCTGAATCTGTTCGGTGGCGCGATTAGAGACATTGGCGCCGTCGGTGGCTCGACGGCCTGATTCCTGAACGGAAGCTTCAGTGGATTGGAGATTGACAGTGACCTCGCGAATGGTGAGGTCGAGTTCGGTGGTGGCGGCGGCGACCGATTCGGTGGCAGCGCTCTGTTCGGCCGTAGCCTGTGCAATCCCGTTGGCAACCATGAGGATATGTTCCGTCCCCTTTTCGACAGGGACTACGGCGTCATGGATACATTGAATCGTGGACTGGACCCAGCCGGTGAGCAATCCGAGCTTGCGCGCGATTTTTGCGGAGCGGCCCAGTTGATCGAGATCGAAGGTGGTGGTGAAGTCGCCCGTGGAGAGCAGTTTGTCGAGATACGTGTCGATCTGGTCGAGATCGCGCAGCAGATTGGGAAGGGTGCTGGTGAGGATGAACAGGCCGCTCACGGCGCCGCACGCGAATGCGGCTGCGGAAACGGCGCGGAGCAGGGGGAAGCGAGCGGCGCCGAACTCCAGGGAGAACCCGGCCAGGGACGCGGCGAGGCCAAGGATCGAAGCGAACCGGAAACGAAGATCGGGGCGGGTGAGCCAGCGAATCAAGGGGGACGGGTTGGGGAGGGCGCGGCCTTCATCGACGCAAAGAGTGCGGTCGCCTTGCAGAATACGGCGATAGGCGTCCGAAGCGGCGTTGACCTGCTGGCGGGAGGGTTTCCTGCGGAGGGATTGGAAACCGATGACGCGACCATCCTCTGCCCGAACGGGTGAGACATTAGCCAGCACCCAGTAATAGCCTCCATCTTTTCGGCGATTCTTGACGAGGCCTTGCCAGGGGCGGCCCGCTTTGAGCGACTTCCACATATCGGCGAAGGCTTCTTTGGGCATGTCGGGGTGGCGAACCAGATTATGCGGTTTGCCGACCATTTCCTCAAGGGCATACCCGCTGAGATCGGCAAAGGCCTGGTTGGCCTCTGTGATGCGGCCTTTTTGATCGGTCCGCGAGTAGATAAAGACGTTCTCCGGGACGAGGGTTTCTCTGTCGACGGTATGTGGAACGGCTGCCATCGGAATTCTCCAGACGCTGAAATATCGGGGCTTGGCGGATGGGCTGCGCAGTTTGCTGCAGATCAGCCGGTCGGGCGAGCTCCATATTCTCTTTTATCGACTGGAATCCAGGATGGGTTAGCGACAGACGCATTCGGTTGTCAGGCCGGCGACTTGAGCGCGTAGACCTCAGGAGTGTTTGCCGGCTCAGGTGGAAAGCTGGTTCTGTCAAACTGCTGCCACTGCTCCACATTGGCGGCGGAGAGCGGCTGGCTGAAATAGTAGCCCTGCACCTCGCCACATCCTCTGGCTCGCAGGAACTCCAACTGCGCCTCGGTTTCGACGCATTCGGCGATCACCTTCAGGTTCAAGGCCTTGCTCATATCGATCATTGCGGTCGTGATGGCCGCGTCGTCGGGATTGGTTGCAACGTCCCGGATGAAGGACCCGTCGATCTTGAGTTTGCTCACGGGAAACTGCCTTAAATAGCTGAGGCTGGAGTAGCCGGTGCCGAAGTCATCGATGGCGAGGTTGACTCCCATTCTCTTCAATTCCTCGAGAAGGGTAAAGATGGAGTCGCCGGTGGACAGCAAGAGGCTTTCAGTGATTTCAAGCTCAAGACAGCGCGGGGGCAGCGCAGTATCGTGCAGAACGGACTTGACCAATTCGCAAAAGCCATCCTGCTGAAACTGGATAGCGGAGACATTGACCGCGATGGACGGCACCGCGATGCCGGCGTCGATCCATTTCCTGGCCTGGACGCATGCGGTGCGGAGCACCCATTCGCCGATGGGAACAATCAATCCACTGCTCTCGGCGATGGGAACGAATCTTGAGGGCGGCACCAGGCCCATCTCGGGATGGTCCCACCGCAGCAGAGCCTCAAATCCGGTGGTCTTTCCCGTAAGCAAACTGACTTGTGGTTGATAGACCAGGAACAGCGCCTGTTTATCGAGTGCCTCGCGGAGGTCGTGTTCGAGTGTGAGCCGTTCGATGACCTGGGCGCTCATTTCCTCGGTGAAGAAGCGGAAGGTGTAGCGACCGCTTTCCTTGGCGGAATACATGGCCGCATCGGCGTTCTTGATGAGCGTTTCGCCGTCCTTCCCATGCTCAGGGAAGATGCTGATGCCGATGCTGCAGGTGACTTTGAACGAGCGCCCCTCGATGATGAATTCCTGATCCATGCCGCGGGCGATGCGTTCGGCGGTGACGGCCGCGTCGACTGACTCGTGGATGGAGGGGAGCACAACAAGAAACTCGTCGCCGCCGATACGCGCCACCGTATCTTCTTCGCGCGAAAGGGACTTCAGTCTTGTGGCAACTTCCCGGAGGAGCAGGTCGCCGATAGAGTGACCGAGCGAATCGTTGATGATCTTGAAACGATCGAGATCGAGGAACAGGACCGCAACCTTTTCCTTGTGACGCCGGGCTGCGGCAAGCGCGCTGCGCAGCCGGTCATTGAGTAAGCTGCGATTGGGCAAACCGGTGAGCGAATCGTAGTAGGCCAGGTATTGGACCTGGCTTTCGGCAGCTTTGCGGTCGGTTATGTTGACCAGTCCGCCTTCAATGATAGCCGGAGCATTTTCTGACGGCTGGATGCTTCTGACATTGGCGAGGGCCCATTTCCAACTGCCGTCCGGGCACTGAAACCGGTATTCGGCATTGACGATCTGGCCCTCGGTTCCTGCAGACTTGTCGTGAAGATGCTTATGGAATTGCGCGGTGATTGATTCAACGTTGGCGCGGTCCTCGAGCATTTCAACGCGACTCGAGTAGCCCAGGATTCCCGCACATGCGTCATTGCAATCGATTATGCTGCCGTCCGCCGCAGCAATGTAGAGGCCGGTGAGATTGCGCTCAAACATGCGCCGGTAGCGCTCTTCAAGGGCGACCTCGTTCTCGAGCCGAATTTTGATGAGCTTGGTCTGGCCACGCACTTGCCGGCGCAGGAAAAGCACCCAACAGAAGACTGCAGCCGTGATAAGTCCGACGACGATGAGAATGCGCACGGCGCGGCCACCGGTCAACCAGGGAGGCGAGGAAAGCACGGTGATGTCTGCAGGAGAGCGGAGGACGATTTCGAATGCGATCGGGTTGCCGTTTTCGTCGGTCTTGATGGAACAGATGCCGGTGAGAGCCAGTTTGCTGTCTTTGGTGGGTGGCGGGACTTTGTGAATGTCTGGGCGAATGGCAAAGCGGGTTGTGAAGTTGGTGTGATCGTCCGATTGAAGGACGAGAGTAAAGGAGCTGCGGTCAGGGTTCACGGCCTGAACCGTTCCCGCGATGGTGACGAGGCGAGCGTCATAGCCGCCTTTGAGAGCGGTTTTGCCGTCAAGGCTGGCTGGCAGAATCGACTGATGCTTGCCGGTAGGATCGAAGCTGGCGGATTTCAAGATGGTGCTGTAGTTGCCGCTGGCGGGGAAGCCTACGACTTCGACTTCGTCTCCCGCCTCTCCTGGAGAGCCATCCTGACTCTCGGCATAGAGGCCGCCGGTCGAATCCATCAGGAAGATGCCTCTACCGGGGAATCGCGCTGTGATGATCCCCTGCACCTTGACTCTGTGAACATCCGTCGCCTGCGCGGAGAACCGGCCGATCTGGTCGATACTCTGAGTGGGAACGGAATATGGGTCTTGCGGGGCGGCCTCAATGACTTTGGCATTGGCTAGGCCGGGCACCATCATATGGATGGCAACGAGCTGCTTTCTGCGATTGAACGCGGAAGCGCAAACTCCCCTGAACTGCACTTTCGCATCGACGAGCTGAGTCGGAAACGGGTCATGGTAATCCGGCACACGCACTTTAAAAGCGCCAGTCGGAGTGGCCACGTCGATCACGAGGATATTGCCTTCCATCTCCTTGGTGAAGGAGCGGACGATGCCTTCCATTTGAGCCCATTGGCTGTCAAAGTGGCCGGTGGCTGCCTTCTCGTAACTCAGGACGAGCGGTTTTGGCTGCGGCGCGGAACCGAGGACCTTCCACGTTGGGCTCGAAAGGTCGGGGGAGAAGCCGGGGCCAACTACACCGGTGATGTCGAGCAGTTGGCCTGGGGTTGGAGGAGGGTCTTTGAGTCCCCGGATGTCGACCCAGACGCCTCCCGTGGAGTCCTGTACAAACAGGTTGGGCGCGATCGTGTCGTAGTAGGTGACCACCGCGCGGATGTGCACAGGGACGGGCGGTTGGGATGAATCCGTATTCGATCGGCGAATCTGGTCGACTGAAGTGATGACATGGTGCGCGGCAGACGGCAGAGGCTGGCAGATTGCGACGTTGAGGCCGCAAGCAAGAACGGCCAGCGTCAGTATTCTCCTCATGATTGCGCACTTTCTGTTACGCCGGCACAGTCCGCCCAGGGATCGAAGCTGGTTCACTGAGTGTTTATCGGCATTTCTTCGGCATATCTATAGTAAACGGCTGCTGGGAATGATGTTTTCGGTGGTTGGCGGGCGGGGGTTCTGCGGGTAAGGGTAGCCTCTTCAAGGTTCAGGACTGAGTCGCCAGGCGGATTTGGGAGCGGACGGTCAAGGATAGACTCAGTTTTTGTGGAATGTCACGGTCTCCTCGACCTCTGCAACGACGGGGTCGGAGCCGCACATTGCCGGGGCGTACTTCAACTTCCTGAACATCCCCAACACGACTTGGCGGATTGCGGGATTGCTTGCGCTCATGATCTGAACGTCACCGACGGAGCCATCGGCAAGCACCGTTATCTCAGCGGAAGCGGAGCCATCTTCTTCCCTTTGTTGGTAAAAGACAGGCTCGGGTCGTTTGACCCAGTGCGGTGGCGTTATGCCGGCACACTTGCGGCGTTCGATTGCGCCTTTCGGCGGAATGAGGAGGGCCGGGTCGAAGGAGGCGGTTTCGAGCGTGGCTACGCTTGCAGAGATGGTCTGTTTGCCATTCTTTTGCAGCTCGAATTTCTTCGGATAGGGGGTTCCAGCCGTGTCAGAATAGCCGCGAAATGTTTCGATGTCCTGTTCGTCAGGCCCTGCCTGCCAGCCAACGCTCTGCACTTCATGGGAGGCTGTGTCGAGGCATATCTCGCGGTTGCCTTTGGAACCCACTATTTCAGCCCCAATACAGGAGACGGAAACGCCGTCTTCGATCCTATTCTTAAGGCGGGTTGCGTTGTACAAATCGGCGTCCACGTTGAATTGGAGTAGACGAAACACCTCCCGGACCATGGTTGGCGTAAAGGGGAAGTTCCGAACGGTGTATTGTTCTTCGCCGACCTGAATTGTGGTCTGTTCGAAGCCGCCGACTTCGATCTTGCTCCACCAATGGTCGCTCGACTGAAACTTGACGGAGAGATGGCCGGGCATGGGTCCGGAGGATTCGACGGTGAAATCGATTTCGATATGAAGGGGATTAGTGGCGCTCTGAAACAGGTCTAACGGATTTCGGGCGCTATCGAGAAGCTGCTGTTCGGCGAGGTGATCTGCGGCGAGAAGCGGGCAGGCAGCCGCAACGAGAATTGCAGCGGTAAAGACAAGACGTTTCATGATTGCTCAACAGGATAGCAGGAGCAGAATCAGCGGGGCTTGGCGAATTCCGACCGATGGCGGCTGTAGAAGTAGTAGATCACCAGCCCGATGGCGAGCCAGCCAAAGAAACGGAACCAGGTGAGGATGTCGAGGCCAGCCATAAGGAGGACGCAGAAGACGACGCTGAGGGCTGGAATTACAGGTCCGAAGGGAACGCGGAAGCCGCGTTTGCGCTCCGGTTCGCGATAACGCAGCACGATGACGCCGATGGAGACGAGGATGAAGGCGAAGAGGGTGCCGATGTTGGAGAGGTTAGCGAGGGTGCCGATGTCGAAGAGGCCGGAGGGGATGGCGACCACGATTCCTGCGATCCAGGTAGAAAATGCGGGGGTGCGGAAGCGTGGGTGAATGCTGGAAAAGATCTTGGGCAGCAGTCCGTCGCGGGACATGGAGAACCAGACACGGGATTGGCCGAGCTGGTAGACGAGCAGGCTCGACAGCATGCCCATGAGCGCGCCGAAGAGCACCACGAGCCTGACCCAATGAAGCGAGTGGCCGCCGGGAAGGACGGAAAGCTTCTTGAGGGCGTTGACCACGGGCGCGGCGTCGCCCACCATGGATTTCCAGGGGACGAGGCCGGTGAGGCAGACGGCGACCGCGACATAGAGCACGGTACAGACGACCAGTGTAGAGATGATGCCGATGGGCAGATCGCGCTGCGGATTTTTGCATTCTTCGGCCGCTGTGGAGACCGAGTCGAACCCGATGTAGGTGAAAAAGATAATGGAGCCGCCGGTGAGAATGCCATTGAAGCCATTGGGAATGAAGGGGTGGTAGTTGGCGGGATGGATGAAGCTGATGGCAGCAAAGACGAAGATGAGGATGGCGATGAGCTTGATGCCCACCATCATGTTATTGGTCTCTGCCGACTCGCGAATGCCGCGGACAAGCACGACGGTGAGCAGCAGCACGACGAGGAAAGCGGGGATGTTGAAGCCGAAGTGCCAGCCGGGTTGGTAGAGCCAGTTGCCGGCGAGATCCTGAAGGCCTTCAGGGAGATAGGCGGGTGAGATCCAGGTGGCGGGGGGATGAAGGCCGAACCAGTCGAGGAGGTCGACGATGTGGGCGGCGAAGCCGACGCTGACGGTCATGTTGGAGCCGGCGTATTCCAGGATCAGGTCCCAGCCAATGATCCAGGCGATGAGCTCGCCCATGGTGGCGTAGGTGTAGGTATAGGCAGAGCCGGCGATGGGGATCATGGAGGCCAGTTCGGCATAACAGAGGCCGGTGAGGGCGCAGACAAAGGCGACCAGGATGAGAGAGAGCGCGATGGCGGGGCCGGCGCCGGGACGGCCGGCGAGAGCAGTGTGGGTGATGAGATAGTCGCCAAGCGGTGTGTTGACGAAGCTGGAGGTATCGAACTGCTCGCCGGAGATGGCGGTGCCGATGACGGTAAAAATGCCCGAGCCGATGACTGCCCCGATGCCAAGCGCCGTCAGCGACCACGGCCCGAGGGTCTTTTTGAGCCTGTGCTCGGGTTCTTCCGATTCCCGAATCAGCTTATCGATCGACTTGCGGGCAAGCAGTTGGCTGGGCAGCGCAGTTCTCCTCAATCCGTGAGTGGGGTCCTGTCAAACCTCGTTACGGCGGGGCTGTGCATACTGCGGGTTCCAGTCGAGCTTGTGCCGGGCCGGAACCCTATTCGAGACGAGTAGGGACGCCTTACCGCTTGGAGACGCCGCGTGCTGCCTTCTTGAGCTTCTTCTTGTTCTCGCCACGGGGGCCGGTCCGCTTTGCCTTCGGGGCGGCCTTTTTGCGCGCCGTGCGCTTTACCTTCTTGCGTTCCAGTTTGTCTTCAATCTTGGTGGTATCTGCCACGTATAACCTCTTTCGCTGCAATCTCTTCAGGGTTTCCCGCACATCGGCCCGATCATCGGCCCGCAGTTCTTGAGGGAGTGAAGTCTATGTTAACAGGGAATTGACTTGGGGCCAATGCGGAGGCGGTTCCTGCGTTGATTCCGCAAGCGCTCAATTGGGGGTCGCAATCATTGATTTCCAAGGTACAATGGGAACAGACTAGATTTTTCCCACCTGCTCGGCTCCGGCCTCCGTATTGCTTCTGACGAGCTCCGCACCACACGCACCAATCACCGCGTTGACCGGAGTTCGTTTATGCGTTCTGACAAGATTCACCGCGCTCTTGCGCAGGGAATGAACCGTTTTGAAGTGTGCCAGCTCGTGGCGAAGGGCGTAAAGGCCACCCACAAGACAGGCGCACGTTTTGAAGATTCAATTAACGACGTTTTGCAATATATAGGCACGCACGAATCCCGCTTGGAAAATCGTCACCCGGCCGCTCCGCAGGTGAGCGTGAAGAGCCTGAAGCCGGCTGCGTAAAAGCAGTGGTCAGTTGTCAGTTATCAGCAAAAATGCCCGGGATTGCTGGAGTTGATTGCAAAGGCGGCGCTTAAGTCGAAGGTTTTGAAAGTAGACGCAAAAGAGGGACGGCCGTTTGCCGTCCCTCTTTTGTTTAGTTCGAAATCCGGGTGCTAAGCAGTTTACTTAGACGACCTGAACGTTCTCTGCCTGCCAGCCCTTGGGGCCCTTGGTGACGTTGAACTGAACGCGCTGTCCCTCTTGCAAGGAACGGAAGCCGTTGGACTGAATTGCGGTGTGATGAACGAAGACGTCCTCGCCATTTTCACGGCTCAAAAATCCAAAACCCTTGGCGTCGTTAAACCATTTCACTGTGCCTGTTTCCATTGTGATGCTCCTTCGATACTGATTTACCGCGAACGCAATGTGGAAGTTTGCGAGTAGGCGGTAACCGGAACAGGCAAAAACTTCAGATCGAATTCTACGATTCAATTGAGTGTAGCACGGAACTGGCAAGCGGTTTCAAGAGATGTGGTCACAACCAGAGAGGTGCAGGCGGATTTTGGTTGGTTTTTGACATCCTGAGGGAGGTTCAAGTACGGTTGCGGCGCGGTTTACAGCGGGAATGTGCTCGTTGTGAACGCGCTAAGCCAAAGGAGACTAACGGGATGAAACTGAAACGTGTGGCTGTACTGATGATTCTAGTCGCCGGGCTGGCCGTGTCGGCATTTGCGGGTCCGATTGACGGACAATGGACAGCAACATTCGATACACAGATTGGCGAACAGCACTATACGTACACATTCAAAGCTGACGGCGAAAAGCTGACCGGCACGGCGAAAAATGATCGCGGATCGACCGAGATTACGGCCGGAACCATTAAAGGCGACGCTGTCTCGTTTACCGAAAACCTGGATTTCAACGGCAACCCGCTGGTGATTACGTACACGGGAAAGATTGCCGGGGACGAGATCAAATTTACCCGCAAAGTTGGGGATTTCGCGACGGAGGAAGTTGTTGCGAAGCGGGTGAAGTGAAACCCGCGGCGGGGAGGAATCGTAGGCGCAGCCCTAAAGCTTCCTGAGGTTGGCGAACTTCTCCATCAGCTTCTTCATCCCATGCCGGTTGAACATCACGGTGAGCTTGGCGTCTTCGCCTTCGCCTTCGCGCATGAGGATAGTGCCTTCTCCGTACTTGGAGTGGACGACGCGCTGACCTTTTTTCAGGTTGGCTGCGCCGGTGGGCGGAGGGATATCCATGGTGGGGCGTGCGAAACCCCCGCTGCCGATCTTGCCTGCGCCGGCTTTGCCGCCGAAGAAGCGCGCAATGTTGTCGATGGACTGCGGCGCCGGTTCCTGCGCTGCGTCGTCTGTATCCGCGGAGGCGCTGGACGGCGGGGCTGAGGCGGCGGTTTTGGGTTTGGCCGTCATCCAGGAAGCGACGAAGGGCTTGCCGGGCGCGGGCTTGGTTCCAGTTGCGCTGGTGCGGGTCTCCTGACTTTCATCCTCATAGTTGTAATGCTGATCGGCGAAGTCGTTGGTCTGCGCGGAGCGTCCGGCCCCAAACCGGGAACCCGGATACGTGTTGGGGTATCCCGGCGTGGCCCAGGATGCCGCTTGAATCATGCCGCGCCCGCCGAGGTTTTCAACCAACTGGCTGGGGACTTCCTCGAGGAAGCGGGATGGCACAGACATCTCCGGGGCATCGTTACCGTAGCGGCGGCGGTAGTGCGCGCGGGTAAGGATCAGTGTATTCATGGCGCGGGTCATGCCGACGTAGCACAGGCGGCGCTCCTCCTCGAGCTCGTCGGGGCTGTTAAGGGTGCGCGAGTGAGGGAACAAGCCCTCTTCGAGGCCTGCGAGGAAGACGAGCGGGAATTCGAGACCCTTGGCGGCGTGGAGAGTCATGAGGGTGACGCGTGCTTCGGGGTCGAACTGGTCGGTGTCTGAGGCGAGGGCGGCATGGTCGAGGAAGTCGGCAAGGGTCTCGCCGCGGACTTCGGCGTCGTGAGCGGCGTTGGCGAGTTCCTTCAGGTTTTCAATGCGGCTGAAGGCTTCAGGGGAGCCTTCGGTTTCTAGGACCTTGATGTAGCCGGTGCGGTCGATGATGAAGCGGATAAGCTCGGGGAGGGTGGCCGCGTCGCCGGGTGAGCGGAAGGCGGGAGTTTCGGTGGAATTCGTTTCGGAATTCTCGGGGAGATTGGCTTGGTCGATCCCCTGTCCCCAAGTGCGAGGGACAGGGGGCACCCGAGAATTGGATTGAGACTCGGTCTCATTTGCCTGCTTTGGCATCTTCAGGAAGGGACGCTTTGGGGCTTCGGCGAAGGGATTGAAGTCTGCGGCGTTGAGGAGCGAAAGTTGGTCTTCGTTGCCTCCGAAGTCGAAGGATGTTGCGGAGTCCGCGCTCGCTGAATCCGCGCTTCCTGAGTCTGCCGCGCCGAATTCAAAACCTGTGTCGAGGTCATCTGCTTCAACGCCAGCGGCCACATCGGCGGAGAGCTTCCCGGCGAAGTCAGGGTCCATCATGGCCTGGGCGTCGAGGATGAGTTGGCGGAAGGAATCGAGGGCCATGAGCGCACGGGTCGGGATCAGCTTGGCTTTGAGGGCGGCGGAGAGTGCGTCCCAGGTGGACTGGCCGGTTTCAAGCGCGAGGCGCTCGAGGGTCTCGAGAGTCGTTTTACCGATGCCGCGGACCGGTGTGTTGATGACGCGGTTCAGCGCCATCGAATCGTGCGGATTGCGGACGAGGCGCAGGTAGGCGAGCAGGTCCTTGATCTCGGCGCGCTCGTAAAAGCTGAAGCCGCCCACCATGGTGTAGCGGATGTTGTACCGGCGGAGGGATTCCTCAACCAGGCGTGACTGCGAGTTGGTGCGATAGAGCACGGCACAATGGGTTTCGTCACCTTCAGCGCCGGCTTCGCGGAGGAATTTCTGAATGCGGTCTGCGATGAAAAGGGCTTCGCTTTCGCCGTCGGGAGCCTCGTAGTAGCCAATCTGCGAGCCACCCTGGCGGTCGGTCCAAAGCTTTTTCCCCTTGCGGCGCAGGTTGTTCGAAACAACAGCGCCGGCGGCTTCAAGAATGATTTGCGTGGAGCGGTAATTCTGCTCCAGCCGAATGATCTTGGCGTTCGGAAATTCCTTCTCAAAGTCGAGGATGTTCTTGATATCGGCGCCGCGCCAGGAGTAGATGCTCTGGTCTTCGTCGCCGACGGCGCAGACATTCTGGGCGGGGCCGGCGAGGTACTTCATGAGCTCGTATTGGGGACGGTTGGTGTCCTGGTATTCGTCGACGAGGAGATAGCGATAGCGCCGCTGGTAGCGCTCGCGGACTTCGGATGAAACCTTGAGGAGGCGGACAGCTTCGAGGAGAAGATCGTCGAAATCGAGGGCATTGTTCTTGCGCAGCTCGGCCTTGTAGCTCTGGTAGATGTGGGCGATGCGCTCGCTGTTGGGATCTTTGCTGGCGAGGTAGTATTCCTGTGGATCGACCATGTGGTTTTTGGCCCAGGAGATGCGGCCAAGGACCGTCCGCGGCGTGAGCTGCTTGGTATCGAGCCCCATGCGGCGCATGACGGCTTTGACGATGGCTTGCTGGTCGTTCTCGTCGTAAATGGCAAAGGAGCGGGTCAGGCCTTCTCCACCGACCTTGAGGGCCTCGATGTCGCGGCGCAGCATGCGCACGCACATGGAGTGGAAGGTGGCGATGAGTGGCTTGGCAAGCGAAGAATGGGCGAGCAGCTTATCGACGCGGGCAGCCATTTCGCTGGCGGCCTTGTTGGTAAAAGTAACGGCGAGGATGGAGTCGGGCGCGACGCCTTTTTCCTGGATAAGCCAGGCAATGCGGGCAGTGATGACGCGGGTTTTGCCGGAACCTGCGCCGGCCAGGATGAGCAGGGGTCCTTCAGTGGCCTCGACTGCGGCTCTCTGTTCGGGATTCAGGTTGTCAGTGAGCGGGTGCAAGGCGGTGTCCGGCGGGAAGGTTCCTGTATCCAGTGTACCGGGTTGGGGGAACGCGAATGGCTTGGACCGGCGAATTGGAATGCTAATTAGTCAAATGATCAATTTAATCGTTTTGATCAAATTGATCGTTTTGTCCAATTGCGATAGGATGAGTGGATGGTGGAGATCTCAGCGACAAAAGCGAAGCAGCAATTTGCCGCATTGCTGGAGGCGGCGCAGCGGGGACCGGTGCGGATACAGCGGCATGGCAGGGATGTGGCTGTGCTTGTGTCAGCCGCGGAGCACGAGCAAATGGTCCGGGAGCGGTGGCGGGAGTTTGATCGCCTGTCGGCGCTTGCGGCCGCACAGGCTGAGGCCAATGGTCTGACCGAGGAGAAGCTGCAAGAAATTCTTGCTGAGCGATGACGCGACTGCGGCGTTTGGTGCTGGACACGAACGTTTTGATCAGCGCTGCCCTGCGACGCGGTTCGCTTCCCCATCAGGTCCTTCTCCAAGCCCGCGCTGCTGGTCCGCTGCTTGCGTCCGATGCGACACTTGCGGAATTTCGCGAAGTGTTTCTACGCGCAAAGTTTGACCGGGACGTGGATCGCGCACTCCGCGAGAGCGTTGTGGAGGAATACGCGCGGCTGTGCATGCTGATCCCAATTCCTGTGCCCATTCGTGCCTGCCGTGATACGAAGGACGACAAGTTTCTTGAGGTGGCGGTGCATGGGCGGGCCGACGCAATTGTGACCGGAGACAGCGATCTTCTGGACTTGCATCCTTTTCGGGGAATTGCGATTCTCACGCCGGCCGATTACCTGAATTTGAAATAACCTTCGTTGCCGCCGATTTATCCTAAGGGCACCATGACATTGAACAGCAAGGCTGTGCGCCGGGTGGCGGTTTACTGCGGATCGGCGAACGGGAACGATCCAGCATTTCTGGCCGAGGCAAAGGCGCTGGGGACGGCGATTGCCGCGGCCGGGTTGGGGCTGGTGTACGGTGGGGCCAGTATGGGCCTGATGGGTGCGGTAGCGGACGCGGCGCTGGCTGGAGGGGCCGAGGTGATTGGCGTGCTGCCGGATGTGCTGGCGGGGAAAGAGATTGCACACGCAGGGCTTACGCGGCTCGAGCTGGTCTCCACCATGCACGAGCGGAAGGCGCGTATGGCCGAGCTGGCGGATGCGTTTCTGGTGCTGCCGGGCGGGTATGGAACGCTGGAAGAGCTACTGGAAGTGGTGACATGGGCGCAGTTGCGGCTGCACACCAAACCAATCGTCCTCATCAACACCGCAAACTACTGGAATGGCCTTCTTACGTTCCTGGACACAGCGGTGGCGGCAGGGTTTTTGAAGCCGAAGAATCGGGCGTTGATGCGGGTGGCCGGGAGCGCGGTGGAGGCGGTCGGGATGTTTATGGGGAAGTTCGAAATATCATGATGAATTCCGCAGCTGATGTGGATCTCTGGGGAGGTCACTTTGGGCAAGGTATTTTCGAGCATTGAACCAAACCACCGCGAATTCCTGCTCCGTCAACGGGTTTTCTTCAACGCGTCGGCTGGTGCAGGGGGGCGAGTTAATGTTTCGCCGAAGGATGGGAAATCGCTGAGGGTTCTCGATGAGAATTCTGTCGCCTATCTCGATTTGACGGGAAGCGGTAATGAGACCGCGGCGCATCTCAGAGACAATGGGCGGGTGACACTCATGTTCTGCGCGTTTGAAGGGCCGCCGTTGATCCTGCGGCTCTATGGACAGGGCCGCGTGGTGCGCCGCGAGAGCCCGGAATACGAGTCTCTGTTGCGCACGCACTTTGGAAGCGAAGAGCCACCGGGCGCGCGGCAGATGATTGTGTTGGCCGTCGAGCGGGTTCAGACTTCGTGTGGATACAACGTCCCGCTCTACCAGTACAGCGGTGAGCGCGACACCCTGCTGCGGTGGGCGGAGAAGAAGGGGCCCGACGGGCTTGCCGAATACAGGCGCAAAAAAAACACGCGGAGCATCGATGGACTGCCGACGGGACTTCTGGATGGGGATACGACTGAGGCCTCAGCTAATTCTGTGGCCCGATAAGCTCTTCCGCCGCGAAGGTGCATTCGCGACATTGGCAGACGCGGCAGGTTTGCCTGTGAATCAATGCAGAGAAGAACCGAAGAAAACCGCAGGGGAGACATTGAATCGCTGACTGAGCCTTGCGATGTGGTCGCGGTTCAATTGCCGCTTGCCTGCAAGGACCAGCGAAACAGTGCTTTCACTACCCAACTCGGCTGCAATATCACGTTGCGAAAGCGAATTCTGTTCGAGCAGAAACTTCAGGACATCGATTGGTTCTGCTTCCGGGATAGGGAAACGCTCATCTTCGTAACGCTCGACAAGCAAAGTAATCAGCTCGATCGCCTCTTCCTCTTCTGGCGCAGGGTTTGCTATTGTCGTCAGTTCGAAGAGTGCGTCGGTATATTCGGCCAGCTCAGCATCCGAGTGGATCAGGCGAGGCGCACCACGACGAATCATTTCTGCGGGATTTGCTAGCGTTGTGCTCATCGTTTTGTCCCCTTGTCCCAGTTCGCGCGGTTGTCATATTGCTGATGCGTCAGAAATGAACGGATGTAAATGTGCCCTTCTGTGATCCGGCCTTCCTTCTCGCGAGAATAGTGAATGGTCGTGACAAGCCTGTACCGGTTCCGACGGATATTGAATATCACGTATCCGTCGACATCATCGGCATCTCTAAAGACCTGCCGGACTTCCTGGAAGTTTCGCCACCGTACGTCTTTGGCGATCTTGAACCACGCCCCGATCTCTCTGGCAGCGTCCGGGTACTCCTCCTCGGCCTCCTTTAGGTGCTTGCGCGTGACAACGTGCATGGCGGCTTTCTAAAACGAAATTCGAATTCAGGAATTGCCGCGACAGAAACCGTGCATCTCTAATGTTACTTTTCAAAACGAAAAGATGTCAAGGTTCTGTTTTCATTTTGCTAAGCATTCGGTGGCTTGAGCGCCTTGAGCCCGTCTCGAGCGTTCAGTTCGGCGTCCCAGTAGCGTCTTCGGCCGCAAACGTGCATTCGCGGCACTGGCACACGCGGCGCAGATATTCCCACGAATAGATCCCGGCAGTATGTCCGTCCTGCCAGTTGAACTGCAGAGCGTATCGGCCTACGGCGTGGGCACTGGCCGGCTTGGGAGGCGGGGTGTACATCTGAAGCGGATTGGCAGGCTTTGGTTTGGGCTGGCCGGGTTTGCGGTTCTGCTGAGCGCGCTCCTCATTGCAGGTGGCGCAGGGACAGGCATCGCGGAGCCACGCGAAGGTCCAAGCGCTGCGATGTCCGTCCTGCCAGTCGATCTCCAGGCCCTTGCCCTCGGTGAGGAGCACGCGCACCTTCTCCGGGGTGACGGCGATTCGGGGCAGGGGGCGATTTTGCTGCGACTCGCGCGCCGCATGTTCCTTATCGACAAAGCGGATGCCTTCGTGGCTCATAAGTACAGTTTACAGTGGTTAGTGATTAGTGATTAGTTGCCAGCGGCAATCGAGCCCCGCGCTGATTGTTTTGAAGGCGTTCGGCTCAAAGTCAAAACACATCTCGTCTCCAAACTGCGGTCAATTTCAGCGCAAAGGCTAATCACTACCCACTAATCACGAACCACTAAATCACTGCCGGCTGTCATATCGGAGTTTCAGGGTCAGGATGGCGAGGGCGAGAGCCAGGGTGACCGCGTTGGCGGCGGTGATCGGAGCGGAGTGGATTCCGATGCCGTAAACCAGCCAGCAAGCTACGCCAAAACTGAAGAGCAGAAACATGGAGAGCGAAATGTCTTTGGCGCTCTTGCGCTGCCAGACGCGAATAAGCTGCGGCAGGAATGAGATGGTGGTGCAGACGGCGGCGACGGACCCGATCCCGTTCATGGCCGAGCTGGAGAAGAGGCTAAGGGATGGCATTTATTTCGTGCTCCAGAAAAACCACGCAGCCATCGAAAAGCCAATGACGATAACCAGGCCGCGGAGTACTGCCTCAGGAATCATGCGGGCGAAGCGGGCGGAGGTGTATCCGCCGATGGCGCAGGTGACCATGGCCAGCAGGCAGTAGCGCCACACGACCTGTCCATTGCAGACAAAGATGATGAAGGCGATGCCGTTGGCCATGGTGGTTGAGACCACTTTGAGGGCATTGATCTCATTCAAGTTTTGAAAGCCGAAGAGGGAGAGCAGTGTGATGATCAGGAATCCTGCGCCCGCGCCGAAGTAGCCGATGTAAAAACACACCACGATGGTGCAGAGGAAGACGGGCAGGCGGCGGGCCGGAGTTGCTGCATTTGCGTTTGCCCCTCTGCGGCGCTCATTGAATCGGGTGAGCCACCGTGACATAGGTCCGCTGGCGGCGAAGATGGTGGCGGCAATCAAAAGCAGCCAGGGAACGAGGTGCAGGAAGGTCGTCTGCGGGGTGATCAGCAGGACGACGGCTCCGGCGGTTCCGCCGAGGAGTCCCGCAAGGCCCATGGGCAGAGCGAGGCGGAGATTCTTGCGGATGTCGTCGCGGTAGGCGGCAATGGATGTGAGTTGGCCCGGCCACAGCGCGACGGTGTTGGTGGCGTTGGCCTGAACGGGGAGCATCTTCATGCCGAGCATGGCGGGAAAGAGCAGGAAAGATCCGCCTCCGGCAACGGCGTTGAGCACGCCGGCAATAAACGCGGCGACAGAGAGCCAAAGCCAATGCCAGTCGAGTAGAAATCCCATCTGCTCTTTATTGTAGGGGGATCAGGCGCATGGCGAAGAGACGCGGCGGTGACAGGCGGCAGGTGGCGAACCATCTTGGGATTCACTAAGTTGCTGACTCTGAAAATCTTTCAAGTAGGCCGCATTTTGGAGACCGGGTTTTGCCCGCGAATACTCTTTGCTTGACGACTTGACAGGGAAATGGGCATACTCGCCACTTGTACGAAGCTGGATCCTTTTTTTCCCTACGCCAGCGGGAGTTGGTCCTTAATGGATATCATTGTCCTTCGTTTTCTTCTTGTGGCCCTTTTTGCCGGGGTCTGCTATTTCCTCCATCCATTCGGTCTTTCAGAGTGGGTGAGTGCGGCCTTGGGGGCTGGCGCGGCCGGCGCCGTCATCGCCTTCGAATTGCGGGTGCGAGCCCTGAGCTTGCGGCGTCTTATCGGCGCGGTCACGGGCAGCATCCTGGGCATCCTTGGTGCTGCGCTGTTCTGCCTTGTGCTGCGCTCAGCTCTCGTCCCCGGGACGACTTCGGCCATGCTGCAACTCTTCGTGTTGCTGCTTATGACCTATATCGGCCTGCTGGTCGGCGCCAACAAGGGTGACCTGCTGAACCCTGCGGCGCTGGGCACGATTTTCAGCGGTGAGCGGCCCTCGCGCAAGAGCGCCAAGGTGCTGGACACCAGCGTAATTATTGACGGACGCATTGCTGACATTGCCGAGGCCGGCTTTATCGACGGCATGATGGTGGTGCCGGAGTTTGTGCTGCGGGAACTGCAGATTGTGGCTGATTCCACGGATGGCTCGAAGCGGCAACGCGGACGCCGCGGGCTGGATATGCTGCAACGGATGCAGTCGAACACCAACATCCAGGTGCAGATTGTGCCGGATGATTTTCCGTCGATTCGCGAAGTGGATCTGAAGCTGCTGGAGCTAGCCAAGAAGTGGGAAGCGAAGGTCGTCACCAACGACTTTAACCTGAACAAGGTGGCGCATCTGCACCATGTGGAAGTGCTGAACATCAACGACCTGGCCAACGCGCTTAAACCCGTGGTGCTGCCCGGCGAGAAGATGAATGTGCTCATCCTGAAAGAAGGGAAAGAGTACAACCAGGGCGTGGGCTACCTGGACGATGGGACGATGGTGGTGGTGGACCATGCGCGGCGCATGATCGGCAAGCCAGTGGAGATTTCCGTAACCAGCGTGCTGCAAACGGCGAGCGGGAAGATGATCTTCGGCAAGCTGGAGGAAGCGACCAAGCCCGGCGAGGTGCCGCGGCCGGTGGAGATGACGCACTGAGCAACTGCGGTAGGGCAGACTACTCGTAGCAGCGCCATATCTCTTCGAGATCGAGGACGAAGCTCGCGATTGGGCCGGAGCCGGCTACATGGCTTCCTGTCTCAATGCGGGGAGCGGCGTTTTGCTCGTATACATGAACCTCTTTCGCGTAAGGGTCCACGAGCCAACCGAGTTCGACGCCGTTGGCCATCCAGGCTTCCATCTTCTTTGCGGTCTGGGAAAGGCTGTCACTTACAGACCGGAGCTCGACGATGAAGGCTGGCGCGAGGCGTAGAAAGTGGGCCAGGTCGTCGCGCGAAAGGCCCTTAAGCTGCTCGGCAGTTGCGTAGGCGGCATCGGGACTGAGAACCGAGCCGTCGGGCAGAAAGAAGCCTGCGCTCGAATCGAAAACACGCCCGTTCCGATGGCTTTTCCACCAAAGGCTTAGTTGAGTCGTGATTTCTCTGTTCCCGTCGCTGGTCATGCCTCCGGCTGGCGCATTCACGATGATGGTTCCTTCCTTGCTGCGTTCGAGAAATGCGAAATCGGATCTCTCGCACAGGCGCTCGAACTCATCGTCGCTTAGAGGCGGCTGCAGCACGATGCTGCGCGGGGGAAGTACCGGGATTTCGAGAAACGTATTCATGCCGCAGTTGGCTCCGGCCTGTTTCAGTATTTTTGCACAGAGGAATCGATCTCGTCGCTCCACGCCAGGATGCCGCCGGCAAGGTTGACGACGCTGTTGTAGCCAGCCTGCTTCAGCACTTCTGCGATGCGCTGCGAGCGCGCGCCGGAACGGCATTGGACAATGATTTCGCGATCGCGCGGAATTTCAGCCAGGCGGTTGGGCACTTCGCCTTGCGGGATCAGCGTTCCGCCGATCTGAGCAATCTGGTATTCGTAGGGTTCACGAACGTCGAGCAGGAAGAAGTCCTCGCCTGCATCGCGACGGGCCTTGAGTTCTTTTACGGAAATTTGGGGGATTCCATTCTTCACGTTCTTCTCCTGTGGAGTCTCCGGCACAATGCCGCAGAAATGCTGATAGTCGATGAGCTGAGTGACCGTGGGATTTTCGCCGCAGACGGGGCACTCGGGATTCTTGCGCAGCTTCAGCTCGCGGAAGCGCATGCTGAGCGCGTCCACCAGGAGCAGGCGGCCGATGAGGGGTTCGCCTTTGCCGAGAATCAGCTTGATCACTTCAGTGGCTTGAATCACGCCCACCAGGCCGGGCAGGATGCCGAGCACGCCGCCTTCAGCGCAACTGGGGACGAGTCCTGGCGGTGGCGGCTCGGGATAAAGGCAGCGATAGCAGGGGCCCGTCTCGGTGGCGAAAACGCTGGCCTGGCCCTCAAAGCGGAAGATCGAGCCGTAGGCGTTGGGCTTCTTGAGAATGACGCAGGCGTCGTTGACCAGATAGCGCGTAGGGAAATTATCCGTGCCGTCGGCGACAATGTCGTAGTCCTTGATGATGTCGAGCGCGTTGGCGCTGGTCAGCATCGTCTCATGCTTGACGATATTGATTGAGGGATTCAGCGCCTTGAGCTTCTCTTCGGCGGAATCGATCTTCTTGCGGCCAATGTCCTTGGTGGAATGGATAATCTGGCGCTGCAGATTGCTGGAATCGACGACATCGAAATCCACCAGGCCCAGCGTGCCGATGCCGGCAGCGGTCAGATAGAGAGCCAGCGGCGAACCCAGCCCGCCAGTGCCCACGCAGAGCACGCGTGCGGCTTTAAGTTTCTGCTGGCCCTCCATGCCCACTTCGGGCAGGATCAGGTGGCGAGAGTAGCGGGAGAGGTCGTCGGTAGTGAGCTCGGGCAATGCGGTCGGTTCAGTAATGGTCGGCATGTTTTCCAGTTCTTAGTTCGCAGTTCTTAGTTCATAGTTTTCTGCGCCGCAGGCGCCTATGCCCGTGCGGCTAGCACCGCCCATGCGATTAGCATCCCCCGGCAATCGACGGGATGATCGAAAGCGTATCGGCAGCAGTGATGGCTGTGGCCTCTTTGGCGGGGAGGTAGCGCACATCCTCGTCGTTCAAATAGAGGTTAACAAAAGCGCGCAGTTTGCCCTCGCCGGTAAACAGGTGCTTGCGCAGATCGGGATGCGCCTGCGTCAGCGAATCGAGCGCGGCCGCAATAGTGCCAGCCTCCACTTCGATGGCATCCTTGCCGGCAACGAAGGGCCGCAATGGTGTGGGGATAAAGATGGTCATGCGTTCTTAATTCCTCGCGTGCATTCCTAGTAGATTCAACTGCGGCCGCATTCGAATCAAATTCGATTCCGGGCCGCTCAGTTTTCCGGCTTGCTCTCTTCGTCAATCACAATCGTATCCTGTTCGAAGGCTTTCTCTTCCTCGGTGGCGCCGGTGAGACGGAAAGAGTTGGTCAACACGGCTCTGCCTTTTGCGACGGCGGTGATGACGTAGGAGCAACCGAGCCAATGAGCTTCCGCGAGGTCGGTCGTGGACCACTGGGCGGGATGGTCGGGGTGGGAGTGGTAGAAGCCGGCGATGCCAAGGCCCTGGCGGCGTGCGTCCCGCTCAATCTTCACCAGTTCAATGCCAGAGATGTTGTAGCGGTTATGGGCCGAGTCCGTCCGTGTGTTTCCGGCACGGACTGCGGCAACCACATTCCAGTCATCTCCCGTGGTGATGTTTGGGATGGCGGTTCCCAGCAGCGCGCCACAGCACTCGTAGGGATAAGTCTCCTCGCCGTGCGCGCGGATTTCGTCGTAAACGGCTCGGGTTAGATGGAGTATGCCCATCCGTCCTCCTCCCAGAAACGTTCAGATAGATATTTGTCGGCTGAATCCGGCAGCACCGTCACAATAACGGCTTCGCGCCCGGCCGCGCCTTCTTCTTCCGCAATTTTTAAGCAGGCCACCACGGCCGCCGCTGCGGAAATGCCCACCAAAATTCCCTCATCCCGCGCCAGCCGCTTGGCCATGTCATAGGATGCCTCGGTGTCGATTTCGAGTTCGCGGTCGGCAAGGTGGGGGTTGTAGATGGCCGGAACAATGGACGAGCCCATGTACTTGAGCCCTTCCAGCCCGTGGAAGGGGGAATCGGGCTGAAAACTGATGGCCTGAATAGCGGGATTGAACTCTTTGAGCCGACGCGTTGTGCCCATGAAGGTGCCTGAGGTTCCAAGGCCAGCCACAAAATGGGTCACCCGTCCCGCGGTCTGCTCCCAGATCTCCGCTCCGGTGGTGCGGTAGTGGGCCAGCCAGTTGGCGTCGTTCGAGTACTGGTCAGCGTAAAAAAAGCGGTCGGGATCGTTGCCGGCCAACTCGCGGGCGCGGCGAATGGCTCCATCCGAACCCTGATCCGGATCGGTCCAGTCCATGTGTGCGCCATACGCTCGCAGGATGCGCTTTCTTTCCGGGGAAACGTTGGTGGGCATGGCGAGATGAACGGGGAATCCGAGCGCGGCGCCGAGCATGGCAAAGGCGATACCCGTGTTCCCGCTTGATGCATCGAGGAGCGTTTTGCCGACTGGAAGCAATCCGCGGGTGCGTGCGTCCTGCACGATGGAGGCTGCGGCGCGGTCTTTGACGCTCCCGCCGGGATTGACCCACTCGGCCTTGGCAAGCAAGGTGATTCCCGTGAAGGGCCGAACCACGCCGTCCAGCCGGATAAGCGGCGTCGATCCGATACGTTCGGCGAGTGAGGAGCCCAGCGAGCCGCCGGAGGCCGGAAGTGCGTTACCAGTTTTCATCAGAAATTGCAGCCTGCGTTCCAGATATGCGAGATTGAGTATGCGACGTTGTTGTTCCGCTGAATTGACGCCAACCTCTATTTCAACATCCTCGCAGACTGGAAAGCGAACATGGCTCGAAAATCCCGCAATCCGAATTTTGATCAATCCCTGGATCTCCTCCGCACCCATGGATTCGAAGTCCAACCCTTCCCGGCGATTGCAGGCGGGGTGCTGGTGAGCAAACATGGCGCGGGCGCGGTATTGGTTCCGGCTCAGCCTGTGAAGCCCGTCGAGGGCAACGGGTCGGTGGCGTTTGCGGAGCGCCCGGGAGCCCTGATAGGCGGGGAAGTGGCGCGGTTGCTTGACCGGGGCTACCAGAAATTTATTAAGACTTCCAAATTTGAGCTGCCCGCATCGGCCCTGCAATTGCAGGCTATTCACCTGTTCAGCGAGGAACTGAGTCAACTGACGGGGGCGATCAGCCTCTACAACGAATCGTTGGGAACCACCAGCGATGTGTATCAATACGATCGACTGAAGGGCCGTGAAGCGGTGCGGCCTGCGCTACAACGGCCCTGGGACTCTGCTGCAGGGCATTAGGCTGCGCTGGCTGCTGGAGAGCAGCCATGGAAGCGGAAGAGCGAGCGCAGGTTCAGGCGGAGGAGATGCCGGAGCTCCGCGCGCACCGTCGATATCCTGTAGACGAGAGCGCCACGCTGCTGCTGCTGAGCCACGGATCGTGCATCGCCGGCCGGATAATCGACCTCAGCGAGAGTGGGTGCCGGTTGCGCACCCCGGCGCACTTTACGGGGGGAATTAAGACCCGCGTCGAGATCGCTTTCCGCATTCACGGAATCGCCTTCCGCTTCGGCGGTGTGGTGGAATGGATCAAGGCCGGCAAGTTCGTTGGACTGCGCTTTGTGGATGTGCCCGCGCGCAAGCGCGTGGAGTTGTGCGATGTGCTTTTGGAAGCCGAAGCCGACCTGGCGGCAGTGGCGGCGAAAGGCGCGGCGCAACCACTTCCTACGCAACCGCTGAGCGAATTGCGTCCTCGTGAAGCAGAGAAACGGGTGCAGGCGCAGATTGGGCTGAGGGGACCATTGCAGCCTCTTGCTGCTCTGCCGGGGCCAGCAGTCTTGCTGCCCGCCGCCGCAGCAGAGTCACAAGTGAACTCAGGGCAACCGGAACCTGAAGTGCTGCCTATGCAGCCATCAAACCCACCTCAGTTGCAACAAGTCCCCATGCAGGGGGTAAAACACGCGGGGCGTGATCGCCGTGCACAGGCGCGCCTGCCTATCGATACCACGGCTGACATTCTTCTTATCAACGTCGGCAGTCGCGTAGGGGGCAGGATTCAGGATCTGAGCGCGGGGGGCTGCAGAATTCATACCGACGAGCGCTTTCCCGTGGGCATTTACACGCGAGTAGAGACGGAGTTCCGGCTGCAGGGATTGCCGTTCCGGCTCAGCGGCGTGGTTCAGGCGTTGCATGACCAGCAGAAGCAAGTTGTGGGCATTCGCTTCCTGGATATGAGTGTCCGCAAGCGGGAGCAGGTTGAGCAGTTAATCAAAGAGATGGAAGACGAGCAGAACCAGAATACCGGAGAGGACGGATAGTGCGATTTTTGCGTTACGGGCAAGGCTGGCCCAATCGGCAGAGTGTACGAAGCCTTATCGGATCAGTTCGTTCCCAGGCTCGACTATATCGCCGGTATCGACCTGGCCCCTGGATATGGATATCCGGCGCTGACCCAGAACACGGATGAACTGTTTGAAGTAAGAGGGCACGCCCTGCGATGGATAGTCGGGACCGTCGGTTACGTTGTAATGCAAGTGAGGGAAGAGTGAATCACCAGAAAAGCCGATCTTGCCGATGAGTTGTTCGGCACGCACATGATCTCCAACCTTGACTCGAATCGAATTCGGCTGCATGTGGAGCAGCCAACTGACTCGCCCGTCGGCATGCTGTATTTTCACGTGGTTACCGAACCCCATTGGATCCTTAGCCTCTTCCTGCGGGGGAGATTGAGCTTCTCCAGCGCTGGTGAACGTATTTTCCGGAAGATCGGAGACTATCTCGATCACCAATCCATCCGCCGGAGCAAAAATCGGTTCTCCGTAGGAAAGCCAGCTCTCCTTACGATTTGGATCACCCTCGAACAGCAGGCCTTCGCTCGTGGTCGTCATGAAATCGTACGCGTAGAGGTTCGCGGAGACCGCCGAGCCGGGATCGGCCTCGTATCTTGCCACCAGGTTGTATCGCCGGTGGTGAGAATAGAAATCGTGACCATCGTGGACCAGGACCAGGCCGTGGAGCGGAAGCGAAAATGCCGCCGGAGTGTAGGACCTGGGGCGCACATCCACAGAGACCAGCTCGTCCGCCGTAATCGCTGCGGGTGGAGCAGCATGTCCTTGCTCCATAAACAACAATTCAAAATGCATGCGGCTGACGTCAACTGCCGCATCGAAGGCGTAAAACGGCTGGAAGACGTCCAGTACTTTGCCCGGCTGCAATAGGCGTTCTCCAATCATGTCGAGAGCAGGCGGCCTTCCATTCTCATTCAGTTCACGCTCGAGTTCGAGATGGTCGCCACCGTCGAATACCTGGAGTTTGATTGCGACGAGGTTGTATGTTTTTGTCCCAATATTCTTAATCAACAAATCGAAGTTAATAAGCTGCTGGCCTGTGCGCCTCTCGATGTAGGGCTGATCGGGTCTTCTGACGACCTGGATTTCTGAACGCCGTTCGATATCTGCATCGTTGTGTCTCACGGCTACCGATGGTCGTTCCGCCCCCGCCACATCGTTAGCGCGAAACAAAGTGGCAACCCAAATACACGCCATAATCGAAGATCTGAAGGGTCGTCTCACTCGGAAAGACTACAGCACGAGCCGTTGAATGCGAGCCGTTGACGCGACAAGGCAACTTCTCGCACTCAGGCGGGAAAGTTTTACAGGCCGCGCCGACCGCTGATCAGGTTGATGATCAGGACAACGACTGCAATGACGATCAGGATGTGGATCAGGCCTCCGCCGATGTGAAAGGAAAAGCCCAGCAGCCAAAGCACGACAAGAATTACGAAGATTGTCCAAAGCATAGCGATCTCCTGTGAAGCGCCGTCGCGCGGAAACCGGTGAGGTATCCGCGCGCGTTCGCGAGCGTTGATTACGGTTAATTAATTGGCAGCAACAGCCTGATGCTTTGCGTCTCTGACGGCATCAATGAACCGATGAGCGGCTTCAGGCACGGCAACTTCGCCCTTCAGAATGCGGCGAGTTGAAGCGTCATGACCGTAGATCGCTTCTGTAGCGTCCGCATCGCCGCGGATGGACGACCCTGCCAGCGAGATGCCGGCGAAGAGGCCCTTGGCGCGCGAGTAGGTAAGCACTTCGGTGCTTAAATCCCAGGCCGTGTCGGCTGAGGCGTGACGGCCAACCGGGCCGGCTGCTACTGAAGCATCTGCACCGAGTTGGAAGTGGCTGGCGAGCAACCGTTCCATACCCTTGTCGTTCTGGATGACCATGACCAGATCGACGCCTTCGACGCCGATCTGCAGGCCCCAGCTTGCGCCAGTGATGTCAAAGAACGCAGGTGCGCTCCAGCCTTCAGCGGTGCGGCAGGTGGCGACGCCCTTGCCGTTGTCGGCGCCAAATACAAACCCGGCCTTGAGCATGCGGGGAACCACGGCGATGCAACGCGCGTGCTCCAGCACTTCTTCCGGAATTCCTCGATCCGGTGTTGCCATCACTTCGTGGAGGACGGTTCCCGCGTTATCCAGACGTTCCTGAACGCGTTCGCGCGTGCCTGCCCAGGCTGACCCAGTCAACCCAACGATTGCTACTAACGTTAAAAGCTTCTTCATGCAACTCACCTTTTTTCTACCCGGCGCGGCGTCCGCTTGCTTTTACGCGCAAATGAGGCGCACGAGGTAACTTCAAAGTAGCGGCATCGCAGAGCGCAGTCTGAGCAATTGGGAACACAGTTGCGGGAAGGTTTCCTTCACAATGTGGAAGGCATTAGCCGAATGGAGCAGACCACAAAGTGGACGCGCTGGAGCTCCCAAGCCGTGCGTCAGGATTCGTGACCATTCGAGGCGATTTCTGGCAGGGCGCTTGTATCCCTAATAGAATCAGATATGATAGTGTCAACCGCTGACATAGACGTGGCGGGACACCATTGTTTGCAGTTTCCCCGCTAAAATGATCCAAATTGATCAGTTTGCGGGGTTCCCCGATGCGATGCTGTGTCAGCATGCGGATTTGAGTGTCCCCTGGTCTTTCGTCGATTGCGCGACGCGCGACGATGAAAGGGGGCGTATCTCGAGCGGCGTATGCGCTTGGCAGGTAGCCCGAAACCTGCTATTCCGGTGCGACCGTTTTCGCACTCACATGGACAAATCAGGATCGTATTTTCGGGGAAAGGCCCCTTTCGATGATCGAACTCGGCAAGCCGGAATTCGACGTTGCAGCATTCCTGACGAACGCAGGACTGGGGCGGAGAATCGTTCAGTTGGCGCCGAAGATGGCCTTTTTTACTCAGGGAGATCCGGCTGATTCAGTTTTCTATTTGCAGAAGGGCCGTGCCAAGGTCACAGTTGTTTCAGCTGCAGGCAAGGAAGCCACGATTACGATTGTCGCGGCGGGCGAATTTGTGGGAGAGGGAGCGCTTGCATCCGCCTCCGGACTCCGTTTGTCCACGGCAACAGCCGTTACAGGGTGCACCGCGCTCAAAATAGGCCGGGACGAGATGATCCGCGTGATGCATGAGGAGCACAGCTTCTCTGACATGTTTTTGCGGTTTCTCCTGGAGCGCAGCATGCGCATCCAGGCCGACTTGGTGGATCAGCTCTTCAACTCCAGCGAGAAGCGCCTGGCCCGCATTCTGCTGCTGATGGCGGAGTTCGGCAAGCCCGGCGAATCGGAGCAGTACATCCCCAAGATCTCGCAGGAGACCCTGGCGGAGATGATTGGAACCACGCGGTCGCGGGTCAGCTACTTCATGAATCGTTTCCGCAAGCTCGGTTTCATCGAGTACAACGGCCGCATCAAGGTACACAAGTCGTTGCTGGACGTGGTTTTGCACGATCATATGCCGGACGACAACGCTCAACGGCCGGAGATCCGCAACCTTCCATCCAGGTAAGACATTCCCGAACCGCCCCCCAAATATCCAGTGAAAATCCCTGTTCAAGATTGACCAGAAATGCTGATCGGTTTTTGGGACACTCACGTCATCCCATTGAATAGTGGGCTGGGCGGAGTCAGGTATATGCGAAGGGCCGAAGCAGAGGCTTGTTCAGGATGGCCGAAGCACCACAGTTCGAATACTGAAAAGAACGCCGAAAGGAAGAGGTAATCTCGATGCGCACCATTGCCGAATTGAACCTGCTTTTGCATACAACTGCGGAGTTGCCCACCGGACTGAAACTGACGACGGAAGAGTTCGACGAAGGATGGAGTTTTGTCCGCCGAGTGGATGCGCGGAAGCTTGAAAAAAGGATTCACACGCGGGGATGGAATTTCATCCGGTTTGCTGGTGGATCGCTGCGCAGCGGAATTGGCGATACATCGCAGGAGGCCGTCGCGAGCGCACTCAAGCTGGCTCTTCGCCGGGTGAGCAATCACTCGAACGCGGTCGAGGTGGAACATATCGAATTGACGCGTTATCCCTGGTTCTTTCTGGCGAGAGTGCGGGTCTATCCTTATCGGATTCAGGAGAGCTCGGCACTGGAAATGCCTGCGGGTGCAATCGAAGCGATCACCGCTGATTCCCCAGATTTGCAGGACGGAACCGAAGAGCATCTCCCGATTATCGGCAGCGCGATGCCGTTGCTGAAGGAATTGCTGGTTGCATCGAAAATATCCGAACCCCGGGCTGCCTAACACCCCATTTTCGAAAATAAACGGAAATGGGCAACCCATCTTTTGTCGTCCGCATCCACCTTTGCTATCGGGGCCCTCGCTTCAATTTCCTGCTACGAATCACCCTGTGAGGTGAAGCATGACGCAATCAAAGGTGAAACTCCTCATCGTCGACGACGAGCATTCGATTCGCATGTCTATGTCGCAAGTGCTGACTGCGGTTGGCTACCAGGTACGATTCGCGGAGGACGGCCTTTCCGCATTGGTTGAGATGCGAAACGAGATGCCCGACATTCTGCTGGCTGACCTGATCATGCCCGGTATGTCCGGACACGAGTTACTGTCGGTCGTGCGACGGCGTTTTCCTTCCATTCAGGTGATTGCCATGAGCGGGGCGTTTTCAGGCGACGAGGTGCCGTCCGGAGTTGCCGCACACGCTTTCTATCAGAAGGGAAGCAGCGTGGGAAGTCTGCTGAAAATATTGAGTTCGCTCCCCCGGCCCAAGCGGCAAGTGCCCGCGCAACGGTCCAGCGCAACGTCGCCCATCTGGATCCAATGGAATGGACAGGGTGCAGGCCCGGATACCCCGGTGACGATTTGCTGCCCTGAGTGTCTCAGGACATTCCAGCATCCGCTGGGCGGTTCCATTAGCCTGGTGCTTGAAGTGGATTGCGTCTATTGCCGGAGCCATATCCACTATGCGCTGGTTAAACCTGCGCCACGGCAACCGATGCAGGTCCTGAAGCAGACGCGGGGTGAGGAATTGTCAACACCTTCGCCTCAACCGCAGTTCTACTATTAGGCGGGTCAACTTTCTAGTCATCCACCGGCAAAGCTTGACCCATGCGAGATGAAACTCACAAAACATGAAACTGTGCCCCATTCATCGAGCGCACTTTGCTCGATGAGTGGGAGTCCGTAGAATTCCATGGCGACTTCTTGTTCTGTTGAACTCGCGTCCTGGTTTCTGATCAG
>Ga0302282_1000432_pt1 | contig 32000 bp, 29 predicted proteins | sample III_Fen_E1_3_FD_198763 | JGI IMG/M metagenome (GOLD analysis project Ga0302282, IMG submission 198763) | Peat permafrost microbial communities from Stordalen Mire near Abisko, Sweden - III_Fen_E1_3 | ecosystem: Environmental > Terrestrial > Soil > Wetlands > Permafrost | place: Sweden: Abisko... | reverse complement strand
TTAAAAGCCCCTCCGCGCCCGACCGGCCACCTTTGGTGCCCGCGAAAACAACCAACGTCCAGTTCGTATACTTATGATTACTTTAGGCGCGCTGCTACAATTCTATTTGAGTATTAACTATTTGCATTTAATCGTGCGCGGGCCAAAACTAGGGCATCTGGAAGGAGGGCTTTCCAACCAACCATAAAAAACATGAATAATCTATCCATCCGCTCGTCCCTCAAAAACCAGCCCGCCGTGCGCCGCGTACTGGCCGCACTTACTTACGTTGCGCTGGGAGCCCTCCCTGCGACCGTAAGCGCCCAAATTTACGTCTCCACTGAGAATGGCACCACTGTCGGCGAATACACCTCCGCCGGGGCGACCGTCAACGCCTCGCTGATCTCCGGGGTAAGTCAACCGCAAGGCATCCTGATATCCCGCGGCAACATCTATGTCGCCGGCTACAATGCCGGCACCATCGGCGAATACACCTCCGCCGGAGTACCGGTCAATACCGCGCTGATCTCCGGATTGAGCCACCCCTATTGTATCGCCCTGTCGGGCGGCAATCTCTTTGTCGCCAATTGGACCAGCGGCACTATCGGCGAATACACCCTCTCCGGAGCGACCATCAACGCCTCCCTCGTCTCCGGATTGGATGGGCCGGTCGGCATCGCGGTGTCAGGTGATGATCTGTTTGTCGCAAACCGGGTCAGCGGCACCATCGGCGAATACACCACCGACGGGTCAACCGTCAACGCCTCCCTCGTCTCCGGCTTATATACCCCCAATGACCTCGCCGTGTCGGGCGAAGACATCTACGTCACCAGCTTATACGGCAACACCCTCGGCGAATACACCACCGACGGAGCAACGGTCAATGCCGACTTGATTTCCGGGTTGGATACACCGGATGGCATCGCGCTCATGGGCGGAGACATTTATGTCGCAAACTTTACCTCCGGCACGATTGGCGAATACACCATGGATGGGACGACCGTTAATACCGCTCTCGTCTCCGGGCTGACTGGCCCCGGGGCCATCGACGTCGAAGCCACCCCTGAGCCAACCACCCTGGCGCTCGCCGGTTTGGGCGGGTTGAGCCTCCTGTTGGCCCGCCGCCGGAAATAAAAACCACGTATAAAATAGAGTGGCACCTAAACGGATTATCATGAATAAACCTTCCATCCGCTCGTCCTGCAAATACCGTCCCGCCCTGCGCCGCCTGCCGGCCGCCATGGGCGGCCTCGCTGGTGCTGCGCTGTGGGCCATCCCGGCGACGGTTGGCGCCCAAATCTACGTCGCCAATTGGAGCGGCAACACCGTTGGCGAATACACCACCGCCGGGACGACGGTCAACCCTACGTTGGTCTCTTCCGGGCTGAGTGAACCTTCCGGCCTCGCGGTGTCGGGCGGAAATATTTTTATTGCGAACGAGGGCACCGGCAAAATCGGCGAATACACCACCGCCGGGGCGGCCGTCAACACCTCGCTGGTCTCCGGATTGAATGAACCCAATGGCCTTACGATTGCGGGCGGAGACATCTATGTCGCGAATGTCGGCAACGGCACGATTGGCGAATATACCCTCGCCGGGACGACCGTCAACGCCACGCTGATCTCCGGGTTAACGGGCCCTTTGGCGTCGCCGTGTCCGGCGGGGACATCTTTGTCGTGAACAGCGGCAGCAGGGTGATCGGCGAATACACCACCAGTGGCGCGACAGTCAACGCCTCGCTGATCTCCGGGCTGGACTTTCCCAATGCCGTTGCCGTGTCGGGCGGAGACCTTTTTATCACCGACTACAGCCTCGACTCGATTGAGGAATACACCACCGGCGGGGCGGTGATCAACATCACGCTGGTCACCGGGTTGGATGACCCGACGGGCATCGTACTGTCGGGCAACGACCTTTTTGTCGCGAATTCTTTGGGCGGTTCCAGCGGCACGATCGGCGAATACACCACCGCCGGGGCGCTGGTCAACGCTGCGCTCATCACCGGATTGAATGACCCCTCTTATCTCACCACCCCGGAACCAACCACCCTGGCACTGGCCGGCTTGGGCGGGCTAAGCCTGCTGCTGGCCCGGCGTCGGAAATAAACCGGCGTCAATAAACTGTAACCCATAAAAATTAACATGATTAAACCGACCCTCCACCCGTCCAAAAAAAACCGGCCCGCCGGGTGCCGCGCGCTGGCCGCCCTAAGCGCCGTCACTTGCGCTGCGCTGTGGACTCTACCGGCGACGGTTAGCGGTCAAATCTACGTTGCCAATCAGGGCAATGGCACGATCGGCGAATACACCACCGCTGGGGCGACGGTTAACGCCTCGCTGGTCACTGGGTTATGGGGCCCGGAAGGCCTCGTGGTGTCCGGCGGAGATATCTTTGTCACTAGTTACCTGGATGGCACGATCGGCGAATACACCACCGCTGGGACGACGGTCAATGCCTCGCTGATCTCCGGATTGAACCATCCATTTGGCCTCGTGCAGTCGGGCGGCGATCTCTTTGTCGTGAACAATGGCAGCGGTACCATCGGCGAATACACCCTCGCCGGGGCGACCGTCAACACCACGCTCGTCTCCGGGTTGAATGCGCCCGTCGGCCTCGCCGTGTCAGGTGACGATCTCTTCGTCGTGAATGGCGGCACTGACACGGCCGGCGAATACACTACCGCCGGGGCGACGGTCAACGCCGACCTAGTCTCCGGGTTGGCTGACCCCTTTGGCATCGCAGTATCGGGTGGAGATATCTTTGTCGTGAATCAGACCACTGACACGGTCGGCGAATACAGCACCGCAGGAGCGACGGTCAACACCGCGCTGATTACTGATTTGGATGGCCCAACTTTCATCTCCGTTGCAACCGCGCCGGAGCCCCTATGAGGGTTGTCAACTGGAAGTGAGGTTATCGAGTAAGATTTGTTGAGTGAGGCCTGCGTCACGCGGAGCGCAACGGAGTGGAGCGGAGTCGTGCGCGCAGCGATTAAATTCAACTAACCCGTAAACGCTTCCGGCTGGTTCCGAGTATTTAGCCACTTATTCCTCTATCGAGTAGTTCCTTTCCCCGCCGTGGTGGCGGTGTTGTTCCTTGAGTCCAACGCGTGAGTATGTTCGACCGGTGTCGCTGCTTGAACGCATGCCTGGCAAAGGTGCCACGCACCAGCTCCTATCCGGACAGTTGGGACGAGGCCCAACGCCCATGGTGTCATACTTGTGTGACGGCAGCGACCGGGGGTTCCGCCCCTTCTAACCGACGGGCAAGGCTTACGCCTACCAGCTCCGGCTGCGGGCAGGAACCGCCCGGTCGCAAATTCACTCACGCTCGGTTCTCGGGAATCAGACAAAATCAAATCAAGGGTTAAGGGTTAAGCCGGCACCCAGCCTGGTTCATCCATCGTGCAGCGGCCGGTGCGCCAGCGCCACAGGTCAATGGCCAGTTGCCGGGCCAAAGCAATCACGGTCTTTTTTTTCATGGCGGTGCCCGCGCCCAGCTTGGTTTTCATTTTCACCGCCGCCTTCCAGTTGGGCTGCCACTGCAGGAAGCGCCAGACGGCCTCAACCAGCAAGGCCCGCACGCGCCCGTTGCCCAGCCGGTCAATGCCGCCCACGCGCCGTTTATTGCCGGAACTGTGTTCGCCGGGACAACACCCGGTGTAACTGCCCACCTGTTTGCGGTTGTTAAAACGCCCCCAGTCGCACACCTCGCCGTCCAAGGTCACGAGGGTCAGATCGCCCAGCCCTTTGGGTTTGACCTGGGCTGACACGCGGGCGAGCAGTTCGGTTTCGAGTTCGGCCAGTTGCGCCTCGATCTCGACAATCAATTCACGCAACTTGGCCAGCACGCCCAGCACCCACGGATCGAGCGGGGCGAGTTTCTGCCAGTTGCGCGGCCCCCACCACCGGTGCGGCAGTTGGGTATGGCAATACTCGGAGACCTGGCTGTGCCCGCGATTGGCCAGACTGCGGATGGCCCCGGCCAGAAACTTCCGGCGGCGCGTGCCTTCGCGTCGGCGTTGCTCGGCTTCGCTGGGGATGCGGATGGGGGCGAGTTCGTCCCGGTTGCCGTCGAGCCAGCGGGAGAGGCGCAGGCACAGGGCGCGGGCATCAAGCTTGTCGGTCTTGCGCTGGCCGTTGAGCGCGATGGGCGTGATGAGAAAACTTTGCGCGCCCGCCGCCAGCAGTTCACGATGGAGCACAAAGCCGAAGCCGCAACTTTCCTGCACACTGAAGACCTGAAAACCTTCGGCGACCCACTTTTTGACCTGGGCGAGGAGTTGTTCGCGGGTAAACTTGCGCGGGGCATGTGGATTGCCATGATCTTTTTGCGCGACGGCCATGATGAATTCGAGGTGGACGTCCAGGCCGAGCTTGAGCACGGGCTTGGCGGGGTCAATGACGGCGGTGGGCAGCGGCTGGCGCGGCGGAAGGTTCCGCGCCACTGCGGGCTTGTCAGGGCTCGGGGTCGGGGCTACGGTGGGGCGTGTCGTGATGGGTTTGAGGATGTAATCTTTCATTGATGTGGTAATTAATTGTTTGAACTACGTTCGTAGCGTGGCACCTCGCGGTGTCGCGTTCAACCCATCATGGCATCTAACCGCCGTTGGCGCGGTCAGTTCCGCTGTCGCGGTTCACGTCGCAGGTCGGCGGTGGCTCAGCTTTTTTCGTTATAAACCAGTGACGTATGACCAATGACAAAGTTGTTGGTTCATAATCTCCAAGTCTGTTGAATGAAACTTGTGAAACCCAAACTCATCCTTTGTCTCGTACTCGTTTTGAGCAGTCTCATTCTCTATATCCGCCAAAAGGCGGATTTCTTAATTGGGGCGGAGCGGCAGCTCTGCCCACCTTAGATACGATTTTTGGGGAGTGGTTCGGCAGAAGGTTGGCGATGGGTGCGGCGTGGCGCGGAGCTTTAAACCGGCTCTGATTCGGCGGGGGTCGGGGCTTTTTGCAGGCGGCGGTAGGTGTGGGTCCAGGGGTCGATCCGGCAGATGGAGGTGTAATCGCAATAGTCGCACGGGGTTTTGGCGCCCTGCCGATAGGGGGCCACGGCGGTGTCGCCGGCAAAGATGCGGCGGCCCATGTCCATGAGCCGGTTTTCCACGCCGTCGAGCAGGGCGATAAATTGTTCGCGCGGCAGGGCTTCGACCGAGCCTTTGTAGGTGTTGCCTTCTTTCGTCAGGCGGTATTTGAACTGGTCCACGGCTTTGGTCCGGTCGAGCAGCGGGAGGCGGGTGACGTCGAACCGGCCGGTGTGACGGTAGGCGAGCCGGCGGGCGCGGCCGAGGTCCGGCAGGATGTCATCGCGGGTGGCGCCGCTCTCGAACGAGCCACGCAGATTGACGTAGAAGACGCCGGCGGGCTCCAGCCGGCGCAGGCCCAGCCATAACGGCGGGTTTTCCCAATGGCGCAGGACGTTCAGGTAGGCCAGCAGTTGGAGTTGCACGCCGTTGTCCACCAGAATGGGTTCGAGTTTTTTGCCGCCGGATTTGTAGTCAATGACCACGGCCAGCGCGGATTCGCCATCCGGATCGCGCCAGAGGTCCACGCGGTCGATGCGGCCGTGCAGGGAGAGCTTGAGGCCGGGCAGGTCCGGGCCCAGCGGAATTTCCCAGGCGGGCATGGTGGCGGCGGCGGTGGAGCTGAACTCGGTCTCGGCCAGCGTGGGGTCAAATTCATACTGCTCGTGCAGCCAGGTGATGATGACCTCCACAAAATCCTGCAACGATTCCGTCATGGCCCGGGCGGCAAAGAGGGTTTTGGCCGATTCACGGAACAGGCCGTCGTGATAACCGGGCATGAGTTCTTCCGAGATTTCGGCGAGGGTCGCCCGCGCTTCCGCCGGGGTGAGGTCGCGCCAGCGGCGGTGCGTGGATATGAGGCGTTCGTGAAAGTTTTTCAGGATGTCGTGCTGGAAGTTGCCGCGTTCCCGGGAGTCCAGCTCGAACAGTTTGCGTTCGCCCGCGCGCAGGCCGGAGCAGACAAAGAACCGGAAGGGGCAGGAGGCAAATTCCTCGAGGCGGCTGACGGAGGAACGCAGGATGGGGCCGTAAATTTTTTGGGCGATGGCGGGGTTCAAGGTTTCGGCCGGATCGGGTTCGCGGAGCGTGGCCAGCCGGCGGATCCAATCGGCCGGCGCGGGGAGGCTGAGGAGTTCGCGCCAGGCGGGGTTAATTTCCGGTGCGGCTGGTTGCGCGGGGGGCCAGCCAATGAGGGCGGTGGCGAGTTCGCCGGCGGTTTCGGCCTCCGGCCAGGGGGTGTCGGCCTGGAAGGTTTCGATCTCGAGTTCTGGAAACAGGCGTTGCACCTGGCCGATGAAGGGCGAGGGATGGAGGGCGCGGCCGGCGTCGTCGTGCCGGGCAAAGGTCAGCAGGAGTTGTTCGCTAGAGCGGGTGCAGGCGATGTAGCCGAAGAAGCGTTCGCGCGCGAGGGCTTCGCGCAGGTCCGGTCCCAGCCACAGGGCGCGCTGGCTGAGCTCCGCGCGGTCGTCCTCGGTGAGAATGGCCGGTGAGGCCGGGGTGGCGGGGAACACGCCCTCGTTCAGGCCCAGCACGACGGTGAGCTTGAGCTCGGGATTGCGCGCGCGGTCGATGGCGCCCACGAGTACCTGGTCCAGCGCCGGCGGGATGACGCCGACGGTGAGCCCGGACAGGCCGGCCTCCAAAATGGGCAGCCAGTCGCGCAAGGGCAGCGCCTCGCCGGTGAATGCGCGTTGCACGTTGTCCAGCCAGACGTTCATCTCGTCGCGCACGGTGCGGTGAATGGCGGCTTCGGCGACGGGGGCGTTGCTCCAACGCTCCAGCGTGTCCTCGACGTTGAGCGAGCGCCATAACTGGCGCAGGGCGGCGGCGAGATGTTCGCCGGCGGGGCGGCCCTGATTCACCGCCAATTGCCGTGCAAACTCGGTGAAGGGCGGGAGGAGTGCGTTGCGTATCTCATCCACCCACTCCACCAATTCCGGTGGTTCGCTGACGAGCACGGGCGTGCGCCATTTCTGCCCCACCCAGCCGTGCGCCAGGGCCGCGTTTTCCAGACGGTCGATCTGCGGGCCGGCCACGGGGGAAAAGCCGGCTTTGAGCGCGCTGAACCAATCTTCGTGCCGCCAGTCAAAGGTGACGGTGCGCAGGGCGCTGCGGGTAAGCTCGGCCAGCGGGTGATGGGCGATAGATTCGCGGCGGTCCAGAAAGAAGGGCAGTTTGTAACGGCGAAAGGCGCGGGCGATGGGCTTGTGGCAGGTCTCGAGATTGCGCACGAGCACGGCGCAATCGCGGAATCGCCGGCCGGAGCGCACGAACTTGAGGATGGTGCGGGCGGCCAGCGTGGCGGCGGCCTCCGTGGACGCGCAGTTGACGATGCGTATGCCATCGGCGGCCGGGACAACAGCCTCCGGCGGCACGGGCCGCGCCCAATGCCGTTCCAGCCAGTGCAGGGCCGGGCTGGCGGCAAAGCGCGTGGCGCGGACCTCGTGGCCGAGGGTTTCCACGGTCACGACGGTGTCCGGCAATTGTTCGGTCCGTTGCCGGCAACGCTGGTACAATTGGCCAATGCCGGACCAGATCGAAAGCCAGGAGACCTCGGTCTCCGTCGCGCCGGGGGTGGTGTTCTCCAGACAGAACGCGAGGGTGGCGCCGGTGCAATTGGGCAGCACGGCCATGAGCAAATCGAGTTCCTGGGGCGTCAGCTCGGCAAAGCCATCCAGCCAGAGGTGGGCGATGGTTGGTTTGGGCGTGGGCCGGCGGCCGAGCAGTTCCACGGCGAGATCCAGCGCCTGATTACCATCCTCCAAATTATGCGCCTCGGACCATTCCCGGCCGGCCGACAACAGCGCGGCGAGGTCGCGGAGCTTGGCCGCCAGGTCCGGGGGCAGGCCGGGTCGCGCGGCCCAGTCGCGCAATTGTCCCGGGGTGACCTGCTGCTGCTGCAATTCCCCGAGCAGGCGGCTGAGTTGGCGGGCGAAGCCGGTGCGACGCGCGCTACGCTGGAATAATTCCAACTGCGCCTCGTGTCGCAACAGCAATGCGCGCAGGACCATCACGCGGCCTTCCTCGCTCAAATGGCCGGGCACGGCGGCGCGCGCCTGTTCCAGCAAAAACTGCGCGAGGCGTTCGAAGGAGAAAATTTGCAGCCGCGTGAACCCGCCCAGGGCCGGGTCCGCCAGGAGCTGGCGTTCGAGCTGGAAGGTGGCCTGCTTGGGCGCCAGCAGGATCAGCGGTGCGCCCGCCGGGTCGGCGGCCAGGGCGGCCCGGATCTCGGCCAGACAGCGCCAGGTCTTGCCGCTGCCGGCCGGGCCGAGGAGAAAACGCACTTGCATGGGGATGTTTTCGCGTAAACTTGCCGTGACGGAAAGCAATTTATGCAAACAAACGGCCATTTTATTTTTATTTCCTTTCCCGGCCCTTGGGCTATATAATGTCGAACTGTTGGGACAATCGATAAGGATTTGCCGTAAATTTGATATTTAAAAACTTATGCCATTAACACATACGAAAGACCTTTTCGCAAAGGCTTTGAAGGGTAAATACGCGCTCGGGGCGTTCAACGTAAACAACATGGAGCTGATCCAGGCGATCGTCGAGGCCTGTGAAGAGGAAAAGGCGCCGCTGATGCTGCAAATCTCCAAGGGCGCCCGCCAATACGCCAACCCGATCTATCTCAAAAAGCTCATCGAGGCGGCCGTCAGCCTCTCCACCGTGCCCATCGCGGTCCATCTGGACCATGGCGACACGTTTGAGTTGTGCAAGGAATGCATCGATGAAGGCTTCACGAGCGTCATGATCGACGCCAGCCACGAGCCTTTCGAGAAGAACGTTGAGATCACCAAAAGGGTGGTCGAATATGCCCATAAATATAATTGCTCCGTGGAATCCGAGCTCGGCCACCTCGTCGGCGCGCAGTTCGATGACGGCGAAGAAGGCGGCAGCCACTCCATGAGCGGCCATTACACCAACCCCGAGGAGGCCGTCAAATTCGTCAAGGAATCCGGCTGCGATTCCCTCGCCATCGCCATCGGCAATTCCCACGGCGCCTATAAATTCAAGGGCGAACAACATCTGGATCTCGAACGGCTCAAGGCCATCAAGAAGGCCCTGCTCGAAGCCAATCTGGGTGATTATCCCCTCGTGCTGCACGGCGCCTCCAGCGTGCCGCAACACCTCGTCCTCGAGGTCAACAAGTACGGCGGCAAAATGCCCGATGCCCAGGGCGTGCCGGAATCGGACATCGAAGTCGCCCGCCGCGTGGGTTGCACGAAGGTCAACATCGACACCGACCTGCGCCTCGCGATGACCGCCGCCATCCGTAAAGTATTCGCGGAAAAGCCTGGCGAATTCGATCCGCGCAAATATCTCGGACCGGCCCGCCAGGCCGTCAAGGACCTCGTCCGGCACAAGGTCAAAAACGTGCTCTGCTGCGCCGGCCACGCGTTCGACTAAAACACGCCTGTCTCTTCAAGCCCCGGACGAATGTCGTCCGGGGCTTTTTTATTTCGACCGAGGCGCCGGGTAATTTTGTCACAATTTGGCACACTTGGTGTGTCAAAAATATCCGGTCGGCACGGGCAGCATTCGTATCCTGGTTGAAAAAGGCGGCAATTTAAAGGATTTTTGGCCTGTTCTCCGGTTGGCATGGCTCAAGCTAAGAGATGGTTGTCCGATAAATAAAAAATTTGAACAACGAACAAACAAACTAAAAACCGCAAACAACCAATAAAACTATGAACCTGATCAAACTGTATCGCTCCCCCGTCAATGCCTGCTCTGGTGTCAGCCGGACCCCGGATCTGCAACAGGAAATTGAACGGCTCTTCAACTTCCCGCTCCTGACCGCCGATGCGTCGGCTCCCTGGGTGCCCGCGCTGGATGTGTATGAGGAAAAGGACAGCTATGTCGTGCAGGTGGAACTGGCCGGTGTGGCCAAGGAGGATGTGAAGATATCCTTGGAACAGGGCACGCTCACCATCGCCGGCGAACGCAAGCGGGAGGTCCAAAATGCGGAGGCAGAGGTGTATCACACGGAACGTTTCCAGGGCCGCTTCCAGCGCACCATCAACCTGCCGGAAACCATCGCGGCGGAAAAGGTGAAGGCCGGGTACAAGGACGGTGTCCTGACCGTGACGCTGCCGAAAAATGAGGCTGCCAAGCCCCGGCAGATCGACATCGCACTCAATTAATCCAAGGATTCCGATGTGGGGAAAAAGCCCGCCGACCGCCCGGTCGGCGGGCTTTGCTTGAGAAAGTGGTGGGCCCGCCCGGATTTGAACCGGGGACCAAGCGATTATGAGTCGCCTGCTCTAACCGCTGAGCTACGGGCCCGTTGCCATCGGGGCATATTTTGCGGGGGCCAAAGGTGGCGGCAAGCTAATTCGGTGATCACTTAAGACCGATGGATTGAAGGTGACACAGCTTCGCCTGGGTGATCACTCTGGGGAATGGCGACTCCAAGGCATACGTCGAATTGTACGCAATCAACCGGCAGGCGGCCCGGGTCAATGGGTTGTAATTTTTACTGCTGCCGGAATTTGAACAGCCACGGTGAAGTTTTTTGCGCAATACCGGGCGCCGAAACCCAAAGCACCGAGGAGGAACAGCCAACTGGCGGACGGTTCCGGGATGGCGGTGACGGTGATGCTGTTGTCATCCAAGGTCACCGCGCCATTCAATGCCAGGGCATTGCCGTCCAGACTGGCGCCGTTATTGAGGGTGATGCTACTGAAGGCAAGAATGCTGCCAGCCATGGTCGTGCCGACGCCGATGGTGGCCGAGGAACCGACTTGCCAATATACGTTACCGGCCTGCGCTTCATTCTCCAGCACCACGGCCGCATCGACGGCGGTCGTCAGGGTGCTGCCAATTTGGAAGACGAACAGCGCGTTGGGATCGTCCAGGGCATTCAACGTGAGCGTTCCGGTCAGTTGGGCGGAGGAGGTAAAGTTGTAAACGCCGGGGGAAAGGATGAGTCCACCCAAGTCCGTGCCCGTCAAGGTGGGCAGACCGGGGACTTCATTATACAGCGCCGCGTAGGCGGTTTGAGCGTCGGCCTCGGCCTGCTGCGCGACGGGGACGCCGTCATAGATGGTGCCAATCACACTTCCGGCACCAAAACCGGTGGTGGTGGTGCCGGGATAGACGCCGAGATCGCCGGTCAGAATGGTGCCGCCGGTGCTGGTAACCGTGGAAGTTCCCAGGGCAGCGAAGCTGGCAGCGGAGCCGAGCGATTGCGCGGGGCTGCATACAGGCAGACCGGCCAGCAGGATGACGACCGATGATATCAAATGTTTGGTTTTCATATTAAGCGCATGTTTATTTACCGGCCACGGATGGAGGGGCGGAGATGCCCAAACCATTTCACAGCAAAGCGACCGGAGAAATGTTAAACGACCTAAACATGATGTATACTGGGTTGAAGCGACATGGGGTGTTCACCCCAGGAGAGCGAACCTTTCAGTCATTGACGGCAAACCCGATTTTGACGGTCACCTGCCAGTGGTGAACCTTGCCCTTTTCGATGTTGCCGCGCGTTTCAATCACCTCAAACCAGCACAGGTTCTTGATGGTTTTATGCGCCCGCTTGATGGCCTGGTCCACGGCGTCCTCGATGGAGGTGGTGGAAGTGCCGGTGAGTTCGATGAGTTTGTAGACGGGATTTTTCATGATAATTCTTTCGGCCGCCCGGAGTAAACGAGCGGCACTGTTGCTGTATTCAAGTAGAGTTATCCCATGAGCGAGGAAATTCCATGGGGTAAAACCCGAACATATCTCAGGTGAGATGATTGGCCTTCGCCATGGCCCGGCCAGCGCTGCGGAGGGACTCGGAACAATCCAGCCGGCCGATGTGGATTTCGATGAAGATAAGTTCAGCGGTGGCGGCCGCGTGCGCCAGGGCCGCTTCCAGCTCGCCTTCCGTATGAACATCAAGGCCCGGCCGGCCACCGAACACTTCCATCAGCCGGTGATAGCGCCAGGGCTGGAGGTCGTTGTAGGGGCGGTCGCAGATCATCCGCTCGATCGTATAACCGTCGTTATTGAGGAGGAAGATGACGGGCCGGAGGTGATTCCGGATCATGGTCGAGATGTCCTGGCAGGTGACTTGAAAGGAGCCGTCGCCGACAAACAGCACCACCGGCCGGTCCGGCGCCGCCAGACTGGCGCCCAGGGTGGCACCGACGGAATAACCGATGGATCCGTAAAAGGCCTGGCCGATGAAGGTGGCGCCCGCGGGCATGAGCATTTCCGCCGCGCTGAAGAGGGAGACACCGGTTTCCGCCACGACGATGGAATGGTCGCGGATAAAGTGACTCATGCGGTCGAAGAAACGCCCGACCGTAAGCGGTTTTGATTCCTCCGGTTGGAACGACTGCGTTGGCCGATCCACGCCGCCGGCAGCAGAGCGGATGTCCAGGGTGGTTGAATCCCGCCGCGAGAGTCTTTCAGTGAGGCCACGGATAAAGTCAGGGAGGAAGACATTTTCATAACAGTGATGTTTTATCTTCACGGAGCGCAGGGTGGCATCAATGGTCCGGGAACCGGTGAGGTTGGCGGTGAACCCGCCGGTGTTTAAATCGCTCGGAAAGGTTCCCAACTGGAGAATACAGTCGGCGGAGGCAACCCGGTTGCGGACGTGGTCGCAACTCCGGTCCCCGGCAAACAGGCCAATGAATTGCGGGTGGTGCTCGGACAGGAGGGTCTTGCCGAGCATCGTGGTGACAAAGGGAAAACCGGTCCGGTCGAGCAGACCGGCGAATTCTTTTTGAAACTTGAACCGGATCAGTTCCATATCACCGATGATCAGGGGCTTTTGCGCCTGATCCAGCATGGCCAACGCTTCCTGGATTGCTTCAGCGAGGGTCGCCGCATCACTGGGCGAGGGCGTGGGAAACAGGAAGGCATCGGGACGCCGGCAGGGCATCATGACCACATCGGCCGGCAGGCTGATATAGACGGGCTGCCGGCGGGCCAGACACGCGAACAACACGCGGTCGATTTCTGCCGGAGCTGTTTCGCCCGAAACAAGCTGGGCGGCGGCGACGGTGATTTTTTCACACATGCGCAGGGGAATTTGATAATCACCCAACGTATGGTGCAGGAGCGGACGGGTGCGGAAATCAGCCATCGCGGGCGAACCGGTGATCACCACCACCGGCACGCGCTCGGCAAAGGCGCCGGCCACGCCATTGAGGGCGCTCAATTCACCCACGCCGAAAGTGGTGGCAAAGGCCCCCGCGCCCCGGATGCGGGCGTAGCCATCCGCAGCATAGGCGGCATTAAGTTCGTTGCATGTGCCAACATATTTCAGACCGCCGGGCTGCACCTGATTGAGGAAGCCCATGACAAAATCTCCCGGCACGCCAAAGAGGTGGTCGACGCCGATCTCCTGGAGCCGGGAGAGCAAATATTGGGCAACCGTGGTTTGGGAACTGATCATGGCGGGGTCAAATGACCGGACGGCCGGGCCAGCCAAGTGCCCACCACAAAAAATAATATTCCGTTGGCCAAGTATAACATATCAAACAAGAATTGATGGGGATTGCCGGGCAGGACGTGGTGGATGCCGAGAATCTGATGGTTAAGCAGCCCTTCCAGAAAATTAAATGCGCCGCTGCCCGCCAGCATGGCGCCCACCAAAACCCGGCCCCGGCACGCGGGACCGGCCTGCCGGGCCGCACACAGCAGCATCGAAGTGCCCGCCAGCAACACCAACCACAGCCCCAGATGAAAATAGCCGTCCTGCGTATTTTCAACGTCGAGCTGCGCAATGGAGGCGGGCTGGCAATTCACGGTGTAGCAGACCAGATGATGCCAGCCCAAGATCTGATGCAGAATGATGCCGTCCGCCAAGCCGCCAAACCCGACGCCGAGGACGAGACCCGCCTTCACCAAGGGATTGGCGAAAGTATATTTAAGATAATTTGTCATATAATTGGTGTCGTAATGCAGCCGGCCATAACTCGGGCGAAGCATAAATGGACAGTTCACGAACAAGCCATGGGGTGTTCACCCCATGGTAATAACATATGCGCACGCCCGGGGCGGGCAGGGATGACACCCGAAACTTGGGCGGTCAATACGGCCCAAAAGTCGTCGGTAGGGTTTCACCCCATGGTTTCAGCAACGTATTGTGATGATACTCCGAAGATGAAAAATAAATCATTGTTTCTCACATATCTATCCGCCGTCACCCTGGTCGTTGGCCTGGTCACCGGCTGTGCCACCGACAACTATCACAAGGGCGCCGGCACGGCATCGGCCCTGACATATTCATCTCAACTGATCACCAAGGGCAGCAGCCAGATTGATGATTCACTGGCCGCCTTGAACGACCTCGTCTCCAATCCGCAACCGGACCTCACCAAACAATACGACGCGTTCAATCTGGCAGTGAACAACCTGGGTGCCACCGCCAAGGACGTGGCCGACAAAACAGCGGCGATGAAAGCCCAAGGGGCGGCTTACTTTGCCGGGTGGGACAATGACATCGCCACGATGCATAATGAGGACATTCGCACCCGGAGTGAAGCGCGCCGGAACGAAGTCGCCGCGCGGTTCAACCGGATCAGCCTGCAATATGATCAGGCCCGCATCGCCTTTGAGCCCTATATGTCCGACCTGCGCGATGTGCAGAAGTATCTTTCGACCGACCTGACCAGTGGCGGTCTGGCCGGGATCAAGGGGGTCGCGGTGAAAACGACCAATGATGCCGAGCCCCTGAAGAGCACGCTGGCCAAATTGTCCGAACAATTCAAAGAATTGGGCGATTCGATGGCCCCCACCACGGCATCGAACTAACCGGATTATTCTTAACCATTGGCTTCGCCAGGTGGCGGAGATAAACCAGCGGCCTTTGTATTCGAAGGCCGCTTTCTTTTTTCAAAATAAAGTCCCGGACAATTCTAAAATGCAGTTCAAACTTTCCGGAAGATCAAGGCGGGTGATGACTTACCGCACGGATATGCGAACACCGCCGTGCAAGAACTCATCTGGCAGAAAGGGATATCAACCATCGAATTCAATGGCCAAGAGGGCCGGGCCGGCCGGGGGTCAGGTCGTTCACCACGACTTTGGCCGGACGAAAGACCTGGCTGCCGCGCCGGTAGCCGCGCTGGAACATTTCAAGGATGGTTTGATCAGGTTTAGCGGGGTCACAGCGCTGAGAAAGCGCCTCATGCTGGTGCGGGTCAAACGGCCGGCCCAGAATCTCATCGCTTTCAATACCATGCAGACGCAGCAATTGTTGCAATTGCTTCAAGGTCAGCTCCACTCCCTGATGAAACTGGGCGGAGTCACGCACGGCACCGGAGGCCAGGGCCCGTTCGAGATTGTCGATGACCGGCAGCAATTCGCCAATAAATGAATATTTTTTGCCGCCGCCCGGCTCTCGCTTTCCTGCCGGGTGCGGCGCTTGAAATTCTCAAATTCGGCGGCCAACCGCAAATGGGCATCATTCTGCCTGACCAGATCCTGACGGAGCAGATCCGCCTCGGTAGCTGTGGCATCCACATCACCGGCATTAACATCAGGACCGGCGGCGGTTGGTTTTTTGGGTTCGGTTTTCATCATTTGATAATTTTATTGGAACTCATCCGAGCGGCACCCCGGAACCCATGCCAGCGCGGTCGCAGTCTACAGACGGACGCCAGCCGGCGTCCGTCCGGTTATTATCACCGTCCAACGGCGATGCTGAATTCCTTCACCGCTTTTTCGATCGCTTCACGGGTTTCGCCGGTGCGCTTTTGAATACGGCCGAAAAACTCCGTCTGCCGGCCTTCGGTAAATTGCAAATCCTGATCCGTTAGTCCGGCCCATTTCTGTTTTAACTTGCCCTTGATGATGTTCCAATCGCCCTTGATTTCGAGTGTGTTCATAATTTTGATTTGGTTTATTTTGTTTTGATCACCGCCGGAGTGGCGGAAAATATTTGGCCGGGCATTTGACGGGCTGGTTTTTCCACAGGCCATGAACCAGCATCAAAGTAAGCGCAACCATCATCCCTGCGAGATAGCAGGAGGCCACCATCATTTCGACAAATCGTGTTTTGTTATCCATAATCAGGAGCATGACCGGACCGGCCGAAGACCACCATGGGGTGTAACCCGGCGAAGGACAGAGGGAATGACTTCTCAAGGCACCAGGACCGCCGCGCCTTCGAACCGGCCGGCCCGGAGATCGGCGAGCGCCTGATTGGCTTGTTTCAGCGGATAACGGGTGGTCTTGGTGACGATGCCCATGGCCGGCGCCTGCCGCAGAAAATCAATGCCATCCTGACGGGCCAGGTTGGCGACCGAGACCAGTTGCCGTTCTTCCCAAAGCAAGCGGTAAGGAAAACGTGGAATGTCGCTCATGTGGATGCCGGCGCACACCACGCGACCGCCCTTGTGGATGGCCTTAAGGGCCAGGGGCACGAGTTCGCCAACAGTGGCAAAAACAATGGCGGCATCCAGCGGTTTCGGCGGCATTTCGTCGGAGTCACCGGCCCAGGTGGCACCGAGACTGCGGGCAAATTCCTGGGTGGCCAAGTCGCCGGTCCGCGTGAAGGCATAGACGGACCGCCCCTGCCACTTCGCCACCTGCGCCACAATATGCGCGGCCGCGCCAAAGCCGTAGAGGCCCAGCTTTTTTCCCGCGCCGGCGATCACGAGGGAACGCCAGCCAATCAGACCGGCACAGAGCAATGGGGCCAGCGCCACATCAGCGCCGGTTTCGCCGAGCGGAAAGGCAAAACGAGCATCGGCAATGGCCGAGGTGGCAAAGCCGCCATCCCGGGTATACCCGGTGAAGAGGGGGTGGTCGCAGAGATTTTCCCGGCCGGCCAGGCAATAGGGGCAGACACCGCAGGTGTGACCGAGCCAGGGAATGCCGACGCGTTCACCGAGCTGCAACCCCGTCACCCCCGCCCCGATCAAATCAATTCGTCCCACAATCTCATGACCGGGGATGATGGGCGCCCGGGGATTGGGCAGCTCGCCATCGACGACATGAAGGTCGGTCCGGCAGACGCCGCAGGCGGCGACCGCGACCCGGATTTCGCCGGGTCCAGGCTGGCGATCAGGCAGTTCCGTCCATTCCAAGGGGGCCCCAATTATATTTAATACCATGGCCTGCATAATAATTATCGGGACGACGGGCGGGGTGCGGGCTTCATTTGCGTTCAAAAAGCTGACGCAAAACACCGGGCAACAAATCCGGCAGGTCTTCCGCAATGAGTCCGGGTCCAAACCGGGTGGCGGCGGCCCCGTGCAGCCACACGGCGGCGGCGGCAGCGAGGAATGGTTCCATCCCTTGCGCAAGGAGTCCGAGGATGATGCCGCCCAACACATCACCGGCACCGGCGGTGGCGAGGGTGGGCGGGGCGTTGGTGTTGATAATCGCCCGGCCATCCGGGGAGGCAATCACGGTGTCACCGCCCTTGAGCACAATGATGGCGCCGCTGCGCAGAGCGGCGGCGCGGGTACGGGTCAGCTTGTCGCCCCCGGGATTAAAAAGCCGGCAGAACTCACCGTCATGTGGCGTCATCACACAAGGACCGATGATGGCCTGGTCCAGGTCGGCGGGTTTATCCTGAAAGGATGTGAGGGCATCCGCATCGAGCAAGGTGGGCCGGCCGGTGGCCAGTATGGCCAGCGCGCGCAAGCGGGTCTCCTCCCCCACCCCGGCACCCGGACCCAGCAGGCAGGCGGAAAAATGCCGGTCCGCGAGCAGATGGGAAAAATCTTCCGGCGTCACCAGCGGTTTGACCATGATACTGGTCAAGGTGGCGGCGTAGATGGGCAGGGCGATGGCGGGCACGGCGACGGTGGTCAGTCCCGCGCCGGCGCGGGCGGCGGCCCGGGCCGCCATGCGGGCGGCGCCGGTCATGGGATAACCGCCGGAAACCAGCGCGTGACCGCGGGTGCATTTATTGCCGCAGTCATGCGGCACAGGCAAATCCGCCAGCCAGAGAACGGGATCGTTTTCGAAAGCCTGCGGGACGATCTGATCCAGCACGGCCGGTGAAATCCCAATGTCAACCACCACGACCTCCCCGCACAGTTGCTTGCCCGGCAACAACAGATGACCCGGTTTTTTGCGAAAGAAAGTGACGGTCAGGGCCGCCTTGACTGCGCCCAATACTTCGCCGGTATCGCCCATCAGGCCGCTCGGAACATCAACGGCAACGATGGTCAAATCCCGCTCGGCCGCGGCCGCCAGGGTATCGGCGGCGGCGCCATCCAGCGGGCGGCCAAGCCCGGCCCCAAAAATCGCATCGACCACCAAATCCGCCCCGGCCAGCACCTCCGGGACCAGGGGCAACACTTCACCCGCCCACAAATTCGCATGATGAGCGGCCGCGCCGGACAGCCGGTCGCGCAATCCAAGCAGGGCGACGCGAACGGTCCAGCCCGCGGCGAGCAGATGCCGGGCGACGACGAAACCGTCGCCGCCGTTGTTGCCCGGGCCACACAACACGATGGCGGAACCCGCCGGCCAACGCCGCTTGATCTCGATGGCTACACCGCTGCCGGCATTCGCCATCAGTTCAATGGCTGACCGGCCGGCGGCCACGGTCAGACGATCGGCCTCACCCATCTGATGGACATCAAGCAATGCGGTTTGCAGGTTCATTTGGCTTTGGTAAATCTAGCTGAGCGTATATTGGTTTCAACCTCGGAAAATGAGCGCATCGTTTAGCGGCCAATATTAACCGTCAGCCAACCGTGATTGGCGGCGGCAATCGCATAAAACAGCACGCTGCTGACGACTTCGACGGGCACGGGCGCGGGCACCAAATAATTGGTGCCGCCCGCAAAAATTGGTCGTGCAGTTGTTTCGAGAGCCGGCCGGCCAGGGCCAGTCCGGACTTCGCGTCCGGAGTCATGAGCGAGGGGAGTTCAGTTTTCATAGTTTGACGGTATGGGACAGTTCGTTTGCCGGTGTGAGTTTAACCGGGGCACGGGGCAACAAGCGCGCCATGACCTGCGCCAGGCGAATCATTAACTTGGCGGTGAGCCCCAGCCGGTTGCGTCGTTGCAAGGAGGCGCCATGAGCCTGCAGTTGCGCCACCACACGGGTGCGGCCAAACATGGCGGCAAACATAAGCGGCGTCATGCCCAGGCCATTATCGGCATCGATGTCCGCCCCGTGATCAAGCAGCAGGGCGACAATGTCCTCATAGCCTTTGAAGGCAACGCCGCCCAACGGGGTTTGGGACCGCAGATTGCGACGGTCAACGTCCGCCCCGTATTCCAGCAGCATCCGGGCGGTCTCCGCATTCTGGTGATAGCAGGCCAGCATCAGCAAGGAATTACCTTTTGCATCGGCCAGATTTGCCGGCAGGCCGTGGCTTAGCATCTCCGCCAATGAGTTCGTTTCGCCGGTACGGGCGTAGTCGAGCGCCAGCACCTGCAACTCAGCGTAACGTTGTTCTTCGGCTGCAATGGTGAGTGTTTTCATGGCCTCAATGATCGTCCATCGTCAGGAAACGGCACCATTTTTCACGCCGCAGGCTTTGGCCGCCCCGGCGGCATAGGCCGGGTCCGCCAGGTGAAAGTGCACTAACTGGCGCTGGATGATTTCTTCCGGTACGCCGGTCATGGCGATGGCAATATTACCGAACAACTGAGCCTGTTGAACCGGACTCATGAGGCGGAACAGATCGCCTGGCTGGGTGTGGTCGTCATTGCCCTGACGGTGGTCGTAACGGTCGGCCGCGCCACAAAGTTTCAGGGGCGGTTCGGCAAACTGTTTGTTCTCGACGGGACCGCCGAAGCTGTTGGGTTCATAATAAGCGTTGGTGCCCCGGGGCGAGTCAAACCGCATGGGACCGTCGGTGTTATAGTTATGCACGGCGGTTTTGGGACGGTTCACCGGCAGCGCTTCATAGTGCGTGCCAATGCGGTAACGATGGGCATCGGCGTAGGAAAAGATGCGCGCCTGCAACATTTTGTCCGGCGAGAAGCTGATGCCGGGCACGATGTTCGAGGGGCTGAAGGCGGCCTGCTCCACCTCGGCGAAATAATTTTCCGGATTACGGTTCAATTCCAGCAGCCCAACCTGAATGAGCGGAAATTCCTTGTGTGACCACACCTTGGTGACATCAAACGGGTTCCAGGCGAAGACCTCGGCCTGGGCTTCCGTCATGACCTGAATGGCCATCCGCCATTTGGGAAAGTCCTGCTTTTCGATGGACTCAAACAAATCGCGCTGATTGCTCTCGCGGTCCGTGGCGACAATGGCCGCAGCCTCGGCATTGGTCAGGCACTGGATCCCCTGGCAGGTCTTAAAATGGAACTTCACCCAAATGCGTTCGTTTTTGGCATTGATGAGGCTGTAGGTATGGCTGCCGAAACCATCCATGTGACGAAAGTTTTTGGGCAACCCACGATCCGACATGAGAATGGTGACCTGGTGCAGGGATTCCGGCGAGAGCGACCAGAAATCCCACATGGCCGTGTTGCTGCGGAGATTGGATTTGGGATGGCGCTTCTGGGTGTGAATGAAGTCGGGAAATTTGAACGCATCGCGCACAAAGAACACGGGCGTATTGTTCCCCACCAGATCCCAGTTGCCTTCTTCCGTGTAAAACTTCAGGGCAAACCCGCGCACATCGCGCTCGGCATCCGCCGCCCCGCGTTCGCCGGCCACGGTTGACATCCGCAGCAGAACATCGGTCTGTTGACCAATCTTGGAGAAGATGGCGGCCTTGGTGTATTGGGTGATGTCATGGGTAATCGTCAGCGTTCCATAAGCGGCCGATCCTTTGGCGTGAACGGTGCGTTCGGGGATGCGTTCACGGTTTTGATGGGCCAGTTTTTCCAAAAGCTGGTAATCCTGCATCAACAGCGGCCCGCGCGGGCCGGCCGTGAGGGAATTTTGGTTGTCGGCCAACGGATTGCCGGCGGTGGTGGTGAGATGGGCCTGATTCTGTTTCATAATTTATTTTTTCTTAACCGGTTCCGTCAGTTCGGTGGGCAGCGGCCAACGGTGGCCGGGCTCCAACAAGCGCTCAACGGCTGCCGGCCCCGAGGTGCCAGCGGCATAGTTGGGGAATTCGCCCGGCGCAGTTTTGCTCCAGGCTTCGATCACCGGCATCAGTAATTGCCAGGCGGCGTCCACCTGATCGGTGCGCATGAAGAGCGTGGCGTCGCCCTGCATGACGTCCCACAGCAAAATCTCATAGGCGTCAGGGGAAGGAACGGGCGGGTTCCCGCGATAGTTAAACCGCATTTGGACCAGGCGCAATTCCATGGCCGGCCCGGGAACTTTGGCCTGAAAACACTGCACAATGCCTTCTTCCGGCTGAATGGACAGGATGAGCCGGGAGGGCTGCCAATCGTGTTTGGATTCCGGCGGGAAGGCCTCATGCGGCACCGCGCGGAATTGAATGGCCACTTCCGACACCTGCTGCGACAGGCTTTTACCAGTGCGAAGATAAAAGGGCACGCCCTGCCAGCGCCAGTTGTCCACGAACAACTTCAAGGCCGCGAAGGTCTCCGTTTTTGAGCCGGCGGCCACACCCTCCTCCTGCTGGTAACCCTGGACGTTTTTGCCTTGAACCCGGCCTTTGCCATATTGTCCACGAACGGCGAACTTGCGGACGTCACGGCGGGCGATGGGGCGCAAGGCATGCAACACATCGACTTTCTTGTTGCGAATTTCATCGGCATCGAAGGAGACCATCGGTTCCATGGCCACCAGGCAAAGCAGTTGCATCAGGTGATTCTGCATCATGTCGCGTAAGGCCCCGGACTGATCGTAATATCCGCCCCGATGCCCGACGCCGCCTGATTCGGCCACGGTAATGGTGACATAGTCGACGTACCGCCGGTTCCAAATCGGCTCGAAGAGCGGATTGGCAAAACGGAAGGCCAGAATATTTCGCACCGGCTCCTTGCCCAGGTAGTGATCAATGCGAAAAATTTGCGACTCGTGGAAGCTCTTCGTGAGGGTGCCATTCAATTTCCGCGCCGAGTCCAAGTCATGGCCAATGGGCTTTTCCACCACAATCCGGGCCCGCTTCCGATCCAGATTCAGGCCCGCACCCGCCAACATTTGGGGGATCACACCAAACAATTCCGGGGGCGTGGCCAGATGAAAAATGCGGATGGCCTTTTCATGCCACTCCTTGTCCAAATCGGCGCAGCGATCGCGCAGACGAAGGTAGGAGGCCGAATCCTGATAATCACCCTTATGGTAGGTGATGTGCCGGCTGAATTTTATCCAGTCCGCCCGCTTCGCCTTTCCTTTGGGCGAAAAACGGTTAACTCCTTCCAGAAAACGTTGTCTTAACTTTTGATCGGAAAAAGGCGAGCGGCCCACGGCGATGATGGCGAATTGCCGGGGCATCATTCCGTCCCGATAGAGATCAAACCCGGCCGGCACCAGTTTTCTCCAGGTCAAATCACCGGAGCCGCCGAAAATGACGAACACCGTGGCTGCGAGTGGTGGCTTCATGATGCGGAGACCTTTTCCCAATCCGTGTGAAACACGCCTTTGACATCATTGCGCTCATAGGTGTGTGATCCGAAATAATCGCGCTGGGCCTGAATGAGATTGGCGGGCTGCCAGACACTGCGCAAGGCATCCAAATAGCCCAGGGAAACCATCAGGCCCGGGATGGGGATCCCGGCCTGGGCCGCGTGACAGACCAACTCACGCAAATCTTCCTGATGTTCCTGAACCGTGAGCGCCAGATTGGGGTCGAGCAGCAAATCCGGCAACTGCGCCCGCACCTGGTACGCCGCACACATATCATCCAGCACGGCGGCCCGGATGATGCATCCGCCCCGCCAGATGCGGGCCACGGCCGCCAGATCAAGCTGGTAGCTGTATTTTACGGAGGCGGCGGTCAACAGCGCCATGCCTTGCGCGTAGATAGTAATGATGCCCGCATACAAGGCGCGGCCCAGTTGGGCGATCGACTGATCGCGATTGCTTGGAAAGGGCCGGATGGGGCGCTGATAAACCGCACCGACCTGCTCCCGATCCTTCATGAAATTAGACATATCCCGCATGGCCACCGACAAATCAATGGTGGGGACGGGCACCTGCAGTTCCATGGCACTTTGGGAGGTCCACATGCCGGTGCCATTTTGGGCGGCCACCCCAAGGATTTCATCAATGAGCCGCCGGCCGGTCCGGACATCCGGTTTGGCGAATATGCCGCTGGTGATCTCCATCAAATAACCTTTGAGTTCGCCCTGGTTCCAGAGCGCAAAGGCCGTGCTGAGCTCATCGTCATCCAGGCCCAGACCACGTTTCATCACATCGTAGGCTTCGGCCAAAAGTTGCATGATCCCGTATTCAATGCCGTTATGGACCATCTTTACGAAGTGTCCGGCGGACCCCGGGCCCAGCCAGACCACACAGGGGGTATCATTGACCCGGGCCGCGACGGCTTCCAGCACCGACCGGACCCGCTCGTACGCCTCCCGGGGTCCGCCCGGCATGATGCTCGGTCCATGACGGGCACCCGCCTCGCCACCAGACACGCCGACGCCGAGGAAGTGAATGCCCTTGGTTTTCAGATTGCCGGCGCGCAGATCCGTGTCTTTGAAATAGGAATTGCCCGCGTCGATGATCAGATCGCCCGGATCCAGATGGGGCAATAATTCCTGGATGACTGCATCCACCGGTGCCCCCGCCGGCACGAGCAGCATGATGGCGCGCGGGCGGCGCAGCGCGGCGATGAACTCCGGCAGGTCGGCCGTGCCCTGAATCAGGGCTGATCCAGCCTGGTTCAGGGCAGCAACTTTGGCGGGATCCCGGTCGTAACCCGCCACGGCGAAACCATGATCGGCCATATTAAGCGCCAGATTGCACCCCATGACACCCAGGCCAATCATGCCGATTTCGACTTCAGTCTTTTCCATAATCATTTCGCAAAATCAAGGACCACGCGGGAGGCCACTTCGCCATGTTGAAGCCGCCCGAGAACCTGGTTGATCGCAGAGAGAGGTTGCAATTCAATATCGGCCCGGACCCGGCCGCCGGCCGCAAAGGCGAGCGCTTCCACCATGTCCTGGCGGGTGCCGACCAGCGAACCCCGGATGGTGATGCAGTTGGCGACGACGTCGAACAGCGGCGTTGGGAATTCACCGGGCGGCAAGCCCACGAGCACGCAGGTGCCCCGTTTGCGCGTCATGCCCACCCCTTGTTTGAAGGCGGCGAGCGAGGGGGCGGTGATCAGAACGCCATGCGCCCCGCCGCCGGTCCCCTGTTTGACGGCCGCCACGGGGTCGCCCGTGCGGGCATTGATGGCGAGTTGGGCGCCCAGTTTGCGGGCATGGGCGAGCTTGCCGTCATCAACGTCAATCGCACAGACCTGAAGTCCCATGGCCAGGGCATATTGAATGCCCAAATGGCCCAGGCCGCCAATGCCGGAGATGGCGATCCATTGGCCGGGCCGGGCGCCGGTCTCCTTGATGCCCTTATAGGTGGTGACGCCGGCGCAAATGAGCGGGGCCGCTTCCGTGGGCGTCAGACCGGAGGGGATATGGGCGACGTAATTGGGGTCGGCCAGGATGTATTCGGCAAAGCCGCCATTCTTCGTATAGCCACCGTATTGGACCTGGGCGCACACCGTCTCCCAGGCCGACAAACAATATTCACAATGACCGCACGCCGAATAGAGCCAGGGCACCCCGACCCGGTCACCTTCCTTCACGACGGTCACACCCAACCCGACAGCCACGACCCGGCCGATGGCCTCATGGCCGGGAATAAAGGGGAGGGCGGGTTTCACGGGCCAATCGCCATTCCAAGCATGGACATCCGTATGACAAACGCCGCACGCCTCGGTTTTGACCAGGATCTGACCCGGTCCGACGGCGGGGATGTCCCACCCCTGAACCACCAAAGGATTGCCGAACTGCTCAACCACGGCCGCTTTCATTTTTTGAGGCATATGCGTCCTTCAAGCCGCGGCGTCAATGGCGGACACGCGCACCAGTTTTTTGTTCACAAATTCCTGGATGCCCAGGCTGGCCAGCTCGCGGCCGTAGCCGGAGTTCTTGATGCCGCCGAACGGCAGTTCCGGTGAGGTCCAGGTGGGGTGATTGACGAACATCATGCCGGTGTCCACCCGGGCGGCCACGCGTTTGCCGCGGTCGATGTCCCGAGTGAAGACCGCGCCGCCCAGACCGAATTCCGAGTCGTTTGCGAGGGTCACGGCTTCATCCTCATTCTTGACCCGGAAGAACAACGCCACCGGTCCGAAAAATTCCTCGCGGTAGGCGGGGTTGGCCGGTTTGATATTCGTGAGAATCGTCGGCTGAATGAAAGCCCCCGGCCGGTCGATCCGTTTGCCCCCGGTCACGGCGACGGCGCCCTTGGCGACCGCACGTTTGACCTGGCCCAGCAAGGTGGTCAGGGCGGCTTCCGTGGACAAAGGCCCGAGCGTGGTGGCCGGGTCCATCGGGTCGCCCGGCCTGAGCGCTTCCAGCACCGCCTGAAACTTGGCCAGAAACTGGTCGGCCAATGCTTCGACCACAATGAAGCGCTTCCCGGCGACGCAACACTGGCCGGTGTTGTTCATTTTGGCCCACACGGCCCATTCGACGGTCTTCTCGAGATCGGCATCTTCCAACACGATGAACGCATCACTGCCGCCCAGTTCCATCGTGGATTTTTTGAGATTCTGCCCGGCCCGGCCGGCGACAACTCTTCCGGCCTCGACACTGCCGGTCAAGGCCACGCCCTTGATACGGGGATCATCAATCACCTTGTTCACCTGCTCATAAGAAATGAACAAATTGGTGTAGAGACCGGCCGGGGCGCCGGCGTCGCGCCACAATTTTTCGAAGGCGAGGGCGCATTGCGGCACGCAGCCCGCGTGCTTGACCATGACGACATTGCCGGCCATCAGGTTGGGCGCGGCAAAGCGGGCGAGTTGATAGTATGGAAAATTCCAGGGCTCCACACCGAACAGAACTCCAAACGGACTGCTTTGGATCTCAGCTTCGCCGGAACCCGGCTGGAGCCGCTGCGGGGCCAAAAAACATTCGGCGTTTTTGGCATAGTACGCAATGATGTCCGCGCTAAGCACCACTTCCCCTTTGGCCTGGGCAAACAGCTTGCCCATTTCCAAGGTCACGGGACGGGCAAATTCATCCACCTGCGCGTGCATAAGCTCGGCCGCCTTGGCGACCACGACCACTCGTTCGGCGAACGTCTTTTGTCGCCAGATTTCGAAAGCGGCGGCGGCGGTCTTGAGGGCTTTCTCAAGTTGCGCGTCGGTGAGTTCTTTGAATTTTTTGGAAAGTTTACCGTTATAGGGATTAATGCTTTGGTAACTCATAAGGTCACGAGCTTACGCCTTCGCAGGGGAAGCGATATGGGGTGTTCACCGCATTGCCGCACAGGGCGGCATTTGGTCTGATGACATTGGTTGGGAAGCGTCTTCAACATATGAAAATAAAAAATCTAGCCATCATCGCCGCTGTCTTCGGCAGTCTGTGCATCGTTTACGCCTTTTGGGTGCAGGATGTGTCTGTTCCGCTCCTGGCCGGAATTTCCGCCACCGGCGGAAGTTTTAAAAGCATCTATTTTTGGCGGCCGCTGTGCGTGGGGTTGCTGTTTTGGATCCTGGCCGGCACGGGATTTATGTGGTCAAAACGAAATTGCTCCGCGCCCGTCCGCCCCGATGATGAAACGTCTGATAAAGCAGGTAACGAATAAACGGCGCCAACCGGGATGGTTTACTTCGGAGCAACCAGCAACGCCTTGAGCGCACGGTGATCCACCTTACCGGTGCCGAGCTTTGGAATCTCCGGCACCACTTTGATTTCGCGGGGGATACTTAGATTCCTCAGCCCCTTGGCTTGGATGGCGTTGCGAATTTCTTCGAGGGTCAGCTTGGGTTCATTGGTGACGACGACAAGCACTTCGCCTTTGTTCTCATCTGGCCGGGTGACGACGGCGGCCTGGCAGCGTAACCCATATTGCGGAAACGCCCCGGCCAGCGCGTCCTCCACCGCCGTGAGACTGACCATCTCCCCGCTCACCTTGGCGAAGCGTTTCATCCGGCCGAGAACATGCAGATAGCCTTCGGCATCCATGCTTACGATGTCGCCCGTGTCATACCAGCCGCCAAGCGCCAGAAACGTGGCGTTGGCATCGGCGTTCAGATAACCTTTCATCACGTTGGGACCGCGCACAAAGAGCCGGCCGCCTTCCGCCACGCCTTCGACCGGCTCGAGCTTGCTATCCATCCCCGGCAACAGCCGGCCCACCGAGCCGCAACGCGGTTCCAGCGGCGTGTTTAGGCTTATACACGGGGCGCACTCGGTCGCGCCGTAACCTTCGAGAATCCGCACGCCATATTTGCGCGACCAGGCCAGCGCCGTGGCTTCCTGCAACGCTTCGGCGGCGGAGAACAAATAGCGCAGGCTCCGAAAGTCATAGGGATGAGCCTTGCGGGCGTATCCGTTCAGAAACGTGTTCGTGCTGATGAACACCGTGCAATCGCGCTCATAAAGAGTGGCGGGCACGAGGCGGTAATGGAGGGGGGACGGATAGAGAAAGACATACAGCCCGCGCACCAGGGGCAGAAATGTCCCCACGGAAAGGCCAAAGCTGTGAAAGAGCGGCAGACAATTGAAGAGGCGGTCGCGGTCGGTGAAGTCCGTGACGGCGAGCATCTGGCGGATGTTGGCGAGCAGGTTGCCGTGCGTCAACTCGACGCCTTTGGGCGCGCCTTCCGAGCCGCTGGTAAAAACTATCACCGCAGTGTCACCGGCGACCGACGGGAGTTGGCCGGCCGGGGGCAGATGCAGCAGGTGACGTAGCAGCATGAGGAGTTTCCGTAGGCCGCTGATGCCGGCCCGCACATCTTCCAGATAAATCAGATCCAGTCCGGCTTTAAGAAAATCATCGGGATTGAGTTTAGCCCGCTCAACAAAGGTGCGCGAAGTGATGACCTGCTTAAGGCCGGCAAGTTTTGCGCAGTCGAGCATGGTGGGTGTGCCGGCGGAAAAATTCAGGACCGCGGGGGCCTTGCCCAGACTCCACAATGCGAGAATGGTGACGGGCGTGGCGTTGACATTGGGCAGCATCAGACCAACACGTTCCCCGCCCACTACGGGGGCACGCAGGGCGTCCGCCAGCACAGCCGCCCCCACCATCAGCTTCCGATAGGTCAACGTCTGCAAGGTGGCATCTTCCAGAATGACGAAACCGGGTTGTTGTCGGGCGGTTTCGGCCACAGCGGCGAAAACATTCGGCGGACCGAAGGTCGTCTCGACCTCGAACTGCTGCCGCACCATCTGGTCGCGCAGCCAGGCGGTCAGCCGGGCCCGGGCGCGGCCGGCACCGATATCCCCCACCCTGGGCGCGACCAGCACATCGCTGAAATGAACCGTCACCCGAGGGAAACATTTTTTCCAGCCCGGACTGGGGGAAAACGGCAGCCGTTCGGCGCCCCGCAAATAAGCCGTGATGACTGTGGCCTTTGTTTTAAAAATGAGAAAACCGGTGCCATCAAACAGCTTCATCAGGCTGCCGGTGCGCGACAGCCGGCCTTCGGCAAAGAGCACCAGCCGGCCGCCGGCGTTAAGGAACTCCGCCATGCGTTTCACGGCGTAAGGCGAAGTGGGGTCGATGGGGCGGGTATGGCGATTGACCATGATCAGCTTGAACAACCAGTTCGTCTGCGCCGTCTGTGTGGAGGTGACAATCTTCCAATCATCCTCCAGACAGACCCAGAGAAAGAGCCAGTCGAGCCAGGAGCGGTGATTTGGGATCAGGAGCAACGGTCCGGGGGTTTTTAATCCGTCAACGCCGTAAGCCCGGAAGCGAAACAAGCCGCGAAGCAAAAAACGGAGACATACTATCATGAGGCGGTGGACTGCGAGCCGGGGGCGGACCAGGTGGAGGTAATTCCAGCGGCCACCAGAACATCGCTCACAGTTTGCAGAAATTTATCCAAGGGACAGGGCTTCTGTACGACGGCCTCAATTTTCAGGCCGGGAAGGCGCTTCAACGCCTCGGTTGGCACGACTCCGGAGGTCAGGATGACCGGCAAGATCATGGATTCGGCCCGCAGCTTCTGGATCAGCTCCAGGCCGGTGACCCAAGGCATTTGGTGGTCGGTGATGAGCAGATCGTAGCGGTCTTCGTTCAAAACCCGCCAGGCCTCCACGCCATCCCCAGCGGCGTCCACTTCATAGCCGGAGCGGATCAGCACGCCCACATGCAAATCGCGGACATAATGGTCGTCATCCACCAACAATATGTGACAACGCCGGGCGGCAGACGCCGGTTGCTGGCGCGGTTCGGTGATGGTCATCTGACGGATGGTCTCCAAATGAGTTTTCATGGCTTTTTTCCGATGCGAACTGTTGCTGTTTTTACAGGTGACGGGCGATGGATGTTTTTATGACCAGGCCATTAATGGGCATTGTTTCATGCCCACAGCCTAATTCGCGCAAATAGCAATCCGCCATGGGGTATATACCCCATGGCGGATGTACCGGTCTGGAAGGCGCATGCTCAAGAAGTTGGCTGGCTCACGGTTTGAAAACATTGACGATGACCGGCAGCACAATCCGGGGCTGGGCGGCCACGGAGGTGTCAAATGTTACATTGCCGCTAACCGTGCTGGCCGGCACATCATCCAGCCGGGCAATCAGTTCATAAGTTTTGCCGGCCTCCGAGGGCAGCAATTCCAGCTTGATGCCCTTGATCGAACTTTGCGGGTTTTTCAACTCCATCGGCTGACCGCTGGCCGAACGAATGATCACATGCTGCGTGATCGCCGCCGGCGTGGCCGTCGAGCCGGTGATGCTCCAATATAGCGCTTCTGGGGTGAGGGAGACCTCACCGCCGATTTCGCCGTAGAGATACAGGCTGGAGACCGGTCCGTTGGAATGGCCAGCGGAATGGATGTGGACATATTCATTGAACCGGCGCGGTGGCCCATCCCGTTTAATGGTGACGCGAATGTGCGCCGTGGTGGCATTGGTCAGCGCGTCCGGCAACACCACGGCGGTGATCCAAGGCTGGGAGGTCTCCAATTGCGTGATTTCCAGCGGTTTTCCATCCGTCCGGGTGAGGGTGGTGAAGGCGTTGGTGTCATTCATGCCAAAGGCCAGGATAGGGGAGATGGTCATAGGTGTGAGTTCGTAGAGCGGGGTATAATCGACCTTGATGGTGAGCGAGACTTCGGGCGTCAACGGGTCGTTGGACCGGACCGAAATATGCTTCTCCAAATGACCGCGGTAAAAGCCGAGGTTCAAGGTGAATGGTATTTTGCCGGAGGCACCCGGGGGCAGCGTGTTGGGCACCACTTCGGCGGCCGTACAGCCACAGGAAGGCTTGGGCGGCTCAACGTTGAGAACGGCATCACCCACATTCTTAAATTTGAAGATGCCCGAAACAGTGGTGACCTGCGAAGTCGGACCAAAATCATAAACCGTCTGGTCAAACTGGATTTTGGGCGTGGCCTCGGCCCGGGCGGAGACGCACAGAAAGCCCAAGCCCAATACGGCCGCCAGCCGGAGATAGTTATTTTTCATAAGTCGGGATGTATATTTCATGGTTGCGATGGCTGGGTTTGCTCAAAAACCCGGCCGCGGAAACTTTCCACGACCGGGATGAGAGCTATTGATTGATTATGGGGCGATCATGATCCGATAGAACCGGGTCATCTGGCCAGCCGGGAGCGGATTGGTGAGCAACAGGTCTCCGCCCGTCCCGGGCACAGTTTGCAGGCTGGTCCAGTTGGGATCCGACAAGTTATTCTTGTATTGCAGGATGTAGGACTGCCCGCTCTGGGTGGGCAGTGTCAGCGTAAAGATCCCGTTGGTCAGGCTGGAGTAGTTGAGCAGCGGTTGCGACGGTTGAACCACGAGGTGAGCGACCGGGCCCATGCAGTCGGCGGCGGCGGTGACGGTGGTGTTGGCACACACATCCAAGCCGATGGCCATGACCGTGTTGGTCGGCGTGAAGCTGATGATACTGTTGGTCACATAGGTGGTCACGTTGTTCGTGATCAGGGTGGTCACTATGTTGGTGGTGAAGGTCGTGACCAAGTTGGTCGTTATGGTGATGAGCTGCGGACGGATGTAATAGAACATGTTCGGTCCATAGCCCACGTCGGTAGCCGTATAGGTCAGGTCGCTGAGCCGGTTGGTGCCGAGGTTCATGTAATCGGTGGCAACGTGGGTCAGCGGGTCCAAGGTCCCGATAACGGACCCGGTGCTGGTATGACGGAGATAGGCGAAGACGGACGTTCCCCAAGTTGACACAGGGCCGGACACATAGACCAGCGAGTCAAAATTGGTCCCGACCGTGTAGAGATCCGTCTCGGCACCACCAGGTGTGGGGTCGATGGTTCCGAAGGTGGCTGTTCCAGTCAGGTCATTGCGGACATAATAGAACAGGTTGTCCCCATAACCCAGATTGACGGCCGCAAACGTCAGGCCGGTATAACCCGTGTTGGCCACGGGCCAGAGATCGCTGGAGGCCGAGGCGCCCTGAGCGATGATTTCCCCAAACTTGGAGGCGCCGCCCGCCGCCTGGCTGGTGTAATAGAAGTTGATTACTCCATAACCAACATTCGGGGCCGCCAATGTCAGCGCTGTGTAGTTGGTGGTGGACAAGGGGAACCGATCCGTGATCTGGCCAACATTGGGGGTAATGGTGGAGAGGGTGTCAAACTCGTCCGGACCGACGGCGGGCGTGCGGATGGCGTAGAACAACGTGGGGCCCCAGTTCTCATTCTGATCGGCAAACATCAACCCCTTCAAGCCCAGCGGAGCGCTGAAACGATCCACGAGGGCCATGGAGACCGGATTAATGGTCCCGAATGTCGGGGCCACGATATTGGTGGCGTAGGTAATCGTGTTGGTAGAGGCAATGGTGGTGACCACATTCGTGGAGATTGTGCCGGAACTATTTGTCAATACAGTTGTGGTGGTGGCCTGATTGGAGCCGCTCAAGGCGATATAACCTCCCGTGAAAGGCGCGGTGGCACCAGGGGCGAGCGAGACCAGATCCAGCACCGGAATGGTGTTGCTGGGCTGGCTGCTGTAGACAAGGACGTTC
>Ga0302282_1000430_pt1 | contig 32084 bp, 12 predicted proteins | sample III_Fen_E1_3_FD_198763 | JGI IMG/M metagenome (GOLD analysis project Ga0302282, IMG submission 198763) | Peat permafrost microbial communities from Stordalen Mire near Abisko, Sweden - III_Fen_E1_3 | ecosystem: Environmental > Terrestrial > Soil > Wetlands > Permafrost | place: Sweden: Abisko... | reverse complement strand
TTCGGCCTGCTTTCGGTCTTCGGGGATTCGGATTTCTGATTTCGGATTTCGGGGTTTATATTCGTGGCGCGGGCTTGGGATTCGCGCGGCCCGCCGCCAGACGCTTCGCTGGCGGCGGGAGCGGTCGCAGCGCGACCGCTGCCACCACGCTGCGGAATTCGGGGTTAGGGCACCTGCCAGGACACGCGGTAGAAACCTTGGTGGGCGGGCAAGGGGCTGGGGTCCACAAATTGGAAGTTGCCGTTGCTGTCGGCCTGGATGGTTCCCGCGACCACCCACTGGGCGGCGGTGAGATTGGTGCGGTAGAGCAGGTCGTAGGCGACGTTGGCCATGCCGGTGCCGGCCAGGTGCAAGCTGGCATCCAGCCATTGAGCCGACGTGAATCGGGGCGCACCCGACAGCGTCTGCCCGGCAAGGTTGAAGGACAACAGGCCCGCGCTGTCTGAAATCAGGCTGCCGCCCGGAGTCACGGTCACTTGCAGGGATCCGGCCAGGCGGGTTTGGCTGACGGTATAGCCGGCATTCGGCGCCAGGCCGGCGACATACTGGTTGGTGATGCCGCCGGGCACGGTGTAGGTGGTGGAGGCGAAGTTGTTGCTCAGGACATTCACGGGAAACACCACCGCCACCCCGCGCACCGCAGCGCCTTCAAAAGGACTGCCGCTGGAACTGGCCAGATAGACCGCAGCATCCTGCGGGGCGCTGGCGTCGGCCCCCTGGAGCAGATGGAGAAAGCGGGTGGTGACCGGGTTGCTGGCATCTTGAATGATCACCCGGCCGACGGTGGGTTCTTCCCCGGAGAGGGTGGTGATGGAGGCATTGCTAACGGCCACATAGGCAATCGTGGCGCTGGCAGGCAGGAGCGTTTGCACGAACAGTTGCTGTCCCCCGGGAGTCACCTCGGTGACCGTGTGTCCGGAAATGGAGGGGGGCGCGACCAGATTCAGGTTGAACTGTTTGAACAATCCGGAATGGGCGGACGCGGCGCGGTCATAGACGATGATGTGGTCGGGTTTGATCCAGATGATATTGCGCGTGGCCTGCAGGATGTCCAGGCTGGCGACCTGGGGTTCCCAGACATCGGGATAATTGAACAACGGGGTCAGGTCGGCGGAGGCATAGGTGTAACTGGGACTGCTGGAGGTCAAGGTCACGGGATCGCCGGCGGACTCGCCCAGCATGTACTCACTGCCGTTCACAAACAACGGTTCGCCCCAGCCCAGATTGGGATCGCCGGCGGAACACCAGTTTTGGAGCGAGAGCAGGTTATGCCAGATGGAGGACTGGCCATTCAGGTTGTCGTCATAGTTGTCGAGTTGCTTGGTGAGCCACTCGCCCTGCCGATAGAATTCAAACTGGCCGGCGCCGCCTTGCTGGTGGTTGATGGAAATCCAATTGGCCAGCACGTCGAACTGGCGGGCATTGGCGGCCCAAACCGTGCGATCCACGATGTGTCCGAAGCGCAGATCCTGGAAGGCCAGCGGCAACTTGGGGCGCGGGTCGGGCGCGGGCGGCAGGCCGGGATCCAGCAGCATGAAATACAGGAATCCCTCATCCACGCCATAGCTCCAGTTGGTGATGCGCTGCGCGAGACCGGCGGCCCCGCCTTCCGTGCCCTCCGTGGCGAACCAGCGCGCGGCCGCGTAATGATTGGTTGACCCGTTGTAGCGCTCGAGCAACGACTGGAGCGCAAACGGGACCATGCCTTCCGGCGTGACCCACGAGCGCAGCATGTCCCCGTAATTGTGGGTCAGAAAAACCGGCCCCAAATAGGTGGCATCGGCCGGCACTTTGGCGGCGGGGACCAACGAGCTCAGCATGGCTGACGAATAGCGTCCCCACACGGGTGAGGTGATCAGGGCCGCCTGCGGCCCAAGATAATCGGGATTATTGTAGCCCGCGGTTTGCAAGGCCAGCAAGCCCTGGAGGATGCTGCCCAACGACTCGCCGTATAACATGCCCTCGGCGGGCATGCCGCCGCTGGCCAGGCCGACGCTGGCATCGGGGGCGAGTCCGTAATCGGCGATGACGGATGAGGCCTCCCCAAACATGGCGTATTCCTGATACATCCAAGCACCGATGGCATCATCCAGGTAACTGCGCAGGCTGTTGCCCAAGGCGCTGACGGAGAGGTTGGGGTTCACCGGCGGGTCGTCCGCTGGATCAATGGCCAGCGCCATCATGGTCATGAACCGGGCGTGGCTGAGGTAATAATTGTTGGCGGCCATGCGATAGGCATTGCCATTCGGAAGCAGTTGCGGGTCGTTCAAGACGCCCACCGGCGTGGGCGAATCACCGCCGGTGGTGGAGGCGGTGAGGCATTGGCTGGCCCACGTCATAAACCCATTGCGAATGGTGAGTTTGTCGGCGGGGCTGAAAATCGGCTGGCCGTTGGTATCCGTGGCACTATAAACCCAGTCCGCTGCGAGCGCCCAATCCTGGGCATAACCCGAGCGGTTATAGATCGCAAACGACGGATCGCGAAACGGCGCATTGGTGAGCGTGCCCAGGGCCGCCTGGGACAAGGCATACAGCAGCAGGTTGTGGACATACTGCGCGTAGCGGCTGCGATTGGCGGGGCTGGGATCCATGAGGGAGCCGAAGGCCAGGAGCACGGCGTCCGATTCGGTTATGAGCCCGGTGTAACCCTGGGAATCGCCGAGGTCCGGGTAAATGGGGTTGGCCACGCCGCCGGGGAAATATTGGTTGGTATAATCATATACGGCTTGCTGGATGGAGGTCTGCAAGGCCTGGTAAACCGGGTTGGTGGCGACGGCCCACGAGCGGTATTTGGGCAGGTCATTCGTGGTCAGCCAGAGGCGCGGATGGCTGGTGACCGGCGGCGGGAGCTTGGAAGGCAGGGGGCCGGCATACTGATAACTGGCGGTGACGGTGACCGCGTTGCCGGGCATGACCAGGGAGGTGGCCAGGGCGGCCGGATTGGCGACAGCGTATCCGGTCCAGCCCGCGAAGGTCTGGTTGGTGCCGGGCGTGTTTGCGGTGATGTAAACGGTGGCGCCGGCCACATAGGAGCCGCTGCCGGAGCCGTTGATGACATTCAATGTAAACAGGCTGTTGACCGGGGCGTTGGAATAGGTGGCCGTCACGGTGACACTGCTGGCGGGCATGGTGAGCGTGGTGGCGCTGGCGCTGGCGTTGGCCACGGCATAACCGGTCCAACCGGCAAACACTTCTCCCGCCGGCGGCGGGTTGGCGGCGAGGCTGACGACACTGCCGGGCAAATAGGAGCCGCTGCCGCTGCCGTTGACCACGGTGAGCGCGTAGTCGGGAACATTCGAGTAGGTGGCCGTGACGGTGAGGTTGCTGGCGGGCATGGCCAACGTGGTTCCCACCGATGACGCGCTGGCGACCGGATAACCCGTCCAGCTGGCAAACGTCTGGCCGGCGGGGGCGTTGCTGGCGGCGATGGCCACGGTGGCGTTGGCGGGGTAATTGCCGGTGCCGAAACCGTTGCTGACGGTCAGGCTGAACCGGGGGCCGGGGGCATTGGTGGACACGCCTTCAAACGCGCCGAGATCCATGCGCAGCCCGTTGACAATCCGAATCTGCCCGTTGGTGGGAAAGACATACTGCGCCACCACATTATATGGCGAGGCGAGCACGGCCGGGGCCTGCGGTCCGGCGGCGTCGATGGCGCGCGCCGACGAGAGCAATTGAAAATTGGTGGCGGCCACATTGGCGAAGCCCGGATTGTTCAGGCCCGTTTGGTCGCCGATGAGCAGTTGATTGGTGCCCGTGATGACGCCAAAGAAGGTGTTCGACTGATAGGGCAGTTGATAGTATTGAAAGCCGGGGCTGATCCAGTTGGTGCCGAGGTTGATCGTGCCGGCGTCGGAGTTCAACAAGGTCATCCCGCCGGCGCTGCTGCCGCCATTGGGGGCGATGGTCGCGAAGAGGTTGTTCCGGCAATCCACGGTGTCGTGGAGATTCCAGGCTTGGGCGGTGGGCTCGTCGGGCAGGGAAAAGAGGCTGGTATTATAACGCTCGGCGGAGCTGGCCTGATTGACCACGGTGTTGTTGTAGAAGAACAGCGTGCCGTTGCGGGGCGAGTTTTGGAAATAAAGCGCATCGTACAAAAACAATTCCCCGGTGGAGCTGTTGGTCGGATTATAGAATACGTTGCCGTAAACATAATTGGTGTGGTAGGCGGGATCGGCATCAATGACGCCCACGCCGTTTTCGGTGCTGGCCAACCAGAAAGCGGCGCCGTCCACGATGAATTCATTACAGGCCAGCACGGTGCCCGAGGACCGGTCCGTGATCAGATCGCCACTCGCTCCCGCACGCAGCGCCCCGAGGAGGCAATACTGCACCCGGATGCCCTGGCATTCCGTGGTCAGGTCGTTGCCATTGTAATTGCCGGCGTAGCCATTGTCATGCAGCCAGCAGTTTTGCACGAGCACGTCGGCGGACACCTCGTTGACATCGTTGTTCTCCGAGCCGCAAAAGAGGCCGTTGGCGGAATCATGCAGCACGCAGCCCTGCACGGTGAAATGCCGGGCGAACTCCGCGTAAATGGCGCCGGCCGTGAGGTCAAAGGGAGCCGCCACGCCAGCGGACTGGGTGACCGTGTTGCCGGGGTCGGCGTTACGCACTTCGAGGTTCTGGATGACAATCCAGGAGGGAAGGTAGCCGTAGGGCTGGCTCGCCGAAGGGGCCACCACCAGCACGCCCTGCGTGTTGAGGGAGGCGTCGCTCCACGGGACATTGGTGGCGGTCACGGCATGGCTGCCGTCCAGCACTGGCAGCGCACCCGTGACCGGATCCGGAACGCCATTGATGGTGATGGGCGCATTGGCCGCGCCGCTGTTGCACAGCAAAATCACTTCGTGGTAGCCCCCGGGTTGATAATGGATGTCAACGGTATCGCCGGCGGCCAGGGTGGTCCAGGGGACGGAACCCAGGTTGGTAAAAGTCAAGCCGGGCCCCACCTCGTAGCGGGCGGCTTGCACACCGGGGGCCATGGCCGACACAGCAACAATGATTCCCACCCAGCCGCAACAGAAGAATTCATTTTTCATGATGCCTGCGAACAGTTGTTTATGAATTGTATTAGCGGATTTTTGATTGGGAAGGGAAAAGTGGCGGCGGCCGCATCGGCGGCAAAAAGTCAGGTGCTGGAAACACCCCATGTCGCCGGGCTCGTTCACGGCTATGATGAAGGATAGTATGAAATATCCCGATAGCGCAGTGGCCGGTGATGGGCGGGCAGATGCATCCCCGCGCATTCTGGTGGTGGATGATGAAATTTTCATTCGCGAACTATTGGTCAGGGCGCTGGGCCAGTTGGGCCATGAGCAGGTGGATTCGGCGAGCAATGGGGCCGAGGCCTGGGAGGCACTGCAGACGGCGAATTACTGCCTGGTGATCACCGATCACAAGATGCCCCGGGTCACCGGCTTGGACTTGATCGCCCGAATGCGGTCGGAAGGCATGCTGATGCCGGTGATTCTGATCTCGGGAGCGATGCCAGAGGCGGAGCTGAACCAGCAGCCGGGTTTGCGCGTTGACGCGCTGTTGACCAAGCCTTTTACCCTCACCACGCTGTCGGCCACGGTGGAAAAACTGCTGCCAGCGGGCGGCCGGGGGGCGCGCGCGACGGGGGGCCAGGCTTCGCGAATCAAGGATGCGGGCATCGCGGCGGCGCAGGGCCGGAAAAATTCCTCCCGCCGCATTCTGGTGGTGGACGACAACCGCGATTGCCGCCAATGGAAAGTCGCTCTGCTGGCCAGCGCTGGCTACCAGGTGGAGGCCGCCAGCGATGGGGCCGACGGCTGGGAGGCGCTGCGGACTTGCGATTACGATCTGGTCGTCACCGACAACCAGATGCCGCGGATGACTGGCCTTGAAATGCTTGAGAAACTGTATTTTTCGCACATGACCGTCCCGGTGATCATGGCCACGGGGCACGTGCCCACGGAAGAATTTGCCCGGAAGCCCTGGCTGAAGCCAGAAGCCACCCTGCAAACCCCGTTCACCCACAACGATTTACTGGCTGCGATCTGCAACGTCCTGGAGGTGTGACCCCCGGCCCTCCAACCCCGGCGGGAGCAGGGCGCCTAGCCGTATCCATTCAGTAAAAATGATTTATAACCACGGATGGACACAGATGAACACAGATAAAAAAACTGACTTTCAAGCTCCTCGTCCAGCGCACCGTTTTTAGTAAGCGGCGGAAAATCGGACGAAAACGACGTTCGGACATTTCTTCATCTGTGTCCATCTGTGTCCATCTGTGTCCATCTGTGGTTGAATAAATCTTAAATCATTTCCATGCGCGCCAGCGGAACAGCATTGCTCCAGGAGAAAGGCCGGACCTTGAAGTTTGTTTTGAACGGGTCGGCCATCCTCTTCTTTCGGGTCCTCTCAAGGTTTGCAAAGCTCTTGGCAAAATAGGTGGAGTCATTAGGGGGGAGAGGCGGGAAAATAACTGCATGATGCCCCGCGTATTTTGGATATGTATTCTGCTTCGATTGGCGTTGGTTCCCAGCTTGGCCGGGGTGAAAAACAGCGATTGTCTGGATTGCCATGGCGACCACACGCTGGTGAAGACGAATGCGGCCGGCCAGGCGGTTTCTTTGTTTGTGGATGCGGCGCGGTTGAAGTTGTCGGTGCATCGGACCAATGATTGCGTGAGTTGCCATGGGGATGTCACGGCCAGGCACCCGGATGACAACCGGGCGGTGGCGGTGGTGAACTGCGGTCGCTGTCATGCCCGGGCGATGGCCAGTTTCGCGTCGAGCGTGCATGGCCTGGCGTTGCGGGCGGGGCAGGCGGACGCGGCGACTTGCAAGGATTGCCATGACACGCATTCGGTGGTGCCGGAAACCTCCGCCGCCTCGCCGATATACTTCACGCAGCAGGCGGAGACCTGCGGCATGTGCCATGACAAGGAGGCGCGGGATTGGGAGCAAAGTGTGCATGGCAAGGCGGTCCTGGCGGGATCGCATGATGCGCCGACCTGCACGGGGTGCCATGATGAGCATAAAATCCGCTCGTTGCGGCGGAGTTCGGCGATGGCGATTTCCGAGGATGTCTGCAGCCGCTGTCATGCTTCCGAGCGCTTGAACACGAAGTACAATCTGCCGGCGGACCGGGTGACCACCTTTTTTGAGAGTTATCACGGGCTGGCGGCGCAATACGGTTCCACGGTGGCGGCGAACTGCGCGAGCTGCCATGGTTTCCACAAGGTTTTGCCGTCGTCGGACACGAATTCCACGGTCAGCAAGGGGCATCTGGTGCAAACGTGCGGGAAGTGTCATCCGGGGGCCAACCCGGAGTTTTCGCAGGGCAGGATTCATGTGGCGCCGGACGGGCAGGCCGGGGGGACGGATTTTGGGAGCCGGTTGAATTGGTGGGTGCGGCAGGTGTACCTGTTCCTGATTTTTGCCACGATTGGCGGGATGCTGGCGCATAACGGGACGCTGTTCATCAAGAAGACGGCGGCGCGGTTGCGCATGTCGGAGCGGTTGGTGGTGCGGATGACGCGGTCGCAGCGCTGGCAGCATTTCGCGCTGGCGACGAGCTTTATGGTGCTGGCGGTGACGGGGTTTGCGCTGAAATTCCCCGATTCCTGGGTGGCCAAGATCATGGGGTCCAGCGAACCGTTCCGCCGCTGGTCGCACCGGGTGGCGGGGGTGATCATGCTGTTGGTGGGCTTGTACCATCTGTTGTACATCGTGCGGACGAAGGATGGCCGGAAGCTGGTGGCGGACCTGTTCCCGGTGAGGCAGGATGCGCGGGATGTGGTGCAGGCGGTGCGCTATCTGGCGGGATTCAGCAAGCAAAAGCCGCAAACCGGGCGGTTTGGGTATGCGGAGAAGATGGAATACTGGGCGGTGGTCTGGGGCACCCTCATCATGGGGGCGACGGGCCTGGCGATCTGGCTGAAAATGGACGTGACCCGGCATCTGCCGCGGTGGGTGGTGGCGGTGGCGACGACGATCCATTATTACGAGGCGGTGCTGGCGTGCCTGGCGATCATCGTGTGGCACTTTTACCACGTGATGTTTGATCCGGACGTGTATCCGCTCAACCCCGCGTGCCTGGACGGCCGGATTTCGGAGGAATTCCAGGCGCATGAGCATCCGCTGGAGCCGGAGGCGGGGCAGCGCCGGGCGGAGCAAATCGACGTTTTGGACGGAGGTAAGGAAATCTAATCGCCATAAATAGTGAAAACAAAAACTGCTACCTCGCCAAGGGTTGCTTAGGAAATGGCAAAATATGGCAAGCACGAATTCAAGGCGGCTACTAGAGTAACTTCGGAAAACAACGAAACTGATCGACGCATGAAAATTTTTGTCGCAGGACTGAGCTACAAGACCACGCCGGTGGAAGTGCGGGAAAAACTGGCGGTGCAACGGGCGCGTTTGCAGTGCTGCGGCTGCCGGCTCAAGCTGCGCGGCGGTCTGGAGGAGGTCGTGCTGCTTTCCACGTGCAACCGGGTGGAGATCTATGGGGTTTCTTCCTGGATTCATGGCCGGGTGGGGCAACTGTTCCAGGAATTGACGGGCACGGATTACGATTTAACCCCGCATTTATACGTCAAGGAAGGTGCCGAGGCGGCCCGGCATTTGTTTGCAGTGGCGAGCGGATTGGATTCGCTGGTCATCGGGGAGACGGAGATCACCGGCCAGGTGAAGAACGCGTATCAGGCGGCGAAAGACGCCGGCTTGGTGGGCAAGAAGATGAACCGGCTGTTTCAAACCGCGCTGTCGGTGGTGAAACAAATCCGCACGAACACGGGGATCGGGCGCGGGGCGACTTCGGTGGGCAGCGTGGCGGTGGAGCTGGCGGAGAAGGTGTTCGACATGAATCTGGGGGAGAAGACGGTGATGATTTTTGGGGCGGGCAAGATGGGCGAGGCGTGCGTGAAGCACCTGGCCAAACGCGGGGCGAAGACGGTGCTGGTGGCCAACCGTTCCGTGGAACGCGCGGAGAAGCTGGCGGCGGAATTTGGCGGGCGCGCGGTGCGGCTGGAAGACATGGCGGCGGCGATGGCGGAGGCCGACATTCTGGTGAGCTCCACGGGGAGCCCGGACATTGTTTTGCGGCGGGAGGATGTGGCGGCGATCCTGCCCGGGCGGGCGAATCGCCCGCTGGTGCTGGTGGACATTGCGGTGCCGCGCGACATTGATCCTGCGGTGGCGGAACTGCCGAATGTGTTTCTGTACGACATTGATGATTTGGAGGCGGTGGTTCGCGAAAACACGAAGCATCGCGAGCAGGAGCTGGCGGTCTGCCAGCGGATTATCGCCGAATACACGGCGGAATTGATGGCGCGGCTGGACGCTTCCGCGCGCCGCGCGCCGGTTCCCGCGGCCACCGTGCCCGGCTGGACCATGAGCAGCCCGGCCGCCTGAAAATAATTTACTGCGGATAAAAAAAATAACACCACAACACAATGAATAGAATAAATCCAAAATGGAAAATGCCGGCCTGCTTCGCGGCGGCGGCCCTGGCATTGCTGGGCAGCTCGTCCGCGTTTGGGGCGGCGGCACCGGCGTTGCAAGGTTCGCTCACGCTGCGGCCCCTGACCCAAACCGAAATCGCCAAATATAATTTAACCGCCCCCCTGGCGCAATTTTCCGGCGGCCTCAGCACCGTGGGCCTGGGCGAGCCCGTTTATGTGGACGCCATGGTCAATGCGGCCATCGCCCCCTCGAACATCGTGGCGGTGACGTGGTCACTGACCACGCCGCCCAATTCGACGGCGGCGTTTCTGCCCCCGATTCTGGGCACCAATGTGCCGCTGTACAACACGGCGGACCGCATCAGCGGGGAGAATTCGACTCCGGTATATCAACTGGCGGGCCGCGCCTTTTTCCGGCCGGACCAGGTGGGGCCGTACACGGTGAACGCCACCATCACCACGGTGGGCAGCGGTTCCACCAATCTGAGCATCAACATTGTGGGCGCGACGTATCTGGGGTTGCAATCCTGCGCCGCCTGTCATAGCGGCTCCTTCTCGGGGGCCCCGGCGGTTTATGGGACGTACACCAACACGCCGCACGCCTCCTTCTTCACCCTGGCGATCAACGGTTTGGAAAGCAGTCATTACAGCAAGAACTGCATCCAATGCCATACGGTGGGCTACGACACGAACTCCTTTGCCGTCAACGGCGGTTTTGATGACATTGCGCTGGAGTACAACTGGACCTTTCCGACCGTCCTGACCAACAGCAACTGGGCCAACATGCCGGCGTCGGTGCAAAACCTGGGCAATATCCAGTGCGAAAACTGCCACGGACCGGGCAGCCAGCACTTGTTTTCGCAGGGCGTGGTGGGCAACCCCAACGCGATTTCAGTCAACTACTTTGCCGGCGACTGCTCGCAATGTCATGACGACCTGAACAACCACTATTATAGCGCGGAATGGAACAACTCGCTCCACTCCCGCTCCGCCCGGGAGACCAGCCCGCAATGCGTGCGTTGTCACACGGGTCCCGGCTTTATCGGCTGGGCCACGGCCGGCGGCATGGCGGCGCAGAATCTGTATCCGACCAATGTGATTTCGATGAACGCGTTTTCCACGAACACCATCACGAACACGCCCCCGAACACCACTTATGCGGCAATTGACTGCCAGGCGTGTCACGACCCGCATGACGCCTCCAATCCGCATCAATTGCGGCTGAGCTATAACGTGGTGCTGTCGGATGGCACCGCCGTCACCAATGCCGGCGCCGGTGGTTTGTGCATGCAGTGCCATAACAGCCGGAACGGCTCGCTGACCAACGAATTGGCGCAATATCCCTTGAACCAGCCCAACTGGGCGGGCGGATCCTCCTTCGGCACGCATGACAGCCCGCAGGGCGACATGATTGAAGGCAAGAATGCCTGGACCTATGGCCAGGTGCTGCCGAGTTCGCCGCATGCCAATGTGGTTTCCAACACCTGCGTGGGCTGCCACATGCAGACGATTGCCTCATCTGATCCGGCCTTTACCCTGGCGGGCGGCCACACCTTCAAGATGAGCTACATCAACACGAATGGCACGAAGATGCCGATCACCTATGTCTGCGCCCAGTGCCACGGCAACATCAACACGTTCAACTTCCCGGTGGCGGACTATGACGGCGACGGCGTGATTGAAGGCGTGCAGACCGAAGTGCAAAATCTGCTCAACAAGCTGTCCACCCTCCTGCCGCCCAAGGTTTATCAAGCGAATCCGGGCAGCTATGTGGCGGATGGGCTCGTCAAAACGTCGGTCAGCACGTACACCAACATGCCCGCGAAGTTTCTGCAGGCCGCCTACAACTGGCAGTTTGTCGCCAATGACGGCAGCCTGGGCATCCACAATCTGGCGTACACGGTGGGGCTGCTCAAGGCATCCATTGCCAACCTGACGGGCGTGTCTTCGACCGGCGGCCTGCCTGACTCCTGGGTGATCGCGAACTTTGGATCGCTCACGAACCCGGCGGCGGCCCCCTCGGCGGTGAACAATGCGGCCGGGGTTCCGAACTGGATGATGTATGCGCTGGGGTTGTCCCCGAACAGCGCGTTCACGGTCGGCAACAGCGGCGTGATCTACTTCAACGGCAACAACATTGTCAATGGCGCCACCAACACCATTGCGATCTACAAGGCGGCCGAAATCGCCTTTGACACGCAGGTGGGCACGACCTATACGATTCAAGGGATTGATGCCCTGACCGGCAGCTGGCAGAACATCAGCACCAATATTCCCGGCACGGGTGGCTCCATCAGCTACCTTACGCCCACCCGGAACAATGAGCAGATGTTCTTCCGCGTGGCGCACAATCCGTGACCGGATCGCCGGTTAATTGAAATTCACCACCCCCTTTCCGCGCGAGCGGGAAGGGGGTGTTTGCTGGCCGGAACTCACGGTTGAGCGGCACCGGCTTTGAGCCGCTGGAACACCGCCAGTTGGGTTTGCAGGCGGGAGGCCAGGGCTTTGAGTTTTTCACCCTGGGCCAGTTGAACCTGGAGCAGTTGTTTCCGCGCGGCTTCAATCCCGGCGGCGGAACCGTTGCTTTGGGCTTGTTTGATTTGTTCCCCGGCGGCGTTGATTTGGGCTTCGAGCTCCTGGCCGGCGAGGACGCATTGCTGGAGATAATCGTCATGAAAAATGCGGTCGGCCTCGGCCAGGGAAACCGTGTTCACGTTGGGAATCAACTGTTGGATGGAGCGGATGATTTCCGGGGCGGGCTGGGCCACTTCGGGGGCGGGGCGGGGCGCGGGGGGCGCGATGGAGATCCGCTCGATGGCCCGGGCGAGATCATATTCGAGGGCCGGTTCCCATTCAGGTTGGAGGCGGGCCAGGGTTTCCTTGTGGTCGCCGCAAATGAGCTCCAGGCCGAGAAAGCACGCGTCGCCCTTGTCCAGGTTGAACGGCTGGATTCCCCCGGCGCTGGCGGCGGCGGCGTTGGTTTCGGCCGGGGTGTCAAAGCGGGTGATTTGCAGCTGGCTGCCGCCGGCGGCGTGCAACTGGTCCAACAGCGCCGCCACCCGCGCGGCAAACGCCGACAATGCGGGATCGGAATCACCGGGCAGCAGGGAGTAGTAATGCACGGTCACGGGGGCGCGCAAATGCTCCAGCACCGACCGGGTGGGCGCGGCGAGGTCGTGGCCGGGCGAAGCCGCCGGACGATGCAGAAAAAATCCCGCAAGTCCCGCGCCCACGACAAAAGAAATCGAGGAGAGCAACACGGGGTGGGAATGGCGGGGCGGGTCCGCCGGATGGGATGCAGAGTTCATGGGAGATTATGTGTTATATTTGAAATCAGCTTTTGGCCGGGGGAGCCATCGGTCAATCCTTTAAGCCCGGCGTGGACATTATACAATAATAGCTTAACATAAGGCAACAATTGGTTAGTGCCGCCGGCCGGACGGGGCTAGCATAACACGATAACAATCTGGCTGGCGGGCAATGGTTCCGCAGCGGCTGGTGTGACTTGCGTTCATGGTTCGTATGAAATCCTTATTAAAACGATGGCTGGCCCTGGGGCTGGCGGGGATGTGCCCACTGGCAGGGATGGCCCAATCCGGGCAGCATCTGGCGGTTCCCCAACCGGGGGGGATGCCCGGCAGCCCGGTGATGGAGGGGATCAGCCGGTTGACCAATGGCGTGAAGCTGAGCTGGGACGGCCCGGCGGGTGCTTATCAAGTTTTTCAAACCCCCCGCCTGACCTCGCCCTGGGCGGCGTGGGGATTGGCCACCAATCAGCAACGCACCGCCACCCTGCCGCCGGCGGCCAGCAACGCGTTCTTCCGGGTGTCCGGCCCGGCCCCGAAATATGCGGGGTCGGCCATCTGCATTGACTGTCATTTGGACGTGTGCCGTTACGAAACCAACACGGCGCATGCGCGCGCGTATGCCGATCCCAGGTTTCAAGCGGCCGGCGGGCAAACGAATGCCACCTGCCTGGCCTGCCACACGGTGGGTTATGGCGTGATGGCCAATGGCAAGCCGGCGGGCTTTGTCAGCGCGGCGGCGACGCCGCAATTGGAGGGGGTGCAATGCGAGAACTGCCACGGTCCGGCCGCGAATCACGCCGCCAGCGAGGATGATCCCAGTGTGCGTCCCCGGGTGGAGATAGCCGCGACGCTCTGCGGCGGATGCCACACCGCCAGCCACACGGCCTGCCCCGCGCCGCCGACCTATGAGGAATGGGCGTCCAGCGGTCATGCCGCAGTGACGCCGGATGCGTTGCAAGTCATGGCGGCCGCCACCAACAACATCACCAGTTGCGGCGTGTGCCATTCCGGGTCCGCCCGGCTGGCCCTGATCAATGGCCAGAACCCCGCCGCGACGGTGGCCAACGATTATGATGTCGCCCTGGCTTGCGCGGTCTGCCATGACCCGCACGCCACCAACCAACTAGCCCCGGCGCAACTGCGGAATCCGCTTTTTTCCACGAACGATTTTCATCTGACCAGCGCCGCCGTGGCCAGCGTCAGTGCCTTCACCAGCCAGTACAACGCCGGCACCAACATCAATCTGTGTGCCCAATGTCATAATGACCGGGGGGCGGCCTGGACGGACAGCGCGCGCGCGCCGCATCATTCCCTGCAATACAATATGCTGATCGCCACCGTGGGCGAGCTGGCGCCCTTCTATCCCGCTTACATCGCGAGCCATGCGGGCCTGCCGGGATCCGCCTCGGTCTCCATTGCGGGGACCTTCTACCTCACCAATCAGTGCGCGGCCTGCCACCTGCAGCCGGATGCGGCTGGCGGCGCCAATCACAGTTTTGTGGTGGTGACCAATGTGTGCTTGAACTGCCACAGCGCGGACTCGGTGCCGGCGTTGCCGCTGACCGCTTTCTCGCCGGATTTCTCCAATCAAATTGCCACCACGATTGCCTCGCTGAATCAATGGTCCGCCACCAAGGCTCCCGCCGGTTTGAAAACCAACGGAGCGGTGGCTTGGGAATATCCTGACGCCGATGGATTGAACTGGCAGGTGAACCCCTCCGGCCGGATCACGGGATGGACGCAGGCGAGCCTGACCGCGACCAATTTCAACGGTCCGTCCGCCGCCGGACAATCGGCGCTGACCAATTATCCCGGCATCCTGAAGGCGCGGTTCGACCTTTATCTGGTTTTGAACGACGGGAGCCATGGCGCGCACAATTATCTTTACTCGCTGTTTCTGCTGGATTCGGCCCAATACTTCGTTCAGCAGGAGCTGAACAAATAGCTATGTTTGCATGAAAATTCTTGATTCCATCAAACCTTCATGGTCGCGCTGCCGGTGGGCGCGGTGGCTGGCAGTTTTTTCGCTGACCGGCCTGCTGGCGGTGATCTCCTGCAGCACCACGCGGCAGGCGGTGGTTTTGCCGGATGTGCCCGGGGCCAAATACATCGGCTCCAGCGAATGCGAGCAGTGCCACGAAGAACTGTGCCGGGACTTCAAGACGGCGGACCACGCCCGGTTGCTGGCCAAGGGCAAGAACGGGAAGGATTATGGGTGCGAATCCTGCCACGGTCCGGCGAGCCTCCACTCGGATTCGGGCGGCGAGACCAAGCCGCCGTTCAGCTTCACCGCGGGCCGGCCGCAGCCGGCGGGGCTGGGCGCGCGCCTGCCCCTGGAATCCGCGCGGGCGATTGAAACCGCGTGTTACCGGTGTCATCTGGAGGTGCGCGGGCAGTTTAATTTGCCCAGCCATCATCCGGTGCCGGAAGGCAATCTGTCTTGCGTCCAATGTCATTCACCGCATAAAGGCCCGGCCTTTGCGGCCGGGGGCACGCGGCTGCTGGCGCAGAATGAAAATTGTCTGCAATGTCATGAGGCGCAGCAGGGGCCGTTTGTGTTTGAGCATGATGCGCTCCGGGAAGGCTGCACCACCTGCCATTCGCCCCACGGCAGCATCAACGCCAAACTGCTGACGGAACGGAATTCCAACCTGTGTTTGAAATGTCATTTCCAGCAGGTCAAGAACGGCGGCATTTTGATCGGCGGCATTGACCACACCACCAAATTAAGCGAGGGCGGTTGCTGGAGCGCCGGCTGTCACGAAGCCGTGCATGGTTCACGCGTCAGTCCCACCTTGAGATTTTAACCCCCCCGGAAGCCGATGAAAAAAACCTCCCGCCAGTCCAAAAAACGCGCTGCGATGCGCCGCCAGGTTGGTTATTTGATGGGGGCGTCGCTCCTGGCCGCGAGCCTGCGGGCCGCGGCCGCCGACAAGCTTACGCCCGGGCAGCTTTATGAAGGGGGCACGGACTTGAACAACTGGATCGAGCTTTCGGCCGGGGATCTGGTCACCGACGGCAACAAGGCGCAGGCGGAGCAGCGGGAACGCCTCAACGGCGGCGCGTTCGGCGGCATCCAGGATCTGCATTACCAGACGGAAATTGCCAAGAAGACCACGCTGACGATTGACGGCCACTCCATTTTCGACAATCACAATTATTCCGTCGGGCTCGGCGTGCAGAAGGAGGATTTGGGCTACATCCGTTTTGGTTTTGAGGAATTCCGCGTTTATGATTCGGGCAATGGCGGGTATGCCCCGGCGGACGGGTTGGCCTTTCCGAACCCGGGCGACGCGCTGGCATTGGATCGCGGGAAGATTTTTTTGGAAGCGGGATACAACCGGGAGGGCAAACCCAAAGTCACCTTCAAATACACCCACACGTTCCGGGAGGGCCAGGAAAGCTCGACGATCTGGGGGTTGCCATCCGTCCCGACGTCCTCGACGTTGCGGCTGCAGTCCGGCATCCTGGACGTGGATGAAAGATCGGACGCTTTCCAGTTGGATGTGGCGCACAAGATCAAGAAAACGGATGTCGGTCTGGGGTTCCGGTTTGAAACCAGCGATTTGAACGACGCCCATCTGCTGACTTCTTTTGGTTCCCAAAAAATCACCGACCGGCAGGACGTCTCCTACGACATGGAGAGCGTGCATGCCAGCACGGAGACGTGGATCAAGCCCACGCTCTTCCTCTCCACGGGGTTCATGTTTGCCAATGTGGCGGACACCTTCAACGGCAGCCGGGTTTACGGGGATGATTTTGACGTGGCCTATTCCCCGGGTTATCCCGCCAGCTATTACGAGTACCATAACTTGGATGGCATGTCCCATGAGCACGAGTATGTGGCGAATATCAACCTCATGACGCTGCCGACCAAGACCTTCACGTTGACGCCGTCGCTGCGCGTGCAGAAGGAAGATTGGAATGCCCAGTCGAGCGAGAGTGCGATTAATCCCTCAAATCCGCTCAGCACCGACAGCATATATGACAATAACAGCGGGTATGATTCGCTGGAGGTGCGCGAACGGCTGGAAGCCCGTTATACGGGGGTGACCAACTGGGTCTTTTCGGCGACGGCGGATTTGACCGAAGGGCAGGGAAACTTGAATGAAAAGGGCGGCATCGCGGGCACCGGTCCCGGCCTCGCAGGCGCGCCGGACGGGCAGTTGCCGGTGCAGTTGATCACGGACGACACCCGGTTCTTTCAAAAATACGCCTTGAATGCCCGCTGGTATCCGCTCAAGCAGGCGAGCGTGGATGTGGGCGGCTATTACAAGGACAACCATTATGACTATAGCCATTCCCAGGACAGCACGCCGAACAATGCGGTGGTCGGCTCGCTGTATCCCGGTTTCCTGGTCTATCAAGGGTTTCAAACCTGGGATGGCAGCGCGCGGCTGACGGTGCATCCGCTCAGCCGGGTCACCTTGGTGAGCCGGTACGAATACCAGGTTTCAACGATTGACACGGAGCCCGATCCCGCGTCCGGTCTGGGCGAAGTGCAGGCTTCCCGGATGACCAGCCATATTCTGGGTCAAAACGCGAGCTGGACGCCGTTAAACTGGCTTAGTCTGCAAGTGGGGGCCAACTATGTGATCAGCGAAACCGAGACGCCGGCCTCCGATGGGAGCCTGGCGAGCGTGACCCAGGCCATCCTGAATTCCCAGAATAATTACTGGACGGTGAACGGGAACGTCGGCCTGGTGCTGGATGACAAGACCGACTTGAACCTGGGCTACTACTATTATCGCGCGGCGGATGGCCAGAACAGCATTGGTGCCAACGGGCTTCCGCTGGGCACGGATGCCCAGGAAAACAGCGTCACCGCCTCCCTCACCCGGCGCATCAGCAAGAACCTGCGCTGGAATTTGAAATATTCCTACACCCACTACCAGGACTTTGCCTCGGCGGGCAGCTATGATTTCAACGCCCAGGTGATCTTCACCAGCCTGCAATACCGCTTCTAGCCGCTTCTAGCCAGGATATTTCATAGCCATTTTGGAGTGAGTCGCGAAGAACCCTATGAAAAGAGGGGCGCAAACACGTTCGAATGCGTGGTTGAAAGGACGCGGCACGCAGGTTTGGAAACCTGCGATACGGCAGGCTGGGAAGCCTGCGCTACAATGGTTTGCCATGGTTTTGCCGGTTTCATAGCCATTTGGGAAAGAGTCGCGAAAAACCTATGAAAAGAGGGGCACAAACACGTTCGAATGCGTGGTTGAAAAGCCACGGCACGCAGGTTTGGAAACCTGCGCTACGACGATTGGCCGGGCCAATCCCAGAATTGCGGGCTCCCGGGCCGCATGGTTTTCGTTGTCTAAACGTGGCATTGGGGTTCGGCCGGAACCCCGGAATCAAGGTTTTGTGCCCGGGAATATTCATGGGTGAGATGGTCGGCCAGCCGCAGGGCGAGGGCCAGCAGGGTGAGGGTCGGATTGGCAAATCCGCCGGTCGGGAAAACGGAGCTGCCGGCGATGAACAGGTTGTGGAGGCCATGCACGCGGCAATTGGCGTCCACCACCCCCTGCCGCGGATCCGGATGCATGCGGGTGGATCCCATGAAATGGTGCGGGCTGCTAAAGGCGATGGGCTGGCCGATGGCGGAGGTTTTTGCCGGGGTGAAAATGCCCATCCCGGCGGTGGCGAACTCGTGACGGAATATTTCCTGGGTGCGCCGGAGGCTGTACAAGTCAAGCGCGTTCCACTTCCAGAATAGTTTCACCCGCCGCTGGCCCAACTGATCCAGCGCGTCACTCAATACAATCCGGTTGGCGGGGTCAGGCGATTGTTCGACGAGGGAGCGAATGCCGATGGCCTTGAAGCGGCGCGCTTTCTGGCTGAGCCGCGACCAGCCGGAACGCCGCTCGGTATAATAGCGCTCAAGCAAGCGCCGGCGCAGGGAAAGATGCTCGCTGGAATCCTCGATCGACGCGTGGATATTTTTGTGCCGGAAAACCCGGCGCAGCACAAAGCGCGGGCCTTTGGCGGCAAGCTCTTGAATCACGGCCGGCAGATTCCAGCTTAGATTGCGGAAATGGGGCACGAGGACGGCGCACGCGTTTAACAGTTTTTCCCGGCGCAGGACCTCGGGACGCAACTTCAGGATGCCCATGATCGGGAGAATATTGGTGTTATGCAGATCGTAAAACGAAGCCCGGTCGTAGAGGTCTGCCGAGGAGGGAAGCAGGGTGCCGAGCGCAATTGAGGGATGGTCCATGAAACAGCGTCCGACCATGTCGTGCTGGTTGCCGCTGCCACCGTTCGGGGGGGCGGTATGCAGGAGCAGAATCCGGGCATTTTCGATCCCGCCCGCCGCCAGGACGAACCGGCTGGCTTGCACCCGCAACCGGCTGCCATCCGGCTGCAATACCTCGGCGGCAGAAATGACCTCGGGCCGAACGTCGCACTGCAAGCGCAGGAGCACCGAGCGAGAGAGGATGGAAACATTGGCGCACTGGCTTAATTCGCGCAGGGAATCCTGGGTGAATACGCTGGCTTCGCCAAATTGCGCGACGCCGGACTCGAACGCCTTGGTATGCCAGGGCGGACTGGCGTCGGATTGCCGCTGCCAGGCATCCGCTGTCCATCCAAACGGGCCGATCCCGCAGACGCGGTGGGCGCGTTCATAATAGGGCGCGAGCTCGCGGCGGGAAAACGGCCAGCCACTCAAGGGAATCCAGTCGCGCCGCTCAAAATCAACCTCATCGAGGGGCACGCAGCGGAGAAATTTTCCCCGGCGGCCATGCAGTTCATGCCGCCAGATATTTGAGGTGCCACCCAACTGGCGGCGGCGCCCAACGGACAAGGTTTCGGCGAGATAGCCGTGGGGCGATTCCACCTCACCCGCGTTGAGGTCGGCAATCACCGGATCGGGTTTCTGGCGGCCGGCTTCGAGCAGACAAATGCGCAGCTTGGATTTGGCCAGCTCGCGGGCGAGGGTCACGCCGGCGGGACCGGTGCCAATGATGCAGACATCGGTTTCAAAGGTGTGGTTTTTGGGGTTGGGTTGGTTCATGAATATATAAGCGCAAATCCGTGGGAACGCGGGTTGGAAAGGGCAGGGCACGCCGGTTTGGAAGCCTGCGCTACGACGTTGGAATGCCGTTGTGTCAGCAGAGGAATTGTTGCGCGCTTACAGCGCTTGATGGCAATTATGGCATCAAAACCCAGGGCGTTGCCCTGGGCTGTCCTGTGGCGGCCTTTCAGGCCTTGTATTCGCACCGCCATACTGGAAGAAGAAAGCCATGGATTTAGCCCGATTTAGCCCGGATATTTCATAGCCATTTGGGAAAGAGTCGCGAAAAACCCTATGAAAAGAGGGGCGCAAACACGTTCGAATGCGTGGTTGAAAAGACGCGGCACGCAGGTTTGGAAACCTGCGGTACGGCAGGCTGGGAAGCCTGCGCTACAAGGGTTTGCCATGGTTTTGCCGGTTTCACTATGAAATATCCGGGTTAGCCGCGCTGGGCGACGCGCTCATTGGAACTGGCGGACGCATTGATTAAAATATTCGGCGACGGTGGCCAGATGGGTTTCATCGAGGACGGTCACGTTATTGGCGGGCACCTGGATTACTTGCAGGCCGTCCTGGAACAGCCCGTTCGCACCCAAACTGGAATCGATGGGCAGATACGCTTTGGAGCGCCAATCATCTTCGAAAACGAAGAGCACGCCACGACTCGCCAAGGGCCGGGGCTGGTAGCCAGTCACCGCGTGCCGATTGATGCGATCAACGATGGACTGGGGCACCAGCAGGCCAAACTCATGGTGGCAAGCCAGGGTGTGCCGGGCGGCCAGATCCAGCTTTTCCTTTTTGATTTTATCCTGGCTTTTGTGCCAAAGAAAAAGGGGGCCCTGGTGGATTAGTTTTCCAAAATATTCCCGGAGCCAGGCGTGTTTCAGCCACCACCAGGTTGGCCGCTTCATCCAGGTGTTCAGCATCAGGACGGCCAGGACCTGGATGCCGGCGCGCTGCAATTGGTGAGCCACTTCGAAGGCCAGCATGCCCGCCATGCAATATCCCACCAGCACGATGGGGCCGTGGTTGGGCCGGCCTTGGATCAGAGCCGCATGGGGGGCGGCCAATTCCTCCATGGGCGGCAGACCCGCGGACTGCTGGTTCGCGGAGGCTTTCACGGCTGGTTCCGGCAGCGGCACCACGGAGGCAAACAATCGCAATTCCCTGCCCAGGTGACGGGACAACTTGAATAAACCGACGCTGTCGCCATCTATGATGAGAAAGGTCTCCGGGCCGGCGCTTCCGGGCTGCAACTCGATCAGTTCGGGTTTGCGCGCCGTGAATTTCTGGGTCAAGAGCGCCTGCGCCAGTGATTGAATGGTCGGATATTGAAAGGGCAGGCGGACGGGCATGCCGGGGGCGATCTGCCGCCGGATTTCCCCGACCATTCTGACGGCCAGGAGGGAATGGCCGCCGAGGGCGAAGAAGTTGGCCTGGATGCTGATTTGCCGGAGGCGGAGCAATTGGCACCAGAGCTTGGCCAGGGCGACTTCGGTCTGGGAGCCGGGGGCCACGAACTGATCGCCTTGATCCGGGCGGGTATCACCGGGAGGCGGCAGGGCGTGGCGGTCAATTTTTCCAGTTGGCGTCAGCGGAAATTCCGGCCGGATGACGAACCCGGAGGGCACCATGTAGGCGGGCAGATGGTTCGCGACAAAGGCGCGGAGTTCCGCGCACGGCAAGCGGCGGTCATCCTTGGTGATGACGTAGGCGACCAGGGTTTCGGTGCCGGATATTTGCCGGGGCAGGACGAGCGCGTCCCAAACCTGGGAATGGCCAAGGATCACGGATCTGATTTCGCTGAGTTCCAGGCGGAAGTCGTTGGTTTTTTCCAGATCCTCAATCCGGCCCAACAATTCGATGCCGCCGTTAGCGAGAAAGCGTCCGGTGTCGCTGGTTTTGAGGCGGCGTCCGCCCGGCGGGTCAGCGGATTTACCGGCCGGGGAATCCGGGGCGACGGTTCCGGAGCCGGGCCAGCAACCCGAGGCCAGGCTGCTGCCGCCCACATAGAGGTGGCCGGGGACGCCGATGGGGACCGGCCGCTGATGATCATCGAGCAAGTAAATCTGCGTGTTGGGGGCGGGCTGAGTGATGGCGGCCGGGCTGGGGGACGCGTCGGCCGATGGCAACCTGGTGTAAGCGACGGCACCGGCTGTTTCGGTGAGCAAATAACGATCCACCAGGCTGATCCGGCCGGCGGTTGCGGGTTGCCAGGCGGACAAGGCGTTGCCGGAAACCGGACTGCCGCCGATGGCCATGAGTCTTAGTTTTGATTTGGTACCGGCGGGATGGTGCAGGAAGGAGCGAACCAGCTCGTGCCAGCAAGGCGTGGGCAGGGCCGCGACGGTAATTTCCTGGGCGCACACCCATGGCCACCAAGCCAGCGCAACGAAGCGGTCGAGGCGGTCCGGGAGCACCAGCGTGGCGCCCGCCAGCAGGGCTGGCAGCAGCTCGGTCAGGGAGCCGGTGACGCGGTCCTGGCGGTGCAGGCCCAGTTCACGCCGGGCGACGAGGGTGCTGTTGAGCAGAGCCCGGTGGCTGAGGATGACGCCGCGGCCAGCGGAGGTGAACCAGACGCAAGCGGGTTGTTCGGCTTGCATGAGATCGGTGAATTTAGTTTCCAGCGGTTCGCCCGCCAACGCGGGCTCGTCGGCGAGGTTGATGGCTGGCAAGGCGGGTGACCACGGCCGCGCGGCGGCGGGGCTGGATTCCAGCAGCAGCAAATCCAGACGGCCAGGGTTTGCCAGCCGCTCCGGGTCCACGTTGCGATTGCGCGGATCGAGCACGACGCAACACCCGCCCGCTTTCAGCACGCCCAGGAAACAGGCCGGAAATTCGCTGGAAGATTCGTCCAGAACCAAGCCGACGAGCGGGTGCGGGCGGCCGCCGCGCGCTTTGACCAGCTGCGCGACTTGATTCGCCCGGCGGTCGAGCTGGGCGTAGGTGATCTGCTGGCCGGCGGTTTGCACGGCCACGGCCTGGGGCGTCAGGCGGGACTGTTCCGCGAACAGTTCATGCACGCATTGGTCGCGAGGGATTTCCAGCCGGGCGTGGTTCCAGTCGAGAATGATGCGTTTTTGCTCCTCGGGCGTCAAAATTGGCAGGGCATCGATCCGGAAATCCAGTTTCGACACCATGGTTTCGAGCAACTGTTGGAAATGGTGCAGCAGCCGGTCAATGGTGGAATGAGCAAAGAGATCGGTGTTGTATTCCAACTGCAACCGGACGCCCTCGGGGCGTTCCAAGACCCCCAGCATCCATTCAAACAGGGTGCCGGGACTGATGGAACGCAAGGGGGTGAGGGTGACGTTGCCCATTTGTTGCGACTGCATGAACGCCTTCTGGAAGACAAAGTAGGCTTGCAACCATTGCAGGCCCGACCGGAGGGGATCGGTCTGGATTTCTTCAATCAGTTTTTCGAAGGGATAGGCCTGGTGCTCGAGGACTTCAAGCGAAAGGGCTTTGACCTGCCGCAGCAGAAAGCGCAGGGTAAGGTTGCTCGAAAAGTGCAGTCGCATGACCAACGGGTTGGAAAACAAACCGATCAGCCCCTCCAGATCGGGCTGGCTGCGGTTGGCCGCCGGCGAAGCGATGATGATATCGCGCTGGCCGGTGTAACGCTGGAGGAGCGTGGCATAGGCGGTTAAATAGACCATGAAGGGGGTCAGGTTTTCGCGATGGCACAGGTCGTTGATCGCGTCGGAGAGCGAGCGAGGCAGAAGCCGGGTGTGGATGGTGCTTTGGTGCGAGCGGCTGGCCTGGCGGGGGCGATCCGTGGGAAGATTCAGGAAGGGGAGAGTGCCCTGAAGCTGTGACTGCCAGAATTGATGATGTTTCGCCACGGCCGGGCTGGCCAACCAGTCCTCCTGCCATTGGGCGAAATCGGCATATTGAAGGGGAAGTTCCTCCAGTTTGCCGCCTGCGAGAAAGGCGTTGTAAATCTGCGCGATTTCGCGCATCACGATGCCGTTCGACCAGCCATCACAGACAATGTGATGCATGGTCAGCATGAGGATGTGCTCCTCGTCGTGCAGCCGGATCAAACCGCCCCGCAGGAAAAGTCCATCGGTCAGAACAAACGGGCGTTGGCCTTCTTCCAGGAGCAACTCGTGGACCCGCATTTCCCGCCCGGATTCGGGAAGCGGTGAGATATCAAACCAGGCGAGGCGGATGTTTTTTTGGGGATGGATGACCTGAACCGGGTCTTTCCCGTGCAGTTGGAAACTGGTGCGGAGGATCTCATGCCGCCGGATGATTTCGTTGGCGGCGCGTTCCAGCAATTCACGATCGAGGCGACCGGCCAGCCGGGCGGCCAGGGGGACGTTCAAGGCGGGATTGCCCGGCTGCATTTGATCCAGCAACCAAAAGCGCCGCTGGGCGACCGTGGCCGGAAAGATAAACACTTCATCGGGCGCAGCAGGGTTATCCTTCTGCACGGGCGCCGGCGCGGACCGAGGCTGGCTTGCCGTCAGCGTCATGGTTTCGTCAGGTGATTTCTGCGAGCTGCCGCCGATGCGCATCCCGCATCACGCGCGTGATGGCGGGAGCAACTGGCGGGGCGACATTTTGGGAACTGTTCCCGGAGGCGCGCACGAGATCCGCAATGGTTTTGTGCTGAAAAAACATGCGCGGCGTCAGCGGCAGTCCGGCCTGACTGGCGCGATTGGCGATGCGAAAACTCAGGAGGGAATCGCCGCCCAGCGCAAAGAAATTGTCGAGCACGCTGACCTTTTCCAGGCCGAGCACTTGCATCCAGATGTCTGCCAGGGCCTGCTCCCGGTCGTTGCGCGGGGCCACAAATTCGTTGCGGTCAACGGCTGATTCTTTGGAAGGGGCCGGTAGAGCACGGCGGTCAAGCTTGCCGTTTGGGGTCCGCGGCAGGGTGGCTAATACGACAATGGCCGAGGGCACCATGTAATCGGGCAGTTTTGCCTGCGCGTGCCGCTTCAGCGTTTCGGGTATCTGCCGGAGCAGAAGCGCGCCGGCGGGATCGTTGGCGTACGCGGACAAGGAGTTGATTTCGGGAGGCGGATTTCCGAAATCAGTCACACAGGAGGAACCGCGTTCCTCCGCGCGGCTAAAAACCACATCCAGCATGCCGTTCAGCCCGGAGCCGCTCCAGCGAATATCCACGTGGTATCCGAGCTGGTCGCCCAATATCCAGAGGTCCTCGGGATCAATGCCGTCCGCCGCCCCGATGGTTTTTTCGCGAAGTTGGGCCACGGTCATCTGGGGCGGGGCCAATTGCAGGGCTGGCAACACCCGGACGTCGGGTTCGAGCCGGCGGTTCGGAACGGCTCTCAGCCCCACAACGGGCGGTTTTTCGAGTTCCAATTGTTCCCGGAACCTGGCAATGGTCAGGTGGGCCGTCGTCCATTCCAGCCAGACGGGAACGGGCAATAATTTCACATTCGCATCCAGGTGCAGGATGGCGTCGTAGTGGTATTGGGTCGTCTCGTTTACCATACGCCCACGACGAAGTTGAACTTCCACGGCGGTAATCCGGGGCGATTGCCGTTGCAGGGCGGGGAAGAATTCCGGATCCACGACCAGTTCGGTTTCGTGGTGGACGCGTTGGCCCACCCGCTGGCGCAATTGCTCCACGGTCAATTCACCCGGAGCCGATTTCAGGAGTGCGGCCGCATGAAAACACTCCAGCAAGGACCGGCTTTGCACGTCCCCGACAAAGATCCGCCCGGCGGCATGCAAGGTATTGGCCGCGCCCAGGATGACGCGGGTCAGATAATCGACGTCGGGAAAGTATTGGCTCACCGAGTTGAGTACAAATAAATCAAACGCCGCCTGGGGGAGCTCCGCGAAGTGATCGGCGGCCTGGTTCAGCAAATTGACGTTGGGAATGGCTCGCTGGGCGACCTCGCGCCGGAGTTGTTTGATTGCGGCGAGGGCAAAATCGGTTCCCCAGTACATTTCGGCGTGCGGGGCCAGGCGCAACAGGAGCTGGCCGGTGCCGCAACCCACTTCCAGCACGCGCGCCGGGCGCAGTTCCTGGAGGCGTTTGACGGTGGTTTCAATCCACTCCGCGGTCTGGGCCGCCCCGTTCTCCAGCCCGGTCCAACGGTTGATGATGACGTCAAGGTTTTGGAGGTCGGCGGATTTATCCCGGCTTTCCGCCAGCGCTGAACTGAACGTGGTTTCCCATTGGGTATGCCATTCCCCGAGCAAATCGGCGGTCTGACTTGGTTTCATTTTTTCGTTTTCTTCGTTCCGCAAGCTGACGTACCCCACCAGGCGCTTCCGGCTGGCGGCGTCCTCCTTGAGATCGACCACACAGTCTTTGACTGCGGGATGGTGGCGAAGCACGGATTCAATCTCGCCCAGTTCGATACGGAAACCCCGGAGCTTGACCTGTTGATCAATGCGCCCAAGACAGGCAATATTTCCATCGGGCAGGTAGCGCGCGAGATCGCCGGTGCGGTAGAGGCGCGATTGCGGGTCGGAACTGAACGGATTGCGGATGAATTTTTCCGCAGTCAGCTCCGGCTGATTCAAGTATCCCACCGCCAGGCCGTCACCGCCAATCAACAGCTCCCCGGGAAGGCCGACGGGTTGGGGCCGCAAGTGGCCGTCAACAATGTAACATTGGGTGTTGTCAATGGGGCGGCCAATGAGGATCGGACCAGAGGCTTGATGGATGCGCTGGAGGGTGGACCAGATGGTCGTCTCCGTGGGGCCATACATATTCCAGAGGGAAGCCCCGCGTGGAAGCAATGCGCGCGCCAGCTCTGGTGGCAAGGCTTCGCCGCCGCACAAGATTTTCAGATCCGGCCGGCCCGTCCAGCCGGCCTCCAGCAGCATGGTCCAGGTCACCGGGGTGGCTTGCATGAAGGTTACCTCCCAGCGCTCGAGTTCGCGGCGGAGACTATTGCCATCGGCCGTGGTTTCACTCGTCGCCACCACTAGCGTGGCTCCGGAAGTGAGCGGCAGAAAGAGTTCCAGCCCAGCAATATCAAAGGACAAGGTGGTCACCGACAGCAGCACATCCTCCGGCCGGATCCCCGGCTCCCGGCGCATGGAATTGAGAAAATTGACCACGGCTCGATGCTGGATTTGCACCCCCTTCGGGCGCCCGGTGGAACCGGAAGTAAAAATGACATAGGCCAGATCGCCGGCCTGCGCGGGCTGGCCGACAACCTTGCGCGCGGAGTTATTTGAAACCTGGTCCAGGCAGACGATTTTCGCCTGATGCGACGGCAGGGTGGACAGCAAATCCGAGTGAGTGACGATGATTGGCATGGCGGCGTCCTCGATCATCACCGCGAGACGGGCGGCGGGATACGCGGGATCCATGGGCACATAGGCGGCACCGGATTTGAGAATCCCAAGGACGCCAACCACCATTTCGACGGAGCGTTCCAGACAAACTCCCACCCGGTCGCCCGGCTGGCAACCCAAACCCACCAACTGGCCGGCCAAGGCTTCGGTGGCCGCATCCAGCTCCGCGTAGGTCAACGATTTTTTCCCGCAACGAACGGCCACCTTGCCGGGGTATTGGCGCACCTGCGCTGCAAACAGGGCGGGAATGGTGAGTTCGCGCGGATACTCGTGCCGGGTCTGGTTCCACTCGACGAGCACGCGATTTTGTTCGGCGGGATGGCTGAGCGGGAGGTTGTCCAGGGTCGCCCGGGCGTCACGCGTCACGGCGGAAATAAGGGTTTCAAAGTGCCCCAGCCAACGCAGCACGGTTTCACGGTCAAACAGGTCGGTGTTGAATTCGCATTGCAGATCCAGTTTATCCCCGGCCTGAACCAAGTTGACGAACAGGTCAAAGTTGACGAACTTTTTGGCATTGGTCGTGACGGAGGTTTTGAGCCCGGCGAACCGCAACTGCTCAAACCCTGGCTGGTCGAGGTTGAACATGACCGACAACAGGGGCAGGCGGCTGACATCCCGCGGCAGAGCGAGCTTTTGGAGCAGCGTGCCATAGGTGTAATTCTGGTGTTCAAACGCATCCAGCACCGCGCTTTTGATGCCGCGGGCAAACTCCGCAAAGGGTTGGTCTGGCTTGATCGGGTTGCGGGTGGGGAGAAAATTAAGGCAATGGCCAACGAGGTTGGTGCTGCCGACCAGGTTCTGGCCTGCGGCCGGGATGCCGACGACAATCTCCTCCTGTCCGCTGAGGCGATGCAGCAAGACCAGAAAAGCGGAAAACAACGTGGTGAAAACGGTATTTTGCATTTCGCCGCTGGCTTGCTTGAGGGCGCGAAAAACCTCCGGGGCACAGTGGTGAATCGCCAGCGAACCCGGGTAGCTTTTGAGCGCCGGGCGCGGGCGGTCATACGGCAGGTCGAGGGTGGGAATGGTGGTGGCGGCGAATTTTTTGACCCAGAATTCCCCGGCTTCCCGGGTTTCATCCGTGGGTGACTGCCCGGCGCACCAGGCGGCGTATTCGCGAAACTGCATCGCGGGTTTAAGGCCGGCCGATCTGGATTCAGCCAGCGCAGAATAGAGCTGGGAAAGTTCCTGAAAGATGACTCCGAATGACCAGCCATCGCAGACGGCATGATGGGTGGTGAAAATGAATTGATGCTGATTCGCCGCCAGTTTGAGGAGTTGCAGGCGGATGACCGGGCCATGCACCAGGTCAAAGGGCTGGGCCAGGTCATTGGCGAGGAGAATTTCAACCTGGAGCTCGCGTTGGGCGGGCAACAGACCGGACAAGTCGAGGACCGGCAGTTCCGGACTGAACCCGGGGCTGAACTCCTGGAATTCGCCGTCCGCGCTGAACCGGCAGCGGAGGGCATCGTGGCGCTGCACGAGCTGCCGGATGGCCGCGTGGAATTTTTCCAAATCCAGGAAGCCTTCAAGGTGGAGCGAGCAGGATTCATTGTAGGCGCAGTTGGCATCGTCGCCCATCTGGACGGAGAGCCAGATTTCCCGCTGCGCCTCGGTGAGCGGGATGCGCAGCGGAGGAACCTCGCCCGGACCGGGCGTTGAGGTTTCACTGAAATCCGGGAGAAACCCGCCCGCCTGCATTTCCTCCACCGCTGATTGGAAAGCGGCGAAGGCGAAATCCAATTCCGCCTCAGTATGGGCGGTGCAGAGCTGGCCGACGCGGCCTTCCCATATGTGAATGCCGCGATCGCGGAGGTGGTAAAACAGCAGTCCGGCATGTTTCAGGTCGGGATGAAAATCATAGTAGAATACCGAGCCGAAGGTCTGGAGCCGGATGGGCACCGCGATGGCGGTGAAGTAATCATTGAGCCGCTGCACGAAGCGGGCGGTCTTCGCGGTGGTTTGTCGTTGAAGTTCAGGTCCGGCCTGCTGGAGATGTTTCAGGGTGGCGTGCGCGGCCGCCATGGCCAGCGGATGACGGACGAAAGTGCCGGCGAAGAAAGTCACGCCCACTTCGGGAAAAGAATCGTCGCCAAACCGCCATATTCCGCCGTCCAACACATCCATAAACCGGCGGGTTCCCGCCAGCACCCCGATGGGCATGCCGCCGCCAACGACTTTGCCGTAGGTGGCCAGATCGGCCCGCACCCCGAAATATTCCTGCGCGCCGCCCGGTGCCAGGCGAAAACCGGTCACGACCTCATCAAAAATGAGGGCGATATCTTTGTCGGTGGTGAGCTGGCGCAGGGCGTGGAGAAATTCTTTCGGCTGAAGATCCGGATGCCGGGATTGCACTGGTTCAACGATTACGGCGGCAATTTCATCCGCCCGCTGGCGGATGACTTCCAAGGAGGCGGGAAGATTATATTCGAGCACGATCATGTTCGGCAGCGGCGGGATCCCGGGGGCGACGGGCAAGGCTCCGGGCTGGCCATCCACCGTGCCGGCCCGGGCCAGCACTTCATCAAAGATGCCGTGATAATCCCCGGAAAAATACACAATCTTGTCGCGCCCCGTCACCGTGCGGGCCGCCCGCATGGCGGCCATGACGGCTTCGGAACCGGTGTTGCAGAACGTGGCGCGATCCAAGCCGGTCATCGCGCAAAGCAGCTGGGCGGTTTCGCCCGCGAGCGGTGATTGCGGGCCGATTTCAAACCCTTTGCGGAGTTGTTCCGCCACGGCCGACACGACGAATTCGGGGGCATGACCAAAATAATTCGCCCCGAATCCAAGCGTCAAATCCACGTATTCATTGCCGTCAATATCCCAGAGCTTGCCGCCGTTGGATTTGGCACAAACAATGGGATAAACCATTTCCTTCCACAGTTGGCGAAAATTGCCCGCGGTCCGGGGATCACAGAAATGCGGGCGATGCTGCTGGGCGTAAGCTTTCGATCCTGCGGTTCGACGGTTATAACGGGTCGTGAGTTTGGTGAGCGCCTGCGCCTGTTTGGGGGTCAGTCCCCCCATGGGACCCACCTCGACGCCCTTGAAAGGGCCGAACGATTTAAGGTCTCCGTTTTTCTGAGGTTGAACCGGTGCGGGGCCAGGCGTGGCGACTTCGGGGGCGGCCGCCGGGGAGGGCAACCTAGCGGCCAGCCGGCCGCTCAGCACTTCCAGTTGTCTGGCCATCAAGGTCATCTGCTCACGAATCACCCGCTCCAACACGAGTTGGCTGCCGCTCCCGCTCGTGGAGCCGGTGGTTGAGGCTGCGCGCAAGGCGGGGTTGGGCGGCACCACCGGCGGCGCGGTAACCGGGGTCGATGCCGTAGCCGGAGCAGCGTGGTTTGAAGTGCCGGCGGGCGGCGTCTGAGCCGCGACGTAACTGGCGATGGCTTCCAGCGTGGTCAATTCCGCCAACAACTGGCGGAAACTGATTTTGACGCGAAAACGCTTTTTTAGCAGCGCGGCCACTTGCGTCAGCAACAGGGAGTCAAACCCCAGCTCGAAGAAAGTGGACTGCGGACTGACGTGGCTCAGATCCCGGCCGGCAAGTTCCCCGAGCACTTGCTTGAGGGTGGGTAGCAATGGTTTACCTAGGTCTTCGCTCATATTCTTACCTCAAGGTTTCTTGGTGATGATTGAGGGCTGCGAGTGAATCGCAGGCTTCAAAGTGGCTGAGTTGTTCGGTCATCTGGCGAAGCTGTTCGTGGATGGCCTGCGCCAAGTTATTCACCGAAATATCATGGTCGCTGGACCGCCCAACTTCCCGATCCGGCCGGGCGGTTGACGGAGCCGCCGGTGCGGGTTCGACCCAATGCCGTTTTCGTTCGAAAGGATAAGTTGGCAATGACACGCGGCGGCGCTGCTCGTGCGCGTAAAAACCGGCCCAGTCCGGTTTTACGCCCGCGAGCCAGAGCTTGCCAAGTGAAGCCAGCAGGAAGGCCTGCTCCCCGGTCGGATCCTGGTTTGGGGGCAGCGTCGAGCCCACCGCGAGGTCTTTAGTTTTTGCCGGATGATGGCGCACCATTTGGGAAAGCGCCTGTCCCGGGCCGACTTCAAGTATCACTTTGGCCGGGGCGTCGAGGACGAGTTCAATGGCCTCCGCGAAACGCACGGCTTGCCGGAGCTGGCGGGACCAGTAAGCCGGATCGGCCAAGTCGGCGGTGGTGATCCAGTTGCCCGTGCAAGTGGAAATCCATGGGATTTTTGGCGTTGCCCAGGGTGTCTGGCGGGCCAGTTCGGTGAACGCTGGCAACATGGGGTCCATCATCGCCGAATGGAAGGCATGGGAAGTGGCCAGCACACGCGAGACGAGATTTTTTGCTGCCAGCTCTGACTGGAACGCTTTCAGGGCTTCATCGGGACCAGATACCGTGCAGAGTTTGGGGCCGTTCAGGGCGGCCACAGCAACACCCGGCGGAAGCATGGCCGCCACCGATTCGCCGTCGAGCCGGACCGCCAGCATGGATCCACCTGGCAACGCCTGCATCCGTTGCGCGCGCGCCGCCAGCAAGGCCAGGGCGTTTTCCAAAGTGAAGGTTTCCGCCAGCACGGCGGCGACATATTCGCCGATGCTGTGTCCGATGAGCACGGCGGGCTTCACCCCCCAGGAAAGCCAGAGCTTTGCCAGCGCATATTCCACCACGAAGATTGCCGGTTGCGTCACCGACGTCGCATTGAGCTGAATCTCCGCTGCGGGAAGATGGTCCGCATCGGGGTAAAGAATGGATCGGATATCCAGGCCAATATGCGTTGTTAAAATTTCCGCGCACCGATCGACCTCCTGGCGGAACACCACTTCTGTGTCATAGAGACCGCGCCCCATGTTCACATATTGAGCACCCTGCCCGGGAAACAAAAACACCACGGATGGTTCGTTTGGGGATGATTTGCCGGAAAAGACCGAGCTGGCATCGTGCGCCTGCAATTTGGCGGCGGCATCCGCACCATGGGAAGCGACCAGCATGCGGCGGTGGGGGAACAATTTGCGTCCGACTTTAAGAGTGTGGGCCACATCGCTGAAATCCTG